>SDBV01005017.1_pt1 | contig 18815 bp, 10 predicted proteins | sample 2277081 | NCBI WGS metagenome assembly SDBV01 (sample SAMN10402039, study PRJNA504765) | marine sediment metagenome | isolation source: marine sediment core GS10_PC15, 223 cmbsf | place: Arctic Ocean: Southern Knipovich Ridge | collected 2010
TATTTGCGAATACTTCAATAATGGAATTATCAACAAAAATATCCAGCTTTAACATATCATCCTCTTCCAGGTGAAGTGGCGCTGACTGAACAGGAATATCCCGGTGGTGGGTTGTTTTAAATATTTTGGTCTCATCTGGATGGCCGCTCGTATAACAGTTAGGGAAAATCCTCATGAGCTTTTTACTCAGACTTGATTTAGTGCTGTCTATAGATAAAGTGCGTTTCCTCTGGTCATACTCAATAACCGTATACTCCTGCATATCGGGTGAGCACAGCACCTTGACCCCTACCTTATCCGAATTCATCGGTGAGATAACAACTTGAATCTCAAACGAAGAGCCTTTGATATTGTTCGGCTTAAAAGGCTCACCTGACGGAAGGTGTTTGTGTTGATGCGTTCGCTCATTGATCCTCAATGACCTCAATTCTTTAACCGGCCTGATAAGCATTTTCCCCTCATCACTGAGATACATCTCAGCCGGAAGCGAACAGACATTATGCCAGTCTTTGGCCCGTTCGGACATGGCACGCATTTCCATTACCCATGCAAAAGCAATCCTTCTGCCATCAGGACCCAATATGGTCTCTGAGGCAAAATAGCCGCCGCCGATCCAGTTCATTCTCCTGTGAGATTCGGGGTAGAACCTCTCTCCCCTGAAGTCACCGATAAAATACTGCTCGCCGTGAAAATGACTGATAAACTTGTAAATGTATTTATCTCCGAGCTTAAAAAAGTCCGGGCACGCCCCGTCTTCCCATGGAAGAACCCACCCCATATCCAGCGGCTTTTGCATATCCATAAACCTGCCAATGTATTTCCAGTCTACCAGGTCCTTTGACTTTAACAAAAATGGCAACGGCCCTTCGAGATGATACCCCGGAAATTGCGCATTTCCCATAATCATATAAAAATCGTCCCCATCCCGCCAAACATGACAATCGTGTGGAGCATATTGCTCGTATTCAGGGTCCCCTGGTTGCGGTGTTGGTAGGACTGGTTTTGGATTGACCTTCCATTTGATCAGATCCTTATCCTGGGCCGTTGCTATACTTATACCCCCTTTGACTGGAGGAGAACCCGGCCAATCCCAATACACCGCTGTTGGCATACCTTCTTTGTTGAGCACCATACAACCACTGCATGACGCTTCAATTGCACTTCTAAATGCCAACGGATGCTTTTCCCAGTGTATAAGATCCTTGCTTGAGATATGACCCCATCCCCCACCTCCAATGTAAAACATGTGATACTTATTATTAAAGTAAATGCCGCCGTTTACGTCACCTCCACTGTACACAACGTGATACCGGGGACGGTGCAGATCGACCTCAGTCGTGTTTTCTTTTTTTGCATTATTCTCTGTTGGCACCGGTGTAACCTCCGTATTCATCGGCAAAATCGAAGGCTTAACCGCCTCAACCATCGGCTTATCAGATGAAGTAAAGTTATCCGCATTAACATGCCCCCACCCGCCGCTTGCATTATCAACAATTACTATTCTTGCGTGCTTTCCCAAAAACTCACTGACATCCGCGGAAACCTGTTGCATAGCCTCGGCGTCCCCGCCGGGAGAGAGAAGATAATTCTCCCCTTCAACGTTGATCCACACAGCAGTATCAGCCGTAGAACCACCGCCGATCAGAAAGTTAATATAAGGCTTTTCAACCTTAAACTCGGCGGATGTAAGTTTGCCGATAAAAATGTCGCCCCGAACATCGCCAGGATTACCATGCTCATCATTATAACCTTCATAGGTACCGATCCAATACTCCCCCTGAAGGTTACTGGGACCTGACCCACGAACCGCAATATTATCCCCTTTAACAGGCTGGATCGCAAACGCGGCGCCGTCAGCCTCCCAGTTCAAAAGGCTCCCCTTCTCAAAATCACTGTTTTCAAACAAAAGTTGCGTCTCAGCGCCAAACACGGAACCTGAAACAGTCAAGATAACCAGCAGTAATGATTTGTTCATCTCAATATCCTTTCCAGTAAATGAAATGTCCGACTGCATTAGTGCTTCTCGTTCTCTAATGGTTCGTGCCTATATTGCAGTGATTCCCAATAGGCGCGGTCAGTTGTGAACATGTCCTCGTAACCGCCCCACTCATAGTCCTCCGGTAGAATTCCCCATGCTTTCATTTCCCGTGTATAGGCGGGGTGCGGCTCAAAACCTTGCATATCGTAACGCTTGTTATGGTTCAACTGTACGGCCAGATCCTCGATCTCTGCGAGTATCTTCGCATGGTCAGGATCTGTTGTGTCTTGAAAAACCGACCCACCGTTTTCTCCACCATCCGTTGTGCACATTCCCCAGCCGCCCGCAGCCTTCGCCAGAGGGGCAAGCAAAGCGACGGATTTCTGCGGGTGATCAAGATTGTAGAACCAGTGTGTTCGAAAATCGTCTTTGGCGAAGGGAAGTTTCCCTTCATGGCAAGTGGCGCAACGACGTGTGTGGACATCGTCTGGCACTACGGGTTTCGTCGGAATGATGAAACCTTTGCCTAGTGCCGCATAGGTCCCGGCAAAGGTCCCAGCACTTTCGATCCAGTAACGGATCATATCCTTTTCGTTGGAAGACAACTGCACGCCGTAATGCTGTCCGTCCAGTTTCTTCATGAGCGGGCTGGCTGACGTACCGATGGTGCGCGGTGCATTGTTGCCAGGGCCGTTGAAGCCGTCCGCCACCTGGCGTTTGGCACGCAACCCTGCGTAACTTTGATTGTAGAAGATGCCCCGTTCGCCGCTGAGCAGCACTTTTCCCGCGTAGGGGCCGCCCGGTTCCGTCTTCTCGTAGCCGTGACACGGTATGCAGTGTTTGTTCAGGATAGGTTGGATATCGCGTGGATAGTCGAACACGTCGGGAATGTCCTCAATAGGCTGAATTGTACTCGCTGCTCGCTGGGTCGCCAGCAGAGAACGCGTAACCAGAGGGGCTTCCACCCGTTCATCATGGCACCCGACGCAGCTAACGCTCTCGCCGGGCTGGACGGTCGTGAAGCTCTGCATTCGTTTTACGGAGAGATTGTCTTCGTCAAGAGCCACGAAGAAGAGCGGGCGCAGGGCAGGCGCCTCGAAATGTGCGGAGCCATCTTCCTCGACTGGCACCGTGCCGATGACTCGTTCCAGCAAGAAAGAGCCGCCGGTGCCGCTGTCGAAGGACACCATCTGCTGCCAATCGCGACTTGGCTTCACTGGCATGTGCATGACTTCCATGACGAGGAGTTTCTTGATGTCGCCGCGTTCGACGCCCGTCATGTTTCGGCCTGCGTAGACGTCCTGCAAAATGATGGTGCCTGTGGTCTTTTTCAAATTGACTCGTGAAGGAATAACGCGCTCTCGGAAGCGGGTGCGTATGGGGCGTGGCTCATTTGTCCACATGTTGGAAGCAATGTCCTCGGACGACAATGTTAGCACGGGGAAGCTTGCGCCATCATCGTCTAGCAAGCTGATCTGATGCCAACCGGGTCCGGCGGCCAAAAGAAGCCTGTCTGAGATCGGGTAGGGGTCACGCCATCGCGCCATGGGCGTAATTCTTCGCACACGACTTCTTGCGTCCGGCCCACTGAGCGGATCGACGATCTCCACAAATCCCTCGTGCTCGCGCAAGCCGTGTCCAGGCGAGTGAATCATGACAACTTTGTTCGAGTCCGGGATAGGCTTGGCGTCAAGAAAGACCCCGCCGCCGTGCATGTTTCCGAAGTAAACCATCTGTCCCGTGCCATCGGGGTGGGTTGTCCACAGGTGATGGAACATGACTTGGCTTCGGTCCACGTACTCCCAACGCTGGTAGAGGATACGACCGTCGGGCAAGGGCCACGGCGTGTTTTCGTGCTCAACGTTGGCCGACAGCCGCCGAATGTTCGAGCCGTCGCCGTCGCAGCGATAGAGCACGGCCACGCGCGTGTAGTAACAGGGAACATTGCAGTTGACGCGGCTTGAGCAGAATATGATGCCGCCATCTGGCAGGTATGCCGGTTCGATGTCGTCGTAGGGACCGTCTGTTAGTTGCCTCAGACCAGAACCGTCAACATTGATTTCGTAGAGGTGGTAGTAAGGTTGCCCGCCTCTGCGGTATGAGAAGAGGATCTTTTCGCCGTCGTAGTGCACTTGCGGATCTCGTACGCCGCCCTTAGGATCTTCCAGGAGCGTTCGAAGTTTGCCGGTCTTGATGTTCAGTGCGCACAGGCGGCCCCCATCGCCATACAGGACGGCTGCAGGATCCCAGCAGTAGTGGCTGAAGTTGGCGTACCAGTGGCCGTCCACCCCCGGCTGACGTACTGCAAAGACCACCTCGTCAAAATCAAGGCTGTCAATCTGCCGTTCGATGGACTCGCGGCGTTCCTTGCGGAAGCTTTGGTCAGCCTGATCGAAAGAGACTGACTGGCCAGCGCCCGGCGTTGCGCTCACCGTGGTGTAGCCTCCTCCCTGGCTGTAGGCCACACTGCCAGCACCACCGTAACCGACTATCTTCCCTTCGCTAACATAAGAGGACACGGTGCCAAGTGCGTTGCCTGAGATGGTTAGAGTGCCTCCGCAAATATCTATCACATCGTCGGGACCAATGGTCAAAGCTCCGACAATGGCGCGACCGCTTTCGATCTTGACGCGACCGTTACTAGTGCTGTCGAAGCCAACATGGAGACCTCCAGCTACAATCAGGGAACCTCCGTGGATGTTGAGAGTACCAGAAGTGCCGGGACCGACACCGACGAAGCAGGTCCCATCTGCGGAGACTACAGCGCCGTCTTCGATGACCATGCTAGCGGTGCCAACATTCGCCAGGTAGATGGTGTTACTGGTGCCGTAGGATGCCCTGAGTGTGGCGCCATTCCCTATAGTAAGAACATTGTCATTGCCTGTGGCCACGTAATCGCATGCCGCATCAGTGCCTTCGTATACAACGCATGGGTTGGCGTTGTATACATGTACAAGGTCGCCGAGGACTGGCGCAACCCCAGTGTCCCAATTGTCGCCACTGGCCCAATTGTCGTCAAGGTCGCCCTTCCAACTGAGCGTTGCGGCGAACGCACCACACACAGAAACTGATACGGTCAAGATAACCAGCAGTACTAATTTTCTCATTTCAACTTCGTTTCCAAATTAAACATCAATAAATTGATTTCATTTTCCAGATATCCAGTGCCTTCAACTTTGCATCGCCCCCATCCGAAAAGACTTCGAGACCAAGCGCATTGGAATCAGGGAACGTTCTTGCCGTCTGGGCGTTGCCGTTGACGTAGACTTCGATGATGGACCTGTCCAGAAAGATGTGCATCGTCACATTTTCCTTTGGCTTTAGATATGATTGCTGTAGACCCGTCTTAATCGCTTGACCGTCGGCGCCGAATGTGCGGGAGGCCGTGTCAAAGTAGACGCGTGTGAATGTTTTTCCATCCTGAGACACACGCAGCTTGATACCGAAGCTCTTTGCATTGCCCGGAACAAATGTGGCTTTCAGTTCAAGAGCGTCGCTCTTTATATCCCTGAGTAAATTCTTTTTCTCCAGATCGGGGAAACTGTAATGCTTGTCACGCAGCGCCCGGATTTCCGGTATGGGGTTCTGCAAAATCCGGTTCCCTGCAAGACTGAGCACGCGAGGGATGGCGTTGGCGCCTTGCCAGGAGGGGACGGCCTTTGTAGGTGTCTTGGGACCGGTAACCCATCCATGGAGAATACGGCGTTTCTCGCCGCCGGGGCCCTTGTCGTCGACCATGTTGGGATTGAAAGCGTAGTAGTAACCCATGTCGATCTGGCGGGGGTTGCTTTCATCCGGGGTGAAAACCATAGTTTGCCTGTTGTAGGAGCCGATCCAATAGGGATTGCCATGACCAACCATCAGGACATGCTTTCCACCAAGTTCGATCAGGTATGGCAGTTCCCAATAGTTGCCGAGTTTGATAGTCGGCGCAATGTTCCGCTGCAGTTTCCAGTTCTCCAAATCCGGTGACTTCCAGAGCCAGGCCGCGCCCTGCTTCCCACCTTCGGTTGCGCCGCCGATGAGCTGACACCATGTGTCGTCTTCTTTCCAAACAAACCCGTCCCAATGCACGGGTGAGTTAGCGTTGGGTCGCTGCCGGTTGTGCATCACCATCTTCTTCTCGAATGTAAGGCCGCGGTCGGTGCTGCGGATCAACATGCCATAGATTGCGCCATGACCGTTTCCGGTATAGAGCCCGCACAGGTTCCCGTTGTCGTCGACAAACATGTTTCCGGAGTATACCCCCCAGCGATCGTATTCTGTATCGGGCCAAACAGCCACGGGCCAGTCCTTCCAGTGGACCAAGTCGTCGCTGACCACGTGCCCCCAGCAGATATTATCAAAAGCCCTTCCTTTCGTTGGGAAGAAATCGGCATTATAGAAAACGTGGTACTTGCCCTTGTAATAGATCGGATGAGGATCATTGAACCACCCGACCGGACTCGTAAAGTGGTATAGAGGGTAGTGCGGATCGTTAGCCACCATCCAGCGCCGCAGATGCAACACGGCATCACCAAATATTTTGCGATCCTTGCTTTTAATGACATTGCGAAATGCCTGAATCGGTTGGGCCAGTTCGGCTGACTCAGCAAAAGCGCCTCTCCATCCAGCACAGGCAACTCCTATGGCTGCAGCCTTCAAGAAATCACGTCTTTTCATTCTTGTTCTCCAGTATAGTAATACCTAAACAACTCATATCTTGACGTAATCAGTTCTGTCGTTTGCTCACCGGCAGGGGCGGGGCCTTGTCGGGCCAGCACTTCTTAAGCGCCCACAAATCAAACTTGACAATCTTCGGGTCGCCCCCCTCGGCGGTGATGCGGGGTTTCTTCGTCGACGGCCGAGGGGTAGGCGCCATTGACAGCACCACCCGCCCGCGATTGAAGTAAGCCTCCATCGATACCACGTCAATCAAGACCCGTATGCTTATTATGTTGCCGTCTGCTGAAGCCGCAGGGAGGCCGATGCCATGTGAAGTGATCATTTTCACCTCGTCATCATATATGAGCTGTACTTTTTCGGGGGCGTCCGGCTCGGAGAAATCGAGAATGAGCTTTTTTGCGCCGTTCATTTCAACGGCCATGTTGATCTCATAGCTCAAATCCGGCACATCCTCTTTTTGCTGGGGAAGCTTGCTCAGTAGCACGTCCCGGCCGGAGCGGTAATTCCTGCCACGGATACCCTCCAGCTCCTTGACCGGCTCGGCAAAGAGGCAGATGCCGTCGTCTTTGGTCGTGCGCAGTGTAAACTCAACCGGCACCGTCATCTGCTGGTTGAAGGGCATCCCGGTGTACGTCTCGTTGCCGGGGCACAACCAGCCGATTTGCACCACGCGGCCATCGGGCCCGTTGCTGAAGTTCTGCGCGGCCCTGAACATCCCGTACCTGCCTCTCTTCTTTTTAATTGTTTCGTTCTCTATCGGGTCGTCGGGGGTGAAGACCTTGCCGTCAAACTCACCGACTGTATATGCGGCCGAGCCGTCGTAAATCACCCACTTGGTATTGTTCTTGTCGCCGTCGACGGGCAGCTCAAAAAGCTCGATGCACTCGAACATGCCGCCCACGAGTCCGCGGCCGCCGAATTTGCTTTGGAGTTCCCATTTCTTCAGGTCTGGCGAGTTGTAGATGGCAGCGTAGTTCATCGTTTTAAAGTAATCGGTGGGGTCATCGGAGGTGAAGACGGCCATAACCCACCGCTTGGTCGGCTCGTGCCAGAAGATTTTCGCGTCGCGACCGTTATGGGTGACTACGGGGTTGCCTTCGTACATCTCCCAGGTAAGGCCGTTGTCGTTTGAATAGGCGATGCTTTCGCCGGCAGAGTTTAGGGTCAATTCCTTGCGACCGTGTCCGGTGTCGGAGAAGACGACGACGAGGACGTCGTTCTTGCCAGTCTTGAAGCCGCCGGTGTTGTTGAAATCGACCGCGCCGCTTCCGGTGAAGGGGTACTGCTTGGCATCGACATACGGTAAGATGGCGTCGCCCCATTCTTCCCAGTGGAAGAGGTCTTTGCTGACCGCGTGGCCCCAATGCCCATTGCGCCAGTTGTAACCGTAGGGGTCGTGCTGGAAGAAGAGGTGCCATAGGCCGTTGTGGTAGACCAGGCCACTGGGGTCGTTCATCCAGCCGCGGCGGGGGGTGAAATGAAAGCGCGGGCGGAGCTTTTCCTGATATATGGTATCTTCGCCGGGAATGGTGTCGGATACGGTGACGCGCGAGATGTCACACTTTTGGCGAACCCTGAAGGTGGCCTTCTTCCCTTTGAAGGGAGTGACATCAAGATAGACCCAGAAGGTCGGTTCCTCGTCTTTTTTCGCGAGATCAATAAAAAAAGTGCGAACGGTCTTGCCGTCCACGACTAGTTCAGCCTTATACGGCTCATACGACAGATCTTTCTCTCTGCCGAAGCCACCAGGGCCGCCGTAGGGCATGATGATAAAGCGTTTGTCGAGAGTAAGCTCTTTCTTGGACAGGAAGGGGAGCGGATTATTTCCCACCTTGTCGGCGCGGATCGGCTTAACCGCTTCAGCCATCGGCTCATCAGATGAAGTAAAATTATCTGCAGTAACATGCCCCCACCCGCCGCTTGCATTATCAACAATTACTATTCTTGCGTGCTTTCCCAAAAACTCACTGACATCAGCAGAAACCTGCTGCATAGCCACAGCATTCTTGCCGTAGGAAACAAAATAATTCTCCCCTTCAACCATAATCATCACAGCAGTATCAGCCGAAGAACCACCGCCGTTGAGAAAGTTAATATAAGGCTTTTCAACCTTAAACTCAGCAGATGTAAGTTTACCAACATAATAGTCACCCCGAATATCACCAGGCTTACCATGCTCATCATTATACCCTTCAAAGGTACCGATCCAATACTCCCCCTGAAGCTGACTGGAACCTACACCGCGAACCGCGGTATTATCCCCTTTAACAGGCTGGATATCAAACGCAGCACCAACAGCCTCCCAGTTCAAAAGACTCCCACTCTCAAAATCACTATTCTCAAACAAAAGTTGCGTCTCAACACCAAACACAAAACCCGAAACAGCCAAAATAACCAGCAGTACTAAATTTCTCATCTCAACCTCGTTTCCAAATTAAACATCAATAACCCATAACTAAAAGGTATGCTGTGTATTTCTTCCAGTTCGATTGTCTGTCAGTTCATACGTTGCCATATCCGTCAATCCAAACACATTATCAATCTCTCTGTATGCTAACAAACCTGCATCGCTGGTGACTAACACTGGCGTGAAATTCGAGCTTCAATTTTCGATCACAAAATGACTCTCAGAGCATCCTTTTTGCTTTCACCCATCAGGTTCTCCAAATCAAAACAGCAAAAATGTCTTAAACTGCATCCATTAGCCTTAAAAAGGCTGAAAAACACCATTCCGCCTCACCCACGACAGAATTGTGTGGTTGGATGGCACTCAATCCGGTAGGGTGGGCTCTTAGCCCACTACCATACTCTACGGCAGGTGGGATGTTAATTGCTTCTTGCTGTCCGGCTTTGGCGGTTTGTTCGGCTCGTGTGTGAACATTTGCCAGTATTTCCGGTCGATCTCGTAGGCGTCCACCTCCTCCGGCGTCGCGCCTTCGGGCAGGATTCCAAAACGGACCATCTCGCGAATGTACTGGCGATTGACCTGGAAGTTGGGCGCTCCGAAGCGGCGGGCCTTTAGCCATTCGCTCTGCCAGTTCTTCGCCGCCTGCGACAAGGCTTTGTAATCGGGATCATCCTTTGATTTGAAGACGTCCCCGCAGGCGCCCCAGCCGCCGCCGGCCTTGGTCAGCGGCGCCATCAGCACCGCGGATTTCTCGGGACGGGTGGCGTTTAGGATCACGTTCCAGCTATAGTAGCACAGCGGATCGTTTTCCAGGACCAGCCGTTCGTGCGCGGCGCTCGGGCGATTGATCTGACGTTTCCGTATATTCTGATCGTAGCTTTCGGGGAACCGGTTCTTAGGGCCCTTGCCGTTGGGATTGTGGCAGGAGTAGCATCGCCTCTGGGCAATCGGCAGAGCAGCGCCTGCAAACACACCGACTCTTGTGTCCTGCTGGGCCTTATTCCTGAGCCCTCCGTACGTCCCGCAGAACGGAGCCGCCGCCTCGGTCCACGCCCAGACCTTTATCCAGTCGGCGTAATCCGCCTTTACGTCATTGTGTCCGCCTTCGAGCTTGCCAAGCAGCGGCGAGGCGCTCGATCCGAGAGACCGGATCGGCTGATTGCCGTGCCCGTTTCGCCCGTCGGCGACCTGGTTGCGCATGACCAGCGAATAATAGCTGATCGACCACGTGTACCCCATATCGCCTTCCAGCGAGAGTCGGCCCTTGCGGTCTTTTGTGTTGTGGCAGGTTATGCAGTACTTATCCAGCACCGGCTGAACGTCGCGCACGAAGTCCGGGACATCCGGGGCGCCCGGTACGGGCGTGATCGGTGAGGCCGGCCGCCGCATTGCCATGATCCTGCCGGCGTCTCCCAGGTTTGTACGTGAATGCCGTCGCGTCTCATGACAGCCCAGACAGGTCATCGTCTCGCCGGGCATGACGCAGGTAAAGCTCTGCATACGCTTGACCGAGAGATTGTTCTCATCGAGTGCGACATAGAACACAGGCCGGTTCGCCGGCAACTCGAAATATGCCGACCCATCCGGCTCCACCGGAACCGTACCTAAGATGCGTTCGAGATTAAAAGAGCCTAACCAACTGAGAGTGTCCTGCCCGCCGGAAAAGTTGACCGGCTTGGCAAGAGTCTCGATTACCAGCAGCTTCTTGATATCACCGCGTTCAACGCCTTCCATATTGCGGCCGCTGTACACATCGATCAGGACGTGCTCACCGGTCGGTTCCTTCTGGTCGGTGTGTTCGGCGATAATTCTCTCACGCCGGCGTTTCATAATCGGCCGCGGGGCCTGGATGAGCCAGTTCTCATCGTTATTCTTGATTGCATAGAGCATGCGGAACGTATATTCGCTCGGTTTCTTTTCGATCAGAAGTATTCGGGACTTGTGCAGGTCCGACACCAGGATTGTCTTGGCGCTCAACGGCCAGGGATCGGCTAAAGTGGCCTTGCCCCATGGAAACTCGACGTACTCCACTCCTTTCGGGTCGTCCGGGCCGTGGCGGCTGGAGAAAAACGCCAGATGCCCGTAATGATCGCGCATGCCATGGCCCGGCGAGAAGATACCCATGACACGGTCGTCGCCGGGGATGCTGCGGCAGTCCAGAAATACACCATAGGGCGTCTCGTTGCCGTAGTAAATACTCTGTTTCGTGCCGTCGGGATTCATCGTCCAGAGGTGGTGGAACTCGACCTGCGAGCGGTCGACGTATTCCCATCGCATATAAAGGATCTGTCCGTTGGGCAAAACCGCCGGCGTATTGTCATGCTCGATATTGCACGAAAGCATCCTGATATTTGCGCCGTCTCCGTCGCAGCGATGAATCGTACCCACCTGGGTCATCCAGCAGCTCACCCAGCGTTTGGCGCGGGTGGAGACAAACACGATCCCACCGTCGGGCAGGTACTCCGGCTCGTAATCGTCAAACGCACCCGAAGTAATCTGCCGCAGGCCGCTGCCGTCAACATTCATCTCGTAGAGATGGTAGAACTCAGAATCGTCCTTGCGCCAGGCAAAGATGATTCTCTCTGCATCGTAATGAACTTTCGGATCACGGATACAACCGGCGTCGGCCTCTAACAGAATGCTCACCCTGCCGGTCTTCAGGTTCAGCTTGCACAGTTGAGCCCCGGTCGTATACGCGGGTTCATTCTCGTCATCGCAGAAGTAGGCGATATTGGCATACCAGTGCGGGTCTGCATATCTACCCCGCTGGACAAAAACAATCTCCTCACAATCATCAAACTCACCGGGCAAGCCCTTCAGCGCCTCATGCGCAACCCCGCTGTTGACAGTCTCAAGCGAGGGCAGCCCCGCCGCCGAGCAAGTCGCCGCCGGTAGGACGACGGCACAGAATAGCAAACAACACTGCATCACAAATCGGCATCTCCAAACCATGATCTCAATCTCCTGCCAACTGATATCGCCCATAAATGCCCGCCCAACCGCCACCGGCCGCGAAAACACCCGTTTCCGGCACTAAAACAACATCATACCACCAAACCCCCCGCCAATCAAGCCCCATTGAAAATCTCCAAACACCCAACACAACGCCCCCAACCCCAAAGAATCCAGCCGCGTTCGACCATACGCACGTGCCCAATAAGAACAATATCTATCGAAAAGTGTTCAGTCCTCCCACCAGCGACCCGTGTAACGAATATAATGGAGCCTGTCTTGCCCAAAAGACGGAGAATTCTGTTGTTGCCGGGGATGTTGAGGGTATAATACAATCTGCCGGCCAGGAAGTGGTTTTGCTGTCGCCAGGGATTGACGATATGGATTATGCGGCCATTAAATTCAGTGGACACGCCGTTCGGAAGATGTTTGCCAGGGCCGTCAGCATCGACGATGTTACCGGTCTGGTTCGGCACGGCGAGATCATAAAGGAATATCCTGACGATCAGCCGTAGCCGAGCTTTCTAATGCTCGGCTTTGTGCGTGGATCGGCCGTGCACGTTGTTGTGGCGTTGGACGGGGCTACAAAGACGGCGATAGTGATTACCGCTTATCTGCCGGATGAGCAATTGTGGAGCGATGACTTTAGAAGTCGCAGAGGTGAATAATGGAATGCGTAATTTGCAGACAAGGCAAGACCCGCGGCGGCACGGCGACCGTGACGCTTGAACGCGGCGACAGCACCATTGTGATCAAGGATGTCCCTGCCGACGTATGCCAGGACTGCGGCGAGTATTATCTCAGCGAAGAAACCGCAGCCAACATTGAGAAGATGGCGTCAAAGGCCGCAGAAGCAGGCGTTCTCGTCGAAGTACTCCGATATGCAGCGTAGCACCCCCGACGCATTTCGGCGGGACCGAGCGGCAGATCGATTACGAATACGATCAGGCGGGCAGGAATTCCACGATGGCCGAATCCGAAAAACTGATACCCAAACATGGCGGCTATCGAAAGCTAAAGAGTTTTCAGGTTTCGCAGTTGCTTTATGATATTACGGTGCGGTTCTGCGATAAGTACATCGACCGATTCAGTCGGACACGGGATCAGATGACCCAGGCCGCCCGTAGCGGCGTGCAGAACATCGCCGAAGGGTCCCAGGCATCGGCAACGTCCAGGAAGACCGAATTGAGATTGACCAGCATCCGTGCAATGGCGACGTTGTCCGAGGGTGCTGCGAAAGTAAGCGCCAATGTGCCGTTTAGCCGGATGGCGATGTGACAGTTCTTGTGAACATCAATGGCGACGTAAACTTCGTCGTCTGTTGTGAGATTACTCTTGTTGAAAGAACGCTGTTTCTTTGATAGTGTTTTCTTGGCGCTCATCGGTTTCAGATTGGTTTTTGCGGGAAGTATGGCCGTTAGCCGGATGACCTGCATATTATCTAATTATTCCCTTGCCCTTAATGCAGACAGGCATGATCTACATACATGCGTTAAGTAGATAATGCTCCCCAAAGAAAGAATATCCTTGACACGGTGCGTTAGAATAGGTAATATGGGTTGACATATTTTGATTGCCTTTCATAGCATAAGAGCATATAATAGGCTCTATGTGAATATCGTGAGGATATGAATTGGTATTGGTAGTTTAGGTAGATCAGGAGGTTGTGATGAGTTGCAAGTCGGTTTTACAGTCGTTTCTAATGTGTATATTAGTTCTTTCATCCCCCCTGTTCGCTGTAGGCAGGTGGCAGATAGACTTCCAGGGCGACATGAACCACCTGGGCGTGTACGACCAGACCGATCCGGTTGATACAACGGCTCCGGGTGTGTGGAACATATTTGAGGTCCCGGCCCTGGACACCCCATGGCCAGGTCCGAACTCCTCAGTGCAGGCACCAATGTCACTTGCATTATTGAACGACACAGGGAAAGACCTGGGCGTGACTTTCACGAACCTGAGCGACGCATGGGGTTGGGCGGGAGATATCTGGGGGGAACCTTTTCCCTTACAGGGTGACTGCCTCCTTTTGCTTAATGACTTCGGCGTTGACAGCAACCCGACGAATTGGGAAATCACAGGGCTGGTCCCGGACACGGCTTACGAGTTGACCTTTTACCACGCGATAAACCTGCAGAATCGCGGTATCGATTTCGTCGCCAACGGCATAGCCGTTTCTGTATATGGTGGATACCCCACAATAGCTACGATAACAGTTGTAACAGATCCTGGCGGTACAATCTCAGGCAGCGCCGCAAGCAATGGCACCGAAGGCGACTGGTCGGGGCTGGTTCTGGAAGTTCCAACCAACCCCAGCAATCCCAATCCAGCCGACGGAGAAACCAAAGTCGCCCTTGATGCGAAGCTGAGCTGGACAAACGGCCAGGACCCCAACAACCCCGGCACCGTAAGCCCCGATATAACAAAATCTTATCTATGGTTAGGCAGCGGGACCGCCAACGAACCCAACCTGGTTATGGTAGCTACCCTCGATGCAACAGAGAGCAAAGGCACTTATGATCCAGGCCTGCTCCAGCGCGATGGAATATACTTCTGGCAAGTGGAGAACTCCGTCAACGACAATCTTCCGGGCGATCCTAACAATCGCCTTTCGCCAGTATGGTCCTTCAAAGCGGTACCATCGGTTACGGTTATCCAGAGTCAGCCGCAGGACACCCTCATTGATGCAGGCCAAGACGCCGTATTCGTTGTCGAAGCCGTCAATCCTTTCACAAATGATTCCGAAAATCTCCGGTACCTGTGGTATATGGTAAACCCCTTGGGCTTTGATGTTGCAGTAGGCGATAATACTGACATTCTTACAATCGCAAATGCACAGGACCCGGACCAGGGAGAGTACTACTGCGTAGTGTCGGTTGTCGGCGTCGAAGGAAGTGCAGTTGTAACGGAGTCTGCGAAGCTGATAACCAAAAAGCTCATCGCGCATTGGCCTCTTGACACCGACCCCAACGACATCACCGGCAATGGATATGGTGGAACTTTAATGGGCAACCCGACGTTCGTCGGCGAAGGTATGATAGGTGGAGCGATAAGCCTTGACGGCGTATGGGATTATGTCGATTGCGGCGATTTCCCCATAACCGATTCGGGTAATCTAACGATCTCGACCTGGGTAAAGCCGACCAATATCTTCCGTGACTGGATAGGCATATTATCAAAATGGAACGCCACCGGCACGTCGAATACATTCTGGATGGGCCAGCACTATATGGATGGCTGGATCAGGTTTGGGCTATACCCCAACAACGGGGACGGCTTAGACGAAAATGCCGTCGACAGCGGCGCCGCGATATTGGCAAACGGACAGTGGACTCACATAACCTGCACTTACGACGGTGTTAACCAGAAGATATACTCAAACGGTGCACTCATCATGGTCGGTGAGAACAGAAACTGGCCCATAGTAGACGCACCCGGCAGCTTCAGTATAGGTTGCATCGCTCAGGGCACTGCCAATTTTGGCGGCCTCATGGACGATGTACGTCTTTACAATTACGCCATGACGCCGGACGAAGTTGGGATGCTATACCTGGAAGCTCCGTCAATCGATTTTATATGTGTAGCCAAACCGCAATACGATTTCAACGACGACTGTAGAACAACGATAGAAGACTTTGCATTATTCGCAGCAGACTGGCTTGAATGCGGGGCGTTCCCAACCTGCATAACTTCTCTTGATTAATTATAAGAATAATTAGTGAATTAAAGGTCCAAGTGAATTAAAGGTCCGCGGTCCCGTTTCAGACCAGTATAATGCGGAACGCAGGCAATCGTACGACTGTACTGGACCAGCGACTTCACAGGCCAACGGATTTGCGGCGTTTTCATCGAGAATAGTAATCGCCGGCAGGCCCTTCAGTTGGAAATCTTGCGTTGTTTCTCTTCAACCACGAAGCCCGCGAAGGCCCACAAAGAAACGGATAATTAATCCCGGCGCGCCTATGCCTCCACTTCGTCGGCAGAGATTCCTGACACTTTTGCGCCTCCTTGCGACTGACAGAATCCTGTATCTGGCTTCGGCCGGGGGGTGATGACGTCAATAAGCCATCGCCGAAGAGCCTGCCCTGAGCGAACAGGCTGTGTCGCAATTATGCGGTTTTTGGGTTAAAAAGTCGACCTTTGATTATGGGTGTGTTATGATGTGTGCGTTAGCTGTTATGACTTGGAAAAGGATGGCCTGATGTACCGATATGGAGATCGACGGCAGCGAATGTTTTTTCCGGAATGCATCGACGATTATGTCCCGGCCGACGCCCCGGTGCGGGCGTACGATGCGATTATCGAGGCGATGAATCTTAACAAGATGGGGTTTGAACTGGATCGGCACAAGGTCGGCTGTCCTCAGTACGATCCGAAAGCCATGCTCAAACTTCTGGTCTACGGCTATTCCTACGGCGTGCGCAGCAGTCGCAAGATGGAACGTGCGTGTCATTACAACGTCTCGTTTACGTGGCTGACGGGCGGGCTCAAGCCGGACTTCAAGACCATTGCGGAGTTTCGCCGGAAAAACAAAAAGGCGTTGAAAAGCGCGATTAAAGAATGTGCACATATCTGTATTAAGCTGGAACTGATCGAAGGCAATATCCTGTTTGTCGACGGCAGCAAGATGCGGGCCAATGCGGGCATCGCCAGGAGTTGGACAAAAGCCAAGGCGATCGATGCATTGAAAAAAGTTGATCACCGTATCGATCTGCTGCTTGCCGAAGTCGAGGCCGTTGACACCGCTGAGGCGGATCATGGCTCGCTTGTCGCGGTGAAAGAGCAATTGCAGGACAAACAGGCTTTCAAAGAGAAGCTTGAAGACATTCTTATCGAATTACAGCAAGAGCACACCAGTTCGGTCAATACGACCGATCCGGACTGTGTACGCATTCACAGCCGCCAGGGCGCCCATGCCGGTTACAACGGCCAACTCGTCACCGACGACAAGCATGGTTTGATCGTCCACAGCGATGTGGTCGACAGTAATAACGATCTGAATCAGTTCTCCGATCAGATCGAGGCGGCCAACGAGGTTTTGGACGAGCCGTGCACGGCCGGCTGTGCGGACGCCGGTTACGCCCAAGTGGACGATTTGGCCAGAATCGACGCCCAGGGCATTGACGTCATTGTTCCGTCGGCACGGCAGGCACGAGGCGCCGAGCCGGGGCCGTTTGACAAATCGAAGTTCGTCTATGACGCCACCCGGGATTGCTATTTCTGTCCGATGGGACAACAGCTCAATCGCCACGGCGTTGATGAAAAGAAAAGGCAAATCAAGTATAGTACCGGCGTTGTCTGCCGCAGTTGCACGCACTTCGGACAATGTACACCAAGCCGAAGACACGGGCGAAAGATAACGCGGCTGTTCAATGAGGAGGTTCGTGAGAAGTTGGAGGTCTTGTACGAACAACCTTCTTCCAAGGCGATATTTAAACGGCGTAAGGAGCGGGCCGAACATCCCTTCGGCCACCTTAAGCGAAATCTGAATGCAGGCTACTTTCTGCTTCGAGGCCTTCCGGGCGTGCGGGCGGAGATGGCGTTGCTGGCGACATGTTTTAATATAACAAGAATGATTACATTGTTGGGTGTCGGAGGCATCAAGGCCGCTCTGGCATAGGATAGCCGGGGGGCGATCCGCGCCATACAGCCGAAAACCCCTTAACACCCGTACAGACAAGGCAATCACCAGGAAATATGATCCGTGAGAAACAAGAAAATGCAATACAAAAAGAACGGCCGCCGCCAAACCGATTGCGACACAGCCTGTTCGTCGCCTTGCGAAGCTTGGGTTAGCAGATAGCAGGTAGCATTTAGGATTTAGGCAGGAGGGAAGAACACGAAGACAGAATCCGAAACTAAAACTAAAAAACCATCGCCGGAGGCGATTCCACAGCTTTGCGCTTGGCACTTTGCATTCTGCACTGTCAAAACAGCGTCGCCCCCCAAAAACACGGCGAGTGTCAATTGAAATGTTGGGCGGCCTCAGTTGGGGTGGACATGAAAAACACCATAATCGACAAAGGGGGGCCAAAATACAACTTCCAAAAACGGGGACATATCATCGAAGACTCCAGGGTAGCGTTTAACCATCTCTTTTAGATGCCTTTCACGTATGTGTAGTGCGATGTACTCATTAACGTAAACCGATAGAATTAGAGGCCTGCTAGTATCATAGCCTTCTCGGGCTTTCGCAATTTTGACCTTTACTGCATCAGCAAGGCGATCTAAGTAATCATCTAGTTCTTGGTGGTCGGATGGTATATCCACCGGCTCCTCATCGGTTGGAATGTGTTTGTCTGGCACACTGCGGCGATCCATATACACTGAAGTAAGTTCTACGCCGAAGATATTGCCGGTGGACGTATCTTTAACTATGTAGTCGGGTCTTTCAGATTTGTTTATAATCTCAAAGTGCCGACCTGAAGTCAATCTGCCATAGGTCTGTATAAATTCCTCTATCTCCAATAATTCTCTCTCATCCTTCCTTGGCCAGTTCTTGCCCATCAGTTTGACTCCTAACAATGATTATCCTGCCTGTATAACAAGTTCCCGTTGCTTCTTCAATATTTAGCCGCCTATGCTGCAAGCGCGCCGGCGCGGGGCGGACTCGTTCAAGCTCTTTTATTAAATGATTCCGAGGACTTGAAAAAGTACCGGACACCTTCAATTTTCCCGATATAAATTGTAACTAGTACTCTGTCCGTGGAATAAAGTCTTGTGAGCCTTTTTGCCGATAGGGTTTATATAACCCTTACTTTGGCAAGGAGGCCATTATGAAAAAATATATTGTAGAATTGACAAGTGAAGAAC
>SDBV01005018.1_pt1 | contig 18812 bp, 15 predicted proteins | sample 2277081 | NCBI WGS metagenome assembly SDBV01 (sample SAMN10402039, study PRJNA504765) | marine sediment metagenome | isolation source: marine sediment core GS10_PC15, 223 cmbsf | place: Arctic Ocean: Southern Knipovich Ridge | collected 2010
GTTCAAAGCCACGCCTCCGGCCAGGCAGAGGTACTTCTTGCCGGTGATCGCGCGGGCGTAGCGGACCATCTTCAGGAGAACTTCTTCGGTGACCACCTGGATCGATCGGGCCAGGTCCATTTCCCGCTTGGAAATCTCCGCTTCAGGTGCTCGCGGCGGACCGCCGAAGAGGTCGGCGAACCGCCGATTCGTCATCTTCAGACCGTCGAGATATCCGAAGTACTTCATCTTCAGACGGAACGAGCCGTCCTGGCGGATCTCGATGAGGTGCTTCTTGATCTGGTCGACGTAGACCGGTTCACCGTACGGCGCCAGGCCCATCAGCTTGTACTCACCCGAATTAACCTTGAATCCGGTGAAATAGGTAAACGCGCTGTAGAGCAATCCCAGCGAATGGGGAAAGCGTTGCTCGACGAGCGTGCGGAGCCGGTTTCCTTCGCCGACCCCGATGGTGGTGGTCGTCCACTCGCCCACGCCGTCGACGGTAATCACGGCCGCTTCCTGAAAGGGGGAAGGAAAGAATGCGCTGGCCGCGTGGGAATCATGGTGCTCGGCGAAATGGAACCGCTTGGGGCGGCCCACCCCCATTCGCTTCAGTGACTTCTCGATCGAATATCCCACCCAGGCCTTTTCTCTGAGCCAGACGGGCACGGCCATCAAGAAGGATTTCAAGCCCCGCGGCGCAACCTGGCCGTAGGTCATCAGCAACCGCGCGAGCTTGGTGACCGGCTTGTCGTAGAAGACGACCATGTCCAGATCGCCCTTGGCGACCCGGCCTTCCTCCAGGCAATAGGACATGGCATGGTGGGGAATTCGGGCATCATGTTTCTTGCGCGAGAATCGTTCCTCCTGGGCGGCGGCCACGATGTGGCCGTCGCGCAGAAGACACGCCCCGCTATCGTGGTAAAGGGCGCTAACGCCTAATAGGTTCACCTTTGGTCTCCAATCGCTTTGCCTGGATGCACTCCTGCGACCATCTTGCCAGGCGATCGCTGTGCCGCATGATCCGGTCGTGCAAGTAGCCGGCGTACAGCCGGTGTCCTTGCCGATGCAAGTGACATTCGTCGTGATACAAGGCTTCGGCAGTCCCCCGACCCTGAAAACAGCCGATCGGATAGCCGAAGTTTGTAAATCCTTCGGCGGCAAGTGCCCGGTGGAGTTGTTCCGTTGCCTGACGTTCCTGCGACGACCGCTTGCCGGTGGTGCCCACGCTGCGGCTGGGGAGAATCTCGAAGACGACCTCACAGCCTCGGCGGCGCAGGGATTGGGCCAACCGGACGTAGGCTTCGATACCGCGTTGTCCTTGTTCGCGGCGCGCTTCGGCCGTGCACTGCCCGGCCATGCGCTTCCGGTAACGCCAGTTCAAGTGCCCGACGAATTCCTCGATGGCGCATTGCGGCGGGTACGTGCTGGAAAAGAAAGGCACCGCCTCCAGGCCGTAGTAGGCCCGGTAGATGTCTCCGTAGGGCATGCAGACGACGGCCACGTCCGCATCGAAGGCGCCGTATCGCTCGATGTATCCCAGCTTATGGAACGGGCCCCAGGCGTTCACTCCAATACTCAGCACTTCGACCTTGCCCTCCGGCAGCGATGCGTTGAGTTTCCGTTCCAACAACCGGCAGTACAATTCATCCTGGGCGATGTAGGAACCGCCGTATAACGTCGAGTCGCCGATCATCAGGATGCGGAGCGTGCCCGCCGGCTTGTTCCGCGAGTAATCCGGCGCCCGCATTCCAAACCGGTTCGTGATTACGCGACCGCCATAGCGTGTCACGTTTTGATTGGGCGCCGGGTAGTAACCGACCTGCGGATCGTTGACGTAGAGCAGTGGATGACCGAACCCCATCGCTCGGAGCGTCAACTCAGCGGCCAAGACGACGACGATCAAGGTGGCGGTCAACGGAAGCCATCGCCGGCCGCTTCGCCCAAGCCGTTCGGTGGCAAACATGGTGTGGACCCAGCGCAGTTTCCGCCGCCGGCTGTCACTTTCAACCCAAAAGCTCTCTCGCCCACCGTCCCGCAGTTGAAGCGGATCGCTGCCGGCGAGCCGTTGCCAGACAGAAACCAGGGAAAAACCGAGAACGTAAACCGGTACCAGGATGACGAGGCCGAGGCCGAGGCCGATCACACGGCCCAGCAAGCTGAAGCATCTTTGGATGGCCACCCGGCCCCTGTCGGAGGCAAACGAAATCCCTCCAATCACCGCCGTGAACGTGCAAACGATGATGCCGATGCGCGTGTAATCCAGCCACAGCAACACACCGCCGACGAGGAAGCCCACCGTCGCATGGACCAGAGCCGCGGGCCCGCCCTCATGGCGGCCGTGGTGGTCGATGGCAGTAAACCATCTGAAAGGTTTCAGGGGATCGCCGGGTGACGTACCCACTTGGAAACTACCCACTTAGGAACTCCTGATTACTGGCCTTATCCCAATTCACGGGTCAACGTGCAAAGTCATCTAACCCGTCTGCCTCGGTGGGGGGACGCCGCCCTTTCTTCCATGGAACAGACACAACCAGGCGAAGTACTTAGTGACCGGCATCCGCAGCAATGGGCGAGATACCACGTTGTTGATTCTGGCCAGCCAGATGGGAATCCTGTTGTGCGAAAAACTCACGCCTCGCACGCGAACGTCCTGAAGGCCGCATCTCCTCATGGCATTCGACAGACGAAACGGAACAAGAGGTGCTTCGTCTTCGACCTGTCCGGTGATGTTGCCCGCGACCATTCTTAGCGGACGAGTCAGCCAACACACGGGATGCAAAACGCTGGGCTCGACGGTCACGAAATGACCGCCGGGCTTCAATACCCTGAAGAGCTCTTTCAAGAAATCGTCCAGCATGCCCTGGAAATGATGGAAGAACAAGGAAGTCAAGATGATATCAAACCGATTGTCCGGGAAAGGGCCCATACTCTTCATGTCACAACAGAACGTCTTGACGTGCGGATCTTTGATCTGAGCAATTGCCTCGCCAGAGATGTCCACCCCGGTGATGTCGCCGGAAAGGTGCTTGATGTGCTCGATGTCTCCTCCCGCGCCTACCGGGGCAATGAGTACCGAAGGGTCGTCGAGTCCGGAATTCCGGATGGCGTCTCCCAAGAACTTAGAGACTTCCTTTCTGGCGAAACCATAATTGAATCTTTGTCGTTCTACAGAGTAAAAAGCTCTTGAATTCAAGAAGTGATCTCTCCGAAGTCCGTTCTCGGTATGCCATTGCCTTTCTCTTTGCAGCTTGTCTTCGTAGTCATCCATGGCATTTGCCTTTTTCCTTGATCAAGATGTCCTTGATCAAGATGGTCGCCCAGTGGTTCTCGCTCAACTGCTCCCGAGTATTGCCTGCCGGAGCACGTTGACGGCGACTCAAGCGGCCTTCTTCTTACCGCCGCTTCCGGCCGGACGCCGCTGATCAAGCGTTTGAACGGGAAGATACCGGCGGCGGTTGAGTGCCGCTTCGACGAGGTCGCCCAGTCGTGTGCAAAGAACTCGTTTGTTGAGTTCGTTGCGGATGATCTCATACGCACACTTGCCCATTTCGGCGCGGCGATCCGGAGCCATATCCGCCAATTCGGCGATCGCCCGGACCGCCCCTTCCACGTCGCCGTGGCTCACCTGCCGGCCGACTTGAGCCCGCTGCAAGATGTCCGACACGTGCGAAAGCTTCGGGCCGACCGCCAGGATCGGCCGGGCAACCGCCATGGCGCCATAAACTTTGCAGGGATGCACGACCCCCACGCTGGAATCGCCGATGGTCACCACGTGCAGATCGGCCGCCGAGAGGGAATGCTTCAACTCCGACAAGGGCTGATAGGGTAGGCTGACGATGTTCTTCGCACCCCGGGCAATCGCCTCCGAGACGTCTTTCTTGGACGTCCCCCCGCCGATGAACATGAAGACGATGTCCCGGCGGTCCTGCAATCGCTCTGCCGCTTCGATCACGGTCGAGATCGGATTGGCAGGGCTGTGGTTGCCCGAATACATTACCACGAATTTCCCCTCCAGGTCGTGTTTCCTTCGGAACGAGTTGCTCGAATGCGGAACCACTTCGAGGTGGTCTTCATGTGGCCACGGAGGGAACACCTGAAGACGATCTGAGATCTCACGCTTGCGAATCAGCCGCCGGGCCATGAAGCGATCCAAGGTAACGACGCAATGTGCCCGGCCGAGGACCGCACGGTTGAGGACGTCGAAGAGCCGTGCCGCCAGCGAGTCAGCGCTGACGACTCCCATCGCGATCGCCTGATCGGGGTTGATGTCCATTACCCAATAGACGATCGGTACCCGGCGAACTGCCGCGATGACCAGCGCCACCGCCGAGCACATCGGCGGAGAGGTGCTCACCAGGATCGCACCCAACTTCGGCGTGAAAAGCCCACGCAGCAGCGCCTGGGGGAGAAAACCGAGTTGTCCGAGCAGGCGTACGAGGATCGATTTCTTGCCGAACGACGACCAGGGGACCCTCCGCACCTCCACGCCGTCGACCCGTTCGCGAAACGGGAATCGAGTTTCGGGGGCGTCGTAACCTCTCGACGACGTCAACACTCGAACGCGGTATCCTCGCCGGGCCGTTTCCACGGCGGCATCGTGCAGATGTTGCCCCACGGAAGCCGGATCCGGGACGTAAACCTGGCTGATAATCAGAAGTGTCGGCCGCCGCAACTCACCAACCTCCTTGTTGGTCCCGATTGTTGCCCATGGCGGGCTTTTAGGATGACGCGTTCACCTTCCTGGGAACCGCCAAATTCGTTTGCCGCGTCGTCACGCCGCACGCCCGGGGACCCGGTCTGCCTTGCGCGCGTGTGCGCCAAGCGGCGCCACAGTTCGGGCTGCCACCTTTCCTTGATACTTTTGCACGTATTCGTCGTGAATCCAGCGGAACGTTCGCTCCATGCCGTCCCGAAGCCGGACGGACGGCTCCCAACCGAAATGCTCCCGGATCCTGGTGTTGTCGCTGTTGCGTCCGTTGACGCCCTGGGGCGCATTGAGGTTATGAGTATGCTTCAGTCGAATCCCTGCAATGTCTTCGACGATCTCGACCAACTGGTTGATGGAAACGAGTTCACTGGAACCGAGGTTCAGCGGCTCGGTGACCTCCCCATGCATGAACATGTCAATGCCCGTAAGACAGTCGTCGATGTACATGAACGACCGCGTCCGTTCGCCGTCCCCCCAGATTTCAATCGTCTGCTCGCCGGAAACCATCGCACCGATCACCTTGCGGCAGATCGCCGCGGGCGCCTTCTCGCGCCCCCCCTCCCAGGTGCCATGCGGCCCGTAAACGTTGTGGAATCGGGCCATCCTCGCCTCCAGGCCGAAGTCTTCGCGGAAGTGGCGGCACATACGCTCGCTGAAGAGCTTCTCCCATCCATATCCGTCCTCGGGCATCGCCGGGTACGCATCCGACTCTTTCAGCGCCGTGACCTGGACGTCGGTTTGCTTGTCGGCGGCATACACGCATGCCGAGGAGGAGAAGAAGAACCGTCGGACGTTTTCCTCCTTGGCTGCCATCAGCATGTGGGTGTTGACCAGTACCGACAGCATACAAAGGGCCTTGTTGTTTTCGATAAAGCCCATGCCACCCATGTCGGCAGCCAGGTTATAGACTTCCGCGGCTCCCTCGCACGCCGTGCGGCAGTCATTCTTGTTGCGCAGGTCGAGTTGGACGTTCTCCACGTCATCAAAGCGCTGATACCACTGATCTTGGGGCTTGATATCCACCGCACGGATTCGTGTGAACCCTCGACGACGAAGGTCTGCGACCAGGTGCCCACCGATGAACCCGCCGCCGCCGGCAACCGTAATCAGCATGTCACCTACCTCCTGTTTCGTCCGGACCGCACAACAGCTCGGCAACCGAGTTGCCTGAGAGCCGCAGTCCGGCGAGTGTCGTTGCTGCGCTGTCGCTGTATTGGGCGACTGCACTTGTTCCAACCGAACGGGCCCATATACCGTCTCCATCCCCGCCTGACAAGATCAGTTCCCAAAAGATTCACGATCAGGCAACTTCAGCAGCGTGAATTCAGTAGTCCCAAACTTGGTGGTCAGGGTTAAGGATTTCACTTCAGGGCTTGGCCCCGAAATCCTGAGCCCCGAACACTACCCCACCATTGGGTTAGTCTGGGCGTCGCGAGACAACTCCCCAGAGCGATCACCCCCTAATCAAAACCCCCCGTTTGAAGTGCGCTAATATCTTTCCTAGTTAAACTATTTTGCCCAACCCAACTCATCCGAATCACCAACGCGGGCCCTCTTGGCGGAAGATCAGACAGCCTCGTTATATCTGGAGTCTCAAGGGGGTGATGCCGATGAGAAGAGTGACCTGCATGGATCTGGGGCCGAGCTGCGATACCTGGCTGCTCAAGGGGGGGATACTAGTGGGTTGGAAAAGGCGTTCCTAAACTTCCCTCCATCCCAAGACGGGGTATTCCCAATGAAACACGCGACGTACACTCAACGGCTGGCCGTTCTTCTAGCGACGGTTGGGTTTTGTTTCCCGCAAATCACTTTTGCGGCATCGCCCCCGACCAGCCAACCAGCTTTACTCGGAGACGTCCAATTGCGCCAGGGCGGGGCGTTAATCGGGCAGGTCGTCACTCCCGAAAACTCCCCTGTCGGGGGGGCTGATGTGCTGTTGTACGGCAACGGCAAGCAACTCAGTCGCAGTAAAACGGACCGAAGCGGCTATTTTGCTTTCACCGGGGTCCGCAGCGGGGTCTACGAGTTGAAGACGGCCAAGTGCAGTGCCGCGTACCGCGTATGGAACCAGGGGACCGCTCCCCCAGCGTCCCAACCGAGCGTCTTGCTCGTGGCCGGCGCCGGTCCCGTCCGTGGCCAAGGCGGCGTCGGAGCATTCTTGACCCATCCGTTGGTTCTCGCCGCGATCGTGGCCACGGCCATTGCCGTCCCGATTGCCGTACACAATTCGCAGAGGGGTCCCTCCAGCCCATAACGTTACGGGCATCGTTACTACCGAAGTTTTTTCGCCCCCGTAGACGCTTAGTGTGCGGGGGCTTTTCTATGCGCTCCCGAAAAACTTCAGTTGTCTTGGTACGGAGATCAAGTGGAATCTTTTTCGTCGATCTTGCGTGAGTCTCCTTTGGTGACTTCTTCGTTGTTTTCGGTACCATGAATCTGCTTGGAAAAACGGAGCCGGGCACGCTGGTGATGTTGGGATACCGTCGGCGGCGCGTGGCGCAGGCCCCGACCCTGGCCAGTGGCCACAGCGCGGGGCAGCGATTCGTAGAAGAAGGCTTTAGAGCGGCCGTGTTTCCGTGGAAAACGGCCCCTTGGCAGGGTTCGTGGCGGGTTTGAAGCGTAGCCGAACCGCAGGATCACCGCTTGGAGAATTGCGTGCCGCGTCGGGCTTTGCGGAGCCCCGGTTTCTTGCGTTCCACCTTGCGGGCGTCGCGGGTCAACAGGCCGCTGTCGCGCAACGGCTCTTCCAACTCGGTGCTATACACCTTCAGCGCCCGGGCGATCCCCAGCTTGCAGGCGTCGGCCTGGCCGGTGATCCCGCCGCCGTGGACGCGGATAACCACGTCGACCTGCCCTCGCGTGCCGGTATGCTCCAGCGGGGCCAAGACGGAGTTGCGGTGCTGCAAGTTGTAGAAGTATTCGTCCAGCGTCCGTTTGTTGATGGTGATCTTGCCTTCGCCCGAACGCACGCGGACCCGCGCCACGGACGTCTTGCGCCGCCCGGTTCCCAAGCTGTCGGTGGTGGGCACTGCCATGGCTATCCTCTTGGTATGATTCTGTTGGATTGTGGGCTATTTTTTTACGCCGAGTTCTTTCGGCTCGGGCAGTTGGGCCTGGTGCGGATGCTGGTCGCCGGTGTAGATCTTCAGTTTCGAGAGCATCTTACTGGCCAGCTTGTTCTTGGGCAGCATCCGCCGGACGGCCTCCCGGAGGATCATCTCGGGCTTGCGCTTCATTCGTCGGGCGGCCGACTCGCTCTTCAGGCCCGGATATCCGGTATACCACGTGTATTGCTTCTGGTCCCACTTTTTGCCGCCGAAGACGACCTTCTCGGCGTGGATCACCACGACGAAATCGCCCGTGTCGACGTGGGGCGTGTAGGTGGGATTGTGCTTGCCCATCAAGATTACGGCGATATCGCTTGCCAGCCGGCCGACCACCTTGTCGGCGGCGTCGACCAGCCACCATTTCTGCTCGATTTCGCCCGGCTTGGCCATATAGGTTTTGGTCACGGTCATGCGGTTTACCCAATATCCTGCGAAGAAGACAATCCCACAATTTATCCGTTTATCGACCGCCCGACAAGGCGTCTGCCCACAAAAACATTATTTAGCTTCTGTTGCGGAAAGTGCCGTGGCGGGTTGTTTGTCGTTTAGCCGCCGCGGCCACGCGGCGTGAACTGCGGAGAACGTGCCGACAACGAGCACCGCGTGGCCGCGGCGGCTAAACATTCCTGCGATTGCGGTGGTAGAACAAGCACCACGTACGGGGGGGTTTACGTGCGCGGCCAATTCGGTATCATTTCCCCAAAATCGCGGTACTTCAACCGGATGGGATCGTGGTAAGGTAGCGTGAAGTAGGCAAGTTTTTGTTTTTGGACCCCAAGACCCCCAGCCGACGCCTCGACAGCCCATGATCGTTGCAGTTCCCAAAGAGAGTTTCCCGGGCGAAAATCGCGTGGCCCTGATCCCGGCGTCCGTGCCGGGACTCGTCAAGGCGGGACTCGAAGTGAGGATCGAGAGTGCCGCCGGCGAAGCGGCCGGGTTGCTGGACCAGGACTACATCGACAAGGGGGCATCTGTATCACCTGATAGACGAGGGCTTTTCGCCGCCGATTTCGTCCTCCAGGTCCGCGCCGCCGGGGCCAACCCCCACGTCGGCCGGGCCGACCTGGAGCACTTCCGCAAGGGCCAGATCGTGATCGCCATGGCGGATCCCCTGGGCACGCCGCAAGCGGCCCAGGAAATCGCCGCCCGAGGCGTGACGCTGTTTGCCCTGGAAATGCTGCCTCGGATCACCCGGGCCCAGAGCATGGACGTGCTCTCGTCGATGGCCACGGTGGCCGGCTATCGGGCGGTGCTGCTGGCCGCCGAAAAGCTGCCCAAAATGTTTCCCATGCTGATGACCGCCGCCGGCACGCTGCTGCCGGCCAAGGTCCTCATCATGGGGGTCGGCGTGGCCGGCTTGCAGGCGATCGCCACCGCCCGGCGACTCGGGGCCGTGGTGTCGGCCAACGACATCCGACCGGCCGTAAAAGAGCAGGTCGAAAGCCTGGGGGCGAAGTTCGTCCAGTTGGAACTTGATACGGCGGCGGCCGAGGGCAAGGGCGGCTACGCCAAAGAGATGGACGAGGAGTTCTTGCAGAAACAGCGCGAGATGATCGCCCGGGTGGTTGCCGAAAGCGACGTGGTGATCACCACGGCGGCGATTCCCGGCAAGAAGGCGCCCACGTTGGTCACGGCCGAGATGGTCGCCGCCATGGCGCCCGGCTCGGTGATCGTCGATCTGGCGGCCGAACGGGGCGGCAACTGCGCGTTGACCATCCCCGGCGAAACGGTGGTCTCCGACGGCGTGTCGATCCTTGGGCCTTCCAATCTTCCGTCCGGAGTGCCATTGCACGCCAGCCAGATGTATGCCAAGAACATCACCACGTTCCTGCTGCACCTGCTTCAGGACGGCCAACTGAAGCTCGACCTGGAAGACGAAATCACCCGCGACACGCTGATTACCCGCGGCGGCGAGGTCGTGCATCCCCGGGTGTGCGAGTTGCTGGGGATCGAGCCGTCCTCGCCGGCCCAGCAGCAGCCCGTTGCCGAGCAACCGCCGGATGCCGAGTCCGACGACGTCCAGAGCGAAGACGTATACAAGATTGCGGAAGGAGACGACGACTGATGGGAAGCGAACTCATGCTGCTGGCGTCCGACGCGTCGTCGAAGACGGCCGAATTGACCGAAACGGCCGGCCAGGCCGCCCCCGAGTTGCCGTTGATTCTCGGCCTGACCGTTTTTATGCTGGCGATATTCGTCGGCTTCGAGATCATCACCAAGATCCCGCCCACGCTGCACACGCCGTTGATGTCCGGCTCGAACGCCATCTCGGGGATTACGGTGGTGGGGGCGCTGATCGCGGCCGGGGCCGCCGGATCGGGCCAAGGCTTTTGGGCTTCCACCCTGGGGCTGTTCGCGGTGGCGCTGGCCACGGTCAACGTGGTCGGCGGGTTCCTGGTTACCAACCGCATGCTCGAGATGTTCCGTCGAAAAAAGTAGAAAGATCATAACGTGCAATCGGACACGATCATCAAACTGGCTTACCTCGTCGCCGCGGTGTTGTTCATCTTGGGGCTGAAAGGACTGACGCACCCCCGCACCGCCGTGCGTGGAAACCTGCTGGGCGCCGCGGGCATGGCGGTGGCGATTGTGGCAACGTTGATGGTGGGCCATCATGGTCTCGGCTGGGGTCTGATCGTTGCCGGGGTGGTCGTCGGGGCGGCCGTGGGGACCTACCTGGCGGTCAAGATCGAGATGAAGGCCATGCCGCAGTTGGTCGCGCTATTCAACGGCTTCGGCGGCGCAGCGTCGGTGCTGGTGGCGGGGGCCGAACTTCTCACCCACACGCCGCTGGAGGAAGGAATCGACCCGACCGTCGCGGCCGGACTATTGGCCGGACTGATCGGGGCGGTGACCTTCTGGGGAAGCCTGATGGCGTTCGCCAAGCTCCAGGAATTAAAAGCCTTCAAAAAGCCATTGGAGTATCCCGCCCGGCAGCCGATCAATGCCCTGCTGGGGTTGATCGTGCTGGCGCTGTTCGTGTTGGGGATCCTCGTTCCGGCACAAGCCTGGTGGATCTATTTCCTGCTGGCCGTGGTGGCTTCGGTGTTGGGGGTGACGCTGGTCAATTCGATCGGGGGCGCCGACATGCCGGTGGTGATCGCGCTGCTGAACTCTTACAGCGGACTGGCCGCCTGCGCCACCGGGTTCGTGTTGAACAACACCGTGCTGATCATCGCCGGGTCGTTGGTGGGGGCCTCGGGGTTGATCCTCACCTCGGTCATGTGCAAGGCGATGAATCGCTCGCTGGCCCACGTGCTGTTCGGCGTGTTGGAGCCGACCGAAGACACCGCCACTGCCGACGAGGTCTATGCGGGCAAGGTCAAGTCGGCCACGGCCGACGAGGTAGCGATGCTTTTCGACAGCGCCCAACGGGTGGTGATCGTGCCCGGCTACGGCATGGCGGTGGCCCAGGCGCAGCACGCGGTCCGGGAGTTGGCCGAACTGCTCGAGTCTCGAGGCTGCCAAGTTCAATTCGCCATCCACCCGGTGGCCGGCCGGATGCCCGGCCACATGAACGTCCTGCTGGCCGAGGCGGAGGTACCCTACGAGCAATTGAAGGAGTTGGACGAGATCAACCCGACCATGGCCCAGACCGACGTGGCGTTGGTGATCGGGGCCAACGACGTGGTCAACCCCGAGGCGCGGACCAATCCGAAAAGCCCCATCGCCGGGATGCCGATCATCGACGTCGACAAGGCCCGCACGGTGGTGGTGGTCAAGCGGAGCCTCAGCCCCGGGTTCGCCGGGATCCCCAATCCGCTGTTCGCCATGGACAACACGCTGATGTACTTCGGCGACGGCAAGAAGGCCATGCTGGACCTGGTGTCGGCGTTGAAGGAGTAGGGCCGCTTGCGGCTTCGCGAGGCTCCGGGTTGGATGCGAATAGTGCGGCCGTGCGAAGCCGCCAGCGGCTACGACTCGGCCGCCGCACCGATCAACCACCGCTCGATCACGCCGATCACGTACTCGATCTGCTCATCGGAAAGCGGCTTCCCCTTGGCGATGTAGTGCCACTTGGCCAGGCAGCCGCGGCAACAGGTGGCGGTGGCGTGCTGGGCAAGGAAGACCGGATGGCCCCGCATGGGCGTCTGGCGGCCGTCGTGGCGGGGTCGAGCCGGCGCGAGGCGTTCGGCAAGGAACTTCCGGCCGTGCTCGAGGATCACCGGCAGCGTCTTTTCCGCCAGATACGCCCGCTCCTTTGGCCCCAGGCGGAAACGGCTGCGGAACTTGCTTCGGCAGAGCGCCGCAAACAGATCGTCCAGGTCACGCATGAAAATCCGCCACTTGCGGCTAAGAACTCGTATGGGAATTACTTCCGTATAGTAGCCATCTCGCTCCGCGAGATGTAGCCCGAAACAGTCTGCGGTTTCGATGTTTTCGATGGCTACTGTACGCGCCGAATTGTTCACCGTGCCGACCGGTTTGTCAATGGTTTCTGTGGCGGAAAGTCGTTCTGCACAAGAACGTTTAGCCGCCGCGGCCACGCGGTGCTTGGTGTCGGCACGTTTTCCGCGGTTCACCCCGCGTGGCCGCGGCGGCTAAACGGCTTACGCACTTGACACGCCCGGCGGGCCGAACTATACACGGGCGCTGCTTCCGTCAGAAATCGACAAGGCACGCTCTACGAGGTCAAGCCCATGTTCGAACGTGAAGTCAATCCGCGCCGGGTCACGGAAGCGGAGATCGCCGTGGTCATCCCCTCCTACCAGGAGGCCGACAGCATCGCCTATCCTACCCGAGTGGTCTCGGAAGGTCTTGCGACGTACTTTCCCGGCAAGCGAAGCGTGATCATCAACGCCGACAACGCCTCGCCCGACGGCACCGAAGACGTGTTTCTGGCCACGGAAACCGAGGCGCCGAAAATCTACATCACCACGCCCGAGAACACGCCGGGAAAGGGCTGGAACTTCGCCAACGCCTTCCGCAAGAGCTACGCTCTGGGCGTTCGGGCGATCGTCTGCGTCGACGCCGATCTGCTCTCGATCACGCCCGAGTGGATCAAGTACATGGCGACTCCCATTCTGGAAGAAGGATGGGACTATCTCACCCCGTTGTATTCGCGGCACAAGTACGACGGAACGATCACCAACAATATCTGCTACCCGTTGATCTACGGGATCCTGGGCCGGGACATCCGCCAGCCGATCGGCGGGGATTTCGCCCTTTCCGCCCGGCTTGCCCGGCACATCGTTTCGGTCCCTTGGCACCGCACGACACATCAATACGGCGTGGATATTTTCATGACCATGCAGGCCCTGCTGGGTGACTACCGCATCGCCCAGGTCGGCTTGGGGTCGAAGGTCCACAAGCCGAGCGCCCCGAAGCTCGGCCCGATGTTCCTCCAGGTGGTCGGCACGGCGCTGTTGACGGTCGCGGACACGTTCAAGACGTGGAAATCGATCGCCTCGGTGACCGAGGCCCCGGTCTTCGGGCTGACGGAACTGGCCGAGGCGCAGGACCTTCAAGTCGACCGGGAGATGATCCGCCACAACGCCGTCGAAGGTTTTGCCTCCACGTTGGACGCCCTGAAGCAATACCTCAGCGGCGAACTGGTCCGGCGCCTGGAGGAGACCTTCGCCCAAAGCGACGGGCCGCGGATCGACACCGAACTCTGGGTCGACGTCCTCTTCGACGCTATCGTAGCCTTCGCCGCCTGCGACGACCCGGCCCGACTGGTCGAATCGATGCGGGGACTCTATTGGGGCCGCGTGTTCAGCTTCATGAACGAAACCTGGGAGCTTTCCAGCGCCGAGTGCGAGGAGCCGATCCGCCGACAAGGAGAGAGGGTTTTCCAGAGACGAGGCGAGTTGATCGCCCGGCTGGAATCCGCATCGTAGTCTCGCGGACGGCAACCGTTTAGCCGCCGCGGCCACGCGGTGCTCGTGGTCACGACGTTTTCCCCAGCTCCCACCGCCCGGCCGCGGCGGCTAAACGGCAAATGCTCTGCCTCGGGCACTTCCCCACGGATTGTTCGCGCGGGCCGCCCTACCAGGGTCCCAGCAGATCCAACGTAAAGGCCAGCGGCCGTGTTACCGTCGCGGTGTCCTCGGCGCTGGTGGCGGTCGCTTGCACGTAGTCGAACTCGAAAACCCGATGGAAGAAGGAAAACGCCGCGTCGCGCAGCGCGGCCCAATCGGCTTCGGCCTGAAGCAAGTCGGCCGAGGTCGAGTCGAACAAATAGGCGTTGTCCTCGCCGCCGCCCGCATCGGCGTAGACCTCCTCGAAGTGTTTGGCCCGATTGTAAAAGCCGCTGCCGTAGAGGGCGCCCTGGATCGGGTCGGCGTAGAATCGATCGTCCCCAGTGGAGCCGTCCAGCCGGGCCCCGTCGAGACCGCCGCCGGTCGCGTAGGCGTGGACGCCCTCGAAGTGCTTGGCCCGGTTGTAGAAGCCCTCGCCGAACAAGGCGCCGTCGATCGGGCCGGCGACGAACGTGTCGTCGCCGGGCGAGTCGAACAGCTTCGCCACGTCGAGGCCGCCGGCGGTGGCGTAGGCGTGTACGCCGTCGAACTGCTCGACCCGGTTGTCGAACCGCTGGCCGCTTAGCATGCTGAATTCCGGCCAGCCACAAACGAATCGTCGCCGGGCGAGTCGAACAGCCAGGCCACGTCGAGGCCGCCGGCGGTGGCGTAGGCGTGTACGCCGTCGAAGTCCACGGCCCGGTTGTGGAAGGCTTCGCCGAACAACGCGGCGGAGGCCGGCGTGGCCACGAACTGGTCATCACCGGATGAGTCGTACAAGTCGGCCGTGTCCCGGCCGCCTTGGCCGGCGTGGGCGGATACCTCGTCGAAGTACTTGGCCCGGTTGTAATAGCCCGTGCCGTACAGGGCGCCTTGGATCGGATCGGCGTAGAATCGATCGTCTCCGGCCGAGTCGTACAACGCGGCTGCATCGCTGCCGCCGGCACTGGCATACGCGTGGACGGCCTCGAAGTGCTTGGCCCGGTTGTAGAACCCGGGTCCGTACAAGACGCCCTGGCCCGGGTCGGCGAAAAAGGTGTCGTCGCCGGGGGAGTCGAACAGCTTGGCCACGTCGAGGCCGCCGGCGGTGGCGTAGGCGTGTACGGCCTCGAACGATTCGGCCACCACGGAGAATCCGTCACCGCTGACGGCGGCATGGACCGGCGTGGCGACGAACAGATCGTCGCCGGGCGAATCGTACAGCTTGGCCACGTCGACGCCTCCCGCCTCGGCGCGAGCCAGCACGCGTGTAGCCGTACGCGAGTGGTAGCGAACGCCGTTGATCGCCACGGTCAGGGACGATCGAGCAAAGGCCTCGAACAGATCGTCCCCGGCGGTGTCGTAGACCGTGATTTGGGAGCCGTCGAGACTGAACCGGACCAGGTTGGCCAATCGCAAATCCACGCCGGCTACGTTTCCGGCGAGCCGGAAGTAGTAGGTTCGATCGGCTTCCGTTTCCCAATCGATGCGCCGACGGCCGTTTTGCAGCGTGGAAGCGGCCAGTTCCCAGCGATCCTCATCGTAGAGTGTCAACTCGACGTTCTCGGGCGACCCCGAAAAAGCGGCCTCCAGGGTCAACAGCCCTTGATGCGTGGTCTGAACGCGATACCAGAGGTCGCCGGTTGAGAGATTCAGGTCGTCGAGCGTGAAGAAGTCGATCGGGCCGAGCGCTTCGACGACGGTGACGGCGCCGAACCCTTCGTCGGCCGGGTTTCCATTGATGGCCGGACCGGAGTCGACGGTGGCCGCGAAGAAGTGGTTTCCCCGAGGTTCCAGACCGGCCGGGTCGTCGAAGCGCGCCAGGCGGATCCGGCCCAGGTCGCGCGTCAGACCGTTGCTGAAAATGCCCCGGATGAATCCGTCGCCGCGGAAGACGGCCCCCGTCAATACGCCCGGAGCGGAACCGTCCTGGCGCGAAATGGCCAAGTTGCTGTTGTCGGTGGCCAAGCCGGAAATCTGCGAAAAACCCAACTCGAATTCCAGCGGTGATTCGGAGCCGACGTGGTGGCGGTCGATCGAGACGGTGGCCTCAGTGCTGCTGACGAAGTTGCCCTGTCCGTCGAAGGTGAGCAGCCCCGTGCCGACCGCGATGCTCACGCCGGTGGCCGGGTCGTTGTCCGCCGAGTCGGCGATCCAGCGGTAGGTGGTGCTGCTGCTGTCGCGGCCTTCCTGGACCATGGTCAGCCGCACCGACAGTGGAATACCCAGGCTGTCGTAGGCCAGGAAGTCGGTCACGGCGCTTTCTCCGACGGCCGCCTGGGACGAGCTGAACGGCAGAATGACGGCGTCGGTCGTTGAGCCGGTGGGAGTCAGTTGCAGGCCGGAGACCCCGATGTCGATGGCGTTGTTCAAGCCGTTGTTGCTGACGAATTGAATTTGGCCGGCGGAGGTGACGCTGCCTCCCGGATTCACGGTGGTGGCGCTGGGATCGCCGTCGGGGATCGGGTTCAACGGGTCGGGCCCCGGCACGCTGCGAATCCCAAGGGCCTGTTGCATGAAAGTGCGCAGCTCCAGCACCGTGGTGGCGGCGTCGATGGTCAAGGTCTTGGCGCTGAGGAGCCGGCCACCCTTGCGGCCGGTGAATGCCAACGTGCCTGGCTGGAAGACCTGGTTGTACGTGCTTCCCTCGCGGCGCAAGACGTTGGTCAACAGCGTGGAGTTGGTGATCTTCGGGCCGTCCAGATCGAGTTGGGGCTGGACCGAGATTGCGGCGTCCAGGGCGCCGTCGGTAAAGTCCACGCCGGCGGTGGTGGCGTCGGTGATCTCGCCGACGTAGTAGAAGGTGCTATCATCGCTGGCGAGGTTGCGGTAGATCCGCCGCACGTTCCATTGCCCGCTGGCATCCACCGGCAGGTTGCTCAACCGGATCCGTCCGTTGACGGCCGTCGTCGGGCCGAGCAGGGCGGCGGGACGACTTTCGGTGCCGGTTCCCGGTCTACCCGGCGCGGTGGCGAAGGTGACGTAGTAGCTGTAGGCGCCGCTGATGAAGTCCGTATTGAGGTTCGCCCCGGTGAGCGCTCCGGTATCGGTGAAGACGGTCGTCACGTTGTCCAAGATCGTGCCGGCCAACTGATACGTCGTGCCGCCGTCGGAAGACCGGTAGATGTAGCGACGGTCGAAGGTCGCCGTCCCGTCGACGGGGATACTGCTGAGATTGATGGTGGCATTGGGGCCGGCCAAGTTGATCACGCCGGTGGCTGCCGACGGCGTGCCTTGCGTATTGGCGATATTGGGCAACGGAGGCAGCACGGTGTTGTTGTCGCCGAACACGACGCGATACTGGTAGTTTCCCGGGGCCAGCGTGCCGCCCGCGACGTCGGCCCCGGTGGTGGTGCCGGCCGGCTGTGGAAACGCCGTCAGCGCCGTTCCCGCGGCCGTGGCGTCGGGTGCGGTCCACGCACGGTCGCCCAGGATGCCGGTCCGGATGACCTCGGCCGTATCCGCCAGGTCGCCGGTCGGCGTGAGCGTGCCTTCGAGGACCACGTTCTCGGTGGCCTGGACAGCTTCCCGGACGCCCAATGGAATCGTCAGGGGCACCAAGGTGGTGGGCAGGATATTGAACTGCTGGTCGACACCATGGCCCAACAGGTGATCGCCCGCCTCCGTGACCAGTTCGTGTTGGGCATTGAGGTGGAAACGGCTGTCGCCAGCGTAGAGTTGCTCTGCCGACGGACTCTCGACGATGAAGTACCCATTGCTGACGACGATCAGATGTGGCTGCTCGGCCTGGGAACGGATTTTCGGGGCTGATGCGGTCGTCGGCTCGACGACCGGATCCATGGCTGGGACCTCCGGCGTGGTCCAATCCAAGTCTCGCAACGTCCCCCCAACAGGAGGGGAAACGTCGCGGGCAATCAAGAGATCCCTCAACGACGAGGCTAGGCTGGCCGAGAGGCCGAATGCGCCGAGCAAGCAGCGTGGCTCCAACGCCTCCAGAAAAAGCCTCCGGCGGCAGGCAGATCGCCGCCAGGTCGACGAGAAGCCCGTCGAGCGCCGACGATGCTGCCGAACTGTGTGTCGCCGATTTCGCATAGTTAGCCCCAGTGGTCATGTGCCGGGAACACCGCACCCCCCCAATCTGGTCCATCATGGTAGCCCGGATTTAATGATTCAAGAAGGCCAATCCCGTGGAGCGTGCGTACTGCAAGTATTAAATTGACAGGACAGTCACATTTGGTTAAAATAAGGTCGTTGCGCCGCCAAGAAAGGCGCGCGTTCGTGGGGATGCCGCTGGAAGATTACGTGGGACGGTCAGTTTTCGGCGACGTTCCCCGCCGGAACAGGAAGAGACTACTCAGCCCCTCCCCCCTCCCAGATTGGCCGAAGCATTCCATGCCTGATCCAACGATAAGTGCGGCGGCAATGCGTTTTGTGAACCTGTTGGTAGGTAACCCTCCGCAAAACGTGGATCAGTTGGTCGAGGCGACCGGCGTGACCCGGACGGCCGTGACCGAGCAACTCAACGAGTTGGTGGCGGGCGGGTTCCTCCAGCGCGACATGGAGCGATTGGCCGGCCGGGGACGCCCGCGATACGTCTATTCGGTCACCGATAAAGCCTTGAACGAGTTGTTCGCCGGCAACCAGTGGTTGGTGGTTCCCGCCTTGTGGCGCGCGATCGAGGACGTCGGCGGCGCGAAGCTGAAAGGCCAAGTGCTCCGGCGGGTCAGCCGTGCCCTGGCCAACCACTACCGTGGCAAGATCCAAGGTAATTCACCGGCCCAGCGGCTCCGCGAAATGGCGCAGTTGCTACGCAAAGAAGAAGGGAACCTGATCGAGATCGAAGAGAGCGGCGACGGGCGGTTGGCGGTCCACCGGCGGTCGTGTTCATTCTACAGCATGTTCGAGGAAAGCCGGGCGGTCTGCCAGGTGGAGGGAAAGATGTGGAGCGCGGTGGTCGGGGCGCCCGTGCGGCGGACCGCCGGCCGCCACGACGGAGCCCCGTGCTGCGTGTTCGAGGTCGCCGGCGACAAGTGATCTCCCACAACACGAGCGTGAGGTTCTTTCTTGACGGCCCCCAAGCGTGGTTATCCGATGGATCGAAACGTGATCATC
>SDBV01005019.1_pt1 | contig 18811 bp, 16 predicted proteins | sample 2277081 | NCBI WGS metagenome assembly SDBV01 (sample SAMN10402039, study PRJNA504765) | marine sediment metagenome | isolation source: marine sediment core GS10_PC15, 223 cmbsf | place: Arctic Ocean: Southern Knipovich Ridge | collected 2010
TTTCCCGCCAGAGGCGCTAGAAGGCTTCGCAACTCGGGAGCAGATACGGACGCAGTTCCCCTCCCTTACCGATGATCAGGTGGAGCGAGCCTTCCTCGACCAGTTCGGTGGTCTTGGTGGCGGAGCGGCCCCCCAGAACCGCTTCAACGTGGGCGGACGGTTGGTTGACCGCGAGGGCAACGTCATCTTCGACCCCACCCGCTCTCCTGCCCGGCAAGCCATCGAAGACGCCATCGCCTTCGACCGCGACCAGAAACTCGCGGCACAGGGCGACGAGGCTGCAATGGCCCGCGTCGCCGCACAGCAGGCGGGGGCCACTGAACGCGCCCGCTTTGCAGAAACCGGCGTGCAGGGCCGCTTCGACGTTGGCGAGACGGGCATCAACCGGCGCTTCGATGTCAGTGAAACGGGCATCAACCGCCGCTTCGATGTAGAGAACGCTCGCCTGCTGGCCGATCTGCAAGAGCGTGGCGCGACTAACGCAGCCCAGGTCGCGCGCGAACAAGCGGTCTTCGAGCGCGACGTGCTCCGCTCTCCTTCCGACTTCCTTGCCCGTTCCGCCGCGCTCCGTGGTGAAGAGTCACCGCTTTCCACCATTTCGCAGGCAGACACCATCAACGCACTCCGTGATGCGCTGAATGAGATCAGGGCGTTCCAAGCGGAAGGTGATCGGAACCGCTTTACAGGCACGCAGGGCGCCCCCGCACCAGCCGCCGCGGTTTCGCCCGGCGCGCAAGAGACGTTCCGGCGTGAGTTTGAGCGCGGTGCATTCACCGAAGAAGACCTTGCCAACCTCGCACGGGGCGGGTTGATCCCCCGCCAACCCGCCCCCATTCGTTTTCCTGCTTCGGTGACGCAAGAGGATGTTCTTGAGAACATCCCCCCAGACGTTCTTGCAGAAATCACCCCCCTCGGCGCGCAGGAGACATTCCAGCGCGAGTTTGACGAGGGCGGGTTTAGTGTAGCTGACCTTGAAAATCTTGCGCGTGGCGGGTTGCAGCCCGCCCCCAATCGTTTTGTCGCAGCCCCCGGGGGGCCGCTGTCGGCCCTGACTCCTGAGGAGTTTGAGGCCACGCCCGAGTTCGCGAGGCGAGACGTGGAGACGGTGCCCGTGCGGCGTTTCGCCCATGGCGGCACGACAACGGCCAATAGATTCCTTGTCGGCGAGGCTGGTGGCGCACAGGGCGCAGAGGTGATCGATAATCCTGAGGGCGCGCGGCTCAACATCACGCCCATCAGCGGCCGTTTTGCCTCACAGATTCCGCCCTCGGGTCGAATCACGCAGGACTTGATCCGCTCCGAGGCGCGCCGCCTGCAACCTCCCGCTGTACGCGACGTGCTTGCGGGTCAACAGCCTGCCGACATCCGCTTCAACGTGGAAGGGTTGCAGAGTGTCGCCACCCCGCAGTTGATCAACTCCCTCACTGACGACGAGTTCGAGGCACTGAGGACTCGCCTCGCCGCCGAGAACATCTCGCTCGACGACTACCTGTTCAACATCCAGCAACGATTCGCTCCCGCCTCTGGCAGGGGGCAGGCACGATTCCAGGTGGCGTAGATGGGGCGCATCACTCAAGCTGACATCGATCGGGCGCGGCAGAATCTCGGCATTCGTGGCGTTGCCGCCCGTGCGACGCAACCCCCGGCGTCCACGGGCGGCAATCGCTTCCTCAGTTCTCTGGCGGCTGCGGGCCGACGCATCCCCCGCCCGATCCGCGATGTGCTCGGTTCCGCCGCCCAGACAGCGTTGTCGGGGGAGCGGTTCCTGAACGTCATCTCTCCCGGCGACCCCGGTACTGCGATCCGTCGTGGACTGGAGCGCGTGCCCGCGGTGGGTGGTGCGCTCGGCACAGCATTCGACATCGCCGCTGCGCCCGCGACGCTCATTCCCGGCGCAGTGGGTGGGCGGTTCGCCGTCGCTGCTGGGCGCGGACTGGGAGGTCGGCTGGCCGGGGAGGCGGCTGTAGCCCTCGGCGTCACTGGCGGCGCTGTAGCCGCGCAACGGGGACTCGCGGCTGCGGAGGAGCGCGGGCTTCCCGTCCCCGGCGCGCTCAAGGTCGGCGTACCGCTTGCCGCCGGACTGCTCCTCGGTGTACGCGGAGTGAAGGCGCTCGGTCCCGGGCGCGCGGCGGCGCGGGAAGCAGAGATGTTGCAACGCTTCGGCGACCTGTCGAAGCCTATCACGAAACTCTCGGCCCTGATCGATGAGGCCAAGCCTATCCTTGCCGAGCAGGGCATCAAACGATCAGAAGAATTGGCTCGTCGCGGTAAGCGTATCGAAAGCGTGCTGAAGGCGCATGGCGGGGACCGTGAAGCGTTCCGGCTTGCTGGCGCGCAACGCGCCGGAGAGTTGCCGAAGGCTGTATTTGCTCCACCGGACCCACACATGACGGAAGATGAAGTCACCAGTATGTTCCGCGCCATCTTCTCCCACCCCCCGTTTGAGAATCGCGCATTCGACAAGCAAAGCACTGGGGATGCACTTGTCAAGGTGCTAGCCGGTGAACTCCCCCAGCCTGCTGAACTCGGGTTGCTGGAAGACGTGTTTGGCGACACTATCATCCAGTCGCTGATGGCGAAGCGCCCCGCGTCCGCGAAGGCGTGGACGACGCTGATCGATATCGCGGGCATCCCTCGTTCCGTGATGGCGTCCTTCGACATTTCCGCCCCGTTCCGTCAGGGTGCCCTGCTCGTCTCCCGCAAGGAGTTCTGGGGCGCGTGGAAGCCGATGATCAAGGCGTTCGGGTCGGAGACTTACGCCAACGCCGTGGATGTTGCGATCCGCAATGACAAGGTGATACAGGGCGCGGTGACTTCGGCGGCGAAGGGTGGCCCAGGGTTGTACATCGCCCCACTCGGCCGGGCGGCTGCGCTGGGACGGCGTGAAGAGGCGTTCATGTCTCGCCTCGCGCAGAACATCCCCGGGATCGCGCGCTCGGAGCGTTCGTTCGTTACGTTCCTGAACAAGTTGCGTGCCGACACGTATACCAACACCGCACAGCGTTTTGCGCGGAACGGCGCTGGCCCTGACGATTATCGCTCCCTCGCCCGGTGGATCAATGTTGCGACTGGCCGAGGTTCGCTCCCCGACAGCCAGCTAGCCGCGCTGTCGAGCACCATTTTCTTCTCCCCCCGCCTGCTCGCAGCTCGTCTTATGACGCCGGTCGAACTGGCACGCGCCACGCCGCTTGTCCGCCGCGAGATTGCCCGTGACATGGTGAGTTTCGTGGGCGCTGGGCTTGGCGCGCTCACTTTATTGCATCTTTCAGGGCAGGCGAGTATCGAACTCGACCCACGCTCCTCGGATTTCGGTAAGGGCAGGATCGGCAAAACCAGATACGACCCGTGGGCCGGATTCCAGCCCATCGCTCGGTATATCACGCAGGCGATTACAGGGGAGCGGAAGACTACGGGCACGGGTGAGGTCGTCGCCGCCGACCGCAAGGCAACGCTCCTACGGTTCGCGCAGTCGAAGCTCGCTCCCGTCCCCGGGTTGGCCCTGGACTTGTTCAGGGGCCAGACGTTCCTCGGCGAGGAAGTCGGGTTCACGCCGACGCGCGAAACCAGCGAGGCAGCCATCTCCCGTCTCGTCCCGCTGTTCCTTCAGGATGTAATCGACGCCGCACGTGAAGAGGGGCTGACGGGCGTGCTGATGTCCCTGCCGGGGGCCACAGGCGTCGGCGTGCAATCGTTCACAACGCTCAACGACGTTCGCAACGAGGTTGCCGGACTACGTCACCAGAAGCCGTGGGGCGACCTGACGGGGCTTGAGCAGCAGGCTCTCGAAACGGAGTTTCAGGCCGAGTTGCAGGGTGCGCAGGTGCGCTCCGACTTCTCCGACCGCAAGGATGAAATCGAGACCGACATTCGCGCCCGCGAAAGTGAGCTGGCTGCGGGGATCGCCGAAGGGCAGTCCCCCCGCGCCATCGCCGACGCACTGAGCGCCCTGAACCGCGAACGCACGATCCGCATCAACGAAGCGTTCGTCAGTGCCGGGTTCGAGCCCGGCGACAATGCAGACGACCCGATCCAGCGCGTGTTCGCCACCCGCGAATTGGCGGTGCGGAACGGCATTGTGGACTTCCAGTTGCTCGATCAGTTCGAGCGGGACGCCCTCGAAGCGCTCACGCCCGACGAGCGCAGGAAGTTCGAGGAGCGGCGTCGCTTCACGCACGATCCATCAGTGGAGCACATCTTCGCGGCCAAGGACTATATCGCCGAGGCGGGGTACTGGCAGGTGCAGCGAGACGCCTTCGGGCGCTTCCAGCCTCGCATCGCAGCGATTGACCCTTCGATTGTCACCTATCAGCAGTTGGAGATGCGGATTCGCGTCGCCGAACGGCAGGGGGAACGCGGACTGGCGCGCCGGTTGAGCGGAATCAAGAATCGTATCGACAGCACCACAACGAAGCAACGCAAGACGATGCGGCGCAGAGACCCCCTGTTGCAGGAGGCTGGCGTCACCGTCTACGGCTGGAAGCCCCCCCGCTGACACCCTACCCCCGAGGGGTATTTGACTCCCCGTTATGTCTCCCCGTATACTCGCCCCCTGAGCGCTTGTTCAGCGAGGAGAGGGCGTTTTGGTCGCAGAACCCGAGAAGGCACCGGAAGAAGATGCCAACGCTGACGACGAGCTGACCGTCGATGAGGCTCACAGCCCCGGCGACGAGCAGACGGACAAGGCCGAGGAAGACACCGACGAGGCCGAAGAAGAAGCAGAGCCCGATCCACTCGCGGCCCTGCAACAGACGGTCACACAGCACAGCACGGCCATCGGCCGGATCGACGGGGTGGAGCAGCGGGTTCGTTCGGAACTCGGCCAGCTCGGTACGATCCAGTCTGACATTGCCGCACTGCAAGACCGCGACCCGAACGCTGCAATCGACCCCCGCATCACCGTTCTTGAGGGTACGTTGGCTGCTGTTCTTGACATCCAGATTGCGTCCGAGGTCGATGAGACCCGTCGTGCGGAACTGCTTCGCACGAAGTCGCAACTGGACGAGGCCAGCAGGGAGCGTTCCATCTCAGCGAGGGTGTCGGCCGAGGTCGCTAAGGCCCTCCCGAAGAACGAGCCCGACCCGACGCCAGACACAGTAGCCGATCCCGCGTGGGATAGGGCGTCCGCCAACTCGGAGGCTTACGCCCGTGGTGCGAAGATCGACCCCGACTCCATCCCGAAAGAGGTGTGGCAGGCGGGGGCGGCGGCCGGTGTGACCGCGAACGACCCGAACAAGTCGTACGAGCACATCGTCGCCCACGTCGATCAACTGGTCGAAGACGCTGCCGCTGCGGACCGCGTAGCTGGGCGACAAAAGAGTGCCGGCGGCGGCGCTCCCGCGAAGTCTGGCGGCAATCTGAACGACGAACAACTCGTAGACGACTACGGCATCCATCCCGAGAAGTACGAAGCCTCTGCCGACAAGGAGAAGGTCTTCGCCGCGATGGGACGCCTTGGTTACTAAGGACTAACCCACATGCCCATTGGCATCACCGAGACCCCGACTGTCGCCGACTCCCTTCCGTCGGTGGTGGCGAAGGCCCGCCAGATTCGTGAGCAGGAAGGCGTCATGCCTCAGCTCGTGGACCAGGCGAAGTTGAAGGAAGGAACCGGCACGGGCTGGCGCGAGGTCGCGTTCTCGCGCCTCTCGGACGCAGTGACCGTGAGCGAGGGCGACGAGTTCGACGCCCCGCAGCAGTTGGCCGACACGCTCATCACCGGAACGCCGGTTGAGGTGGGCATCGAGATCATCATCACCGACCGCGTGAAAAAGCGCATCGATAAGAAGGCGCTTGCACAGACGGGCGGCCTGATCGGCCACGGCATCCAGCGCAAGAAAGCCAAAGACGGCATCACGCAGCTCGACTCCTTTGGCACCTTCGCCTTTGGTAGCTCGGGCACGACGTTCGCCTCCGGCTACATTCTCTCCGCCGTTGACTCCATCGAGGGTAACGCGACGGAGCGCGGCGTCCACCCGATCTACTCGGTCCATCACCACTTCCAGCGCAGGGCCCTGTCGAACGAACTCGCTTCGTCCGGCACGTACCCGATCCCGGAAGGCATCTCCGCTCAGGTCATCCGCGCCAACTACTCCGGCCCAATCGCCGGGGCAGAGGTGTTCTTCGACAGCGTGAAGGCCCCCGACGGCTCCGGCGACTTCAAGGGCGGCACGTTCGCCAAGGAAGCCATCGTGCTCGTGCAGGGCTACGACCTCTACGCGGACGAGGAGCGGCTGAAGAGCCGTCGCGCCACGGCCATGTACATGTTCGACGAGTTCATTTATATCGAGAGAGCCGACACGATGGGTGTTGAGCAGTACATGGACGCTCCGGCTCCCACGTCGTAGGCGAGGGGAAAGGACGCAGACATGCATCTCTCAAACATTGAAGGCGGCAAGATTTACCCCGGCACCTACGTGGATAACGACCACATGGGTGACTGGAGCATGCACGTAACCGGCGGCACGCTGGTTGACGCCGCGCTGCCCGGCGGTACCCAGAACCTCCTCACCTCCACAGGTGAAGGCGACCTCGCCCAGATCACCGGCCCCCTGGCTTTCGAGGTTGACGTTGGGGTCCCGATCATCTTCGAGTGCGACTTGAACGTTTCCGTGGACGCCTCCGCGGCAGCCGCGATCTTCTTCGGGTTTACCGACTCCAACAGCGCCGGTGAGATTGCGATTGAGTTCGAGGACGGCGGCGCGAACCTCAGCGCCAACGCCACGGACGCCGTGGGGTTCATGCTCGAAGCAGAAGATGACGCCACATGGAAGGCCGTGAGCGTCAATGCCGGGACCCTCGGCGCGAACACCGCGCTGACGGGCTCGACTGACTACGCAATCGGTACGTGGCAACGCCTCCGCGTCGAGGTCGGGGCGAACGGCGACACCAGGTACTACATCGGCCAGTACAACTCCAACAACGTCTTCCAGGACTGGTCAGTCCTGACGGCGGGCGAGACCCGTACAGCGGCCCTCTCCACCAGCGTTCGCCTTGCCCCGACCATCTCAGTTGATGGTCGTGCTGCGGCGGTCACGCTTCAGGTGCGTGAGCCGTTGTTCCGTGGTCCCGGCATGGAAGTGACGGGCTAGCAATGCGGAACCTCCATCTGCTCGAAGGCGGGAAGTTCTTCCCCGGTACATGGATCGACAACGATCACATGAGCGACTGGAGCGTCCATCTCGGCACCAACGCAACGCTTGTCGATGCGGCGGTGCCGGGCGGCGTGCTAGAGGGTTCCATCGTCACCTCGGACGACTCGATTCTCAACCTCACTGGCCCCCGGGCCTACGAGGTCGATGTCGGGGTGCCGATCAGTCTCCAGGTGGACATCAACGTCACCGTGGACGCTGACGACGAAGCCTGCCTCTTCGTCGGGTTTACCGACAGCAACGCGGCTGGTCAAATCCCGATTGACGACGATGACGGAACAATTGCCTCTGCTGCCACGGACGCCGTGGGCTTCCTGTACGAACGCGGCCAGGCCGCGCCGTCGGGGACGCGGTGGCAGGCGGTTTCGGTCGCCAACGGTACTGACGGTACGCAGACGGCGCTTTCGGGCTCCGACGCGGTCGTGCTCGGCACGTGGATGCGGTTGAGGCTGGAGATTGGGGCGAGTGGCGACACGAACTTCTACATCGCCACCCTCGACGCGAACCACAACGTCATCACGCAGGGCTGGAACCGTACTTCGTTGCGGACCCAGTTGGCGGCGGTGACGACCAGCGTCCGCCTCGCGCCGATCATCGCCCAGCAGCTCCACGGCGCATCTTCGGTCGTGACGTTCCAGACGAGGAACGCCATGTTCCGGGGCAACGGCATGGAAGTGACGGGCAGCACGTAGCAGAACATCGCTTCGCCAGGGCAGGGCGCTCGAACCCCGGCGAAGTTAACACCAGCGATTATCGGGGCGGGTCGAGCGCGTGAACCGTCCCGGAAACGAGTAACGAACAATGGGCATCGGCCCCAATTACACAGGGTGGGACCGCAACGAAGCGGGCACCCGCCTCGACGTATACGTCCGCGGCACGCTCGTTGCGTACTTCGATGACGGCACGAACGACCTCACGCTGACCACGAATGGCCTGAGCACCACGTCTCAGACGTTCACCACGTCGCAGACGCTCACCGACGACGCCCTCATGGGGTTCGGCACGGGGGCGATTGCACGGATGTCGTACGACACGACCGACGCCAACGCCAACACCCTACTGCTTCAGCTTCCCGCTGGCGGCGGCACGGACGTTCCGGTGGTTGCCATTGGGCAGTCCATCGAGAGCGTTGACCTCGGGCTCTACAACGGGGTCGTGGACCCTCGCATCGCGCTGTTCGGCGTGGGCGCAGTCACCACGGCCACCACGTTCGAGTTCCGCAAGGCTCGCGGCACGGTCGGTACGCCGACTGTTGTCACGTCTGGCGACGACCTCGGCAACATCGACGCGTTTGGCTACGGCGGGGCTACTGGCTACGTCCAGTCCGCTGCAATCGAGTTTGACTCGACCGGCACAGTCGCCGACACGCGGGTTCCCGGTGTCATCAAGTTCCGCACTGGCACGGACGCTGCCCCCACGGTCCTGACGACCGCACTGACGCTCGACGAGGCGCAGTTGGCGACGTTCGCCGGTGCCGTGGTCACCACAGGTACCACTACGTTCAACGGGAACCTGATTCTCCCGACGAACACGGACCTGACCTTCACGGGCACCACGGGCACCAATGAAGTCTCGTTGGTCACTGGCCTTGCGGACGCCTTGTCCATCAAGATCGCTGCAGGTGCGGACATGATCCTGTTCGACACCAACACTCCGAAGATCACGATTACCCCGGTGACGACCATCACCGGGGCGCTGACCCTTGCTGGCGGGCTGACGCAGCCCACGTTGATCATCGACTCCACCAACCTGATGACCTTCCAGATCGGTGCGACCGACATTCTCGCACTGGATGACGCGGCGCTCACGTTCGCAGCAGCGAATGACACTGCGGGCCAGGCCCTCTTCATGCAGACCGAAGACGGCGGCGGCTCGGCCACCGCGGCCGGTGCTGCTGGAGCGGCATGGGCGATGGAGACGGGTGCTGGCTCCGCTGCTGGCGGCTCGGGGAACTCCACTGGCGGTGCCGGTGGGGCTTACACTTTCGTCACGGGTGCTGGTGCCGCTGGTGGCACAACCAACGGCGTTGGTGGCGCAGGTGGGGCACTGACCCTCACCACGGGTGCTGGTGCTGCAGGTGTTGGCTCTGGCAACGGCGGTGCCGGTGGCGCAATTGGCGTTACGTCTGGCGCTGGCGTGCAGACCGCCGACAGCACAGGGACCTCTGGCTCGGCCGGGAACATCACCCTTACGGGTGGTGCCGGTGGCCCTGGACCGGCTTCCGCTGGTGGCACTGCCGGTGACGGCGCGGACATTGTTCTCAAGCCGGGAACTGTGGGCGCGGCCAACGGCGGCGCGGTTGGCGCTGACGGCATCGTGTCCATCATCGGTGGTATCAACGGCGTGGTCCTTGGCTCTCCGTCAGGCGATCGCCCTGGCACCACGGTTGGCACGGACTGGATTTCCATCAAGTCCACTGGCACGGCCCCGACCGGCACGAACAACGATCAGGGTTGGCTGTTCGCCGACTTCGAGGGCGATGACGACGAGCTGTTCTGGCTTTCGGGCACGGGCGGCACGGCCACTCAGTTGACGACCTGATGCTGAAAGAGCCGGAGGTTACCACATTCGGCGAGGCGTTCCATGACGCCGTACGCAAGGAATGCGATTGCGCGATCCCGTCCGTACAGCGCAAGTGGAACGACTTCCTCGGAACGATGCAGGACCTCCGGCTCTGCTGCATGGCGAAGGCGCTGGAGGAACTGACTGAAATCCCGATGACTGCGGTCTATTACTTTGAGCCGAAGATGGAGTGGGACTGCGGAGAAGAGCTTGTCAAGGAGGCCGAGGACGGCACCAAGACGACTCGGCTTCGCGGCGCTCCGCTCAAGTGGATGCTGAAGCGAATGGCCGAAAAGGGCATCGAACCCAGGAATCTGTAGGAGGAGCCGGATGCTGCACAACGGACAACGAGTCGGGGCCTTGCTCGACGAGGCCGAGGAAGTCGCGCGAGGGATGGAGACCATGCAGACGACGCTGGTTTCCATCCTCACCGACCTGAAGGAAGGCCGCCTGACCGTGGATGAAGTGGAACTCACACGCAATCCGCAGACGGGCGAAGTCGTCAGCGTGGGCGTGAACAGGATCGCCGAAGCGGTCGAGGAGCCGGATGTTTAGCATCACCGGCCTTGCCGAGACCGGCACAGAGACGGGGCTACGGTGCCCCCGCTGCGGCGACCCCTGCGTCGACCCGCAGGGGCACCTCCCCACCTCCTACAACGCCACGGAACTCTTGCTTCCCGGCGACCTTGTGAGGCTTTACGGCGAGACGAACAAGTGGGCTCGCAGGTGGCGGGTGATGAAGGTGCTCAAGGACTCGAAGCTGAAGTCGTTCGTGGACGACATGGGGCCGGAAGACGAGTTCAGCGCTCCGGTCTTCTTCATCGACTCACTCGGCGACGACCACAACTTCTGGAACACCGTCGCGGAGTGCATGGACATCGCCATGGAGCGCCACGACGTATACCGCGACGGACACAACCCCAGGAACCGGCACGGCCGCCCGCAGGCGGCGACGAGCAAGGACTGGGCTGAGGAGTATCTGGCGAAGCACGAGCAGACGAGGCTCTGGGATCGTGGCATCACGACCTCGGCGCCGTCGCTCACCATGCAGAGGAGCAGCAACGGATGGTAACGCAGGCACCGAAAGACATGACGGCGGAGGAGATCGAGCAACTACTGCTGGCACAGGACGACGAACTCGCCGAAGGCCAGACGCTCCAGAACGACCACGGCGGGGAATTCACTGCCACGGTGACGAAGCTCCACGACCCCGACATGGACTTCGTTTACGACACCCGCACGGGGATACGGTCGGAGTTCAAGGTCTACGAGGGGAACAACTCCCTGACGAAGATGCTCGCCAAGCGCCGCTCGGACGGCACCCCCATCTACACCAAGACAAAGCCGGAGAATCCCCCGGACGCCATCGAGCCCGATACGCCGTGCCTCTTCCAGAAACAGCATCCGCGCTACGAGGAGATGAAAGCGCTCGGGATGCCGCCCTGCAAGCGCCCCGGCCCGCTGGTTGGGGTCGGCGGCGCGGAGTTCCATGCCCGCCATGCCCACCCCAACCAGCTCGAACTGGTGAAGATTCACGACGACCGGGTCAGGGAGGACGAGGCCCGAGAACTCCAACGTCAGCAGACGGCAGCTATGTTGACGCTTGCCGGGGGCGGGGCGGCGACTCCTCCCGTCGTGTCGCCCCCCGGCAAGCAGGCCACTACGGCCACTACAGGCACCGCTGAGACGATTGTGGCGGATGCGTCGGGGGTGTTGAAGTGCTCCTGCCACGACGCCGAGTTCACGAACAAGGGCGCGTACGAGCGGCACATCGCCGAGCAGTAGCAATCAGAGCAAGCCTTTGGCCTCTAAGAGAGGGCCGGACGCGAGTGGATAGCCCACCAAAGGAAACAGGATGGCAACAGAAACGATTGAATCCTCGATAGGGGAACTCTCAGCCGAGAGTGCGCTGGGTACGGCGCTCACGAGCACGGCGGTAGGCATCGGCTACGACCTCGGGTCGAGGTGGGTGAACCTCACGCCGCGGAACTTCAGCGACGCGGCCAAGGTGGCTCGCGTCCAGCTTGTCCCGTGGCTGTCGATCCTCAAGACCACGGACATCGACGCCTCCTTCACCGACTACTCCGACAACGCGCAGGACGGCGCGAGCGGGAACGTGGTCGATCTCAGCTCGCAGGACACGCTGGCGAACGGCGACGCGCTGTACATCGGCGCGGCGGGGACGTTCCGAGGCGTGTACGTCAACACGACCACCACGAACAGCACCGGCTCGCGCACGCTTCGCGTGGATACGTGGAACGGCGAGTCGGCGAGCTGGTTCAACCTCACCGGCTCCATCTCGGACGGCACGTCCGGTTCCACCTCGCTCGACCAGGACGGCAACGTGACGTGGACGGTGCCCGGCGCGTGGGTGACCGAGACGCTGGACACGATCCTGAAGAGCATCAGCAACTCGTTCACCACGCAGACGGGCGCTCTCGCGCAGATCGCCAACGTCCCCCTGTACTGGACGCGCTGGACGTGGAACGGGGCACTCGACTCCACGGTCACGCTCGAAGAGATGATCGCACTCCACCGCTCGGCCAAGTACGGTTCGCTGGCTGAAGGCCAGCCGCTCAACACCAAGGCCAACCACGCCTTCGGTGGGGTGGGCGGTATCGAGGCATTGACCAACGACGGCACCGCGAACCTGATCGTGAACGGCTCCACGCTGGGCGGGGAGTACGCGTAATGCTCATCGGTTCCGCACCCGCCGACATCACGGGCCTCGAAGAGCGCGGTGACACGTTCGAGCTACTGGACGACATGGTCACGATTCTCGGATCGACCAAAGTGTTCCTGTGGCCGTTCCTTGAGTCCACGGGCTCCATCGTCACCACCTACAAGAACGAGAACCACCGCCTGACGGCGACTGACGGCGGAAACAGCGGCTTCCACCCGTTCAGGCACATCGGCGGCGTTCACTCCTACCTGTTCACGACCGCCGACGATCAGCATCTGCTGGGCTCCGACGCGGCCAACGCCTCGTTCGCGTCGAATGCGGACATGAGCGTCGGGGCGTGGATTCTCCCCGAGGACATCACGACGGTCACGATCCTCTCGAAGTACGACGTGAACGCACAGCGCGAATGGCGTCTCGGCCTCGACGGTTCGAGCAAGATCGAACTCGAAGCCTACGACGAGACGAACGATCAGGACCGCACCGGCGCGTCTGACACCGCCGTCTCCGCCGATCAATTCTCCTTCGTCTGCGTCACGAACAACAACAACGACGTCGACACGGCAATGACGTTCTACGTCGATGGCGTTGCCGACGGCACGGGGAACACTGAGTCTGGTGCGGCGTGGGCGTCCTTGCAGGGCACGACCTCTGAGATCGTCATCGGGGCGAATATGACCACCTCACCCACCGTCGAGCGGGAGTTCCAGGGTCGTATCGCTCTCCCCTTCATCACCGGCAAGGTGCTGACTGCGGCCAACGTGTCCAGCCTGAACACCATCGGGCAGAAGCTTCTGGGGCTCACCTAATGGGCGCACTCGACGGCAACGACACCAACACCGCTGCAATCCTCGTCGACACAGGCACGACGCTCGACGCCCTCATCAAGCAAAAGGGCGGGCGGCTCACGCTCGTCAGCAACCTTCAGGAGACGGTGGTGGTCAACGCCACGGCGGGTGACAAGTCTCTGCCGTCGATTGCGGTGCCGTCCGGGCTTCTGCCGACCGGGGCGTCGATGACGCGCGCACTGGCGGGCTTCTCGTTCCGCAAGACCGTGGAGAGTTCGACCAGCACAAACGCGACGGTCGTCGCCCAGGTAATCGAGGTCGATATCACGGGCGGTTTCGCCACCACCGCCATCGACATCCCCGATAACTCGTTCCATACCGCAGGCAGCGCGACGGAAGCGGGGATGCTCCTGCTCGGCGACAACGACGTGAAGGCGGAGGTGACGGAAGGTTCCACGACGACGTTCCAGTGGACGGCCGCTGACGTGGACGGTATTTCACTCACGTTTCATGACGTGCAGATGCACCTGTTCATCGACTACGAATAGCGGTGGGCGCCTAGGTGTCTCTGGCTGGATCGGTCCTGCTGACTGGCTTCTCCGACTTCATCGGGGACCTGTACGAAGTCACGGCCTCCGACACCGGCAGTACGACCACGCTCGTCGACACGTCGCTTCGGAAGTTCGGCGAGGACAAGATCATCAACTGGTATCTCCGCCCGACGGGCTCGACCAACCAGTACGAGATCAAGCGCATCACCGGGTTCGCGGAGTCTTCCGGCACGGCGACGGTCGCCCCGGGCTTCACGTCGTCAACGGCCGCCGAAGCATACGGACTGCACAAGTACGACCCGCAACGGAAGTTCGCCGCCCTCGACCGGGCAGCCAAGCATGTCTACCCGACGCTCGCCCAACTCGTCTACGACGACACGCTGACGGCGGACGGCACGAGCGATTCGTTCGACATCCCTTCTGCTGTGCGGTTCGGGCCATCGATGGTGTACACGGAACACCCGATTGCCGTAGACCAATCGTGGAACTTCATCACCGACCCGCGCGGCGACTCCACATCGAGCTTCACGGGGTCGAGCGCCGCGCTCACGACCTATGACGTAGATGAGAACGACCTGATGGTGCCGAAGTACGGCTGGACTGCGACGCGCATGGTGGTCGCAGCCTCCACCGCCGCCACGGTGCGTCAAGTGGTCGGCGACATGAACAACGACATCACCGCCGCGATCGCAGCAGGGCGGGAGATGACGACGGGAGTGTGGGTGTACTCGCGCACGGCGGACAAGATCGCCGTCGAGATCGTCGATGACGGCGGGCAGCTCGTGGTCTCGTCTCAACATGGCGGAGCGGGGTGGGAACTGCTGACCGCCACTGCAACGGTCTCGTCCGACAACTCCAGCACGCTCACGGTGGGGCTGACGCTTGACAACGACGCCAGCGCCTTCGACGGCTTCTGGAACCACTGGTGGTTCTATTTCGGCGACGCCTCCCGCATCCGCGACATCTACCCCGAACGCAACGGCAATCGTATCCGCTTCGATGACACCACGCAGCGCATCTACATGGACTTCATCCCCCTTCGCGGGCGTCAGCTTCGTCTCGTTGGGCGTGACGTGCTCTCCGCCCTCGGCACGACGGCGGGCACGCAGGTGACGAACACGATGGAGGTTGACGTGCTCTCGGCCGAACTGCTCTATGCAGCCGCAGCGCGCATTCTGTTCGGCGAAGCGGTGTTGAATTCTTCGGCGGGGCAGGAGATGCGCGACAGGATTCTGCTCGTCGAGGATCGCTTTGCCAATACGCAGGACTTCGCCATGCCGCAGGCGGCGCGCAAGGCACTGAAGGGGCCGTGGGCGCGCTGATGGTCTCTTCCTCGCACCGCGACGCCGCCCCGTACGACGTGTTCATCGAACACTCCGGCACGAAGCTGGGCTACATGGTCGCCGAAGGCGAAGGCGGCCTCCTCCAGTATTTCGTGGGCTCCACGCCGTTCGTCGTAGAGCAGCGTCACGAGGGGGCGTACGGCTACGATGCGGGGCCGACCGACATCGACTCCGCCATCAGCTTCGAGAACTGGCACGCGGGCGCCGGGTTTGAGTCCGCCCTTGACAGCACCGATCCAGGCGACCCCGACGCAGGCGAACTCGCCTCGCACAAGTACTCCTACTCGCAGGGCGTGGATGCGTCGTGGGAAGACCGCCTCTACATCTCGCCCGAGCGGCAGGGCATGTCCGGTATCACCGCCGCTCCGACACATATCCTGCAATCATCCATCGGCACCGCCGTGGCCGCGGGCGGGAAGGTCTACTCCATCGCCGCCGGGGGAGCCGCGACCGAGGAAGTCGATACGTCGGGGACAATCACCGACCTCGTGGAGTTTGAGAACCGTGTCTACGCCTTCATCGGGGACAGTTCGGACTACTACCACTCCGCTGCCGGGGACATTACCTCCGCATGGACGCAGGTAAGCACGACGGTCGATGACCCCGCCTCTTTCATGGTTTCGCGTGGCAACTCCGGCTCCAACACCGTCGCATGGAAGCTGACCGCTGGCGGGGCGCTGAAGAACACCACCGACCCGTCTGACAGCGGCGTGGCGTGGAGCGCGGCGATCCAGCTCGGGCATTCGACCATGACGTTCAACAACCTCATGGTCGCCAACGACGTGATGTATGGCATCGCGGACGAAGGCATCTTCTCCTACGACGGCGTGAGCGTCGAAGACGTGTTCCCCGCTCAGACCCTTGCCCACGCCGACAACGGCAAGCACGCCATCCTGTGGGTGAACGGACTGATGTACTTCAACTTCGGCACGGGTGCCATCGTCGAGTTCAACCCCGGCCCGAACACTCTCCGCACCGTTTTCCCTCGCCCCGATGGCGTCGGGCATCCCGAGGTCAACGGCGCTATCACCGCGATCCACGGTGACGACACCCATCTCCGCGTAGCGATCAAGAACGCAGCGGGCAACACTTACATCCTCAAGGGGTCGCCCAGCCGCGTCGCTGCCGACCCCTACGGCCAGCCGCTGTTCGAGTGGCACACGGCCGCCTACCTCGCGGCCAACGACTGCAACGCCATCCAGAGCGTCCCCGCGGGAGTGCCCCACGCAAACAACCCGGCGATGGTCTTCGGCTACGGGGCGCTGTCGAAATACTTCATCGAGCCGCGCGAGAACTACCGCCCAGAGGACGACAGCAACTACCGCTTCGACACGGGTGGCGGAACGATCTTCGGCTCGTGGATCGATGGCGGGACGCGAGGCTTCAACAAGTTTCTCAACTTCGGGCGACAGGTGCTGGAGAACTCGTCATCCGCGAAGACGGCCCAGTTGCTTTACGGCACCAATGGCAGTTCGTCCACAACTTCCATCTACACCGCCGACTCCGATGGCCCAACGGGTGCGGAACCGTCTGTAGAAGTGCAATTCTCCACTGCTCGCTACCGCATCACGCTCGTCACAAACACGAACACCGACTCGCCCATCGTGCGCGCAGCGCTCTTCAACACCACCCCCAACCCGCCCCCGCACAGGTTCTGGTCGATGGTGCTGAAGGTGGGTGACGACCTCCCGCTCAACGACAGCGGCGAACCAGACCCGCAGGGCGGGACGCATCTCGAACGCCACCTCTTCGACGCCCTCAAGCAACGAGTCACCTTCTATGACCGCAGGGGGCGGTCGTTCATCGTCCGCATGCTGCCCATTCAGGGCGCGGGGGCGATTGCACGCACTCAGGGCGACACCGAACTACTCCAGATACAGATGGCAGAAATCAGTGAGATTGCCCAGTCCGCAGACATCCTCGTGTACGCGACGGACTCATGGGCTGGCACGAAACGATGGGGACCCTAGATGACTCTCAATGCCGTTACCGCCACTACTTCGGCGATCATTGACCTCAACCAGTTCCGCAACCACCTCCAGGGTGCTGCGGGCAACCTCGAAGCGTATTTCCTGCGGATGTCCACCGGGACGAACTTCCGCATCCAGCTCGGCGATGCTTCTGGGGCAAACGACTTCCGCATCGAGGACGCGGGCAACGTCCGCGTGGGCGGCATCGACTCAGATGGCAACGCCGACTTCGCGGGCACGCTTACCCTCACAGGGGATGCTTTCCTTGCAGCCGGCCTCGTCGTCGGCCACACGGCGCAGATCACCGAGCCTTTAACATCTGAGATGCAAATCCTCGGAACGGGACAATCTGACTCGTCAGTGTTCATTGGCAGGTGGGGGGACAACCCTAGTCCGGCTGGGCTTCATTTCATCAAGTCGCGCGACCCTGTGATCTTCGATGGCACCTATGCCATCGTTTCGAACAACGACTTGATCGGTGCCATTGAGTGGCTTCCCGATGATGGCGTGGACCTGTCTACCACGGCCGCTCGCTATTTCGCAGAGGTCGATGACGCATCGCCTGCTCCGGATGACATCGGGATGGCCCATGTCTGGGAGCAGATGCCTGGCGGTGGCGGCGGTGGTCTCGCTGAGACGATGCGGCTCGCAGCTGGTGGCGATCTCTCCCTGTCCAGAGGTAGCGTCCTCGTTAACGTTACCGGCAAGACTGTCGAAGCGGTTAACCAGACGAACACCGGCGTCCACTCGCTTCTTGGTGGCGCCGGCAACGTCTCCGTTGCTGACAATGAGACGTTTACCTTCACGACTCAGGACGGCTGCCTGCTGATGGTGATCGACGACGACAATGGCTTCGCGGGTCTGTTCTTTATCGCATTTTCGTCGGTGGTCGCAGTGGTGTCTGATCCCGGCAGCGACTTCGACGGCACCGATGTAGACAATGCGAAGATTGCTGTCTTCAAGTCTACATCGAATAACACGGTCAGCATCAAAAACTACACAAACGCTACGCGGGCGCTGCGCATCCTCGTAGTTGGACCCGTGGACTCAGCGACGGCACCCTCATGATCGTGACAATCACAGTGTTACGCAACGTCTTCGGGATGCGGCAGCCGAACGCAGCGGCAGTCTAAAAATGAACGGGCAGACTGAGTAAAGGGAGAAACGATGGTTCAGCAAGTACCGCTCAAGGAAGAAGACTTCGGGGCCGTCAAAGAGCTGACGTTCTCGGAACGGAAGGTGCTCGACAGGTGACCACCCAACGAGAGCGCAACCGCATCCTGCGGCGGGACGTGGACATGATCCTGCTGTCGCTGATGCCCGCTGTCATGAAGCCGGGGGACTTCCTGTACGACCACCTCCACGACTCCGTGGCCGACTCGGACGACATGAACGTTAACGGGTCGGTCACCGCCGTGAATTTCGACTATACGGTCCCTTCGGGGAAGCAGGCCACAATTGCCCGCATTGACTGGCACATCAGCGACGACGCCAAGCAAGACCTCGATGGCTTCTTCAGCCTCCCCGCGCTGGGCAACGGGATGTTGTTTCAGGTGCTGGACACAGACGGCACCACGATACTTCAAGACTTTGACACCACGGCCCAGCCGATCACGATATCGGGAGACGTGTACGAACTGGCCGGGATCGACCTTGAGGACGACGCCACGGGCGGGCAATCGCGGTTCGGTGTCCGCTGGTCTATCTTCAAGACGGGCGCGTTCATGCTTCTGACCGCCGGGCAGATATTCCGCTGCAAGGTGCAGGAC
>SDBV01005020.1_pt1 | contig 18811 bp, 19 predicted proteins | sample 2277081 | NCBI WGS metagenome assembly SDBV01 (sample SAMN10402039, study PRJNA504765) | marine sediment metagenome | isolation source: marine sediment core GS10_PC15, 223 cmbsf | place: Arctic Ocean: Southern Knipovich Ridge | collected 2010
TACGGTAGACCATGAATTCCCCAACCATTCTTGAACTGTCATGCTACTCGTAGAAGTGTTTGCCGTGGCAATATAAACCTTGAACCCTTGTAACGGGCGAGTGCTGCCCAGATAAAAATATGCCTCGGTGGTTGAAGTTGAGTATGGACCTGCGGGCACATCAAAGTCCTCAGTGTGTCTTGCTACATCGGATACTCTGAATTCATCAATTCTCCCATCAAAATAGCTCATGTCATCATATCCTATCTGAACAGGGCTGGTTGTATAATCCATTACCCTGTCGGCATCTGACAAGTACGCTCTCTGTATCCCATTGATAAATAGATACCAGTTGTTTCCATTCTCCGTCAACTCTATGTGATACCACGTTGAAGCGGAGATAAGCCCTGTATCTGTTTCAACCTCAACGTCCGCCCCTGTAGCCAATGTATTGACCTTGAACTTAACAGACCCCGTTGTTTGAACAGAGAGCCTGCTATAGTCGGAATTATTAGTGCCCTCTTGGTAGTAAAGTGGTTGTTCGTTGGCTAAGTCGTCAATCTTCATCCACATGTCAAGCGCAAACGTACCGTCAGATAAATCAAAATCAGCATCATCGGGAATGGTCATATACGCACTACTTCCGTCCAGCACTGCGGCATGAGTGCCCATTGTTTTGTCAGACGTGGAATAAGTAAGATTGCCGCCAACATCGGTTACTGTGTGCACTGTTGTTGGGCTGGAGTCAGTTACGTTATTATCAAGATGAAGGAGCAGCATCACATCGGAATCAATGCCGGCCCCTGAAACGGTTTTAATGGTCGCTATGTTTTTACTGTCTGTCAAAGGGTTGCTTACTTGTTTTGTATAGTCGTATAAAAAAGATCCGTCGGGATTGTAATTAAGAAACGCCCCTACGCGCATTTCATCGCCGCCCCAAATAGTGGCCTCGGCTCCGTTACAATAGACTACGTTTCCATCGGGGGCGGGTGAGAATATGCCTATTCCCGCGCCTGTAGCATCTGTATGAAGGGCCGTTAAAGAGAAACTTCCAGTGTTCGGTATGGCGGTAGTGTTGTCGAAAATCTGAGAAGCGGTCTCGCCCGAATTGTATGCTTGAACAAAAACGTGACTTTCGGCAGGTTGGTCTTTAGCAAAGTGAAACCCGTTTCGTATTTTGGGATAGGCCACTAAGGGGACAATGTTTATCTTGGTGGCCCCCGACATTCCCTTTAATCCCTGGTCCCTATATCGAAGATTCTGAATGTCAGCGAAGTTTCCCGGAGCCAATATAATAGGATCGTGAGTGGGGTCCCATTTCCCCGTAAAGTTTATGTTGAATTGTTGTCGTTGAACACCCCCTTGCTCCTGAGAAAACACGGAAGGATAACAAAGCAACATCAAGAATAATGTGAGTAGGAGGATTTTTTTCATTCTTACCTCGTTATATCGTCCGAATCTTTTTCTCTGTCCATATAGTCAATCCGAAACCTGTCAAGAAGCTGTTGGTACTCAGCCATAAACGCTTGCCCAAATCCCAGCATCCCATCCTTTAAAAACCCCTGTGCGGCCACATACACGACCAAGGGGTCATCATATATCGCGGGAAGGGGTATGTTCGCGTCTGATGGTATTTCATAAGGACGAGCCACTATATACACAGTGACGGTATTCCCTGCGGAAGAACTGTTGGTAACGGGATAATATCCTACCTGGTCTTTCCACACGAACCAATAAATAGGCTCACTCACGTTCTCTTCGTGTCCTACGTTTTGGTAGCTCCCCCGGTAAAGCCCCTTGTATCCATTCGCTGTAGCCTGAGCTATTAAAATATTGTCATCGTTTTCTTGAAGAAGCGCGTCTCCGTTTTCTTGAAGAAGATCAAACGTGACGGTGGGAAGACGATAAACTGCGTGAAGTATTTTAAGGTACTCTGTTTCGATATCATAGAGCAGCGTTCCGGCTACGAGAGCATCTACTTCCGTAGTTTCGATACAGTTTGTTCTTGCGGCAATATCCTCAATCCCATCGTTCACCCATGTAAGCATCTCTGCGTCTGTCCAAAAGGAAGCTGTTTCTTCATTAAGAAGATACCGAGCCCGGACGATTATGTTTGCGGCAGTTACTTGAGATTGCTGATTGGGTGCGTCATACACCCTCCATGTGCCATCAGTTTGTTTTATGTGAACCTGGTCGTCTTGAGTAAAATTAACCGGATTACCCCCGGCTACGGTTGCCCATGCATGAGCGGCTGTTTTGCCGTCCCATGAATCATTCCCCGTTGCCGAATCAACATAGTAAGTTACGGCGTAAAGGGGGGAATAGAGAAAAAAAAGCGTCGCAGTTAAGAGCAGAAGTCTTTTTATCATTAATTATTATCCACACTTGCATCCAGGTTGCTTACTAAGTTCCATGTAGTTCCATTTTCGCATCGCCAGACTATGATGTCTCCTGTGTCAAAGGTAATATCTGCACTGCTACCGTCAAGGTTGTGAGAAGCGTCCTGGGCGGTTGTTGTGTCAAAAGTCGATGAATGTTTTGCTTGTATTTCAATAATTTGCCCCGTTACTCCGTCTTCAAAATCTGTGATTGTTGTTGTGCCGCCGGTTTCAAATAGCCTTCCTCCTCCCACCGAAGGGGTGGCAGAATCTTCGAGTGTAATTATATTATTCAACTCCCCAAAGAAGTCAGTCTCATCCATGAAGCGAGGGGTGTAGATAGGGACGTTCTCTCCAGCAGATAGTGTCATGCCATCGAAATAACTAATGCCACCAGTAGATGATAGACATATAGCGGTTAAAGACGTACTAGATGAGTCAATAAGAAATGTTGTATAAATATACGTCCAAGCTCCGCCAATGCCAATGCTTGTATAATCTGCTGCTTGTACTCCGTCATCTAACCCTATAAATGCGTTTGCTCCGTATGCCCACCCACCAAGAGTAGCATATTTGCCAGCTAGATGAAGTGCCCAATTAGAAGGAATGACATAAACAGATGTTTTTGTTGTCGCTGTTCCGTCTATCTTGAGAGAATTTGAGCCTATCTTTTTTATGCTGGTTTCTTTTGATAAAAAACCAGAGCTTGCAGACCAACCTGTTGGGCTACCGCCACTGGGATCTGTCCAATATTCAAAGCTTCCGTTGTTTAATAGATTGTTAAAGCTTTGGGTTTGCCCGGCGTAGAGTCCTTGTCCGTGGCGACCTTGGAAAATATATTTATACGGTTGAAGTGGATCTAGGGATAATATTCTTGTGGCAACGCCTTCAGCTGTTACGACTGTTCCTGGGCCGGTAGAGTGTCCAGCCATGTAAATAAAACTGTGCGCAGCAGCACTTACGACAATGTGTTGTGTGTTCCCTTCAAGATATGAGTATACAACAGCATTCCCTCTTCCCCTAACATCCCAATAAAAAGCCTTAGCACCTACGCCATCATTTCCTTCTATTATTGGGCTATAGAATGTGTTATTAATAAACTCATTTCCGCCTAGAGAATCATCAAACGTCACAGAAATTGCACCATCAGCGTCTGCGCCATAAGTGGATGTAAATATATACCCTCCTTCATAGTCATAAAATGAATTACCATTTATCCACCCGGCCGTAGTTGATTTTGTTGCAATAAGACCTTTGTAACAATGTGCGGTATCAAGATAGAAGGTATCATAAGCTATTCCATCAGTATCTGTTTCAAGAAGAATACCGGTAGTAAAAAGGATGGCTTCTATCTCTGCTATGCTTCTCTTCATCGTTCGTATGCGCACCCCTACATTATCAGTAGCCCAACTTCTGCCAACCTTTCTTACTTGACAATCGTATATATTTAAAGGATGGTCAAAGTCTATAGCAATGCCAGTATCTGGGGTGTAATCGATTAAATGCTTACCAAAGTCATAATCAATGGTTTTACTAAAAACTAAACCACTACCAATTGTAATAGGGTCTTTCCCATCCAATAATGTCCAAATTGGGAATCCATACACAAAAGTTATAGCATCATGAGCGGCTTGCATGGTAGCCAACGAAGCATCTCCCCACCAGTGGACGTATACCCTGGGTATTAATACAGAATCACAAAAAGCGTTCCCACTGCCCGTCCAATCAAATATCTGCTGACCAATGCTTGCGTCAATACCGCCGTTTATTGTAACATTCGCAGAACCCCCACTATCAGAAAACCGTGCGCCTCTTTGGAATAACAATGTAATATTTGAAGGTATGACTTCCGTTGTTAAGAAAATATAATCTGTGCTGGCTGCGTTGTAGTTTCCGAGAACGATAGTTGCGTTATTGCCTCCGATAGAATCCACCAAGTCTTTTACGCTTCGTCCTGACCCTGCGATTCCCTGGTCTGCTTCTGTTGAATCAGCGTAATATACCAACCCCACTAAGTTACTTATTTGTATTTTTTTAGTGGTTGGAGTTCCGCTGACATCAACAATGGCAAGGACATCATCCATTGCAGGGGTTGTCAGTTCCCCAAGGTCGGTTATTTTAGAGTCGGCCCCAAAACCCAAAACCGGCATTAAGCAAATTAAAAGACCACAGACAAAAGCATTTAATCGTTTCATTGTTGTTCTCCAAAATCCATTCGGTAACGGTCAAGTTCATTAACGTATTGGGCCATGAGTTGTGAAGCCATGCTGAGGTGCCGAGCCTTTATTTGGGCTTTTGAAATTATAAATAAAATTAAAGCCCGGTCATAAATAGCGGGGAGGGATATGTTTTCAGTGGACAGCACAGACTCGGGCTTGTCTATAAAGTGAATGTCTACGGTATCGCCAATTACATTGGCTGAGGGGAGCGGAGATATTGATATCTTCCCGTCCCACTCAAACCATTCTGCGGGAACTGCGTCGCTTCCCAGCGTTAACGACATAAGGTTTTCTCCGATACCGCTTGGTTCTATTTTTGTCAGGCCCTCGTATCCCCCCACCGATGTTTTGTATGCTACGGAAGTTATAATGAGGTAGTCTGCCAGCAATGGATATTCAAGTTGTGTGTCGACGAGAGAAATGCTTTCCTTGGCCTCTAGGCACCGTGTCCTTGTAACGATATCCAACACTCCATAGTTCAGCCAGACAAGAAGCTCTGTGTCTGACCAGAAGTCCGCTGAGGTCTCGTTAAGCATATACCGAGCATTGGTAATGATTGTGCTTGCAAGAGTTTTAGAGGTTTGGGTTGTTCCGGCATGAGCGGCCACCCAAAAGAACAAGAAAATAAAAACCACCAAGGCCCGTTTCATTGTCTCCCTACCCTATGATTAAGCTCATTTCAATAATTCCACCGTTAGAGTTTCCCGCATTGGCAACCGCCGGAGTTAACGTTGCCTCAAACAGCGAAAGATACTGCGAGTCGGTGGTTACGGGGGTTCGATAGTTGCCCGTGTCTGTTATAAGTTGGGGCGCGTTTGCCCCGACACCGATAATCACATCCACACCGTTTGCGTCTAATATCGTTACGTCATACAAATTGTCAGGGGCCGTTCCACCAGTGTCAGGAATAAACCTCACCCCTGAAATTATCCCGGTTACTCGAATCGCTCCCTCGTCTGTAACGTTACCATTCGAAGCATGAGACACCCACGTCCACTTAACTCTGAGTGTGTTTTTATCGCTATCTGTCGTCACTACACAGGTTCCAGCCATAATGTCTCCTCTTAAATTCTATAGTTCATCTCATCTGCCACGTTATACGGAGCCAACGAAGGGGTAAGGCCACTCTCTATTTGAGCGAAAATCCCTGCCCATATCGCTCGATTGGCCTGATAAATGGAAATCATTGAAGCATGCTTGGGGTGTTCTTCGCCGGGGAGTTGCATTAATTGCAACACTCCAAATGCAATCAATCCCTCGTGGTACTCCGCAGGTATATCAGAAATTGCATCCGGCATTCCCAAATAGTCCACAATGAGATCATAGGTAAAATCCGGGTCATCAATGACGATATTCCTCTCCCTTGGATACCACTGGGTGTCGGAGGATTGCGTTGTTAATTTAAGCGCAACTTCCTTAATTTCTTCCGTGGCATCCAATTCTTTATATGCCTTGCCCCCCGAAGTATACGCCGCCGTCCCAACAGAATCATTTAAACTGTACGTGTTGGGGTTTATGTAAGTAATTTTCCAAGTCCCGTTCGCCGCGGTATTCCCGCCAACACTATGCACTACAGTTATTTCATCGGTTGCCCTGCCATGAGCAGTTTCCGTTATGACGATTGGCGTTGCGTTGGTTGCTCCTGTAATATCTCCGGCGTTCGTCTCCATGTCCCATACGTTCAGAATGGTAGCGCAGTCAGACGGCCAGGCAAAAACATGAGTATTTGAAGAAAGAGAGATTCGCTTATTGAAGAACGATGGCGCGACTGTTTTTATCTTTGTGCCCAGAAGCATCACCCCCCGAAGGATTATCGCCAACATCTGCGTATCGCTAACGGTTTTAGCCTTTGGTTCCCGGATTGCTCTTCGTATCCCAATTATAATCTCTTCTTCGGTCATTTAGTCACCTCGTGATACGTCACGGGCCTTGGGTAGAAGGGTTTGCCGTTTGTGTAGTTAAGGTAGGCTTTGTCCCCACGTTGTGCCGCCCACTTTATCCAAAGATTCACGTTCCGTATTTTTTCTAGTGGCGTTGGCACACCATCAAGTTGTGGAGCTATAAAAACATCATTCAACCGTTTTTCTAGGGCTACCTGTTCTTCTGTGATTGTCCACTTGTCGCTACGCCCAAAGTCGTTTTCAAATTCCGTACAGGCTCTTTTAAGGTAAATATCGACATCGGGAGAAATAGCCTCCGCCACAGCCGTTTTTACTTTTTCGTAGCATTCCCTTCCCGCCTCAAGTCCTTTGTTGTAAAAATAGCCCCCATACAAAGCGTCCACCTCCTCCCGAGGCTCAATACCGCATTTACTCGGGAGATCCATTTTCTGTTGTAGCGTATACAACTTAAAAAGCTCGTCAAGGCTTCTGGGGCGAACGACAACCTTGTAACATTCGTGGCAAGGGCTTGGGATAATCTTGTAATAAGGAAACCACATATCAAGCCACATATAACACCTGTGCCATTCGGTGTTTTTGTGCAACGTAAACGCTTCTTGCGGCGCAACTTGCCCTCCGAATTTTACCTTATCACCGGGCATTCTTACTAATCTACCGTCTTTCATTGGCTCTCTTATTGGGCCTAAAACATCCACTTCGGTAATATTCAAAGCATTTCCTTTCTAATGTAGGGGCAAACCAAAGGCCCGCCCCTACAGCTAAAGGTTTATGAAAAATCATCTTTCGTAGTGGCATACGGGTCAAATTCAATATCTACATGGATGGACGGGTCTTGTGCTACGGTTGCAATCGCTGAAGCTTGAATCTTTACCGCCGCACCCTTCGATAAAACAGTGTTGCCCGCAGAGGTATCTTCTGTCCACGTTGCGGCATCCCCGGCAGCCATAGCTGCACCAAAGGCCGCCACCCCAAGAGTTGCGCCACCCCCGGTTAGGGTTAGGGTGTCATCGTTTCCGAAGTCCGTATTTGCTCGCGCTCTTACGTCTTTAATCGTGCATTTAAACGGAGTGGATATATAGTGATCCACCGTCCCACTAGACTTTCCGAAGATATCCAGTGAAATAACATTTGATGTAATCATGGTATTCTCCTTTTCTTTAAGGGCATTGTCGCCCGAATATTAGCTAGGCTCTGATAAATTAGTGTGGCGTACCTGTGCTTTTCGATGTCTACACACTAACTGCCCTATCCATCGCACATTCGCAACCCAATTATCTGGCTGCTCTTTGTCGTATTCCCACTTAGGAGCCGTGAACTTAAAGTCCTTGTGAGTTTTAACCGCCAAATAATTGAGGTTGAGGCCATCACAGTAACCAGAGGTCTGCTTATCATCCGCAACTACCGGAGCACTGTCAAACATAACATTGGCAAATCCAGCGTTTACGAGGTCCGTATCTGCATATCTGGCCTGTACCTGTAGGACTCTTTCAAACCCATCTTTAAGCGTATCGGTGGTAATGTACAGATTGGGCTTATCCATGCGGTTCTGCCCTATATTGGGAGTTCTCCGCATTGTTTGAAGCACTTTGAATGAAATGGCCTCTGAAGTAGTAATGGCATTAGCCGCCCACTTCGCCATGTCGTTTTCTGCGATTGACCCATACGCTGTGCTTCCGGTCGTGTTGAAAAGGTTTCCAAGGCCAAGAAAACTATTGTTGTCTGCCGCCGATGCGTAGACATCCGTTCCCATCTTGTCACGAATACTTTTCTGTATGTTTTTGATTTTCCCCTGAGTGAGGTCAATCTTGGCGGCATCACCAGTTACTTGCACCCGATCGTTTAGGTCGATACTATTTGAAGAGTAATACCCACCCCATCTAAAACGAGCGGCATTGAATATCTGCACCTTGGCCTGAGCGATGGTGGTTGTGTTTCCGTAAGACCCGTTGTTGCTTAGGGTGTGTTCTAAGATAACTCGAATCTTTTCCCCACCATCGACAAGGTCTCCTGCGCTGACGAGGTTTGCATCTAATCCGCCCTTTCCCATCAGCTTGTACAAGAGAACATTATCGAGAAAATAAATATCTTCTGGGGTTTTTTCCCAGTAGTCTTCAGTTAGTGCCGTGACTTCTGTAAGCGTTAAAGCCATTTCCTTGTCTCCTTAGCCATCACCCAGCTTCGCGCAACCTTTGAAGCGCGGCGTGACCACTATTTTTCATTTCTAATTCAGTTAAAGGTTTGTTTGATTTGTTTACCTGCCTAATCGCCGTCCCAGGCTTTCCCAGGACTTTCTCTGTAGAAACCGAGCCTTCATCTATTTTGGCTTGGTCTGTTTTTCCTTTCTCGTAATTCTGCGCGGCCTTTAGTTCATAATACGCGCTGAAATTATCATGCATTGGATTTTTGGCTTTGACTCCATCTATCGCCCCACTTTCGAGAAGCGGGAGGTAGTCTTCGTTGTCATCCAAGAATTTTTGTTCCCTGGATGCCCGGTCTCTTTTGGCTAATTCTTGCTTCATAACATCTTCAGCCATTGCCTGAGACTCTTTCGTGGCTTGCTCTTTCGTGGCCTCAGTTAAAACCTTTAGTCCTTCGGCAAGTCCAACTTCGCCATCTTCGATACGTTGAAAGATATCCGCGACATTCCTTTCATCACCTGATGCCGTGTTGGCTTTAATGTCGGCAAGTGACTGTTCAAGGACTTGGTTCTGCTCTATAAGCCCTTGATTTACTTGGCGTAATTCACCCACTTCTTTGGTGTGCTTACCGAATACTTCTTGCAGTCCATCAAGCTCGGTTGATAGCTTGTCAACTTTGTCCAATGCGTCTTGCGCTACTTTTCCTTCTGTCGGTTCATCTTCCTGCCCTTCGTCTTTTTGCGGAGATGGTGAACCCAAAGGTATTGTAGCGTTACTTTTTATTTCTTCAGCCATAACGTCTCCTTTCCCTGGGATCGCGTCACAGGTTATCCTTTCGGGCCTATTCTTCGATTGTCCCTTTGATAAAATAAAAAAGCCCGACCAATGCTGAGACTTCCAACATTAATCGGGCTTAACAAGTACCCTTGCCAATCAAGGGCTTCTAAGTAACCGACAGATTACATTTCTTTTTTTATTTTAACTTCACATCTTCCGATTCCTCCCTGTGTTATGTTGATAGAAAATTCAATGTTGCAGGTGGCTTTAGCTTCCTCCTGCTCATCAAGAATCTTTTTCATCTTTGCCAGTGCATACGCTTTTTTCATTGTTTGTGGCATTGTTACCCCGTAGCAATCAGCCCATGCTTATCTAAATGATCTTGAAGTTCCTTCCGTGTTTCAATCGGTTTGTCTAGTCCTAACTCCAACCTTTCGGAATCCTGCAAGGCCGTCCTCACGCTATCGTCAAGCCACACAGGAGATTCCTTCTTGATGCCACCATGCCCTAAAGTGATAACCTTTTTTGCGACACCATTACACTTAGGGCAAGAGATTACATCAGGGAAGGAGCTCATTGAATACGTCTTCTCTTCTTGGTGGTTACAGTTATCACACTCGTAATCGTAAAGCATCCTTACCTCCGCCCTCCTGTGATAAAAGAAGCTTAGCGTCCCTTATTGCATAACTAAGCGTCTCTCTCATCGCATCATGATAATTGCTCCACCTTAAATCATTAGGCCCGTATTTTAGCATATTTTCCATCCACCAAATAGCTTCAGATTCAAGCTCCTCTCCCTCCCTTGACCCCCCTTGGTATGTTGTGTAACTCATTATTTTTCCTTTGCCACCACGCTAGTCGGCGGCGCGCCGCCTTGTGCTGCCCTTGGTGTTCCGGGCGATACTTTCTGTTGGCCTGTCGGATTCTGCGGCCTATTCCCCGGGCCTCCTTGTGGCTGCATTAACATTTGCTGTAGTTCCATCGCCATTTCTTCCGGCATCCCGGCCTGAATAAGAATTTGTAGGGCTTGCCCTAGCTGCCCTTCCCCCACTCGCTCAATAATTTGTTTCCACCCCGGGTATCCAGTATTTTCCAGTAATGCCTGCCTGTCAATCGCCCCCATTTGGAAATACTTTTCTGACTGAGCGGCGACCTGAAGGCTGGTTTTTGGCATGGTACTGCCGGCTTCTACCTCATACCCAAAGCTTCTCCCAAGATAGTCTATCCCTCGAAAGGTAATGGCCTCTTCATTCACCTGCACTGTAGTGGGTCGACTCCCAAAGTTTTGCTTAAAAGACAGTGCGCATTTTCCCCTTTGCTCCGCCAGGTAATCAACGGCGATTACTTTATGTTGATACAGCGTAGCGGTTCTTTCTTGAAGGGCCACAATCGCTGAAGCTGCGACTACTCCTTTTGGGGCCACCCCCCTGTCTGCATCTTCAATCTGATACGTCCGGTCAAAAAACCCAACAACAAGTTCCAGGATGGTGAAAAAGTTCGAAGGTAAGTTCGATACGGGCACAAAGCGTATTCCTTGAGCCGTTATCGCTTGGTTTGGTTGTAAAAGCAAGTTTGGTTTGTTGTTGATTTGTTCTTTGGTAATTCCCGTGTCTTTCGGCACAACCAAAATGGGATACATCGCCCTTGAAGCGTAAGCTATTAATCGACTTACCAACTCATCTATTTTATAGTTCAGGTCTCCAACTTGTTCTGCCGCAGAGAACCCCCAAATGTTTGTCGTGTCTTCGTAACTATTGGCTTTATAGAAAGGGAATCTATCATACAAATAAGACTTTGACACCAACTCAAGGGGGAGCTCCATGTTTATGTTTGGATTCATTTTATCATCGAGAACCACCGGGCCTGTGTTTACACCTTCTTTCTTTTTGCTCCCACTTTGAGTTACCGTGATAACCCTGATTCCACCGGGATACCTGGGAATGCGCTTTGAATCGGACAAAAAACCTCCCATTCCATCGCTGACCGGAGAGCCTTCTTCGTCTAGTTTCGGGACGTTTACTGTTTTCGTTGAATAATCCCAAACCCAAACCTCAACTACCAGTGCTTTTCTTGTTCCGTTCCCTTTGCCGTCATTTCCTTTTTGTTCTATCTCATTCTTTGAGCCAGAATACTTAACTGTTTCTCCTGACGACCCCACCGGAACCGGCCTGTTATCTTCCCTTTCATCTCCTAGAATACTGTACGAATCGTCTTCTTCCACCCCTGAGACATTAAACATGGCCTCAATAGCTTCAATCGCTTCTGGGTAAGCGTTGCAAATATACGGACAGTCTGTTGCAATATCCTCCCAATTCCCAGGAGCAGGAAAGAAAGCATACGGGTCAACTATAACGATATTCGCCCTTTTCTTTTCGTTTTCAAAGACCGCTTTTTCAATCGTAATCCCATATTTTTCCATCTTCAAAACAGTGGTGTTAAGTTTTAGTTGCTGCCTGGTGTCTGACCACCACCCTCGCATGTCTGCAGTCAGATTTTCCGCTGCGCCATCGCCTATTCCTTCAAGGTCTATAATCTCAGCGATTGGTTCCCTTGCTGTAATGTTTGCCTTAGTTCTCTCAATGTTCGCAAAGAACAGATTTATGGTCGCTTTGTTTTTATTTTTTCGCAATCCCTTTTCTTGCCAATGGTCGCCCCGGTATAGCCGATATGCCTCCAACCATCTTTCGGGAAGCATGAGCCGGTCTCTTTCTTGCTTCGCTACTTCAAACAAATCCCAAGCCCAGGCCCCGACATCTTCATGTCCTTCCGGCGGTGGCTTTACCAATGACCATTTTGAATCTATACTACTCATGTTGCGCCTTATGTGACCGCATGTGTGACCCTAAGCCAAGCTTTGATTTACATTCCTTTCCGCAAGCATCGCACACTAAACTCTCCCCGTCTATGAGAACAAACCCCTTTGAATCAGCAAGCCAACCACCACAAGCCGGACAGGTTAAGTTATCGTATGCAATAGCATCTGTTGGGGTCTGAGCATCACAGAATGACCATCCTGCGTCTTTATACATCTGTTTAAGCTGAAGCATCCCACCATGAGCAGGACGAGTCGAGTCGAAATCCTTTGTGGTTTCAATCGTCCGTTCTGGGCAGTTTCTACATATTACTTCTGGCATGACAATCCTTTTGAGTCTTTTTTATACCAACCGGCCATATTTAAATCTTTCTCCCGCAGTTCTGTAATATTAAAAGGGCCAACTGTAGCGATCAGAATTCCCTCTCGGGGTATCGCCCCCGAAACCGGGTCTTTAAATTTTCTACGCCATGCAAGACTAATCGCATCGAAAACATCCCTTCGCTCCCTGGAACTCATCTCTTTTTTTGTCGAAACCACGCAAATATCAGCATCCCTCGAAAAGCTAAATTCCTTGATTACGGTTTCCCTCTTTCTCTTCATGCTATCCCCCCATCTGCGATTTTAATTTCTCGTTCATCTTGGTGATAATGTCCGGCAGTTCTTTTGCTTCCTCTACGTCAAATTCATCCTCCAGGTTAAACGCTTGCTCTTCTGGCTGTTTTTTAACCTGCAAGAACGGTTCATACGCTTCTTTTTTGGTACGGAAGACCAGTAGCCCCCCAAGCAATACGCCCGACAAAGTGGCTATCCAGGCAAAGACTAAAAGCATAAATGTTTGCAACATAAGATTCCTTTATCGAACCGAGGTGGCGGAGGATAAACCACCCCGGTTCTTGGACGGTTGCTGTAGGGAGTCCAGCAGCCGTGAATACTATAGTGCTCCACCCGCGCCGACTACAGCCGCACCAGTAGAATCAAGAGGTGTCCACCACATATGGATGATTAGCGTACCATCAATAATAGCAGACCCACCGATAGTGTACCCAACATCCGCGCCCTGAAGAACAGTAAAATCAAGCACGGTAGTTGCGAAGGTCGCGGGGGAAACGTCGGCAGGGGTAGCGTCAATCCAGAACTCCCCCGCATCCAGTTGGTTAGCTCCGCCTGCGCCTGCTGCGCTTGTTGAAGCTATTATACCCGCCACAGTAATTTCATCTCCAAGAACAAGAGTAGCGGCATCGCCCGCATCAGTGAGAGTTTCCGTACATTCGACCATAACCCGGAGACGAATATTCCCGGTAACTGTTAGAATTTCATGCGCAGTCTGGGTGTTCCATGTTGCGCTATTCAGGTCAACAGAGAGAGCAATGTAATTTGGGTGAGTATACACAGGGTCGGAGGCTTCCCCCATGGTGGCTATATTCGTTCCCAGTGCTTCCAAGGAATCAGTTGCGTTGTTGTAATCACTGATGTTGGCAGGATCGCTCATGGAAAGAATCTTTGCCAGAGCTGAATCATCAACTGCGTTCTCAGGGTAAACTTGCGTTGCCCCGTCTAGGGCCATAAGATGGTTAAGCCCGTTATCAACCACCCATACAGGAATTCCGTCAAGGTCTATGGCTGTCGAGTAGGTATTGCCGTGTGTATACATCGACCCTGAATCAAGGATAGCTCCTTCGGTGTCACCGTAGAGGTGATTCCATACGATTGCTCCAGATCCAGCATCGGTAAACTCAATACTGTGCGCACCTGACGTGTGGTTGATAATCGTATTTCCGAAAATAAACGCTTCATCGCATGGCTCGTCAGACCAAATGGCTGCAACCGAGAAATCGCCCTTAATGATACAATTTATAACCTGCAACTTCTCAGGTCCGACGGTTCCATTCCCGGCATCAATGAAATGAGCTGGCGCGGCTCCGGCTTCGTCGTTATAGGCTTCACAGTTTTCTATCCGGATGTTATCGGCCCCGTCTGCAATGTCAAACGTATCCAAAAACTCCCAAGAATTTGTCGTAGGTTTCGGGAAGATACATTTATTGAACACGAGGTCATTACCTGCGGCTTCGATGGAAATAGCCATTGTGATAGAGGTAACTCCGGCAACAAACCGAATATTTTCGGTGTAAATGCCCGCCGCCCCATATACAACCTCTGAGCCCGCAGCAGAGAAAGTTAAAGTCGGGCTTGCTGACCCACTTCCAAACCCGATAAGCCTCAACCCGGCCTTATCAACATCGTACCCATCGGCCCCGGAAATAGTTTCTGTATGATACGCAGCAATGTAAATTACATCACCGTTGCTGGCGGTAGCCAAATTTATCGCTTCGTCTATGGTCAGGACAGCATAACCCCAACTCTTTCCGTCACCAGACGCGCCGGTTGTCTGGTTGGAATCAACGTACCAAGGATCGCCCGCCCCGATAACTGACGAATTGGTCACAAAATCATCGAGGGACTTGTAAGCATTCCCGCCCCCGACCAGCACAACCTTGTCATCTCCAGCGAATACCGGCATTGCCAGCATCCCAATCAGTGCCCCAACTGTTAAAACCCTACTTGCTTTCTTTAGCCAATTCATTTTACATCTCCATATTATGCGCTTGTGAGGTGTTTATTCCTAAAACTTGCGCCCAATCTCTTTCGGCTTGCGTCTTGGGAATGGGCTCGGGAATTTCTAACGACAAAGGACGACACATAAGCATGTGGCATGCTTCATCGTAAATGTGATCTTCCTGCTGCGTGTCAATGTCTTCTGGCTTCATCTCATCAACACACAGAGAGGGTATAGTCCGAGTAAAATTTTTACACGCTTCGTAAATAACCAACATGGGCATTTCATTTGAATCATCTGGTATACTTAACCTCTCTCTAAACTGTTTAATTTTTGATACCCTGCTTGGGTCGCCAGGAGTCAAAAGCAGCCCAGCTTCCTGAAAAACATCCGACGTTGATGGCCCCTGCCCACCGCCCCTATAATCCGGTTTTTTACTAAAACAATCAGGCCCGGCCAATCGTCTTACTTCTCTTCCTTTTATATCAAACCCTAGCTCTCTATCAATAATCCCCTGTGCAATGTCGCTGTCCACCAAACGAAGACCCACATCCGGCGCGGCTTCATCCCATCCATACCACTCCGAAAACCGATACACTCTGTTGTCAGAGTCTACCCACCACCAGCCAACACTAAACGGCTTTCCAAACCCCCAATCAAATGTCATATAAAGAGGCGCGTAGTCAGGGATAGGCCATATCGGGGGGACTATATGTCTTTTTGCATCAAAATCAAACGCCTGCCCTATAAAAACATCCCAGTTTCCATTTAACCATGCTTCACGCAATGCCTTGTTTTTAATTGATTGCAGTCTTCGAATATATTTAGGGTCTTTCTCCATAAGAATTTTATTATCGGCTAATGCGGAAGGAATAAAAATTGAGGTCTCCCCCGCATTATCGGTGTATATTTTGTTCGGCTCCTTATCGTTCATAAACAGAACCTTAACGGCAATAGACCCAGTGCCACCAGGGTTCCCAGTAAGAAACATTTGCGATGGAACGCCATGCGGTGAACGTAGCGACCCTTTTAACTTTTCTATCATTTGAGCAATAAAAGGGAAGTCGGGGGCCTCGTCAATGCCTATTAAAGTATATTGGTGCCCATGGAATGTATCCACCATTTGAAGATGTAAGATCGCTGTCAAGCTAAAAATTGCGCCGGAGTAAAATCGGATATAGTTTGTTTGTTGCTCTCCCCCAACACGAACAGCGGGAAGCCCTTCAAGGATTAGCTCGTCTATCCTCCGTCTCATTTCCGAAAAATCTTTAAACCGTTTTCGCAAAATTAATCCGTTCCAGTGCTTCCCCCATTTCCGAGCTCCTATTAATTGCTTTCCCAAGAGACAGTCCGACTTTCCGCCACCACGAGTTCCCCCGAAAAAAACAAGGTCTTCCGTGGCTTCTGTTGCGACTAATTGTGGGCCTTCTTGCGGTGTCCAGTAAGCCGTGGCCTCCGCTTGTTCCGCTATAATCTGACGAAGAACTTCCCGCGAAGTCTTAGAGCCTAACGATTCAGCAACTGCTTCTGGTGTTTGGTCGGCTTGTGGTATCATTTAACAAAAAGACCTCAATATCTTTAAAAATATTGCCTTACATGAAACAGTGGAAACGGCCGTGCCGGCAGTATCCAACAACCCCCAAGAAGCGAAGAATGCCGCCCTCTGGGTGTCCGTTGGTGTTGGAGTCGGGAAGGTACCCATTGTCACGACAGCGAAGTAATCCATTATCTTTTAGCCAGCTTCCTGATTCTTTTAATCTTCCCCTTGCGTTCTTTCTCTTCGGTCTTCAGTCGTTTATTGGTGGCCTTGGCTTCGGTTTTTGCTTTCTTTGCTTCGGCCCTCTTGTAATCTTTCTGGCCTGTTACATATGCCTTGATAGATGAATTGTGATGATTCTGTATAGCCTTAACAATATCAAGTTGAAAGTCTTTATCCATCGCTATCATTCGGGCGTGCATTGCATGGACAAACGCAGTTCCGGCTTTATTGCTTTCACACCCACAAGAGCAACCGTCTTTTGAAAACTCTTTCCCGTTAGACACTTCTTGCATCACGGAGTTGATGGCAACCTCCACCAACTCTATTCGAATTCCTTTTAGAGTGGCTTCTTTATGTAACCAGCGTATAGCATTTTCAAGATGGTTGCCATCTTTTGTATAGGGCTCAAACAGTGCCCCATAATCCAGTTTAGGAATATCTATCATTTAAAACACCATCCTTTTTTTGATAGTAAAGTCACCATCAGAAGTCACTGCTGTTGGTATTGACCCAATAGACCCGCCGGCATCATTGAACTGCTCTGCTCCTCCATTAGCTTCAGTGAAAATAACTTTATTTACCAATGCAATAAAGGCTTTCTTTTGATACCAGGCCATTTTTCCGCTTGTGGCTACATTTAATTCATCAAGATAACCCGCCCTTGCCGCTGATAATCTTGTGAGTAAGGTTGATATATTGGCAGTATGATTGGCAGTCTGGTTTGTGTGCCCGGTTAAACTTCCTACCGACCCACTTAAATTACCAGTGATATTCCCGATAATGTCCATTGTCTGGTTTGGCAAGTTGATGTTGGTTAGACCTGCCCCTGCCGTACCTATTTGATCGCGAATGGTATCAAGCAAGGAAGCCCCGTCTTGTTCCATTTCGGCTTGGATTTCTACTGCCGTGGGAAGAGCCGCTATGCTTGTTGGGATATCATCGGCTTGAAGCTCGTTGGTGTCGGCTAAGATATCGTTTATGTCTGCACTATTGTCATTCGCAGTTTGAGGGGTTCCGTTGACCTCCATTTCATTGACATGAAATCCCGTAGGATCAGCCTGTGATTGTGACTCCCATTCATCCACAACATCGGCAGCAGTAACAAGAGAACCGACAAATCCAACCACCATGTAATCTATAAGTAAAACATTATCCCCGGCTGCGGTACTATCTTGTTTAAATTTAATCATTACATCGCCAAGAGTATAAGCTACCGTCTCTAATGTGCCATTAGTAGGAGCTTTGTGTGCATGGGATAAAGGTGTTTCATGATCTTCATCAGCACCGGCATTGGTAAAAGTAACTATAGTATCCCAGCCAACAGTGTTAAAATTGTAAACTTGAAGAGTAGCCCCGGGACCACCAGATTTATCGTAGTATCCCTCAAATGTTACTTCTACTGGAATGTGTGAGGTGTCCGTAGGAGTACAGCGGAAAATAGTCTCAGCCCCAGAACCATTATCATCAGCCGTCCAACGACTGTCATCGGAAGTGCTTGCATTGGCAAGATTATTTGAATCACCCAATATTGCAGTTGCAGATGCCATAGTAGTAAGAATAGATAATCCGCCACCCAAAGCAGCACCTGCAGCTTGAGTAAAAGGATAGGTATCTCCTATTATTCCCGTACCGTCATACTGCAATTCAAGATTGTCCGCAGCAGTTGAATCACCACTAATAGATGACATATCCATGCTATCGCCAGCTATAGCCGCATTATCCGTCCCTACCATCACATCAGAGGCCACAAGAACGGGTGTTACCACATCAAATAGTTTAACAATAGCCGCCGCAAGCCTCCCTCCTGCGCCTTCAGTTAAGATCGTATCCATTATATAAGTAATTTTTGAATCAACCGCGCCATTTGCAATCGTAAGAGAAGATAAAATTGTGTTGTTGTCTGCCCCTTGTGCCACACTGGGAGTATCAAGATCAAAGGCATGTTGGGCTGAAGCATGGCCGTAAGTTTCAACAAAAATTACTCTATCGAGCCATATTTTCGTACCTTGATCAACAACATAGACTACAATACTAGCAGCCGTCATTTCAGCGACACTCAAGTCAAGACTGTAACTTTGACCTTCATCAGTAAATGTGTCAGCGTCTAATACGCTTCCCCCTCCTCCATCCCGTATCAAGGTAACATCGCCCGTGGCAGAAACGGCATCCGTTCTTAAGTCCACACCGTCAATCTCATATAACTCGAAATCAATGGTTGCTCCAACTCCATATTTTCGTAAATGAATCCCCTGCATTTTACCGTCCCCTCCGTCTTGCTATTGGTATTGAAA
>SDBV01005021.1_pt1 | contig 18808 bp, 1 predicted proteins | sample 2277081 | NCBI WGS metagenome assembly SDBV01 (sample SAMN10402039, study PRJNA504765) | marine sediment metagenome | isolation source: marine sediment core GS10_PC15, 223 cmbsf | place: Arctic Ocean: Southern Knipovich Ridge | collected 2010
ATATTTATAAAGGAAAAAAACATCTTAGTAATTTAACAAGAAAAGGTCTTTCCTTTTTATCTTGAAAAACAAGAGAAGGAGCCTTGAAATATATAATTATGAAGAATATCATGTTAAGGTTTTTTTCTTTAAATACATCTACTAAGTCTATTATTAAAAAATAAGTTGTGAGTCATATGTCAGCAAAAAGTAAAAAAACTAGCTATCATGGAAGTTTCCCTCTTCAGGAACCTGAACTAGATAGAGTTCCAAAGAGTGGGTTTATCAAGTTTAATCTTAATTTATTAGAACCTAAAAGGCGTTTAATAGCATTAAGGCAAATCGATATTTATGAAAAAAAATATAAGTTATTTCCTCAAAATAAATCATTCTATTTAGAAAAAATTAAGGATCTCATACTATATGAGAAAAATGAAAGGTGGAAAGTATGACAGAACAAGAATATATAACAAAATTTGATTATGGCCCTATTACTGCTATATCAACACCAGCGGTAGTACTAAAGAAACAATTAATTCTTATTCCTGATGAGCATCAGAAAAGACATAAGATTTGGAGATATTTAACAATGCTATTAGTTTCAGCATTGTTCGGTATCTTATATGGAATTCTTCTCCTAAATGATGTTCCAGAAATATATATTATGCTAATGATAGCTTTAGATTCGTTGTACTTTGAGGTTTTCATGATCAGACACTTTTTGAAGGGTGATATTTCTTCTTCGGCTAATCAAATATTCACTATTCTTGTGGTTACTCCTTTGTTAATAACCTGTCTATCTTTATTTTTTAACGAAAACTATATATTCGTCCTTTTTACAATACCTTTTTTTAGTTCCTTATTATACATTGAATACAAATTCCAAATATTAGAAAGGTGGGGTGATTTCTTTGATCAAGCAAAAGACAAATATTCTTCATATAGGAAGTTAATTAAAATCTATAATAGATCAAAAGCCTTGAAAGATAAATTTATCTACAGTTTTAATAACTTCAAATATAGGAAATTGATTATATTAACGGGCGCTCTATTTGCAGGTGCTTTATTTTTAAATTTTGAGAATAGTTTAAAAATAATAGCGTTAGACGACATTTCTTCTTTTATCATCGTTTCAACGATTGTCTTATCATTCTTAATGTATATTTCTATGGCTGTAATTCTATATAACGTTAAAAAGCTTCACATATATCACCGCTATAAAGGTGCTGCTTTATGGGGTTCACTAATATCTATTTTTATTCTTTATTGCTATTTTTTCGTCTACTTTCCTCAGTATATAATTTTCCCTGTCATTCTAATAATTTTATCAACAGTTCTTTTTACTAAAAAAAGAAGAAACTCCAGCTCAAAGACAATTAAATCTGAAAAAAGATATTCCATTCCGATTCGAAGAGATAAGAATATACGCCAAGTAATTCTCATTGGTATTTTTCTGATAGCAATGCCATTTTTAGTTTTTTCTATAAGTTCTATAATAACAATTAATAGTCCAACTCTACAATTTGCTAAAATTTCTCAAGAAGATAGAATAGTGTCACGTGAAATCGATCTTGGATCCCTAGACTTTTATTCTTCCATTAATGATATAGATGCTCTTTCCTTTAACGATATGTATATAACTAGGTCTCCTATTTCCACACTGTTAGGAGAATCTGCCAATATGCATGTTCGGTTTACCCCCGAAAATGTATCTAGTGTTGAGGGGATCTATGTTAGAGATTATTACTCCGCAAGTTCAAATTATAAAAGCGGTCCACTTACAAACTATGATTTAATTGCAAAAGTTCCATTAGATACAATGGGAGTGCTTCCGGGGAGCTATAAAGTTTTTGAAACTTATAGTGTATTGACCGGATTCTCATATAGATACGCTGCTCCTATAGTATATGATATTACAATTGGAAAAGATGAATTAAAATCATTACCTAATAATCCGTTTCCAGAACCTATAAACATGGGATATGAATATGAATCAGTGTACACATTTGAATATCAGGCGAATAATAGAAAATGGTGGAATGTTTATTTTAATGGGAAAATTGTAGATTCCTTAAATAAAGGTGTTCAAGTATCTAATTTATCTCTGTATCTTGAAAGCAATAACAAATTTATTGAAGTCGCAAAAGTAGACACAGATTTAGATGGTAATTTCTATTATAACCATTCTGTTTTTGGTAGTATAGAAGCAAATGCTTTAGCAAAAATATCTTACGAAGGAGACGGTCTTTATAATAGTTTAGAACATATTGAATACGCGGGTCTTGAAAGATCAATTGATGGAACAAGATACTTCCATGATACTGATGGCAATAATTATCCTGATTGGCCTTATTCTTTATATAACTTATTAAAAATGGCAGGAACCGAAACTCGGTACGCAATGCCTTTTCAACCCGAAAATTTCACACTCTCTAAAGGGAGTTTTCAAATCCCTTATGGTGACCTTAAATTTGACGATTTTAACGAAACTCTCATCGATTCTGAACTTACAGCTGGTGCTTCAGGTCAAGGGACATTTGGGTATAATTCAATTGGAAGCAGCTCAAAAGGACATGGTAAAAATGTTAAGTTCGGTTCGATGTTCACTCTCACAGAGGATGGAAGTGTTAACAACATAAAAGCCTACATGGGTTTAGGCGGTGGTGCCAAAAATCCGAAGGAAGCGGTAGGTGCTATTTATTCTGACAACTCTGGTGCAGACCAACTATTAGCTTACACGTCCGCAACAACTATTAGTGGAGATGCTTGGTATACATTCACTTTTTCGTCAGCAGAAAATCTACAAGCAGGAGATTACTGGTTGGTGATTCATACCGGCACGAAAGTCGATATTTTCGGAGAAAGTACAGGAGGATCAAGTGAATACAATGGTGACACGTATTCAGATGGACCAACACAAACATTTGGTTCCTCTACTAGCGAGTCTTGGCAATATAGTATTTACGCTAGTTATGATTGGTCTGCTTCGGATTCTAATGATATAGATGTTGAAATTGAATGGAGCGTAACTGATACTGTTAACACAATGGATTATTTACGTTGGGATTTCAGTACAAGTGGTTCACCAACCACAGAATTCTATGTATGGAAAGATACTTTTTATGAACTACAAGTTGGCAGTAGTCCTCTCAATTTGACGACAGATTACTATGATGAAGCTACCAATACCATTAAAGTTAAATTTGCCATCAATGACTCTAGTTCTCCTTTTATATTATATCTTGACCAACTTCGGCTCGATTATACGGTATCAATAGCTACTGTCAGTAACAATACATTAGATTTCTATGCTTTATTTGATGAGAATAGTGGATCTTCAACTTTTGATAATATTCAAAATTTTGAAGGTTTATTGCAAGGGGATACAAATTGGACAGTTGGATTAAATAATTCTGCTTTGTTATTTGATGGTACGGGAAATCCTTTTAATCCTGGAGTGAATGAAACAAGGAATGATCTACCTCTTCAAAGTGAATTTTCAACTTCTAACGGGACCTTTACCAATTATGGTGATTTAGAATTTAATGACGATACAAATAACACCATATTAACTTCAGAATTTTCTCAAGGTGCTTCAGGTCAAGGGACATTTGGATATAATTCAATTGGAAGCAGTTCAAAAGGACATGGTAAAAATATTAAGTTCGGTTCAAAGTTCACTCTCACAGAGGATGGAAGTGTCAACAACATAAAAGCCTACATGGGTTTAGGCGGTGGTGCCAAAAATCCGAAGGAAGCGGTAGGTGCTATTTATTCTGACAATTCTGGTGCGGATCAATTATTAGCATCCACTATAGCTACAACTATTAGTGGAGATGCTTGGTATACATTCACTTTTTCGTCAGCAGAAAATCTACAAGCAGGAGATTATTGGTTGGTGATTCATACCGGCACGAAAGTCGATATTTTCGGAGAAAGTACAGGAGGATCAAGTGAATACAATGGCGATACTTATTCGGACGGGCCAACATCGACATTTGGAGCTTCTACGAGTGAATCTTGGCAATATAGTATTTACGCTAGTTATGATTGGTCTTCATCCGATTCTTACGATATAATTACAGAAATTGAATGGAGTGTAAATGATGTAGTTGCATCTATGGAATATCTATTATGGGATTATTCAACAAACGTTTCCGCAAATGTCGATTTTTATGTATGGAAAAATGGAGCATATGAATTACAAACAGGAGAATCTCCTTTGCAGCTTACTACAGATTATTATAATGAAGCTACCAATACCATTAAAGTGAAATTTGATTGTAATTCAAGTAATTCTTTTACCTTAGATATCGATCAATTACGTATTGATTATAATAGTACTGTAGGTTATTCCGATTATGCAAACTATGATTACGTTCAATGGGGTGATATTCTAGATGATACACTTGGTACTTCTTCCGAATTTGTGATCACTGTGTGGATATTTCCTACTGCTCTCAAATCAAATAAAAGTGCAAATGATGTACAGAATGTTTTTATTGCAAAAGACGGGAATCTTGAAGTAGGAATTACTGACTCTGGACGCTTACAAATTTATCTCAATACTATTAGTGTTGAAACAAACGCAACCTATGGAAACTCCGGTTCAATCTCTTTAAACTCATGGCAATTTATAGCCATCAGATATAATGATAGTAACGTGGATGTAATGATCAATGATCTCTGGATCTATAATGCTACTGGGGCAATCCCAGAACCATGGAATGGAGGAGGCAATCTTGTTAATGGAGGCGATTTCACCACTGGAGCAGAAACTACGGATTACTCATGTTTCTCAGGTTCTATTGAACAATTATCTGTCTTTAATAAATCAATCGGTAATTTAGAAATTGAAGATCATAAAGGGATGCCAATGTTATCTCTCTCTACTCGTGTTTCAAAAGAAGATGGACTCGGAGGTTGGACTCCTATAACCACTAATGAGGAATTAATTGAGGGATATGTAAATTTTGAGGTTAATGCCAGTGATAATGATGTAAAATCTTTAGCATTCTATATTTCAGATTCAGAACCAGATATTGTTAATCCTGAGCCTAATAATTGGTCTTTAATCGTTACATATACAAATAATATTCCAAGCTATAATTACCCTAAGAATAGTTGGACGATACCAGATAATTCTTGGTATTTTGTCGCAAAAGGAGTTGATATCTACAACAATACTGTATATGATTATTATAATTTCTCGTTTAAAATAGATCATTTTAACGATTTAATTAATTTCACTTACTTAAGCAAGAATGGCAGAATAAATGAACACTCCCAAATTGGTGTTATTCCTAAAGCTGAATTTGAATGGCCAATATCAGAAATTGAGCTATATATCAATTATTCAAACGACATAGATTCCCTTGCAAATCTTTCCTACTATGAACTCTACTCTAATGATTGGTTAATCTATTTAGACTCATTATCAGATTGGATATTAGACAAAGGTTTAACACCTAACAATTATAATGTCAATTTTATTCTAAAAGCAAATTTCACTTATGGTCAGGAATTTCCATATTATACATTTAATTACACAATGCATCAAACCATTCTCGATATAAAAGGACCTGATTTAACACTTTTCTCCGGAGGGACTTATTCATTGACTTTAGAAAGTGTTTATGATAATGTCCTAGAAAATCTCATTACAATGGCCATAAACTCTACTGATCCTTATTTTGATTCTGTTAAATTACAATATAAATATGATACACCTAGTACAGCTAATTGGATAACTTATAATTTATACGAAGCTAACAATAATTCACTTGCCTCCATTTCATGGGATATTATTAACCTACGAGATGACAATTTAACTTTTAGATTCGTAGGATACGATGATCTTAATAATGAAAAAGTTTTAGAAGCTACAGATAATTGGATTGTGAAAGATTTTAATAACCACCTTCAATTTGTAGTTGAGGGAATTGACAGCAGCCAGATATATGGTTTAGAATCGGATGATACAATCGATTTAGATGTAAAAATAATTCCTGTTGATAACGACATAACAAGAGTAAGTATTTCAACCGGTTATGAAAGCTTTGACCTAACCACGGTAATCTCTGAACAAGATCATATATACTTTGATGACGGAGGGCAAGACATCAGATTAAATTCCACATTCTATAACATTTTCGGTTCTGAATTCATCTTTATCCCCATTGACATCAAACTGTTCCAAGGAACGACAATTATTTCCTCTGACCAGATAATAATAAGTGCCATAGCTGAGACTTTTGATTCACCTGTAAATATATCAAATCTTTCTGTCAATATTTCTAGTTCATCAGATAATATTTGGATGAGTTTCGATAATGAAACAGACGCCTATAATAACAGTCATTCTATTCCATATATCCCTAATAACAATCCTCCTGTTTTGAAGGTATATAATTCCTATAACGAATTAGTCAGAGTAATACCACTTTCCCCCGATCTTGATGCTATTGACATTAAGATATATAACACTATAACAGTAAATATAACCAATAATCGTTTTATCGTCCCAACGCCCATTCCCGTCTCAGGAGAATTCAGCTCAATTGAAGTTGTCTTCGTTAACGGGACTTCATTTGAATTTTCATACTTTTTCAATAACAAAAGTAATGAACTCTTAATAACATTACTTACCGGAGGAAATCTCGATGGAAGTTATAACGCTTCTGCCCCAATTTCTATTGATTATGGTATTTCTACTGGAATGAAGACTTCAAATCAATTTGTAGGAAGCTATGATTTCACTGTATTATCCCAAGACAATTATACGGTTATAGGCGAATTTTATGATATCTCAGGTTCGATTTCTACATTCAGCTTATCTGAGATATTTTCAATAGATTATGATGCCCCTGAAATTTTTCCACAATTCGTTCCATTAAATTATTCTGTAAACCCTGAAACAGGTAGTGTTTCTTTTATTCTTAGAGACCATTCTGGAGTTTCAGACTACTCATTTAATATTTCAGTCTCAGGGTATTGGAGTGTCGTAGCAGATACGTACACTTTCTACTTTGAAGATACATCTATTCCTGAAGGATTGACATATCTCTCATTCATCTATAACGATACTTTAGGATACGGATATGAATACAATATAAGCTTGATATTTGATAGAACTCCTCCTGTCTTTACTAATCTTCAATTTAATAATGATATTCTAAGCGATCTATTCGAAATCAATTTTACAATAATTGATATTTCACCATATAATTTGGATCTTAAACTAATTCAAAACTCCACAGGTGATTCATATAATGAAATTGAATATACAATAACCGAAATCTTGACAAATATGTGGCAGATAACGTTCGATACTTCACAGCTACCTAACGGGTATTATGATATAGACCTAATATCTAATGACTTCGCTGGTAATTATAATAATAATATAGTCCAAAATATCTACATTGATAATGAATATCCTCAGATCGTTAGTATAGATGAGCAAATATATGTTGATGGGGAGAATATTTTTAATAATACAATTTATGATGAACTTTACTTCAATGACGAGGAATATATCTCAATCGAAGCATTCGATCAGTTATATGATAGTTTTAATTGGAGTAGTATCGATCCTACAATTGCATTACAGTTAGGTTTGAAAAATATTACATTTTTCTATACTAATCATTTAAGCTGGTATAATATTTCAATTTCAAATAGTTTAAACTACGATCAACTTATTTATGAAATCACTGGATATGGTGATCCTGTTAATACAACGATACAAAACATTATGGGGATCCAACGACTAAGAATTGCTAACTATTCTGTAGATGAGTTCACTATTATTCTTGAAGGGACATCTATTTTAATTAAAATAAGTGAAAGATATCGATATCTTCTTTCACCTCAATATACTGATCAAATTGAAGTACAGTTCTTTGAATTTTCACAAAATAACTCTAAAGTTTTAAACTTCAACGACACCTCTGAGAAATGGTATCTTAATACTTTAGGATTAAATTACTTTAACATCTCTAAATATTTATCCTTAGTTGAAGGAGATCAATTTTTATTTTGGTTTTTAGCAGAAGATGGGCTCGGAAATCAACTAGATTCTCATAAAACTCGAGGGATTTATGATAATCTCATAGTTCAAAACCCTCAAGACCAAGACATGTTTCAATGGCACTTAGGTACTAACTCTACAGGTTCTGGAATAGTACTTTTTGGCTCTATTGATTATCTTGATAGTACAATTCAGATCAATATATCTTCTGTACTACCTACAACCAATAGTGAAATTGATGTGCAAAGAATTCTAGTTTATGGTTCAAATAATTCAAACATCTGGGATTTGAATAACCCTCTTGGAAGGGCCTACTTTTCGGGAATAGAAGATACATGGAATTTCTACTGGAATGGAGATTTATTAGAATCTATTCCTTCTGAAAATTATTACTTGAAAACTCTTACTTTTGATAGAGCCGGTAATTTCTTAAATCAGACTCATGCCGTAAAATTATTTGATTACACCCAAATACAATTAATAACTGATTTAGTATTTGGACATGCTTTTAATTTCAATTTTACTGCTGTATCAAATGTACAAAATATAGATGGTGTTATCACCAACTTTTTTGACACGACTAATGCATGGGATGTGGTTTCAGAGTATTATTCAACAATCACTCGAGAGTGGATACCTCTCGCATACGATTCTTCTACTATTCTTTCAAATGGTAGTTACTCTATTACTTGGGATATTAACAGAGACCTCTCATTCTATAAAGCAATGAATGACCTTACATATGAATATTTACCCTTTCAAGTTGTTTCTCCTGATGATCAAGACCTCTGGGGTTCTTGGGGACTGTTCGATAATAATTTGACTTTCAAACCCTTAATCATTTCAGAAGTTAATAATAATTTAGATATTTCCGTATATAAGTTTAATAATTTGAGTGGATGGGAAGTTGATAGCTCACGCAGTAATGAGATTGTAATCCCTTCTATAAGTGGCCAAGTCTTCAAATTATGGGATATAAATTATGATAATAAATATGAAATTATTCGCATGTCATCCTCCCAAATTGATGTGATTTATCTAAACGGTACTGACGATTGGGTTATTATGGAGAATATAACTTCGCTTTCAAATTTTGAATATATAACTTTTGATATTACTAAAGAGGAAGGCACAACTAATACTTTGATAGGAATTATTCAAAAAGACCTATCTGGAATATATTCATTATGGAAATATAAATTTAACGCGGATTACTCCTTGGTTCAGCTAGCTAATGCTGTAGGACCTGCTAATTTTATTCCTATTTCAATTAAGATTTTAAATCACTTCTCATCAAACAACAGAGAGGCTATTCTTTTAGGTGGACGTATTGAAGGTACCTACTTCTCACAATTATTTGAATACAATCACGATCTAAATTACCAGAATGTTATTGCTGATTTAATCCTAGGTGAAATAATCATAATTGAATATGATATTTTAGACAGCGTTAAGACAATCATTCTCGGTGTAGAGCGTGTAAGTATCGGAAAGATGGATGCTGTTTTAACATTGCATAAAAAAACAGAATCAGAGGAATGGATTGAATTCGAACTATCCGGTTTCGATGATATTAGATTTGAAATTCTAGATCTCTTAACTATTTCAGACAATAACCTAAAAAAATTAATTATCGCGTCAAAGACAGGGATATTTGAGACTAAAATAACAAGTATGGAAGATATTAAGTCAATTACAAGTCCTATAATTTTCACATTTGAAGTATTTTCAATACAAGAATTACAACCAGATAACTATCCCGAAGTTTTCCTTAAAAATACACCCATTTATGTAATTGATAAAATAACGTATAAACTCATAGGAAGTACCCAATGGAATGAGTTAAGTACCGAAAAATATAGGTATTCTAGAGATGAAGTACGGTTTGACTTACAATCAATATGGTCCAATTTAGAATATATATTTATTGGGTATTCTTTTGAATCATTTAATAGTGAAGAGCGCTCTGTTGTTGATCCATCGTTTCAATCATATTCCGGTACGGCTGACACTCAGAGCATATCCGCTTCAGGAAAGTTTTATGATAATTCATATTTACCTTTACTTTGGCTGAACCCTGGAACTAGTTATAGAAATCCTTTTGCTGATTGGATAGCCCTTCCCAATTCGATGACATATCAAGCAACTCCTGTGATTTCAGGTCTTGGAACAGAAGCAATATATCCTAAAATTACTACAGGATGGAATAATGATTGGGGACAAGAATATACATCCATGCCAGAATTAGAAAATTCACTAATCGACTATGGAGGTTCTTTTGATTCCGGAATTCTCTCAGAGGAATTAACTGGAAAGGAAGATTCTAATAAAAAATTAATAGAAGATGAGTTTGATGGGGAGTTTGAAGGTAATTACATTGACGGGGCATGGTTTAGCAACCCCTACGAGAGCGAGAACTTTGATTTCTCTAGGATGTATAATAGTGATATTCACACCACGGATAATACGGGATATTATAATTTTTATGACTATGATGGAGGTACGTATGATCCTTCTCAATATGTAGTATTCAAGAATGAATTATCAAATTTTGCTCCAGATACCTCAAATTCCACTCTAAGCGGTATATACCAATCAGGAAATGTTCCATATAACGCCCCTCCTAATTACTATATTGAAGACCCCGTGTTTTTCCAACAAGGCTCTGGGAGTGGTTCTCTCTCTGATACCCATCAAAATGACGGTAATTATTACACATTGATCCCTAAAGAATATTTTGTTGCCGGACATTGGATGGGTGATGAGTGGGTTGATGATATTTGGTTGTGGGATTTAGATGCAAGACTTGACGTGGACAGTTCTCTTCAAGGAAAAGACGTGTATCTCAGTTTCGCGATCTCGACTACGAATGACCAAAAGGCGACTTTTTCTATTGATGGTAATAGTATACAATATACGGGAGTTACAATACAAGATTCCAGACTCTTTATCCAAAGTTTCGATATTAATAATATTTGGATTCGAGCATCCCATAATAATCCCCTTCGCCTACCATTTGAAACGAGAATTATCTACTTCAAGATCGAGAAAGCAGGAGTAATGGCCCCTGGATATCGTAGTTATGAGGATGTAACTTTTAATGAAATTGTAAGTGCTCTTGATGATTGGGATGAATACATCACGAGCTATACTGATTTTGCTGAAGATTTTGGACTAGAATTCACTTTTGAGCTTCCTGCTGTTGGAATGAATGCCTTAGAGCAAATTTATGTTTCATTTGATGCATCAATGGTCTCTACTTATGATGAACAATTTAAAATGTCAATCTTAATATATAATTTTACCAATAATGACTGGGAAGCCCTTCCAATGGGGCCAATATCAAGCGGGAAATATATTAATACTTTACAATGGTATGACAATCTTTGGAGAATTGGAGATGATCCTTTGAAACCACCATCAGATGATAATTTCAGACCAACATGGGCTACTACCTCAAACACATCTATTCAGACTATTTCTTTTGGAGAGACTTTCCCAAATACTATCTCGAGCTCTGAGATCGTGTTTGATTCGTCTATCGAGAGTGGGGGAAATTTCTTAAACAACACTGTTGATAATCCAAATTTTGTAAAAGATGGAAGTAAAGCTGAATTTAATTTTATAAGATATTTTGACACCACATCATATCAAGCAAATAAGTTTAGTTTGAATGGGTTAGTTATCAATCCAGATATCCTCTTTACATCTACTGACTCAAACTTCCCTCTAGTGGAAGAAAGCATGACTCAATTTTATGAGGCGGCTTTCTCAGATTATATAAATAACGAAGGAGAGATAAAACTTAAAATTCTTTCCAACAATCAAGGAGGAATGGGAAACAAGGCGTTTTTATCTGTTGGTAATTTTCAGACTTATACTCTTGCGAATACACTATATCTCAACTATGATGAGTTTGAGCTAGCATCTGCGAGTGAGCATATAAAAGTAACCGATTCTGGTTTAGAATTAAATGGTACCAGTGGAATTAGAACAATACAAGAAACCGCAGGTCTGAAATTTAATGAAATCTTTTTAGGAAATGATTGGCAACTACCCGATATTCCAGTAAATTTTAACGTCGTAGATACAGATGCTCTCCTACAAGAAACGTATGTAAGAGAACTCCATCCAACTACCAATTACGACCTCCCACAGTACCAAGATGAGCTTAAAGTACGATATAATTACGATACCAACAAAAAATATGTTTCTGATTACGACCTCCTTTTCGGTTATGATGCAGGTGTAAACAGTATAAATGATTTAAAGTTCAATGACGACGGTGAGAGTCTAGACTTTAATTCCAAATATTCTCCCCAATTAGGTCTAAGGCTCCTTCTATTTGATTTTGGATATAATTTTAATTTATTAGAATATACCGAATACACTTTTCAAGTTGAAATACATGCCGATTCTGGGACAATAGACATGTTACGAATTTTTTATTATGATGAAGACGATAATTCTGTTAATAAAGACTATTATAATATTGGCACATCTTTTTCTACTATCTTCACAATTAATTCCATTACATCTAATACTAATAACCAACGCATTTATTTTGCATTAGACGATACCACTAGTTTCGGCGTCGAAATTGATTATGCGTGGTTAAAGCCTAAGCAAGATAAAGTATATTCCTATATGGAATTAAAAGATTCCGAATATCTGACTAACTATGAAGACTCCTCAAAACTGACTTTTACAAGTAATTATGGAGTTTATCCTACAACAATAGAAGTCTATAAAACAGAATCTTACTCAATTCCCCCTGTCTGGACTACTAGGCCAAGTATGACATCATTCATTTCGAGTAATTTAATAAACCAAGGTTCCATCTTTGATTTAGACCTTAATTACCCCCGAAATGGCTTCATTGGCTTGAAGACACTTGACTTCGGAATTGTTTTCGACAGTGGTCCTGTCACAAGAACAGATACTCTATCTAAGTTTTATCAGGGACTAGGAATGGTGTACATACAGACCGATACTAACGACCAATTAATGAAAATAATAAGTCCCGTATACACAAATGATATAACAACCGATTATGGCGATAAAGTTCAAATTAGGATACAAGCAAATACAGATGATCCAGTTTACCTTAAATTTTACGATGACATCTTAGGAGAGACAGAATCAATCCAAATCATCCAAAATGGAAATACTAATTTCAATGAGCAAGTTATCCAACTTCCGATTACAGAAGGAATATTATTTGATCAAATAGGGCTCACCGTCGAATTAGATGATAAAGAATTTGTCATCTTGCATTCAGTCTCTATAGCGAGCGCCGAACAGCAAGACTTCGAGTTAGAAACAATTATTTCCTCATATTCGTTTGATTCCTTTACATATAATGAAGAGACTAATATCTTAAATTCTCCTAAAGAAACTTATTCAGAAGATGAAATTTATTGGACTATTGAATCCGAACCTGAAGGAATTAATGAGAAAGTTGAAATTTTATTTGATGTAGAGATTTCCGAAGAAAAAATGGAGGGTGTTGAACGGTTTGAAGTTCAATTCAACGCGTCATCTTCTATCAGCTTAAATACTCAATATTTTGCCTATTTTGACTTTACCACTTATCAATATATTCAAGTTACTCCGGAAATCGACGGAGATCTGCTAACTTTCAATATTACCAATCTCGAAAATTGTAAAGAAGGTTCCATGTATAAAATACGGTTTAAGTTTAAAGCAACGTCACCTTCATATTTCCAAGTGTCCATCGATTTAGCACAAGTAGTAACCTATGGAATGTGGTTGATGGCTTATGACGTGTACCGCGCCGCGTTTACATTCGAAAAATCGGGAGGAACTGAAACTGATTCAGTATACTTTTCTTTGTTCGATGATATATCTTTTACAATTTCTAACCTCCCTGATGCATCAACTACTCCTCATGTTGTTGAGTTCTATTACGACTTCAATACCAAGAAATTATCCGCATATTTAAATGACGGGTCTACTGATTTGATAAATGAAGAAAATTACAATTTCTATAATCCAAGACCCATTATCAAATCCCAATTTGCAAATACTGATAATGGTATAACACTTTTATACATCGAATCCCAATATTATAAGAGAATAGCAGATAACCGTGATTTTGAAGAATATAAAACACTTCTTGCCTATTACAATTCGCTACAAGGATATGCTGCTACAATCAATTTAACTCAAGCAGATATAGATTTAAATCCTGTAAACTTATTTACTTATCTGAGTTCTGAAATCGATGTGATGTACAGTTTTAACGATAGTATGGTTCCAGAAAATATTTTTGGAATGTCTCTAAATCCGACTTATAGTTCCAGCTTAAGTGATGATATAGGGACTGTCGGTTCTACCCATGATGAGAGGGGATTTATTATTGATTCAAATAATTATTATGGATCAACTGCATACTCCGTGACTCCAGATCAATTCGGTGACTGGATTTGGGGAGTGCAGGGAAGCGGAATCTCTGGAGATCTTATCTCCCGTAACGATAATTACGCTACAATTAATGCTGGTGCATCTAGTTGGGGGAGTTTATCAGGTGATGGGTATTTTAGATACCCCAACGGTGATGTTTATAATGAAGGGTGGGTAATAATTCCAGGTGACGCAATAGCATATGCAAATTATGACTATGCTCATGAAGGTTGGACGAAAAACTCGGGTACTTATTTTTATGAACCCATTAGTGATTCTAACAGTGGTACCCGTATAGAGGTACTTCTTAATCCCGGACCAATTACAAAAACAGCTGAATTTGGAATTACCGATGGGTTGGTTTCGGACTCTGCTACTATTACTGGATTGAGTGTTTCGGTAGAAGGGTGGGTATCAGGTGGTTTTGTTATATTTTTGGAGGCTCGGTATTGGGATGGTAGCAGTTGGAGTGGTTATCAAGACTTTTTATTAGATGGACTTCAACAATATAAAACAGTAACATTTTCAGGCTTATCAATTCCCGGCACGCAAGATAATGATATCAAAATTGAATTAAGAGCGAGTAATGGCGCAGGTCTCGGTAATATTTATGTAAGTGAGATGTACGTGACGCTTACTGTGCAGAATAGTTACTTGTATACTGGAGTGCGCGCTACTGGAAAAATTGAAGCGGTGGTTAATTTTCCGAGTGATTTTACTGATGAAGCTAGATTTGATATTGATGATATGGTAATCCCTGCGGGAAGTTATATTAGAAGCATTAAAATGGAAGCTTATGGTATTGTGTCTGGTACTGTAGGTGAATTAGACGGTAAAGTTGTATCAGGTGCATTTAATTCCGGTTGGGCAGGGTTTGGTGATTTTAGTACCGGTAGTTACACTTGGAAAGGTTATACGTGGAATAACTTGGTTCTTGATGATGATGATGCAGATAACATTGTAATGTATGTAAAAATAGATGATCCCGGTGGACAATCAGATCCAGAATCCAGATTTACTGTTGACACACTACGTTTTGAGATATGGTATGCCCCGTTATATTATCAGCATGACTATGAAATAGGTTGGGATATACCTCTTACTGCCGCGTATGTGACTCTTAACTATGAGTATGAGCAAACTAACAGCGGTACGCTTAACTTTGACATGAAATTAGACGGTAGTTATACAACTAAAGAATCGGAGTCGGGTACGGGGGTGGTTTCAGGATCTCAATTATTAAGTCTTAATGATTTTGATGCTAATAACGATTTCTTTGTGAGGTTTCAATCAAATGAACGATTGCCGCTCTGGCAGGTGTATATCGACCAGATGGTATTAACTTATTATGAAGGACAAGGACATGTCTATAATGACGATATTATATTCGTTAATTCCTCATGGGCACAAAATTACCTACCATCCGGTGTTCGTGAATGGGGATTAAGCGACGATTCCTATTTTGGCAAGAATACTTATCAGTTTACGTTTGGAAATTCTTTAATCACTCCAGTATTCGGAAGAAATGGAGCGGTTGCTAATGCCGATATAAGTCTTACTGATATCGATTTTAATTTTCAGATTTATCCCGATGAATCGGGGAGCAGTTTTCCATTAGAAGATCCTGATGTTGAGGGTTATGATGATACACAATATGATCCTCTCTTATTGCAAGATTATTCTGTATATTCCGCAAGTAGATTTAGACATAGTGCCTTAGATGATATACAAATCCCCCTAATAACTCCTATAGAACTAGAACTTGATACAAGTTTAGATTTTGAAGATTATAATGACTTAGAATTAGAAATCGCTCTAGATTTAGATCTAAACATAACAAATAGGCTTATAGATTCTGCATGGAGTTATCGCTATCGGTTGGTGTACTATAACTATACATCAGGACAATGGACAGATTTCAAGGGAATCTTACGTGCTGAAAACACAGGAGAAGACCGAACCGTTTGGGACCCCGTAACAAAGTCAGATAATTTTATAATGTACCTTAAAGAACCAGAGCAAAATAATTTTGTTCCATTATATGATAGTAACGATATTTCTATTAGGAACCCGATTTTGATTGATAATATTAATAATCATACAGTACAGAATGCCATAATGAAGTTAATGTTTATATCATATATTCTCCCAGGAAACCTCTCAATAGATTCCGCGGGTTATTTCTCTTATGAAAGAGCTTTACCTGACGTACCTATTGCGCTTAGTCAGAGCTTAGATATCCTTGAATGTGTATTCTTAGGAAAGTCACGTCAAATTATGTATCCTGAATCTTCTATGGTCACAAACTTGCAATTAGATGAAAACTTTAGGGCCGATCTTAGTTCAATCACAAATTTAGGTGAGATAATTTCCGTTTCCGGTGTTCACAATGACGTAGATTCCATTTCACATTCATATCCTATATATTCTTATTGGATAACTCAATCTAATGAGCTAGCTTTTAATTCGCCAATGAAATATTTGTTTACGAATGTAACAATTGAATATGTACCCCTTGCTGCTCTTGAATATAACCCAATCGATGGGAGATGGTATTTACCAGAGTCACTTATATTAAATAACTATAATTTTACAGCCCCTTTCTTTGTCAGTAGTTTATGGGTAAATAGTACTAGTTATGGAACTTACATTCATCCTGATGTCGATGTTGGTTATATAGTGGGTAATAGTACTTACGGCATATCCGTAAAATTTGACGATCCCTCAATTGATTCAGACTCTACTGTTCAAGGTGCTGTCCATTTTGGAAAGATTAATGACACCTACCTCTATAAATTTTCTTTAAAAGATGAATTATTATATAAATATAATATATTAGAAGATTCTTCAAGTCAAGTAAGTGGCACACTACAAGTAGACTTAAACGCCGGATTCACTGATGTCATATATTCTGAATTATCACAAGTAACATCTGAAGATTATCATTTGAAGTTGGCCTTATACCAACTTTCTAATAACGGTGTCGAAGAAATCGGTTCTACCCAAATTACTCTAAACAATGAACTCTTAGGATTTCATTATTATTCCTTAGATATCGACCTTTCAGAATTTGAGTTTTCAACCGGAGGAGAGCAGTTATTAGCGGAGACAATTACCAGAGGCACTAATTACGATTTATATATAACAATAGAAAGTTCAATTAGCAACTGTATTGTTGATGGGAATTTGTTTAAAGGTAGTTATGCTCATGAACTTTTGTCAGTAGGGCTTCAAATTGATATAGCAGATTCAGATTTACTATATAATGATGATCCCGTAGACACTCCACTTATTTCCATACCTCAGAATGATATAATTCTTATAAAGACGGATATATCTGAATATACTTTCAATTCAAGCGCATTATTATATAACTTTGATTTTACAATAGAATCCCTTTATACAGATAAAGTACAATTATATGAAAATGTTCACTATTTATTTGACACAAATCTTAAAACCATTACTTTAATTGGTTTTTATCGCGATTATTCAGGATTATTATTCTCTGATATAACATACGATGCTTTTGAATGGAAAATAGGTTCTATTTCTACTTTACAACCTATAACTCTCTCTTTCACAGAAGATTATACAAATCAAATTACAAAATATTTAGAGTTTGTTATAGGATTTAATGAAATCCCTGGATATGATATAGAAAAGATAGATACTAACTCTGGAAGGCTTGTTCTAAGTGAAGAGCAAAAAAGTGCCTCATCATTAAACATATACTTATTTAATTTTCAGAAAGAAGCATGGGATCTTGTTAATTTTGTTGTATATGATGACTATACCGGCACAAATAACTTTTCTTATGTTATAGATAGAAATTTCATACAATTTGAACAGTATTTTAATAAAACGGGTTTAGAAGAGTTTCAAATAAAAGCAATTTTTACCATAGAAGAGAATATCGAAGATAGTTTTGTCTCCACTACTTCCCTTGATATAGCTTCAATTGGAGCAAATGTTTATTATAACACCCCAAATACAGAGCACGTAGTTAATCCTGAACTTGAATTCGATATTGACCTTACTGAATATTATGATAACCCCGAGATTTATTTAGAACAAATAAAAGCGACTCTAGATTATGCTTATAGCATCGATTTTGACGATTCATTTCTCTTCTCTGAATACACTCTACTTCAAGAACAGATTAACCTATATTTACGCAATGAATACATGGAATTTGAAGTAGTTAACTTAGATGGAGACGGATTTAGTCTTTCTCGTAAGGAGCTTGATCGTCTAATTTATCACGATGCTCGAAATGGTAAATATTATTTAAGAGCCAAATTGGAATATGATTGGAACTGTATCATAGAAATGAATTTAGGTAGTAATTCCAAGCTAGATATTATATCA
>SDBV01005022.1_pt1 | contig 18808 bp, 17 predicted proteins | sample 2277081 | NCBI WGS metagenome assembly SDBV01 (sample SAMN10402039, study PRJNA504765) | marine sediment metagenome | isolation source: marine sediment core GS10_PC15, 223 cmbsf | place: Arctic Ocean: Southern Knipovich Ridge | collected 2010
ATTTTAAAAATTAATATAATAATTTGAACTTAATTTTTAATAATTAATGAAATTGCTATTAAGTATATTTTCTTCTATATTCAACATACTTTACAAGCATTGCCATACATTCTAATTTGGATTTAAAAAAGTTAGCCCATATACTTTAAATTTAAATAAGACAATAAAACTAATTGAAAAATTCTATGGTATAAATCTAAAGCCTTCATTGACTAAAAAATAAGAAAACACCCAATATGTATCATCAAATTTGACGTGCATTAGCTTTTCTTGAGTGTTAAATTTTTTCTCCAAAATGAGTCTTAGAGAATTTAACCTGTTGTACAACCCATTATAAAATGGTACCTCTTTCCCTTCATTTACATTATATGAGACCTCGTGAATTAAAATTAAATTGATATTTTCTCTCAAGCAAAACATTATTAGAGGATACAACTGCTCATCAAAGAATCTATTTCTCAAGCTCATTATATCACGTATATCTTCTGTTTTCGAAAGTTCATACCTTAAGTGGTGCGAAATGTTGTCAATTACTATGAATTTAAGGTTGGGTAAAACAATAAAATCATCTTTAGAAAATTTCATTAAAACTTCAGACTGCTCAGAGTATGTAATACAAGGCCCACTTCCAGGAGTAACAAAAATATTTTCACTTAGATATTTTAATTTGTCAGGATGACTCTCGAACATTTTACTCAGTCTCTTTTTAGGGAATGCTTCAGAAGCTTGTATCCAAATGCAAGATCCCATGTCCATGTATGATTTAGTATGAGTTAAAATATTCCCGACAAGAAATTGGGCTAATGTTGTCTTTCCCGTACCAGAAGCCCCGGAGATAGAAATAATATTCTTTTCGGATATTAAGGTTCTAATCCACTCAAAAATGGCCTCTCGAATTAAAGGTTCATTGATTCGGTTAGCGACTGTCATTTAATTGTTCTCTTATTAGTAAATTATTCCTCTAACAATTGTAGTATCTCTTTTTTGGTCCTATCGATTTCATCGTTTTTATTATTTAATGTATCTTTGTTGTGAGCTGAATTAATTCCATTAGGTTTATCAAATAACTGTTGGAGCATAACTAAGGTTATTAAATCATCCATATTTGTATTTTGGTATGGCTGTCTACCGCTGAAGAATAATCCCCCTCTATGTCCAGGCATCCCTCTTCTCTTTCGCGATTTAAAAAATAAATATAATCCAATAAAAATAAGTAGAATTACGATAGAGAAAACCGGATTTTGCTGGTAAAACATTAAAAATGCTATGATTAGTATAAAATAGATTAATATTTTCATTTTTTTTTCACCACTGAGCCTCTCTAATTCCTAATTTATGTGGTTTGGTAGGTTTAAATCTCCTGCGCATAAATTTCCTATATTTAACTTTAGGCTGATTAGTACCATTATCCTTTGACATTATTGAATATAAAAGCCGATTTAACCCTATAAAACTATATTTTAGTATTACATACCCTATCCCAACCAAGATATAATATATTATATCGAGAACTAACAAAATCCCGTAAAAAATAATGATTGTCCACACAACTAATCCTGAGAGTAGCACTAGGAAAATTTGATACAATGAATATCTAGGGTCGTTTCTAAAAACTAGACCGATATTCTTTAAATCTTGCTTAGAAGGTGCCGCCCCTAAAAACAACGTTAGACAAAAAAGCCCGGCGAGAATTCTTATAAACGGTTCAATTTCGGAAGCAAATACAACATCAAAAGACCAGAAAAATAACCAAGTGGAAAATAATGCCGGTGCTAGGGATATAAGTAAAGCTTGTAAAAATGTATAACCGTGCGGATCCAGAAAAACTGATCCACTAGGTGCTACAGTATTAGTGTATTTACTCCTAAGGTTTACACTTATACTTTTAGGACGTATTCCTACTAACAGGCACATGATAAAATGACTTAGCTCATGTATTATGACCCCCACGAAACATAGAGCATTAATTATGGGTTTAAATGGCCCTGGAGCATGTCTAAATAGAAATCTCGTAATAAAGTAAGATAATATTACGAAAATAGGAAATATCACTAAAATAACAAACATATCATACATGATAATTTATAAAAATTGATGTATTTAAAAAAAAATTTTTAGATGAAATTGTATCAAAAATCTAGTTTTTTAAATGCCTGAAATTTAACCGATTTTATTTTTCTTTAAGTAATTATCACTAATAACAAATATAATCCTTCAAACATATCCCATCTAGAATATTATTAACTTTATTTATGGATATAAGAAAACTCAACAAAAATATTCTAAATATCCAAGATTTACTGAGTATATTAATCAATAGTATAAATTATTAATCAAGATATCGCAATTCTTGGACTTAGATCTTAATGAGTTAAACTTTTTTGGCTTTTTATTGGAGTTTAATTTTTTTTTTTTGAAGTTGAAAAGTTGCCCCCTTTAAATATATTCGTCAGTTTTATATGTTTGAGAAGCTACGTTTTAAAAAAAATAAAATAAAAAAAAAGTGATAAAATAATATGGCAATCGAAAAATTGGTGCGGACACCTTACAAGGGAGTGTTTGATTTATCATGTGATGTATGTGGTAATTCAGATATCATTGAGACTAAGGAAGGCTATGTTTGCCGGTCGTGTGGTATAGTATTGGAGATACAGCGACTCGAACACTATAGACCTTACAACGAAGATTCTAACCAATATGCGGTTTTGGGAATGACACAGATCGGTTCGGTCAGGGAAAGATTCCAGCATTCTAATTCAAATCATCTAAATAAGTTAAATAAACTTCACTCAATAAAAAGTAATAAAGAAGCGATTTATAACCGGGCGTGGATTGAAATTTCACGGATTTTTACAAGTCTTAATTTACCTGATACCTATAAAATTGTTGTTTTTGAGAAATTCAAAAAGGTGCATTCTGCTATTAAGCCCGGAACTAAATATAGGAATCCTGATAAACTAGTTCCAATATGTATCCATTATGTCTTGAGGGCTAATAATATATGGCTTAAGGAATCTGACCTTTTAGAATTTTCTAAAATTACTAAGAAAGAATTTAACTCGTTCAAGCTTACAATGAACAGGTTCTTGCCGAAGTTTGGGACAGTCAAGAAACAAGAGTCCGTTGTGGGGATTATATACGGAATAGTCGAGGTATACCAACTTGATATGTCTATGTTTCATAAATTTAAGCGGATCGTTCTGAAAGGATGGAGTATATTTAGCAATACTAAAGAGACTGTGATTGCGGGAGTTGCAATATCAATTGGCCTTCTTACGTCGTCATCTTATGCTGAATTAGGTGTGTCTATAAATTCTCTTTGTAAGGAATTAGGTATTAAACCAAGTACGATTCATAAACAAATTGAAAATAATTTAATTGAGCGATTTAATATTCATGGCTTTACATCACTCATCAAATCTAAAGATATCATAAAAGCCGTCGCGAAAAAGTTAAAACTTATTGAAATAACTGATGAGATCGTAGAAATTAAGTTGGGAAATGCTGTACAGACAATAAATTACTCAGAAGGTACAGAATTACAATGGTATGTAATTAAAGAGGATACGGGATTGCCAATATTAATATCACTTAAAATCCAGAACAGCCATGAGAAGCTTCAAGATTCTGATGACAAAAATACGGAGACTGATTTCTATAAAAGGTTTTTTGAATTGAAAATCACAAGATTTATGACAGGAAAAGATCCTCCACTAAGTTAATTTAATCCTTGACATTAAGAATATTTCATTACTCTTTCTTATATTTAACTATTATTTAGAAATCTCTTTTTTTCTTTCTCTTTTTATATTATTTTGTCTTTTACCTACCTTCTTTATAGTTCAAAACCCTCTAATTATTTATAAAAATTTGCAATTTCTATAAAATACCATATAAATTGTAATTAAAATGATAGTATCAATTATTGGAAATTTACTTTAGTACTTTTAGGTATAGACAGTCATTACTGTACTTACTGAGTAATCTCAATATTCTGTTGTTTTTCTGGTTCCAATACACCTAACTTAATGAACATATTTTTTAATAAATCTGCTGATTTTACGAGAGTTTCGAAACCTGATATTTTATATTGATCAATAAAGTTTTTTTTTACTTGATATTTAACTGACTTTCGACTAATATTAAGTTTTGTACATATCTTATTAACCGTAATAGTATTTTTAAATGCAGTTAATATGCTTAAAGAACTTACGAGTCCTGCTACTACATTATCGGGAGCACTATTAATCTGCTCCCAAAATCTATTCAAAATCTTATTTGCCAAATGGTAAAATTCCATATCTTTGGACTTAAAATCTTTAGCATAATATTGGGCAAGCTCAGAAACTTTACGCAAAATATACTTTTTTCTATTACGGCTATAATATTCACGATAATATTCCCCAATAGACAATTTAAAAGAATTAAAATCTTTCTTTTCAATAAGGCTAACTTCTAATAATTTATTTTCGTTGATTGATATATTATGAAATTTCATGGTAAGGTAAATTACAACAGGAACTAATTTCTCTGGAGCCCTAAATTTTGTGTTTGGTTTTAAATTACTCCTTATTGTCTTAAATTTCTGAATTGCGAACGTTTTAAGTGTATGCGGTAGCTTTAAAGCGTCGAAAATTCTATTAACTTCAACTCTTCCTTTTATAATGGTGGCTTTTTCGTAGTCACTAGATTTATCAATTTTATTCAATTTAGAAAATAAAGCCGAATTTTTGCTGCTTTTTCGTTCAAGTCTGGTGCCAATTAAAGTTCTTTTTCCCTTATCATTTTCGGATTTGAAACGAATTTCACTTTCTTGAGGAAAATCATAGACATAAACCTTTTCCTCTAGAACCACTCCGCAGTTTTTACATACATTCTGCCCATTATCAACTTCAACAGATGAAGAACCGCACAAGTCACATTTCATTATACCACCAGTACTTAGATGCAAGACATCACATTCACGTTGAGCTCTCAACTATTAGCGATGCCTTTTATATGCATCCCCATTCATTCAATAAACCTTATTTTTTTAAAGTTTTTCATACAAAGAAGTGCTTTTAACACTTCTCAAATCCATTTTTAAAGAATAGATATTCAATCCTAAACTATGAGTATTTAAAGAAAAAAACGGTCCAAGATTGAATTCTTTCTTACCTATATTTTTCTTTATATATCTTTAGTACAATACCCTATAAAATATCTAACCAAAAATGGTTGATAAAAGTGCACTTAATAAAATCAATATTTTTATTAATCTTTATTGTAGGGTTAGTCACCGGATTTAACTTAACCCTACAGGCTAATACCGAAATTGTAATCGGTTCAAGCTCTGAATCTAATTACAGCAGTATAAACGAAGAAGCATATATTGAACAAGATATTGTCCCAAGATCATCAGCTTCAAAAGATAACTATGATATTATCAATGAAATTTTGGATGCCAAACTTACCGAGTATAGCAGCGATGGTTATTTTAACCAGTCGTATGAGTCCTCCTTACAAGCGACTTATTATGCTCTTTATATTCTCGAGGCGATTGGGAAACTTGATTCGGTTGATCAAGATGCCCTCGCAGATTATATAATGTCGTACTATGATCCTAACACGAATATTTTCATGGATAAATACGCCTACAGGTACCTAGATACCGATTTTAATAAAGAATATTTTCCCTTAACATCTGTTCTCGAAATAAACAGCTATGCAATTTTATCCTTGGCAATTTTAAATAAGTTGCATTTAATCGATATACAAGGATCAATTTACTTTATCTGGAGTTGCTATAATCCTTCTACATCTGGGTTTATTGGACGCCCCTACGGTTCAAGTCCGCCGGGGGTTTTCCAAACCTCGTCAATGGATAATACGTATTATGCAATAATTACTCTTGATCTATTATTAGATTGGAATAGCTACAGTATTGAAAAAGATTCGCTTGCGATTTATATTAATAGTTTGCAAACTGTTTCAGGGGGATTTCTAAACGACTTTGATTATGAGTTCGCCTTCCAGGCACCTTTTTACAGGACCCAAATTTATTATCAGCCTATTATAGCATAAAAAGTTTAAGCATTTTTGGATTTGAAAGCTCGATTATGACAGATCAATTTCATCTATATCTCGAGGGATTATATGATGAAACGATCTTTTTTTTTGACCTGTCAGAACTCTCCCTTCCCTACAACTATTACGACATATTAGCCACTGCTTTAGGTTTACAGTTATCTGATTTAATACCTAACAGTGCTGATGAAAATTTCTTAGATCTTGCTAATAGATCCGGAGTAATTAATTTTGTAATCAATAATCGTAATTCGATGGGTGGCTGGGATAGTTCACGTCAGTATGGATATCATGAGCTCATAGACTCGTTTCAAATCGTCAGAGCATTAAAAGAAGCTAATGCAATTTCTCAATTATCTGAGAATGATAAAAGCGAACTTGAAAATTCAATTTCGAAATATTATCAACGGTCTGGTTATTCTCTTCTTTCAAGTGATTATGTTTCTCTTGAGACATATAACGCTATTACTAGTTCATTTTATTTATTCGACAGAGTAGCTGACTTAGATCTTCAGGGACTTTATAATATTATAGAAAAGTCGTTCTATTACCAGGGCACTCTTGATTACTACTATTTTTCTTCGAGTTCAAATATGCCTTATAACGCTGAAATTCCTAGTAAACCAATTGCTCCGATATTTAAATTTCGATCAAAACCAATAGAATATTACACTTCAAGTCAACGATTAAATACAGAGGAAATCGGGACCATCAGGGACCATAAGGCTACATATATGGGTTTAAATTCACTTGAGAAAATATATAAACTGGACGATTTAAATATGCAATTCAATTTAACAAAGATCGCCAATAGCATAATTGACTCGCAATTCTTAGAGCAAGGGTATAATAATTATGGCGGGTTTTTACCAACACAAATACTCTCACTAGCTTCGGCTGGTATTCAAGATTCCGATATATTCTATGAATATAGTTATTACGCGATTAAGTCGTTAGAGATTCTGAGCAACTATGTAAACTTAGATCCTTTAGAGAACTTGGATTTTGATGAAAGCGCGCTATACACGTACATCATGAACAGCTTTATGGATGACGGAACCTTTATCTATTTTGACCCGAAATATACAAATGACCTCAATACAATCTTGGAAAATACATATTTCATGATCTACACACTGAAGGCTATTAATATGTATACACTTGATAACCAAGATGACCAGAAAATAAGAAATTTTGTATTACAAAATATTAACTATTCTGATATCAAAAACATTTATTATACCTACAAAATCTCTGAAATACTTGACATGGATTTAGCATTTGACTTAGATTTAACTCAGGATTTAATACAACAGATTTATTCTGATAACTTAAAGGAGTTCTATTTGACAACGGATAGAAACAATCTTGATCAAAACATTCTCTTATGGGTTTGCGAGATGGCCAAGACAGATAAAGTAAGGATCAATGCTCAATTTTCAGATATTACCATATTAGATGATTATAACTTGGTATCTGCCGAAATTGGAAATATTATTCTTACCGACTTTGGGCCTTATGCGATGGTAAACTTTGAATCAAATCAAATTGGCACCAAAATACTCGATAAAATGCTGGATAATTCTTTTCAAAAGGATATTTTTATTCTTGCCGATCCTATTAATTATCCTGTTGTGAAAGGAAATATCACTGTCTATGAGGGAGTAAATAAAATAGCTGAGTTGCCAATTTCCTTTCAAACAAATTACACTCTTAAAACAGGAAACACAATTACCAAGACATCCCGGAGTGTACATATAAAAGTAAATGTATCCGTAGTTACGGCTTCTGGCTCCCATCCATTATATGATAGCAATGTGTATACCGAGATCTATAAAGGCGACGTGTTGATAAATACAATTTATTTTAGTGTAGTTCATGATAATTTATTGGACAGCAGTTTTTATACACTAAATTACGAACCAACGAGTCTAGATGCATATCGTTTTGAGATTTATTTGGAAAATCCTTATGAATCAGACCCAGAACTGATTTTTAGTACAACATTTGCAAGTGAATCTGAGGCATCAGGAATATCTGATGGAGGATCTTCTGATAATGTTGAAGAACCAGAAATTAAAGTCGACTATCAGAGCGCAATACCGCTTTTAATAACGTTAATAGCCTTACCTGCGAGTGCGATTTTTTTATCATCTAAATATAAGCGCAAATCGATTATAAGTTCGAAAACTAAATAGTTTTTTTTTAATTTTTTTCTTTTTATTTGTTGAGCATCTATCCGTGTTTATGTTGAAAAGTTCCGAGTTTAAAATCAATAATAATTTTAACTCGATTTTAAGGAAATTCCATCAGATTATAAACGCATTAGGCGAGTTTAAGGATAGATACGATAAAAAATTTAATTTTAGCAAACTATTAGAACATTTAAGGATTCCTTCAACGGAGGTTGATGATCTAATTTATTTCATACTAAAGATGCAAAAACAGTTTAATACCATCTTTAAAGATTATGAACTTAAGAAAAAAATCATAAATAGACAAATTTATTTAGTATCAGAGAAAAAGAAACCAGTACTGCATAGACAAGATAACATAATTTTTGTACCTGAAAACGTAAAATTAAGTAAAGAGCAAGCTAAATGGCTTAGTGATATAATATATTTGTTTAAATTTGTTCAAAAAGGAAAAGGTTTTGATTTGAAAAACTCACACGCTCCGGAATTGCTCAAAAACTTAAAAAATCTAAAAGAACAACATCCCTACCTATTTATAAAAAACAGAAACGATTTAACCTATCCTACAGAGATCGCTCTGGAACTTGGAAGCCAAATCCTTTCCTATAGCAAAAGCAATAAACCTATAAATAATCTAAGAGTAAAAGAATTTAATTTCGTGATCATATAAAATGATAGTTGGAAATATGAATGGAAAAAAGATGAGTCCTTATCTAAAAGACGAACAAATCGAGACTCGGGAATATCAAGTTCAAATCGCAGAGAAGTGCGTTAATAAAAATTCGCTGGTGGTTCTTCCGACAGGGCTTGGAAAAACAATAATCGCGGTAATTGTAGTCGCCCATACTTTAGAGTTATACCCTCCAAATAGTAAAGTTATCATGCTTGCTCCCACAAGACCGTTGATTAATCAGCACTACAACACTTTTGTTAAGTTTCTTAATATTCCTGAGGGAAAATTTAGTATTCTTACAGGGAAGGTTTTACCCGATAAACGTACAAAATTGTTCCATGAAAACCAGATCTTTTTTTATACTCCTCAAACCTTAAGGAATGACTTAGTAAAAGGAAGGTACTCACTTAAGGATACTTGTTTAGTAATTATAGATGAAGTCCATCATGCTTCCGGGGATTACCCCTATACTATGATAGCAGACGAGTATGTAGATCAGAATCCGGATGGAAATATTCTTGCATTAACAGCTTCTCCAGGTGCATCTAAAAAAAAAATACTTGAGTTATGCGAGTTAATTCACGTGCCGTTTGAAAATACGCACTTTAGGACACGAAAAGATACAGATGTGATAGGTTACCTCAAACCAATGGATATCTATAAAATTGCAGTTGAGCTAACTGACTTAATGAAGGACGCTTACTCGGTATTGAAGCATGTAATAGAAGAAAGACTCCAATATCTCTCCCAGTTAGGTTTTTTAGATGCGAGATCAAACACTATGTTTGCTAAAGTAATTCGAAAAGATTTACTCAAGCTTAACTCTGAGCTTCTCGGCATTATCAAGGGTGGGGGTGATAAGACGGGAGCATATAGCGCGTTATCTGTAAATGCCCAAGCTTTAATTCTGTACCATATGGTCGAACTGGTAGAACAACAGGGACTTGACAATTTATTAACTTATTTTGAAAACAAGATATACAAGGAAGCCTTAAAGAAAAATAGTTCCAAAGCGGTAAGAATTCTCGCTTCCGACCAACGATTACATAATATTTATCTTCAATTAAAAAAAAATTATGATTATACACCTAAGAACCTTATCCATCCGAAATATCAAATCTTAGAGAATTTGTTAAATGATGAGATAGATCATAAACCAGATTCTCGAATACTAGTTTTTGTAAAATTCAGGGTTTCAGTGAGCAATATTGTCAAAAAACTTAAGAAGAATAAGTTGATCAATGCAGTTAGATTTGTAGGACAGGCATCTAAATCAAAAGAAGATAAAGGGCTTTCCCAAAAAAAACAGATCGAAATTCTTGACAAGTTCAAAGAGGGTATTTACAATGTCTTGGTCAGTACAAATGTCGGTGAGGAAGGGTTAGATATTGCCGAATGCGATATGGTCGTGTTCTATGATGTTGTAGCCTCTGAAATACGTCTGATACAAAGAAAAGGAAGGACAGCTCGACATAGAGAAGGAAAAGTTGTAATATTGTACACTAAAGATACTAACGATGAAATATATTTGCGAATAGCTCTTAATAAACTAAAGAAAATGAATATTTCCTTAAAGAAACGCACTGATCTTAAAGAGCATTATAGTCATAGTATGAGTGTAAAAGAAAGGAATTTAGGATTGGAACAACCTTATGAAGCGAAAAAACGTTCACTTATGGATAATTCAGAAACCAATTCTCAAGACAAAAGCAAAATAAGGAAAAATTCACAGGCAAATTTGGAGAGCTTTATTAATGACGTTGACCAAAAACGAGCAATAAAGGTTTTAGAATGTGAAAGTAATATAAAACTTAGTAATCTAGTGCCGATGAGCTTAGGAATAAGAAAACGGTTCACGGAGGATAATATTAGGTTTAATATTGTAAATTCTGATCTTCATATTTCACTATTTAATAAGATTTTAGTTCAAATTTACGATCCAAGTAAGTTTAATGAAGCTTTTGGTAAAGAATTTTTAGAATTTACTTACCAATTAAAAGAAAAATATAAACTAATCGTTAATATTTTTGATTTTACAGACTATTCGGAAAGTTTTGAAGGAGAAAAACGGCTCCTTAAAAGAAAACTGAAGGATTTTATGGTAGAACATAATATCCAAATCGTACCAATCGATAATTCCGAAGAACTCTATTTTATAGTCAAAAGCATCTATGAACACAATAAAAAAGTGGAGGATTAGATAAACTTGAGCACTGATTTTAAGGACATTGAAGGCTGGAGACGAGACGAGACTGCCTATATTGTGTTTAAATGTTTAAAATGTTGGCAATACATTTACGTTAAAGCAACTCAAAAGACCAAAAAGTGTCTTAGATGTGGACGCTCTCATCGGGTTAAAAATATTAATGGAGGTGACAATGTAAAAGGTATGACGGCTGCTGTGGAATATGTGAAAAAAAAACAGAATGAACTCGCATTAAAAGAAATAGGAGCAGAACCGGATTTAAGAACCATAAACGATTATTCTGTTGTTCGGAGAACTAAAAGTTCCAAACTATTCGAGGGAGAAGCATCAAAAACTAGTGAAACGGAAGATCATGACTACTTACAGGAGTTTAACGAAATTATCATCAAACTGTCAAGCATGTATAAAAAATTCCCCGATTATATGATTAAAATGATGGCCGAAGAGAGAAGAATTCCAGGTGATAATGTAAAAATGTTAATTAATCAGTTTAAAATAAATGGTCTATTGATACCTCAAAGAAATAAATACTACACTTTAAAAAAAAGAAAAAAAACTTCTTAAGAATAATAAGAAAATTTCCTCTTCAACCTCTTTTATCGCTGCTATCATTACATGTTCGGTTTCCGTCCATGACTTGGATGATCATATCGGGTTTTGGGTCTTACTCTTTTGGGAAAAGCTTTTTCGCCATACTTTTCTGTACTATCAAAAATAGAGCCATCGTCGAGAGAACCCTCATATTCAACTTTAATAATATCTCCTTTTTTTATAACCATGTTATGCCCTTCAAGCGAATATATATATAAAGATTTCACAGAAATGTAAAGATTTAAATATACAATTATGATCCACACCTATGTAACAAAAACCGATAACTATAATTTAAAATTATATTGAGGTGATTTATATGGAATTTGCACGCCTATCTTTTGTAAAATTAAAGCCAAATGTTTCATTAGAAGAGGTGAGAAAAATTTGGGATGGAAGTGTAATCCCTGCTGCTAAAGAACAGAAAGGTTTTATTGGTGGCTTTCTATTAGTTACGGAACAGAGAGATGAATCTGTTGCAGTCACTCTCTGGGAGAGTAAAGATGATGCTTTGGCAGGAGAACAAAGTAGTTATTATCAGGACCAAGTAAAAAAATTCGCAGCTTTTATAGCAGCACCACCAGAACGCAAGCATTATGATATCAACAGTGAAATAGTATTTGTGAAAAAAGTAGAAGCGGCAGTTGCTAGCTTGACAATTACTAAAGCAAAACCCGATATTTCTATAGATGAGGTAAGAAAGATATGGGATGAAAATGTAATCCCTGCTATTAAAGATCAAAAAGGTTTTATAGGTGGTTTCTTACTAGCTTCAGAACAAAGAGATGAAGCTATATCTGTTGCATTATGGGAGAGTAAAGATGATGCGGAAGCAATACAAAAAAGTGGATTATATCAAGAGCAATTAAAAAAATTTGTAGCGTTTATAGAATCTGTAGAAGATCGTAAGTTTTACGATGTCAACAGTGAAATAGTGTTTGTGAAAGAATTAGAAATAGTATAAAGTACTTTTTTAAATTTTAAATTAATATTGAATAAAATGGACTTGATAAAGGGTTTACTTTAAATTTAATAAGAAAAAAGAAAAATAAACTAACTTTTACTCTAAAAATTCTTTTTTTAAGATTTTTTTAAATTTAGAGTCAAGCTGGTCAAATGGAATTCTCTCAGCTACAATATCTTTTTCTTTTGGTAAGATTTTTTCGAAAAAATCATCAAATGTTATAACGATTTGTTCTTGGTCTAAAATCTCATCAAAATTAAAATCTAATGTATCCAAATTTTCATGATTTTTTTTAATTTCTCCTGAACTCATACTTCAACTTCCTTAAAATTATTTTAATGACTTATATCTTCAAATTATTTAAAGAAAAATTTCACGATCTAAATTAATTTTTCAGAATATAGCTTCATTAAGTGTCGTTCAATATTAGTACATATAACAAGCTCCTTATTGGTCAATTCAGGATGGTTAAGAATGAAAGAATGAATCTTTTTAAATAAAAGAGTATAATCTCTTTTAGAAAACTCTTTATTGATGTTATCTTTTAAATCCGAATAAATTTTTAATAAGAAAATCTCCTCGGGCGCATTTTTGCATATATCGATAAAATTGAAAACCAAGTCATATTTATCATTATATTTTTTGTGAACTGACAACAAAAGCTCGAGCTCTGATATGAACTGTGCTTTTCGCCTCTCAGAACTCAACATTTCGCATAAATCCTCTTTACTAATACGTGAGCTCATTTTATAGCGTAAATTATTTTCTTGGTGTAATTTAATACAATCTAATTATTTAAAGAAAGAAAAAGGATATTGATTAATTGTAATGATAATGCAATAAATATAAATTAAAATAATCTATCCAAAAACAATGGACCCTATAAATTTTCTGAAGCTTTTATTAATATATTTTTTTAATATATATTAAAACCAAATGAAAAAAATTGATATTTTAAGTTGAAACCAAGAGAAAATAATTCTGAAGAAGATTATGTTTTTGAATTTTTTGAGGATGAGATCCCCGAAGAATTAGAGTTAGAACCTCCTAAATTAGAAGAAAAATATAATTATGTAGATTTTGAATCAGATCTGAACGAGGAACAGCTTAAGATTATTAATAATATTGAAGGTCCAATGTTAATAATTGCTGGAGCAGGTTCAGGAAAAACCAGAACTATAACTTACGCTGTTGCTAAACTATTATCCTCAGGTGTGAAAGCTAGTGAAATCATGTTAGTCACTTTTACAAATAAGGCTGCTAAAGAAATGGTCAAGAGAGTAGAATTCTTGCTTGGAAAAAGACCTAAAGGAATCTGGGCAGGCACTTTTCATTCAATAGCTAACAGGTTTTTGAGGATGTATGCCAAGACGGCAGGACTGAAACCCAATTATACAATTATGGATCAATCGGATGCAATTGTACTTATGCGACTTGCCCGTGATAAAGCGAACGTAAAAGAAATTGAAGAGAGATTCCCACAAGCAAAAGTATGCAAGTCTATTCTATCTTATTCTATTAACTGCAATAAATCCATACGTGATGTAATTCTCTGGAAATACGCAGACTTTGATAATGAGAGAGTAATTTCTAAAATGAAACAAGTATTTAAAATCTATGAAAAAAAGAAATCAGAAGATAGCTTAGTCGATTTTGACGATTTAATAGTATATTGGAGTGCCTTATTGAATGAAAAAACTATTGCTCAACTTATAGCAAAACGGATTCGGTATGTGCTAGTTGATGAATATCAAGATACAAACTGGCTTCAAGATGATATTGTATATAAAATTGTCACCCAAAATCCAGACCGAAATGTAATCGCAGTTGGAGATGACGCACAGAGCATTTACGCATTTAGAGGAGCTGATTTTAAAAATATTATGAATTTTAAGACGAAATACAAGGATTGTAGGATCTTTAAAATAACTTTTAATTATCGATCCACACCCGAAATACTTACATTGGCAAATGATTCCATTTCACATAATAAAGAACAATTCAAAAAATCAATGAAACCAACTCGCCCTAATGGATTAAAACCTTTTCATTTAAACGTAGGAACTGACATAGATCAAGCTAAATTTATTGCCAATCAAGTGTTAAGACTACGTGAAGATATTAAATTGGAACAAATGGCGGTATTAGTTCGAGCAGCACGTCATACAATGAGAATCGAATTAGAATTAAAAGCAAAAAATATACCTTATGAAGTCAGGGCAGGGCTAGCTTTTTTTGAAAAGGCGCACATAAAAGATTTACTTGCACATTTACGTATAATCGAGAACATCAAGGATGAATTAGCATGGTCTCGTATTTTCAAAATCATTGCTGGAATTGGAACAACTTCAGGTGGAAAAATTTTTGCTAATATATCTACTACAGAGAATCCTATTGAATCTATACTAAAACCTGATTTTTTTTCTAATAATATGAAAGGTGCTCGTATTTCTTCTGAAGGAAAACGCAATTTGAAAAAGTATATGCAACAACTAAAAGGATTTACTTCAGAAGATAACCCCTCGGATGTTATTTTGGATCTGATAAAAGTTGTAATGGATCATATTAAGGCTTCTTATGAAAACTGGCAAGATCGGCTCGATGATCTCAAACAAATGTCCATATATGCACAAAATTTCTCTTCTATTCGTAAGTTTTTAGAATTATTGAGCCTCAGTCAATCAGAAATAGAATCTCGCACTTCAACTGCAGGAAGTAATTTCAATCAAGAAAAACCTCTAGTACTTTCCACGGTTCATCGAGCAAAGGGGCTAGAATGGCGTGTAGTTTTTATCCCAATGCTTTCGGAGGATAATTTTCCTTCAAGCCGTGCAGTTGGAGATACCGAAGCATTTGAAGAAGAACGTCGGGTGTTTTATGTTGCCATCACACGTGCCAAAGATCAATTATATCTAATATCTCCTGCTATTTTACCCACATACAGAAATCTTCAAAGTTTTAGATTGTCTCAATTCATTTCGGAATTAAATCCAGATGTATATAAAAAATCATCAGTCAAGTTTATTTCTAAACCAAATAATGAAGCTAAAAGTGGATTTCAATCAGCCTTGGATTTATTATGATTAAAAAATTGTACCTACAATTTTAGTATCCCCATCATATTCAATATTCAATACTGTGTAATAATTCCCAGACTAATAAAAATAGTAAAAAAAATTGATATTATTTATTATTGGTTAAGAGCTATTGTGTAAATTAAAGAGCTTCAACTACGGTGGCAATTCCAACCCCATAACCACCACACATTAATTGTACACCGTATTTTTTATTAGCATTCTTCAAGTAGTGCACCATCTCACCAAAATAGATAACACCACTAGCTCCAATCGGATGACCAATTGCAATAGCACCTCCCGTAGGGTTAACCCGAGGATCATCGAATTCATAACCAAAATCCTTTGAAAATGCCAAACATGGGCTAGCAAAAGCTTCGTTCGGTTCAATCACATCCATATCGTCTATTGTGAGATCTGCTCGATTTAATGCCCTTTTCATAGCTGGAATTGGGGCCAATAGCATAATTACAGGATCACCACCTGCTACCGCTGTGGAAAGTATTCGTGCCATTGGTTTTATTCCGAGCTCATCTGCTTTCTCTCGAGACATCAACAATGTTGCTGCTGCTCCATCTACTATCTGTGAGGAATTTCCAGCAGTTACCTTTCCACCTTTTTCTGGAGGTCTGAATACTGGTTTCAGACTACTTATCATCTTATATCCTTTTTCTGGATCGTCAAGGTATATCGGTCGGACAGCTTGATCTTTTGTAATTGTAACTTCCTCTTGTTTTTGTTTCCCGGTTTCTTCATCCTTAATTGGTTTCATATTTTCATCTGTGAACTTCTTTAAATACGTAACTGGTATAACACGTTTGAAGTATTCTTCTTCTCGACGCATCGCCTTTGTGGCTTTCTGATGACTCCTAATGCCAAATTGATCTAAATCTTCGCGGGTGAAACCATATCTATCATTAATTAGCTCCGCTGAGACACCTTGGGGTACTAATCTGGTCATTGGATCAACACCCATCTTTGGTGATAACATTACGGGATAGTTTGGAACTTTTTTAACAATTTGAAAATCAATTCCCATAGCATAATGGCTCATCGATTCAACCCCCGCACCTATTGCAATATCACCATCGCCTACCCTTATAGCATTGACAGCAGTATTAATTGCTTGAAGTCCTGAATTACAATATCTATTAACAGTTGCTCCAGCTATTTCATTAGGTAATCCAGCCATCATTATTGCCATTCTAGCAATATTAGAACCTTGTTCACCTAATTGTGATAAACAACCCACCTGGCAATCCTCAATTTCCCTTGGATCAAAATCTGGACTTTTCTCTATTGTTCGATCAACTATAGATCTCAAAACTGTGACCAACAAATCTTGTGCTGAGCATTCTCGAAAGACTCCACCGAGCTTTTTCATCTGAGCCCTACCTGATTTCCCAATGGGGGTTCGAACTGCATCAATAACTACACATTCTTTTAATTCTTTCATTTTTCATCACTCCAATATTACATTTTCTTTATTTCTAACTGTTGTAGGTAAGTTTAGTATAATTTCTGTTGCTTCAGTTATTATACCTTGAATTAAATCATGAACGGTTGGTATAGAGTGAATTCTACCTGTAACAACACCCGCGTTCATAAGGCTTTTATTTTCATCCTCGTCTACTAATTTCCTGAATCCTTTTTCTTCTAGGATACGAATTTCCTCTGTGGTTGGACACGGTTTTCCGCGATAAAGATCTGAAGCTCCTTTTATCGTTGCATCAATAACCTCTAGAGATGCTTGATTAATTAAAAATCTCATTGGACCAAATATTCCTCGCCCTACAATTGTGTCAAATTCAGTAGCCTTAACCAGTTGTTCTTTCCACATTTGTTCGAAATCACCTTCTTGAGTAGCGATAAAGCGGGTCCCCATTTGTACTCCAATAGCTCCTAAAGCAAGAGCTGCTACTAAGGATGCTCCATCAGCGAAACCTCCAGCACCAACAACAGGTAAATCGACCGATCTAACTACTTCAGGGAGAAGTACCATTGATGAAGTATCTCTCCAAGCACAATGTGCTCCCCCTTCCCTTCCTGAAGCAATAATTATATCTACACCAGACCTTTCAGCTCTTTTTGCCCCTCTCACATTTGGACACACTTGACACCATATTATATCCGGTAATGCTTTCTTAACTTCAAGGAATGCCTTTTTTGACCCTTTTTCTTTCGCATCCATTGCCCAAGGAAGGGGATCTCCGGCAGATGTCACCATAACTCTTAACTTTTTCTTTACTTCAGGCATTTCTTCAAAAATTTCGATAACTGCTTTCATAAACTGTCGTGATACCATTGTAAATTCTTTAGCAATTGGAATGTTAACACCATATTTAGCATCTGGAAAATCTTTGAGTTTTTCAAAAACATACCTTATAGTCTGTTTAAGGACATTTTTAGGGCTACCGCCAACTCCAAAATCAAGCTTTCGATCTTCTTCAGGTATAAAATTCACGTCTGGTCCTGCCATACCAATTGTTGAGATCAATCCTAACCCACCTTCTTTTGCTACAGCGATACATAAGTTTGTTGTTGCGTATGGTCCCATACCTGCTTGTATAATTGGATATTTCGTCCCAATAATTTCCTGGAATTTTGTTTGTATCATTTTATTTCAGTTTTTTTTATTTTTTTCGACAATTAACAACCTAAAATATAATTATTGTATTAAATTTTACATCCTTTCTAAATAAAACTATCTAACTTAATTAAGAATTCATTCAAGTTAATAGTTTCAAAAACATATCTAATACTTAATAATGATTTAGGCTTTATTCTCTTCATTTCGAAGTGCATTTTCTTTCATCTGAGTAAAAAACTCTTTAGATTTTATCATTTCAGGGGGCTCATGATATATATACGTTTATTAAACAGCGACATTTATTTTTCTCTTCTTAAAGAATTAGCATATAATTCAAAATTATTTCTCTTTTTTGGTTGATATCTTCCTTGCGGTATCTACTATACTTTTACATAGATTTATACCGAACCCCGTCTTACGGTTCAAAACATAATGGCTCTCCTTGGCAA
>SDBV01005024.1_pt1 | contig 18806 bp, 1 predicted proteins | sample 2277081 | NCBI WGS metagenome assembly SDBV01 (sample SAMN10402039, study PRJNA504765) | marine sediment metagenome | isolation source: marine sediment core GS10_PC15, 223 cmbsf | place: Arctic Ocean: Southern Knipovich Ridge | collected 2010
ACGCGGTGGCGGGGCGCTTTCTTCTCCCCATCCATTCTTTTTGTCCTCCCATGCCTTAGAAAACCTGACCTCCAATCCCTCAAACCGCTCTCAATTTAACCACAGATTCTCCGGAAGAGCCGTCTTTTCAGGTGGCCGAAAGCACGGTGCTGGAGCGAGCACAAACGCATACCGTCAACGTACTGTTGACCACTCCGCGCGGCAAGCCGCTGGTCAATCCGATCAGCGTCGACGTAGCGGACCTGAATCTTGGCACGGCAACACGGGGGACCGATTACACGTTCGCCAGCCCTGCGACGGTGACTTTTCCCGAGGGCAGCAGAACGGGAAGCCGGCCGGTGACCCTGACCGTCATGCAGGACCCGGAAGAGGAAGGCGCCGAGACGCTTTCCCTGGATTTGACGAATCTAGTGGATCCTTCCGGAGACGCGATCCTTGTCGGGCCCAACGACCACATGGTCAGCATCACCGACGCGGAAGTTTCGGCGGACGGCATCGACCGCTGGTGGGGATACGCTAGCGAGAGTTTCCCGGTCGCGCTCTATGTGGCCGTCGCAGAGGCGGGCACTTACACGCTGGATATCGACGTGGACCCGGGCCTGGGTGGGGCGGACTGGCAGATCGTAGGTGACAACCCGGGTGCTGCGGACGACGTCGGCCCCTACGTCACGCTCGACGACAACACGCTCAAGCACCCGCTGAGCACGCTCACCTATTCGGTATCCGACCTGACTTTGGTGGCCGGCGAGCACACGCTGCACATCCGTAATTTCAAGGCCCCTTCGGAGTTCCTGGTAGAAGAGATCACCTTCGAACTCAGCCCGGCAGGCATTGCCTCAGACCCAAGCGACAAGCTGGCCACGCTATTCGTCAATGATCGCCAAGGGTTTTCCGCAGGCGAGTTTCAGAACCTCTCCTTTGAAGACGGGTTCGACCAGGTGATCTCGCTGGCGACGCCGCAGGAGTTGACCGAGGCGTTCTCGCCCACGATACACTTTGCCCGCGGAGAATACTACCCACAGCCGATTTCGGTCAACACCACCCTCGGCGACGGTACGCTCGAGCATCCCGACGGCGTCCCCTTGGGACCGGTTCCCATGCTCTCTATTTCTGATGCGGAAGTGGTGCTCGACCTGCCGGGGGAGGCACCGGCGGACTACCGCCCCACGGGCGATGCGACAGTGTACGCCTCGATCGTACCGGACTTAAGCGAACACAAACTGGCGCTGAACTACTGGTTCCATTATCCCTACAGCAACTGGCGCGAACACGAGGGCCTGAACACGCACGAAGGGGACTGGGAAAGTATCACGGTCTTTCTCGAGCGACAAGACGACACTTCGCCGTTTGTACCGACGTGGGTCGGCTATTCGCAGCACGAGCAGCGGGGGGCACTCAGCGGACTGATCGAGGAGACCGACGGGGGGCAACTCGTCGACTGGGACGCCGCGACCACGGCCAGGACGCCGAGCCCCAACGTCTTTGTCGGGCTTGGGGGCCATGCCAGCTACTTCATCTCGGGAGTGACGACGTGGTGGACGGCGGGACTGTTGCAGCTCAGTCCGCCGCTGCCGGAAGTCCACTTCGGCAACGGGCCGGTTCTCGGCCGCACGGATTACGCCCTCGAATTGCTCGACCGGGCTCCCAAAGCGGCGGCCAATGGCAATCTCAACGACGATTGGCTGTTGTATCCGGGACGCTGGGGCCAAATGCAACTTCCTGACGGCGCCCCCCAGGTACTGTTGGGCGCGGGCACCGACGGGCCGACCGGCCCGGCGTTCCGGCCCGACGCGAGGTGGGCCGATCCGTGGAACTGGGCGGAGAAGTTCGATCGGGTTAACATCGGCAATCGGGGCGACACCTCCGAGTTGCCCGACGGTTGGTGGACCGTGATCAGCCCTGGCTTGTCGGTCGCACCGTATGACGAACTCGTCGCCGAAGAACACAAAGAGAATTGGATGTGGCGCCTGGCGGAGAAGCTGGATCTGGAGTCGGGAAACGTCGCCGTGCATACGATGTCGGTTGTCGACGCGTCGCGAAACACGACCCCGTTCGACGAGATCATCGGTCCAGGCCGCCGACGCGACGACCAGGGTAATTGGGGCGTACCGGAGATCGCCCTGGACGACGCCGACTACCACCACGTCCTGCTCTTCGACTGGGTCGAGGTTTCCAACTACACCACCGAATACGTCCCGCCGATCACACTGCCCGTGGTTGGATCGATCGTCGAAAGCCCCCCGACGGGTGCTTCGGGGGAAGACGGCTACGCCGAAGCGTCGGCCGATTTCCTGGTCGCCCTGCTGCAAGGCAACCAGATTGCCGACCAACTGCACTCGGTTATTGGCTATAGCCGCGGTGGCGTCATCGCTTCGGAAGCCGTGCAGCGGCTGCTGGTCGACGGTGATCCGGCCACCGGCGCCGCGCAGACGATTTTTCTGGACGCCGAGGGGGGCGGATTCGGCGGACTGCTGTACTCGGATGATCGCTTCTACGGCTGGCAAGGCACGACCACGGACAACTACTTCTCTACGGTGCCCGATTTTCTCGGCGGGTACACGGTCAACGGTGCCCGAAACGTCAACGACAAATTGAAGTATGCGCACACCAACTTCTTCGCGTACCTGATCGGCGATAAGTCGCCCGGCAACGGCCAGTTCGACGGGCTGTTCCTGCGCAACGGTCAGATTGTAACGCTCGACACGCCCGCCGACCCCGACGGCCCGCCGCAGGACCCGTTTGTGATCGACCCGCCCGACGTGCTGGAAATCTTCAACGGCACGTTCGAGTTCGAGGACAGCACGGCCGGCTGGTGGTATCACGGCGGGGGCATGGAAGCGGCCGGCTTCGGCACGGTCGAAGGCGGGCGGTTGGTCCTGCAGACCGGCCAGGTACGCACCCACAACTGGTCTTACGTACCGCCGGCGGCGCTCGGTTTGGAGCTCGATCTGCAAATCGCCTCGCCAAACGCCGGTACCCACTTGAGAACGTACTGGTCCGGACCGGACGGAAGTTTTCAACTGCTGGACGATTTGGCTCTCGATTTGTCCCTTCCCGGTGATTTGCACCGAATCGTCATGCTGCCGCCCGACACGTCCGACACCGTGGGCCGCATTCGGTTTGCCGTCGAAGGCAGCGGCGGCGCCGAGGCGTGGCTGGACGAGATCCGCTGGTGGTCCAACGAGGGCAGAACGGGCGACGTGGTCACGGTCGACCTTGCGCCGCTGGTCGAGGAGGCACAGTACCGTCCTTTGGGCTTTGAGTTGGCAAGTCCCGGCGGCAATCAGCGACTGATTGTCGACGAGGGCGCCGCGGCGGGAGACTGGGTATTGTCCGACTCGCAGGGCGAGGTCGCCTACGTGTTCTTCTCGGAGCATATCGAAGGTGCCGGCTCGCCTTTCAGCCAGACCGGGCGATTCTACTTCGCCCTACCCACCGGCGACGGGCTGGCCGGCGACTCCGATTCGGACGCCGAAGGATTCCAGGGGGAGGTGGTTGTATGGTTCCAAGTCGGTGCCGTGCCGCAATTCTCCCTTGCCGGCGTGTCCGGCGGAGCGATCGACGCTCTGAACAACGAGACGCTGCCGGGTGAAGTCGCCGACACGTTTGCCGCCGAAGGGATCACGCTTTCGCCCGGGACCGTCGTCTCCGTGATGATCGTCAACACCGACTCGGGCGAAATACGCACTTGGCTGCTGGCGGATGACGCTTCCGGGGAATCTTACTCGCTGGTTCCGCAAGGGGCCGACCTGGAGGTATTCCAGGCAAGCCAATTCGCCATCCCGATCGAGCCCGGATACTCGTTCGCCGGTCCGCGCGCCGTGGTGGCCTCGGCCGCGGCACTGGGGATCATGCGTCAGCAGCAGCGGCTCCGCCTGCTAGGTTTTCCCGACGCGGCCGGTGAGCTGCTGCGAGTCGACGGTGTCGCCGGTCCCGAGACCCGCCATGCCACCGGCCTTTTCAAGGCCGCCACGGGCGAGAAACAGCACGTGCCGGACGACTTCACCGAGGAGGGCGACTCGCTGCGCTGGATCAATACGCCCGCGGCGCCCCGCTGGCGCGAGTTGGTCGACGACGACGGGGTTGTCATCTTCGATTCGTTCGACGGCCAGCCGCAGACGGAAGGCTGGGGCACTTCCTGGCTCCAAAACTTCCTCCAGGCGGCTGGCCAACGCTGGCAGGCAGATCGCGATGCGGCCCGCGCGTCCGACCCGCAGTTCGATGCGTTCCTTTCCCAGTTCCCCGCCATGGAGAATCTCGGTGTCCGGGCTGCCAGCGGTCCGTCCGGGCCTTCCACACCGGTCCACCCGCTGCACGAGGCCGGTATGGCGTTCGATGTTAACACGCCGGCAGAAGACGACCTGTTCGACGCCCAGGGGGACGCCCGGCCGTTTTTCGAGGTCACCGAGCACGTGGGCCAGTGGTACGTTGCCGGACCCGGCGGCACGGTCGTCGTGCAGACGGACGGCAATCCCCCGCAGGCGATGCAGCCCGGCACCTTCGACTTCTCAGACGCGGTCCTGGCAGCGGACGTGTGGAACCATCGGGACCGCCTGGTGGAATTGGCCGGCCTGGCATTGCTGGTCGATCCGCCCTGGTACAACGTCGACGTGGTTCGCCGGCAGATTCGCTCCGTGCTCGACGCAAAGCAAAACGGCTCGCTGCCGGTGAGTGTCGAGAAAGTCTACTACAACGATCCCCGCATCTTCACCCAGGAGGACGACGTCGAGTTTCGCACCGGCTACGGCGGACAATTCCACGTCGAACTGCGCGCCGACCGCGTCATTACCGAAGAGCAGCAGGGGATGCTGGAACGAGGTTTGCAAATGCTGGCCGCCTTCTTCAGTTCGCTGGAGGGTTACGTCACCGAGTTTTGCGGCGGCGCGGAAGTGCTCGACCCGCTTGTGCCCACGGCGCTGACCGAGAAAGTGCCTTTCATCGAGCAGTCGTTGGGCGAAGTGCTCCGTCTTTGCGAAACGTTCCAGCAGACCGTGCTGATGCCCGTGGGGGATTACTTCGACTCGGTCGCAGTCGCCACGGCCGACAAGGTGGTCGAGGTCCTTCAGGGTCTGAGCTTTACGGCCGGCGATCTTTTCGTGGGCGTCGACCCCGATTCGGTACGGGGTGACTACGTCGATACACCCGGCGGGGAACAACTGCGTTTCGACTTGGCCCTGGTAATCCAGCGAACGGTGAGCCAATTGCCGCTCGATTTCGGCACGGAAGGCAGCGACGCCGGATTCGCTCTGGGTGCATCGGCCACCGTGGACGTCGTGGCCGATCTGACCATGGACTTCTCGTTCGGACTGAACTTGGACCCCGGGGTCGTTGCGGACGAAGCCTTCTTCGTTGCCGCCAATCAACTGAGCGTTAGCGCTGCAGTGCACACCGACAATCTGAACTTTGATGCGGAGTTGGGGCCCCTGGGAATCCGCGTTGTCGACGGCACGCTCGATCTGCAGGTCTCGGTCCCCATCGAGTTCAATCAGCCTGAAATCACGCCGGCCGACATGAAAGGTACGCCCCCCGACTCGTTGGTCACCGTGCATCCACCGGAAATCACTTTCGCCACCTCGCTGCCCATCGAGGTCGATCCGTTTTCGATCGGCGATCTCGAGGTCGCGCTTTCCGGCCTGATCGAGTATGACGACACGGGCCTCGACTTTTCGCTGTCGGCCGAGGTCGCAGGCGACGTGGTCCCCGGCCTGACCATCGTCGCACCGTCGGAGGTTACCTGGACCCGCGCCGAAGGCATCCAGATCGACGCCAATGCGAACGCATTCGGTGTGGACCTGTACGTGATCGGCGCCATCGAGCCCACGGGCGACTTTTCGCTCGACGTCACGGCCGATCCGTTTCTGCTGGGTGGCTTGACGGTGGCGTTGGGCGGTTCGCTCAGCCGAGAAGACGGTGAGATCGACTACGCCTTGACGGCCGAGGCGGCGGGGACCCTGGTGACCGGTCTGGACATCGTGGCGCTGCCGGGCGGCGAGCCGTCGCGAGTGACCTTGTCCCGAGCCGAAGGCCTCAGGCTCGACGCCCGGGCGATCGTGTTGGGCGTCGGCCTGAACGTCTCCGGCAGTTTTCACGCCACGGACGATTTTTCCATTGACGCGTCAACCGATCCATTCGACGTCGAAGGCACCACCGTCACGCTGGGCGGCTCGATTATCCGGAACGCACAGGGGATGGATTGGGAACTCTGCGCCACCGTGGCCAACTGGCAACCGGTGGGCTTTTTCAGCGTTGAGAATCTGGAAGTCTGTCTTGGTTCGCAGGGGCTGACGTTTGACGCAATCACGGAGGTTGCAGGCGTCGAAGATATCCATCTTTTCGGCGACTATCGAAGCAACGACGGGACGTACTCGATCTCGGCCGACGTGCCGGCAAACTGGAGTCCCCTTGACGGCGTGGAACTGACCAACGTGCTCTTCACGGTGACCAACCGCAACGCCGACGACACTCCGGGAGCCTTCCAGGTGCGGGCCGCTGCGGATTTGACGCTGTTCGACACCAACTTTCTGGTGGCGGCCCAGGTGACTGCGCAAGGCGCCTGGATCGCCGCCAAACCGACCGAGCCGTGGTCCCCGATTGCCGACCTGGTGATCGAAGAGGCCTATGTGGTGGCCAGCACGTACGACTTCGTGCTGGAAGTGGGCCAGGATTCGCTGATCGAAGTCACCGATCCGCCCGACCCGCTCGAAGAGAACCAGCGGCAGATGTTCACCGGCATCAATCTGCTCGCCAGCAGCCATCTGCCCGAGGGTATCCCCGGCATCGGCAACAGTGAGGTGCGGATTGCGGGCCTGATCGGCACGTCGCTTTCGGAGATGTTCATCGAAGCCAAGATCGTTCTTGCCGACCCCTGGGTGCTCGTCGACGTAATCCAGTTCGATGCACTGGGACTGCGGATCACCGGCGAGCCGTCGCTGACGGTGTTCGGCCAAGGGCGGATTCTGCACGACAGGATTCCGGGCTTGAACGAGGATATTCACTTAGAGGCGGGATTGGGCCTGTCGACCACCGAACTGAGCGGATCGTTGTCGCTGCTAAGTCCGATCCATGACGTGTTTGGCGTCGACGGGCTGAACCTGGTCGATGCGGATGTTGAAGTCAATATCAGTCTTGCCTCGGGGCTGCCGACCGTGGGATTCAACTTCGGGGTTGAACTTCCGCAGTACGCGCAAGACCGCTTGGCACTGCCCCAAAGAATCGACGCCGCGCTGAAAGTCAGCGATACCGAGCCCATCCTATCGATGCGGGTCGAGAATTGGAACCCACTGAGCCCGTTTGGTGTCGACGACAACAACGTCATGATTCACGAGGCTCTGTTGGTGGTGGCTCCCAACGGAGGATCGATCGGCGACAACCGGTACGAGCGGGGATTCAGTGCGCGAATCGACGCCACCATCCTCGAAACACACGTGGTGCTCGCCGGCGCGTTCGATGAGCAGAGCGGCGGCGTCGTGCTGGAGGCTTATGTTTCGGAGTTCGCGATCGCCGACGTAAGGATCAGCGGTGCGGGGCCGGATATGATCTACGACGACGGAGTCGACGACGGCACGCCCGGTGATCCCGACGCGGACAACGGCGTCTACTTCCGCTACGCCTTGACCGCCTCGGAGGAAGCGTTCATGTTTACCGGCCGGGTCGACCTGCGGGGCGAGAACGAGTCCGGCGAAGACGCGTTCATCGAGTTGCTCGGCCAGTTCGACACGGACGGGCTGTTGCTCGAGGCGAGCATCGAAAACTGGCGTGTGATTCCCGACGCCGTCGTGATCAACGACGCACACTTCTCACTCGACCTGCCGTTCGCCAACCCCACCGAAGGCTCGCTGGCATTTGACTGCGACCTGGATCTGCTGGGAACCAACGTCACGGCCGCGGGTACAATCAGCAGCGAGGGGATTCGTTTTGAGGGCACACTTACTGACGGACCTTCTTTCGCGGGCGTGACCGTCGAGGAGTTCACGCTCAGTTTCAGCACGTTTGAGGGCGAGCGACTCCTTGACGTCTATTTGGAGGTCGACCTGCCGGATGTGGACGGCAACGACAACGACCTCCCGGAAATCAGAATACACGGGTACTACGAGAACGAACGGCTTGAGTTCTCGGCGTCGATCGACCAGTGGGAGCCGATCCCGCTGGTCGTGTTTGACGGCAGTGTCTATGCAAGCGTCTCGTTCGACACGTTTTCGCTCGAGTTGTCCTTCGACATCAATGCCGCCGTTTTGGGTAGCACGCTCGAACTAGAGGGCTCGCTTTACGCGGCGGCCGACGATTTTGCCCTGTATGCCGAGGGCCAACTGGTTGTCAGGTATCCTCCGGGCGACCAAGGCCAAGAAGTGTTCTCTCTGGAAGCCACGCTCGATTGGGGTGTGAATTCCACGTTTCTCGTTTCCTTGGCGACCGATTTCTCCTTGCCCGGCTGGGAGCCGGCCGACGTGCGTCTGGAAGGAAGCATCGGTGATTCGGGTGTCTATCTGTTCGCCGACGTGCAGGACTGGGTTATCGTGCCCGGCTTCGAATTCGACGGCACGGTCAGGATAGACGCCGACGTCGACGCCAGGTCGTTTGCCTTGATGGTCGACGTGCGAACTAAGATCCTCGGCCAGACGTTGGAGTTCGACGGTTCGCTGGTGGTCACCGCGGAAGGCCTGGATATCGATCTGGACGGTCGGTTGACCCTCGGCGGTCCGCGCACCGGGTTGTTCGGTCTGGTGTTGGACGTTGGGTTGCACACCTCGACGATCGAAGAGCGTTTCGAATTCACGGTGGGCGGGAAGGCCTACATCCTCGGGTACGAGTTCCTCGACGTGAGCGGATCGCTCGGTATCGAAGCCGACGGCGAGTGGCGGGCCATTCTATATTTTAGCATTGAGATCCCCCCCATTGAATTGTCGATCGGGGACTTCGACCTGGTAAGCGTCACGTTTGGCGCCGAGTTGACGCTGGAATCCGGCGACGATGTGGAAGATTTCTATGTCGCGTTTGACGCCACCGGCACGATTTGCATCCCAGCGCTTGGAGACGTCTGTTATGAGTTCCTCCACATCGGTGCGGAATTGGACGTCGGCCGAGGCAAATTGACGCTGCTGGGAGTTGGCGTGCCGGGCCTCGACGACCTACCCATCCCTTGGGGCGACCCGCCGCCTCCAAGTACCGTGACCGGTGGTCGCATCAGTGGCCAGGACGCCGAGGCTTTGTTGCTGCGGGGCTCCGACGAGGACGAACGCATCATGGTCAATCTGATTGAAGAAGACGGCCAGCAGAAACTCCGCGTCGAGGGATCGAACTGGAAGGGCCAGATGGTGGAAGTCCTGACTACGCCGCTGGCCGGTTTGACGCGCATCGAAATCGACGCCTTCGCGGGCAATGACACGATCACGATCGACCACCAGGTCCCCTTGCCCCTGGTGCTTCGCGGCGGCGCGGGACACGATGTGATACTCGGCGGCCGCGGCAACGCCGATATCGACGGCGGGCCCGGAGACGACCTGATCCGGTTCACCGGGGATCGAGACGGCGAGAACATCATTCACGGCGGAGACGGCAACGACGTGCTGATCGGGGCCGGCGGCAACGACTCGCTGGAAGATGGTTCCGGCAGCGACGTGCTCGACGGCGGCGAAGGCTTTGATCGCTTGATCCACTCGGCGGATACCGATTTCACCCTCTCCGACACCAGGCTCACCAGCGATGACCACGAGGCGCTCAGCAGCCTCGAAACCGCCACCTTGACCGGCGGTACGCTGGACAACGCTTTTGATCTGCGCGGATGGTCGGGCGAGGCGTCCCTCGACGGCCAGGAGGGGATCAACCGAATCGTGATCGCCACCGAGGGAAATGCCACGCTGGACGACGTCAGCCTCCTGCGGACCGACGGCGGCACCTTGCTGCTGACGAACTTTCAGCGCGCCACCATGCACGGCGGCTCCGCCGACAACCTGCTTGACGCCGTGGCAGTGTCCTTCCCCGTCATCCTGCTGGGCAAGGGAGGTAACGACACGCTGCACGGCGGGATGGCCGATGATCTGCTCGACGGCGGATCGGGCACCGATCGGCTCTTCGGCTACGCCGGAAACGACGAGTTGCTCGGCGGCGGCGGGACCGGCGACCTGCTCGAAGGCGGCGACGGCGACGACGTCTTGCGCGGCTCCGACGACGGCGCAGACGTTATCCGCGGTGGCCCGGGACGCGATCGTGTGATCGCCGGCCGGGGGAACGATCAGATCAGCGGTGGCCCGGACGACGACATTCTTGACGCCGGCCCGGGCGACGACACGGTTGCCGGCGGCGGCGGCTCCGACCTGATCCTCGGCGGTGCCGACCACGACACGCTGTATGGCCACACTGAGGACGGGGTCGGGGACGACGGGGCGGTGGATTATCTCTACGGAGACTTCGGTAGCCTGAGCCAGACGATCGGGTCGGGTCGCGATCGACTGTTCTGCCAAGGCGGCAATGGCCTGCTCTTCGGCGAAGCAGAGGACGACTGGATCGATGCAGGGGGTGGTCAGAGCAATTGGGTCGACTACGGTGCCGGCGAGCCGCAGCCCTTCGAGGCATTTGTCCCGCCGATCGCCACGCCCGACCCCGAGATCGTCACACCGAGGGCATCCGAGTCGGCCACCTTGCCGTCGGGGCCGAATGTCATCGGCCGCTGGATCGGTATCTCCGGCGCCGGCACGGACGACGGTCTCAGCGCAACCACGCGCCAGGCCATGGAACCGGCCATCGTTTCCGACGCCGGCGCCGAGTACGTTGCCTGGGCCGACGATCGCAGTGGGCAGTTTGAGATCTACGTGGCTCGCCACGGGGAAGCGGGCTGGGAGGAGTTGGCCGGCAGCGCACACGGCGGAGGTATTAGTGCGACGCCGGGCGACTCGCGCCGACCAAATATCGTCGTGGATTCGGCGGGGTGGCCGATCGTCGCTTGGACCGAATCGACGGTGGGGGCAAACGATATTCGCGTGGCCGCCTACGATCCGAACGTCAACGGCGGCTCAGGCGGTTGGGTCGCTCTGGGTGATTCTCTCGACCGAGGAGGAATCAGCGAAACCGGCTCGGCGGATCAACCGCTGTTGGTGGACACTCAGGACGGTCCGGTCGTTGCCTGGCGCGACCGCTCGGCCGGCGTGGCCAATGTCTACGTGCGACGATTCGACGGCCAACGATGGGTAGCCTTGGGAGAGGATTCCGATCGCGGCGCGGGCGTGTCCAATGCTGCGACCAGCATCAGCGATCCGGCATTAGCCGCCCATAGCAGGGGGATCGCCGTCGCCTGGTCGCAGCGAGTCGGCAGCGCCAAGCAGATCTACCTCCGCGAATTCGTCGACGGTGCTTGGAACGAATCTGCCGGATCCGCTACCGGCGGCGGCGTGAGCGATACCTCCGGGGACAGCTCTCACCCGGCCTTGGCTTATCATCAAAGTAAGCTTTTTGTCGCCTGGCAAGACACGACGAACGGCCGTGAGGAGATCTACGTCAAGAGACGAGTCGTCCAAGCGCGCCCCGTGCCCACGATCGTGTGGATCGAGGCCGGTGTTGGCGCGGCGACCGACGGCGGCGCGTCGGATACCGCTGCGGGCGATTTCAATCTGCTGCACGCCGGCGGCACGGGGAAGATTGCCCATTGGATCGTCGATTTCAACGACGTGCTCGACTGGCAGCAAGATCTCGCCCGCTTCGATCTTCACTCCCCGGGCCGAACGGACGTGAACCCGCAGTGGTCCGAGCCGCGGTTCGTCAACCGTGCGGAAGATGACTATCGGGTGTTCGAAATGGCGGCCGGACAACGGCTGACCAGCCCGTCGATCGACGTCGTCGCGCCGTCGACCGCCGCCGGACCGCGGATTGCTCTGCGCTATCCGGAATGGTACGTCGACTGGGAGCGACGTACCCCGCATGCGATCCGTTGGCAAACGTTTGGCAACGACGCGGGTGTCCCCGTCCGGGTCGATCTGCTGAAAGACGGACCGGAGGGGCCGGCGCTGCTGGCCAACCTGGCCGCTTCCACGGAAGACGACGGCGAGTTGTCCTGGACACCGGCCGACAGTAACATCGACTTTGGCGAGCACGGCCTGCGGATCCAGGTTTCGCTGGTCGGCGCCGGCAACAGCGTGGTGTGGGATCGCAGCACGGAGACGTTCTCCGTTCCGGAAGACACGAACACCTTCTACGTTAACGACGCCGAGACAGCCGGAGACGAGTATACCACTGCGCCGGGCGACAACCGCAATACGGGCAAAGTGCCCGATGCACCCAAGCCGTTGCCGAACAACCTGCTGCGAATCTACTCGCTGGGGCCGACGCACGAGTTACGCGTGGATACCGGCGATTACGGCCTGTTCGACTCGATCATTCTTTCCGGGATACCCGAGGTTGCCGACGACGAAGGCTTCACGTTGACCGGACCGACCGACCCGTCGCGCACCGGTACGCTGCGGAATATCAACCCCGCAACCGACACACCGATTATCGAGCTTCACGGCGCCGACTACATGGAAGTCTACCACCTTACACTGACCGGCGGGTGGATGGGGCTCTGGGCCCACGACCAGAGCACGAATCTCGAGATCAGCCACCTGACCACGACGGAGAACACCCTGGACGGCATCCGCGTGGAATCCGGCTCGACGGTCACGTCGTTGCAGCACAGTCTGGCAGCGAACAACGACCGATACGGGATTTACGTCAACGGCCGGATCGGGAGCGTGGTCGACAACACAACCTACGGAAACGCCTCGACCGGCATCTATCTGGCCAACTCCGGGGGGCCGCGCGTCGAGGACAACGTCTCGCACGACAACCAGGGCGTCGGGATCGCTTTAACCGCGGCCGGCGCGGCCGGCGTCGAAGACAATGAAATATTCCGCAACGAAGGCCGCGGCATCGACGTCTCCGGCGGCACCGCGGTCCGGGTCGGCAACTCCGACCTTTCGCTCGGTCGCGGCAACCTCGTGTATGATAACGGCGGGGATGGCATCCGGACTTCCGGTAGCGTGATCGTTGCCGGAAACACCGTATTCGGCCACAGCGGCGTGAACGACGCGGGGATTAGCGCGTTCGGCGCCGCAACCGTTTCTCACAACGTCGTCCACCGCAACTACCAGGGCATCTCCGGTAGTGGGACGTTCTCCTTCGCCGAGATCCTCGACAATCGCGTCTACGACAACACCACCGCCGGCATCGTGATCCATTCGCGCAACGTGGCCCGCGGCAACGTCGTCTACTCCAACGCCGTCGGAATCCAAGCCAAGGGAAGGGGCTCGCAGATCCTCGGCAACCTGGTCTACGCCAACTCGGATGCGGGCATCTTGCTCTCCGGTTCGGCCGCAGACGTGCGGATCGAGAACAACACGGTCTATCAAGATCCGCTGCCCGATCATGGAGGGGACGCGCTGCGAATCGACACCGATGCCCGGGACGTCGAGCTGCGAAACAATATCCTTTCGGTTGCATCGGACTACGCGATCAACGCCGGCAGCAACAGTCCTTCGGGCTTCGTCAGCGACTACAACGACCTGCACGTTGCGGGAAACGGCAATACGGCTCTCTGGCGAAACGTGGTCGTTGCGACGTTAGCGGATTGGCAAAACTCGGGGATGGATCGCAACAGCCTGGCAGTCGATCCGCTGTTGGTCGACGCAGACGGCGACGACGACGCCTTGGGGTACGTCGATCCACAGCGTGACGGCCGAGACGATGATTTCCACCTGCAGAGCCTTTACGGCAGCTTCCACGGCGGATCGCTTGCCCCGGTCATTGATCGGACGACCGGCCTTCCGGTTCATGCTCCAGCCGCCGGAACGGCCGACGGCGCCCAATCGCCCCTGATTGACCGGGGACATCCCGACACGCCGTTTGACACCGAGCCGATGCCCAACGGCGGCTTTGTCAATCTGGGCGCCTACGGAAACACCTCACAGGCCTCGAAGAGTCCCGGTCAGTTTCTCCTCGTCATGAAACCCGACGGCGGCGAGGTCTGGCCCGTCGGCCAGACTTTTGCGATACGCTGGCGGACCGATGACTTTTCCGGCACGGTGGACGTGGAGTTTTACCAGGCTGATGCGATGGTGCTGGTGGTCCCCGAGCTACCCAACAACGGCGTGTTTCTGTGGGCGGTTCCCGGATCACTTGCAACCGGCCCCGGCTATTGGGTCCGCGTGGTCCGCACCGACTCCGGACTGGCAGGCGTCAGCAACGCCCAGTTTACGATTGCGGAAGCGACCACGGACTACTACGTCAACGACGGCTCGACGGACGGCGACGTCTTCACCACGGCCATTGGTGACAATGATCATAGCGGCCAGAGCCCCGGCGAGCCCATGGCGAGTCTGGCTGCGCTGTTGGCCGAGGATTATGCCTTTGGTCCCGGCGTGGTGATCCACGTCGACACGGGCAGCTATGAGTTGCTCGATAACCTCGTGCTCGGCCCCCGGCACAGCGGCCTGCGGATCGAAGGGCCCGACGGTGCGGTGGCCCTGCTGGATCGCGACAACAGGTCCACCGGCAGCTACGTGTTTGAACTGGCCGGGGCGGACGACCTGACGCTGCACGGCCTGCACCTGACCGGCGGCCAGTACGGCATCTTCGCCGACTACACCGCCGACAGCGACCGGCTGACGGTTTCCGATAGCACGATCTTCGCCAACTCCCGGGAAGGGATTCACCTGGATCGGACCAACGACGAAGCGTTGATCCGGGGAAACACGATCTACGGCGTCCCCGGCGACGTGGATACGCGCCAGCAAGGGGGTGTTTACGTCAGCGGCGATGGACCCCAGATTGTCGGCAACACGGTCTACGATCACTATTGGAGCAACGGTATCGACATCACCGGTTCGGGAGCGCTGGTCAGCGGCAACGACGTGCATCACAATCCCGACGGCATCGACGTCCTATCGAGCGGTATCCAGAGCATTGTCAGCGACAACCTGGTGCACGACAACGCCACTCGCGGTATCCGGGGCCGCGGAGACGTTTTGGTGACGGGCAACACGGTCTTCGGACACAACACCAGTAACAGCAGCGTCGGCATTTATGCCAGCCCGTCGTCCACCGTGCGGGACAACGTGGTGTACGGCAACTACGTGGGTATCTCCGGGGGCGGGACATCGCCGGCCGCCACCATTGCCGGGAATCGCGTCTATGGCAATGAAACCGCCGGGATCCGCGTATCTCTCCTGGCTCTCGTACAAGGCAACACGACCTATGGCAACGCCGTGGGCATCCAGGCTGGCCGCCTTAACGAGGGCAGTTTTGCCCAAGTGATCAATAACGTCGTCTACGCCAACAGCGACGGGGGGGTTCTGATTGTCAATGGCAGTCAGGTATCCATGATCAATAACACCGTCTACCAATCCGTCGGCGATGCCGTCCGCATCGAAGGCGGTTCTCGCGACGTGACCCTGCGCAACAATATCCTTTGGGTCGAGAGAGGCTTCGCCATCAACGTCGCCGATGACAGCCAGACCGGATTCGACAGTGACTACAACTTGTTGCATCATGGTGAGGACCCCAACGCCCACGTCGGCTTCTTCAATGACGCGATTCAGGACGATCTGATCCAGTGGCAAGCAGCCACGGCCCAAGACGGCGACTCGCTCGCGGGAGATCCGAGGTTTATCGACGTCAACGGCGCCGACAACGTACCAGGCTATCGCAACGGTGTCGACGGTGGAGCCGACGACAACTTCTACCTCCGTGCAGGTTCGCCGGCGATCGACCGGGGCGACGAGGCCTCGGCTCCAGCGACGGATAGCACCGGGGCGGGCCGCTCCGATGACCCCGGAACGCCAAACTATCGAGAATCCACGGTCGACGTCGGCGCCTTCGAATTCCAGGGCTCGAGCCTCGACGTGACGCCGCCGGTGGTCATCGGTACCAATCCGGCCGAGGTGTTCGGCGAGACAAACGTGCGGATCACGCTCTCCCGTATCGAGGTCTTCTTCAGCGAGCCGCTCAACCCGATCGACGCCGGTGCGCCTCGCAACTACGAGCTCCAAGACGACGACGCCACAGAGTACCCGCTTCTGCCAAGCTACGTCCCGGGCACGACCACGGTGACGCTCGATATCGACGTTCTCGGTGGAGCATTGCCGCCCGGAAATTATCGTCTGACGGTCTTTGGCGACGCCACGATTCACGACCTGGCCGGATACAAGCTCGACGGCGATGGCGACGGCCTCGAAGGCGGCAACTACGTCCCGCCGTTTGAGATCGAATTCAACCAACTGCCCGTGGCAAGCGACGATCCGGACTATACCGTCGACGAAGACAACATACTCGCTGTGGATGACGTCGGCGGTGTCGCACAGAACGATTCCGACGGGGACGGCGATGAGTTGACCACGGTGCTGCTGGCAGACGCGGGGCACGGCCACGTGACTTGGAATCCCGAGGGCTCGTTCGTGTACGAACCGGAGGCCGATTTCCACGGCACGGACCACTTCTCTTATCGCGTCGAGGACGGACACGGTGGAGCCGACACCGCCGTGGTCACGATCACCGTCGCATCGATCAACGATGCACCTTGGCTCGATACGTCCGCCGATCCGGCCTTGACGCCCATCGACGAAGGCGCAACGGACCCCGCGGGCAATACCGTCGCGGCAGTGGTGATCGACGGCTCGATTACCGAAACACCGCTTAATGAGATCGCTGTTGAGGCAATTGCAGTCACGCGTGTCGACCATACGAACGGCCGATGGCAGTATGGGCTGTTCGGTCAGAGGGGCTGGACCGACTTCACCAGCGACACCGGCGTGGTCAGCCTCAGCGCGGCCGCCCGACTGCTGGATCGGGGCGATCGTATCCGCTTCGTACCTGCGGCCGGTTTCTACGGGGTCGCGACGTTCGCCTTCCGTGCCTGGGACAAGTCGGATGGAGCGTTACCGGGCGCCACGGCGAACCTTGACATTCTCGGAACCGGCGGTACTACGGCATTTAGCATTGCAGAAGAGATTGCCGAGATCACGATTCGAGAGAGGACGGTCATCCCGACCGTTGTCGGACGGCACGTCTTCTACAACAACTCGGCGTTCGATGGGAACGATCCCAATCCGAATCGCAATGACGATGACGCCGTCGCCCCGGACAAGCACGCTCTACTACCGGGTGAGACGGCTACCTTTGCCAACTACACAAGCTACAGCCGCGGCATCAACGGGATCATGATCGACATTGCCGACCTGGCCGGGACGCCAATTGCCGACGACTTCGAGTTCAAGGTCGGCAATGACGATGATCCGGCCGGCTGGGGAGATGCCCCGGAACCGACGAGTGTTACCGTATGGCCGGGCGATGGCGTCGACGGCTCCGATCGGGTGACGATCGTCTGGGCAGGTAACGAGATCCAAAAGCAGTGGCTGCAGGTGACGGTCCTGGCCACCGAGAACACCGGCTTGGCCGAGCCCGACGTGTTCTACTTTGGCAACGCCATCGGCGAATCGGGCAACTCGACCGCCGACGCCAAAGTCAACGCCTTCGACATGCTCGGCGCCCGGGACAACCAGCGCAACTTCCTCAATCCGGCGCCGGTCGACTTCGCTTACGATTTCAATCGCGATGCCCGAGTCGACGCCGCCGACATGCTTGTCGCCCGGAGCAACCAGACGCATTTCCTCAACGCCCTGAAGCTGATCACGGTTCCGAGCGGCAAGGCGGCCGGGAAGCAGGCGTCAGCAGGGGGACGCCGAGCTGCGCAAGACGCGGTCTTCAGGCAGGCCGTCGAACGGGAGCCGGAACGCCCGGCAGCTGCGTCGAGCAAATTGGACTGGCTGTATGAGTTCGATCAGATGAGCACGCAGAAACGGCCATCAAAAAGGGACCAGCCGGCCGAGGCAGCGGCAGACGAGGTGCTCGCGCTGAACTTGTTGTAGGTGCTGTACGTGCTTGCGGGCATGTGCGGCAAGGCTTTGATCGTGGACCGCCAATCCGTGGAAATTGACGGCCGAAGAGGGCGTTGCCTTCCGAGAGCTGGCCGACCGGCAGATGCTAGCCGCTGGCGGGATCTTGGTCGCCGGAAGCTCGTCGCCGCTCGAGCTCGGCCTGGATCTCCTGCCAGGCCCGGTAGGCCCGCCAGCACCTTTGTTTCGTCCATTGGCGCTTGAAGAAGACGATATTCTTGGAGGTAATACTGGCGGCACCGCTCCAATTGGGCCTCGGGCGAGAGCCCGCTGGCCGCCGACTCGCCGTGGGACACGCGTAGGTAAGGATAGGCCGTAGGCATATGGAGTCTCCTGGGATAAAGCGATTGGTGGATAGTACGTCGGCTAAGGTAAACACCCTCCTCTTGACCACGACGAGTCTTTTTACAACGTAAACGTGTGTCTACTTGTTTGATCCTATGGCTCGGCCAATTCCGAGTCAAGCGTCACTTCAAGCGATCGCGCAGTACAACCTTTGTGATCCACTCGGGCACTTTGTAGTAGTCGTTGTCCGGCTGTTCGGTCAGGCAGGCCACCACGCGGGGCCGGACCTTGTGCTTCGGCCAGCGCGTCCATCCGTCAGTCACTACCACAATCGCGTCGGGCACGGGACGCTGCTCGGCGGCCTGCTGAATCAGCACGCCCATATCGGTGCCACCGCCGCCAGGCATCTCCGGCTGCCCCGGCGGCTCTCCACTACCCCCGCTGCCACCTGCGTCCCGTCGGTCTTCGCCCTGAACGTTGCCGGACGACTCATCAGCTTGACCGTCACCGGCGGCACCATCATCGTCCTGATCGAGCTGGTCCCCGTTCTCCTGGTCATCGCTCCCATCCTGTGAGGGAGACGGCTCGGGCGGTTGCTCCTGTTCCCGC
>SDBV01005025.1_pt1 | contig 18805 bp, 15 predicted proteins | sample 2277081 | NCBI WGS metagenome assembly SDBV01 (sample SAMN10402039, study PRJNA504765) | marine sediment metagenome | isolation source: marine sediment core GS10_PC15, 223 cmbsf | place: Arctic Ocean: Southern Knipovich Ridge | collected 2010
GTACCAGTTGCTGCAAGACATGACGAAAGACAGGCTTCTTGAGACGGCGGTTGACAGATTCATCTTAGCGAAGAAGCAAGGGAGCAACCATCCCAACAGGGTCAACGAGCCTAACTGGGACAAAGTTGTGGACTATGTCATTGCGATGGAAACTATCTTCCTCACCGTCAACGGTCGAGGTATCAAGAAAGAACTCACGTACCGGTTCCGTCTCAACGGTTCGTCCCTGCTGGCGGAGTGCACCAGTCTCAGCCGAAGGAAAGCATTCGATGCGCTCAAGAGCCTCTATGATGTGAGATCCAATGTGGTCCATGGTTCCGAGGACGACGCGATACTGAAGCCTGCCGAGAAGTTCATCCGCACGCTCGGAATCGAAGATGAGAAGCGTCAGAATCCGACCGTCATGTTCGCGACCCTATGCAGTACGGTTGACGACTGGTTAAAGCATCTGATCTTTCACCTGGCTGCGCAGCCGATTTCTGATAGACCATACAGGAAAGAAGGTGCTTGGGAAGATGCCCTTTGGGGGAGCGAGTCTGGTGAGTCACCAGCGTCAACCTAACTGCCGTCGTGCTAACCAGCGCATGGAGGACGAGTTCCTAGGCTGGGTTGGGGCCTTGTCTGCGATGGTTCAACCCCCTTTCTTGCCTCACTCCGCGTTTAAACACTCCCGATCCGCCTACGCCGGTGCAGATTTGTGTGGTTACGGGCAGGCTGCGCGGGCGGTAGTAGTGCTCCTCAACGGTGGCGATGTCGGCGTCGGTGCGATCCTTTTTCCCCATTACCGCGACACTGCCCCCCAGCCCGGCCCCGACAAGACCCGCACCGAGCACGCCGGGAACGTCCAGCACTATGTCCACTATCTCGTCCAGTTCGGGGCAGCTTGCGTCGTAGCCGCCCGGCTGACGGTAGATGCGGGCTTTGCGGCGACGGGCTGGATCGGTGCTCCGCACGTCGGCTGCGAGTCGATCAAGCTCCGCGTCGGGTAAGGGTTTTGTCAGCGGGCATCGCACCCCGTCGACCATACGTGTTATCCTGTCGCCGTCGTGTGAAATAGTAATCAGTTCGCCAAAGCCCTCGACGTCCCCGGCCGGGAGCAATTCCAATGCCCGCTCGCTGCGGAGGCACTCCGCAATTCCGTAAAGGCACGCCGCCCGCACGCGGTACCCATCCGGGACGGGTTCGTGGGTGCGGTAAATGCGCTCAAGTTCGCGGGGCTGGTCGGTAAGGGCGGCCGAAAGTTCCTCGCGATGCGCCAATTCGGGCAAGGCCTTGAGCATCTGGTAAATGGCGCCCTCATCCGTCCCAAGCGAGTCTGGGTTCACATCTCGCAGCCGGAGCATCTTCGCGGTGTATTGCGGGAAGCTTTTGCGCAGGATCAACATCCCCAGCTCGTAGCACGCCACCCGCTGATTGAACAGGTTTCTCGACCCGGCCGTCTTGGCGGTCTCCACCAGGCTGTCGCACAGCACGACGCAGTAATCCTCCGGAAACGGGATCATCTTAACCGTAAGGGGAAAGGCCCCCAGATGAGCCAACTGCCCGTGCCTGCAGAACTTGATGGCTGCATGATCCCCGCCTCCGCCGCGCGTCCCCACGTACCACTCCGCCACGTGGGCCGCATCGACGAGTTCCTTATCCGACATCTTGATTCCGTTGACGTGGATGCACGCCTCCATACCGCCCACGACAATCGAGGATGAGGAACTCAACCCCGAGCGGAGAGGCACGTTCCCGTTGACAAACACGTCCATCCCCCTCAGCGCCGGTCGGAACCTACCGTTGGGCGCCGTGTTGAGGTGCTGGAGATAGAGCACGCCCGCCCGGACATAGTTCGACCAGTCCGCCTGGGTTCCGGCGTCGAGCCTTCGCTGATATTGGCGGATCGTCCATTTGTCCCAGTCATCGACCCCCCCGGGAGGCAACTCATCGCGGATCCTGAACTGTCCCGCCGGAAACTGGGGATCGGCGTTGCGAAGCACGACAAGATCGTCATCGCGAGGGGCGACCACGAAGATCGTATCGCCAACAGCAAGCGCATTGACAGCCCCTCCCCGGTGATCGATGTGCATTCCAAGCAGATTGACTCGTCCGGTCGACCTCGCCATGAAAACACGGGCGTTTGGAGAATAGTTTCGCGCATACCCCTCCAGAGCGTCGGTCCAGAGCAGCAGTCGCTTATCTGTTATCGCTGCGTCGCCCCCGTAGATATCGTCCAACTGTACGCGAATAGATCCCGCTGGGTCGGAAAGAAGCGAGGTCCACTCGGCGACGGATCGAAGAGTATCCATCAATCAGCTTCCACCTATATTCCTCAAACTAACCGTTTGAGTAACTGGTTAATTGGTTAACCAGTTGACTGGTAATCGGTTACAAAGAAAAACCTCTTTTCAAGCCCACGATGTTTTTTTTGCCCGTTCCGCTCTAGTGAAACGTTGCGGCAATGTCTGTAAGCTCTTTCCGATTAACCAGTTAACCAATCAACTAGTTAACCGCCTCAAAACTTTCGGGTGCAACTATTGCCTCAGCAATCGCTTACCTGCGCAGTGGGAGTCGTTCAATAACGCCGCGTTCCATCGGTTTGTTCTTGAGTATTTCGTTGGGCCCGTAGAACCCCTTCGTAATTCGACTGAGGGCATATATGATGGTGTACGGCTTGAGGAACGTACCCGGATCAGAGACACTATTGCAGCCAACCTGGCTGAAATCGCCTATGCATATTCCCATCTTCGGTTTACCAAGATCATAAACGCCCCCGTTGCACTGAACGACGAGGGATTTTCTTTTGTCGGAATCGACCAGCCCGGCGAAGATGCCCAGGTTGGCGGTCGTAGCCTGGTTCCCGAAGTGCGACATGTACCCGCAGAGGGAATCTCCCAGATACGAGGGGTGCGGGAAATTAGCCTTGTTCATCAGCACGCAGTTCTTTATCTCGCCGCGGATCGTACACCCGTCCCCGAGAATGCAGTCGCCGCGAAGATAGGCCCCCTGGCGGATTTCGGTCTCCTTCCCGACAATAAGCGGGCCCTTGATCCCGACACCGGGTTCGATGACGGTCTTCTCGCCGATGAATATGCTTCCCTTTTCAAGGTAGACATCCGCGCCAATGACCCTTACGCCTTTGGCGACATAAATGGTATGACAGACGCCATCTTTCAGGGCGCCCAGGATGCGGGCAGGGGCGAAGACTGCGCCGTCTTCCAGCAGGACCTCGAATTGACCGACGGTGTGGGCCGGACAAGAGGTTTCGTTCTTGAAGGCCTTCGCCGACGGGCGCTTTTCCGCGATTGTATCGGCGAGCCATTTTGTGGCATATTCGTCTATTCCAAGTATTGCGCCGTAAACAGAGTTGGTCTGTTCTAACAGCTCGCAATGCTCGAACGGATGGGCCTTGAAGTCGAAGTACGTTTCGGAACGTAGGTCTTTCGGAACGTCCTCTTTCTTCACATCTTTTAATTTGATTACATCTGTCGCCATGCTTTCTCCCTTCTGAGAATCAACTAATCTGACGGTATTCCCATCCTGTATCACATTTTTTTTCTGCACTTGGCGATTGCGGAAAGTACCTCATCGTGCAGGGTTTGGTTGGTTGTAGCCACCACGTCCCATACGGTTTCTTCGTTCGCCACGAACTCCACGGGGTTCCCGTCGAAATCGGTTACGACCGCTCCAGCCTGCTGGGCGATGTAAATTCCCGAGAACACGTCGACAAAAGGCTGCTTGCGGGCGAAATAGCAGTCTATCTTCCCCTCGGCGACGTCAACAAAACCGTAAGGCCCGCCGTTGGGGTTGAGAAACTTGAATGGTTCCAGCAGGTCGCGGTATTCGTCGACAAGGGGAAAGAGGAACTTCGCGGGTTTCATTGCGTATGATTCGATGCTGGCGCCCTTCATTTTGGTGACGTCGGGGCGGCCCATGGCCTCGCGATATTTCTTGTCCAGCTTCACCTTGTGCAGGAGCCGGTCCCCGTCAAGATCGGCAATGAAGGCGCCTTTTTTACTCGCAAAGGCGATTACATTCGGAAAGCAGTCACCCACAGCACAGCAGGCGGGGTACATCTTCGCGTCATACAGCGCCAAGGAACTGTACCAGAAGGCCGGTATCCCGTGCTTGAAGAGGTAACTTCCGTCGAACGGGTCGCAGACGACGTGATACTTCTCCCCTTCGCCGTCCATGTTGATTTCCACGGTACCGGCCTCTTCGGAAAGGAACAGGAAGGGATTACCTCGCTGTTCCAACCGTTTCCAATATCCGCCCTCAGTGTCCTTGTCGACTTTGAGGATATCAGGATCCCAGTTTTTGTATTCGCCGATCCTCTTTTCGACAACTTCCCACCCGATGTTTTGTTCGCTGAGGTCGCTGACTGTATCCAGCGCCTCGGCCACGCAGGCGAGGTTAAAGGCGGTCAGGTCACCCTCCGATTTCCAGCTTTCCATTCTCTTGGCGAATAACTCGTCGTTCATCGGCTTTCCTTTCTCTATCTGGGGGCACCTCGTAGTCGATTAGGTGATTCAACCGTAAACCAATAAGTTTAGCCAATTAAGACACCGGTTTCACGCGTTTTTTTTTCGCCCCTTTTCGCTGAGCCCGAAAACCCCAGCAGAACCTTCCGTTCTACTTTTCGTAGAACCAATCGACGTGGATGCCGGCCATGCGAATCCCGTTGCGTGCATGGAAGTTGATGAGCCCCACCTTCCCGTCCTCCAACCAGGTAACCCCGGGGTATCCGAAGTCGTCATAGTCGTCCTTTGGGCTCTCAGCGATGTTCCGATGGTGTATCCACGTCTTTCCGCCATCCTGCGATACCGCGGTAGTCAGGGGCGCACGAATTGCTCCCAAAGGCCGTTCCAACTGCGCAACATTCACCATGGGCTGTTTCTCCCCCCCAGCCAACCAGGGGGAGTGGAGATTGTGGCAATAAATGACCAGCAGGTTGGCGGTATTTGGAATCCGCACCATGGCAAAACCGTGTCCGGGTGCGGGCAAGTCCTTGAGGAGTTCGGGCTTCGACCATGTCTTGCCCTTGTCCTCGGAATAACTACCGGCAAGATACCCTTTTAAGGAGCGAAGCATCATTATCAACCGCCCGTCCTCCAGTTCGGCAACGCTCGGTTCTTCCGTCGTGCAATCCCGACCGAGATCGATGATATCGCTCGGGGACCAACTGTAACCGTTGTTGTCGGAGTAGAAGCACAGTGAGACGTACCGCTCGCCCCGCAGCGGCCAGTTCGATTCCAACGGGACAATGATCCGCCCGCCGGAGAGCTTGACGACCTTGTCGGGCATGCTGTGGACGATGCCCGGAAACAGGCCCACGCACGTCTGCATTGTCCACGTCTTGCCCTCATCCCCGGATCGACAGACATAGGTGTGCATATCGCCCATCTTGCTGGGATCCTCTTCCGAGTCCATCTGGACATCGTAGAAAAACAGGATTTCGTCGTTATCCAGACGTAAAAGACTGGGACTTATCGTCTCTGCCAGTCCGAGGTTTGGGACCGCCGTAAACGGCTTGCCCCACGTTCGCCCGCCGTCGGTGGACTTTCTACCCGCGATCCCCCCACTAAACTCACCCGCCGGTGCCCTGAGCGTGTCTCCCACGTCGGCGTAGACAAACAGCAGCGAGCCATCTTTCAACAGGAGCACACTACCGGTTATCCCTCGGTGAGTATGCGCCGGATTAAGAGGCACCGGGACGGTCACGCGAAATTTATCACTGTTCTTCTTCGGCTGCGGACGAGGTGTCAGAGTTTGAGACATTCGTCTTATCTTTCTATAAAAAACACTATTTCGCAGTCGCGCCTAACACCATCCGTTTTCCGTGCTTGCAGATGGCGGCCTTCAGGTGCGGATATTTCACTTTCATGTACTCCAGGAAGAGATTCGGGTCCTCACTGTTGCCTTTGAACATATCATAGTGTGCGGGAATGGCCAGACCCACCTGCAATGCCCCTGCCAGATCGACCGCCTCCTGATACGTCATGTTTCCGATGCAACCGGCGGCGAGGCGTTTGGCGTCCCGGCCGTTGATCGGCAGCATCACAACGTCGAACGACCACCGTCGCAACTTTGTCAACAGACCCTCATACAAACACGTGTCCCCGGAATGATACATGCAGAACCCGTTCGACTCGATCACGAATCCCAGATACGGATGCAGCCCCGTCTTCTCGTCCCGGTCAAGAAACTCGTGGGCCGAGGATACCCCCGTGATGGTCAAGTCCCCGACCTGGACCGACCTCCCGTCGTCCAACCCTACAAATCGCTCGGCGGGAATCTGCAAATCCTTCGCCAGCGAGAGGCGAAGAAGCTCGGGGACCACAAAGACCGCCTGCGGAGAAGCCTCCGCCAGTACGACCCAGGCGTCTCGGTCGATGTGGTCGCGGTGATCGTGGGTTCCCAGAATGACGTCGGCGTTGTGAACCTCTCCCGGGTCCAGCAAAGGCCGAATCAATCTGCGCTCATCGTCGGCGAAGAACACGTCCAGATAGACAACCGTCCGAGGCCATTTTAGAATGAATCCCTGCTGTCCCGCCCACCAGAGGGCGACTTTTCCGGGGGACGGTTTATATTGGTCGATGTCGGAAATCAGTTTTGTTCCAGTCAACATCGTCGCTGCTCCCATATTCTCGAGACACGACGGCCGGGGCCGCGCGGGCCTCACAGTTGCGGTTTAAGTTGCTTCAAGACATCTTCCATCACGTTCACACCCTTGTCGCTATCTTCCCCCGTGTGCTGGATCGAATATCCGTGATGCACCGGCCCCCCGCCGTAATCGTGGAAGTACACACCACGCTCCCAGCAACCTTTGACGATCCTGAGCATAAGCTCGCTGTCGTGGCAGAAAGTATCTTCGTATCGTAGTGCCGGTGTCGTGCGGCCTAGAAGAATGTCGAATCGCGCACCGTGATGCGGAACCACCATGTTCAAGTCGTTGTCCTCGATGATGCGATCGAGCCCATCGTGGAAGCGCGATTCCAGCGCCTGCAAATGGGGATAGAATTCGGGTTTTTCCATTTCGCCGATAAACGCCAGCCCCGCAAGGACCGGGACCAGGTGGGCGTTGAACGTACCGCTGTGCTGCACTGGTCCGACCGGTTGGAACATCTCCATGATATCCGCTCGCCCGCAGAACGCCGAAAGCGGCAGCCCACCGCCAAGCGACTTTCCTATCGTGCACACATCCGGAATAACGCCGAGATCCTCCTGCGCACCGCCGGGGGACTTTTTGAACGCCGACTGGATTTCATCGAAGAAGAGGATGATCCCGGCTTCTCTCGTCAGTTCCCGCATGAGTTCCAGATATCCGGGTTGCGGGATGATGCAGGCGCAGTTGTAGTTGATTGGCTCGAGGATGAGCATGGCCGTCTCGTGCCCATAATTGGAAATCGCCTCTCGCAGTGCGTCCGGATCGTTGTGCGGAATAGGGATAATCAACTCGGCGAATTCTTCCGGAATGCCCGGTGATTCCACGTAGGGACTTGTGCGGTTCCGCGGAAACTCCGTCTTCGGCGGGTGCCCGCCGACGTAGATCAACTCGTGATACCCGTGAAAATGACCTTCCAGGCGAATGATCTTTTTCCGCCCCGTAAACGCCCGACAGGCACGGATCAGATGCAGCGTGGCCTCGGACCCGGACGAACAGAAGCGGATTTGCTCGGCGCAGGGGATGTGGTTGCAGACCTTACGGGCAAGCTCTTCGTGGTACTCGGTTTCAAAGGAATTGGCGTAGCCCATTTCCCCCGCCTGCTTCAAAGCGGCGTCGATAGCTGGGTGTCCGCCCCCCAACAAGCCCGCACCGTGGGCACAGCACATGTCGATAAACTCTCCCCCTTCGATGTCCCACACTCGCCCGCCCTCAGCGCGGGAGACGTAGAATGGCGTCCCGATCGCCCGGTTCAGACGCGTGGAGGAGTTGACCCCGCCCGTGATAACCTGCCTGGCCTTTTCGTATTGCTGTTGCTGTGTTGTCATCTGTACCTTTCCCTGTTTTGTTTCCGTTGCGAGCATCAATGGCGGGCGCGCCACGCCTTCATGAAGCCCTCTCGCCCCTTCTCGATCACCGCCCCCGGGTCGTAACGCCAGAGCGAGTCCGGGAGATCTTCGCTGGAGAAGATTTCCAGACAGTACGACCCGTTATATCCCCCGCGGTCAATGGCGCCCAGAATGGGGGGTAAGTCGATAAGACCATCCCCGGGAAGCAGGCGGTCGGAGAACCCTCGCGGTTCGCCCCCCGGCCAATCGCAGACGTGAACGCCGAAAATCATCTCTCCCAGTTGCGCCAACCGTTCGGCGACGCCCCGCTCGCGCCAAATGTGCCACACATCCACCGCCAAGCCAAAATTCTCCCGCCCCACGTCTTCGACCAGCTTCACCGCCTCGTCAAGCGTAGTGATAAACGTAAAGGCGTTCATAAGGATCGGGCTGAGCGGTTCGAACATGAGTCGCACGCCCCTCTGGGCTGCGTAGTCGGCCAGCGGGGGATAGAATTCCCGGGCGATTTTGTGCGCAAGGCGAAAGTTGAAGTCCGGCGCCTTCCCGCCACCCGTTACAAGGGCGATGTTCTGATCGGGAAAACATTCGGAAAACAGGTCGATGGTCTGACGGTATCGCTTCATGCGATCCTCGGGCGTCCGCGGGTCGGATTCGGTGTCCATATTGTGCGGGAAGAGGCTTAGCACTCTCGGCTGGACGCTGGTGACCTTCAGCCCGCTCTCAGCGAGTATTTTCAGTTGCTCGCGGGCCTCGACCGGGTCGGAGGATAATTTCTCCTCGCAAACCTCGATGCCCTCCACGCCCAGCTTTTGATACAGCTCAACGTCCTGCTCGAAGGTCAGAGGATACGTGGTGTACTGGGAAACGGAAAACATCGGCGTCTTGTCGGACATGGTTTTCTCCGTTATTCCTTTCGCGCCCCGTCCTCGACAAACCCTTTCGGGAAGGGCGAATTGATCATGATCTCCGCCCCGCCGTCCACGGCCAGTACGGCGCCGGTGATGAAGCTGGAGTCATCGCAGCATAGATGCACGGCGGTAGGCCCGACGTCCTCGACTTGCCCGACGCGCCCGACGGGGATCCGGGCGCAGACGGCTTCGTACGAAGGGTCATTCGGACCGAAGGGCTCGCGTTCCACCACGATCCACCCGACACGCAGGGCGTTGACGCGAATTCCTTTTCCCGCCAGTTCGACGGCGAGGCTGCGAGTCAGCGCCTCCATCCCGCCCTTGCTGGCGGCGTAGGCGGAGAAGTTGTACGTCGTCAGATGCGCGTGGATGGAAGAGATGTTCAGTATCGCGCCACCCGCCGGGATGATAGGCGCCCCCGCCCGACAGCACAGAAACACGCTCTTGAGATTGATGGTCAACACCCGATCCCAGTCTTCCTCTTCCATTTCGTCCCAGGCTTTCTTCGGGGTGATCCCCGCGTTGTTCACCAGCACGTCCAGCCGGCCGAAGGTCTCTTTTATCTCATCGAAAAGGCGTTGCACGTCGTTTAGCACACCGACGTCGGCGCGTACGATCAAGGCCTTTCGTCCCATTTCGGTAATGGCGCGGGCGGTTTTCTTCGCCCCGTTCTCGTTGATGCAATAGGTGACAACCACGTCGGCGCCGTCGGCGGCCATGGCTTTGGCGATCCCCACGCCGATACCGCCCGACGAGCCGGTAACCAGGGCGATTTTGTTTTTCAACCTCATGATATTTCTACTCCCTGTTCCACACATTGACCTTTTGCACCCAATCGACGCCTTGCCAATCGGGCACGTCATCCAGCGGCCAGACCGGCCGAGTGATATTCTTGTACGGCATGTTACCCAATCGCCCCGAGGCGCACCCGGGACAGGCGGACAGTATAACGCCGGCGGCGAATGGGGCATATCCCGCCCGGAACCCCCCCGGGGACTTTACGACCACGATCTTATAGTCTTTGGGCTCCAGGTTCGCACAGCGATACATCATCGGCGAACTACCCGGACCGACCTTTTCCACCAGTAGCAAAGTAACATCGCCGATGCGGACCGTGGCGCTGTTGCCCATGTCGATCCGGAGACTGTCGCCCAGGTGCCCGGACAGGACGTACCTCGCCGGTTGAAGCGCCACCACCTTCCCGCGAACCTCCAGCGGCTGGGAGAAGATATTATCGCGTTTCCCGCCGACGGGGAAGTTGAATTCTCCGCCGATCCCCGCCGCCCGTGCACAGGCGACGGCCTGTGGGTCCACCATGATCGTCAGCGCACCGTCCGGGATGGACCGCCCGATCAGTTCGCCCAGCAGGTGCACGCTGTCGCCGCCCGCGCCGGAATTCGTGGCGTCTGCGCCATCGGCGAGCACCACGGGCTTCCCCTCACAAGCAAGTGCGGCGGTTACGCTTTCGGAGGCATCGAGGAAGTCCATCGTCATCTGCTCCCTGCGGGCCCAGGACATCTCGGCCAGTTCACCGGCCAATTGCTTCCCCAGGTCCGCCTTGGCGTCGGTAACCACAAGGATCGTCCAGCCAAGATCGGGGACGTCCAGATGGGGCTGCGCCATCAGCACCGAAACGCCCAGAACGTCCGGTCGGGTCTCGATTTCCGCTACCCGCTCGAATATCGGCGCAAGGGCCGGATCGCTCGTGTCCGTTACTTCCCCGATGGTCAGCATTGGCAGACGGATCGCCGCTGCGTTAGGTTGGACGCCGCGAAATATCTTCTCCAGCACGCGTGCACCGCGACGGGCGGTGTCCATCCGGTCCAGATGCGGGTTCGTGTGGTACGCAACGATAGCGTCGGCCATTCGGTTCATCTTGGTCGTGTAGTGGGCGTGAAGATCGAGCGTCGCCACGATGGGCACGTCAGGCCCGACGGCGGAGCGGACCTTCTCCAGGAGCAACCCGTCCACGTCGTTTTCATCTTCGGCGATCAGTGCCCCGTGAAGGGACATCAAGACGCCGTCCAGCGGCCCTGCACGGTCGAGTTGCTCGATGATCGTGCGGATGAAAAATTCCCTGGTCTCTTTCGTGATCGGTCCGCCGGGCCAGGCTTGGGCGAACAGAAGCCCCACAGGGGCAGTCGGGACATCCCAGTCGCGAAGTCCCTTGACGAACCCGCCGACTTCCTCTCCCTCAGCAAAGCTCGCCAACACGTCTTCACCGGTGCCCATACCGAAGGCCTCGAACTCCGCCCGCGTGGTGAGAACCGGATTGAACCCGTTGGATTCCTGCCAGACCTGGATGATACCCACTCGCCTCATACCGGCGACGCTCCGTATTTCTCTCGCATGCGTTTGAGAAAATCGACCGATTTCCTCATTTCGTCCATACCGCCCATCCCGTCCTCGATAGAAATCCACCCATCGTACCCGACACTCATCAACCGCGTGAAGATCGCGTCGTAGTCGTTCGTCCCCTGTCCTGTTACCCCGTGAATCAGGGCGTCGGGATACCCCAGCGTCCCGTCTTCCTGACGCAGGTCCTCGACGGATGTTCCCGGGGCGAGGTACCGGTCGCTTGCGTGCATCGTCATTACGCGGGGCAGAACGGCGTCGAGCACGTCGATGGGGTCGTCCCCGGCGACCAAGGCGTTGGAGGGATCGTACTGCACGCCGAAATGCGGCGAATCGATGCGATCGACAATCTGTACAAAGACGTCCTTTTTCTGGGCGAACTCTCGATACTTCCAATATCCATCCTTGAAATGGTTTTCGATGACCAGCTTGACCCCGCATTCCTCGGCCGCGGGGAGGGAAGCTTCGATGCACTCGACTACCCAGTCCACGCCCTGCTCGACGGAGACCTCCGGACGCGACTGCCCGGAAAGCGTCCGGCAGAATTCGCCGCCCAGCGCCGCGGTGGCGCGGATCATCTCGATTTGCCTGGCGACCTGCTCCCGCCGGGCGTCGGCGTCCGGAATGGTGAAGTCAGGTGAATAGCACATCATGGGCATGCACATCCCGAGGGATTCGATTCGCCCTCGGACTTCGCCCAGGTACCCGGGCTCGTGAGATTCCAAAAACTCCGAATAAAGTTCCAGCCCGTCGCATTCGAGCTGCACCGACTGATCGATCCACTCGAAGAGACTCATTCGCCCCTCGGTTATGTCCTCCAACCAGCACTTGGGAAACGCGGAAATGGAAATCATTTCGTCGCCTCTCGCACCTTCTGCACCACTTCCCGCAGGATGCTCTCGAATTCATCGCCGGTGGCGAAGCGGTCGGGCTGGATCGCCAGCGGCGCCCCGATAACCAGCGAACTGGCGCCCATCCGCACCGTCTCGACCGACTGTTCGATGCTCAACCCCCCTACCGCCTGGACGGGGATGTCCACGGCCTCCAGCACGCCCGGGAGGTCATCCAGCGGGGAAACTCCTTCGACGTACCGCCGCTCGTCGTATCCGGTGTGAACGATGATCCAGTCGGCCCCGAGGTCTTGCATCTGCTTCGCGGCGGCGGGCTTGTCCGGCGCGTTGAGCACGTCGGCCATCACCTCGGCGTCGAAGCTCCGGGCCATCTTGATCATTTCCTTGACCGACGCCCAATGCGCTTGGCTCATCACGACGACGTGCGTGGCCCCGGCCTGGAGCATCATCTCCGCCTCCAGCCCCGCCCCGTCCATGGTCTTCAGGTCGGCCACGATCGGGTGGTCGGGAAACCGCTCCCGCAGCGCCTTGACCGCGCGGAGACCCTCCCCAAGTATCAGGGGTGTACCGGCCTCGATCCAGTCGACCCCCGCTCGCACTGCGCCGGCGGCCATCTCCAGGGCCTCGGGAATGTTCGTGATGTCCAGCGAAACCTGCGTATAGACCTTTCTGCTTTTCATGTCGCTCCTCTGCTAATCACCAGGCTAATCGCCACAAACTGAAATGATAGAAGTTGGGGTCTTTTTTTACAACGTAGTTCCTTGCAGGAGAATTATGGTGACACCCGGAGTGCGTGGGTGTTTGGAAGCGGGGTACCGGCCGGTAAAGTGATCTCTTGTCAAGACCTCCTCTCGCGGCGATACTGTCTCACATGGGCGAACTGGCGGAAAAGCTGGCTGGAAAATTCATCGTCATTGACGGTCCGGACGGGGCCGGTAAGAGCACGCAGTTGCAGATGCTTAAGGAGTATCTGCAGAACGAAGGCCAAGCGGTTGAGATTGTAATTGACCCCGGTGGTACGAAAACCGGCCAGAAAATACGTGAGATCTTACTCGGACGGGACACGGAACCGATCAGCCCAGCCTGTGAGACATTGCTGTTCATGGCCTCTCGTGCCCAGTTGGTGCATGAGAAGGTCCGCCCAGCACTAAAGGCAGGCAAGGTTGTGCTCGGCGACCGGTTCATCTCGGCCACTATGGCGTACCAGGGCGCGTTGGGCGTCGATACGAACGAGATTATTGGTATCGCCCACAAGGCCGTCGGCGATACTTGGCCGGAGTTGACGATCATCCTCGACCTGTCGGCGGAAGAAGGTATTGCACGTGCCGGCGCAGAGCGGATGAAGCCTAAAGAAAAGAAGCGTCGCACGGCTGGACAACTCGGCCTGTTTGGCGACCGGATGGAATCGCGAGCGATGGACTACCACGCTCTGGTCCGCGATAACTTCCTTGCCTTGGGCAAGAAAACCGCCTACCCCCGCCCGGTTGTGCATTTGGACGCAACGGGCAGCCCGGACGAGGTGGGGGCGAAGGTCTGGGGTGCACTTCAGAGGCATTTTGCCAATGATTGACCTTTCGGACATCATCGGTCAGGACGAGGCGATTGCGAGGTTAGAGCAGAACCTTGCGACGGGCCGCTTCCCGCACGCATTTTGCTTCGCCGGTCCGGGGGGCGTGGGGAGGCGCACCACGGCGAAGGCCTTGGCGAAGGTGCTGCTGTGCGAGACCGCAAGCGAAAAAAAGAAGATGGGGCGGGACTCCGTATCCGCTTGTGGAGAGTGCGAAGGCTGCCGCATGATGAACGCCGAAGCCCACCCGGACTTCCACCTGATCTACAAGGAGTTGGGGCGCTACCACGACGACGCCAATGTCCGCAATCGCGTGATGCAGAACCTCGGGATCGACGTGATCCGCCAGTTTCTGATCGGCCCGGCCGGGCGGTCCGCCACGCGCGGACGGGGTAAAGTGTTCGTCGTGCTCGAGGCGGAACTGCTCAGCATCGCCGCCCAGAACGCCCTGCTCAAAACGCTGGAAGAACCGCCGCCGAACGTGACGATCATCCTGATCTGTCGCAGACCCGAGCAGCTCCTCCCGACTACGCGCAGCCGCTGTTCGCTGGTTCGCTTCGGGCCGCTGCCGATGGACTTCGTCGCGCGGAAGTTAACCGAGGGGCAAGTTGCCCCGAAGGAGGCGAACTTTTGGGCGGCGTTTACCAACGGGTCCGTCGGGCGGGCGCTGAAACTCGCACGGGCGGGGATGTACGAAATCAAATGCGACCTGCTGGGTCGTCTGGGGGCCCTTAGTCCCGCCGGCGATGTAAAGCTCGGCGAAGACCTCGCCGCGATAACCGACCGTCTGGCCGAGGTGGAGGTTCGCGAGGCAAAAAAGCAGGACGGCGCGTTACTCTCGAAGAACCTTGCTGCCCGCCGGGCGAGCGGTGCGATGCTGGAACTGATCGCCAGTATCTTCGCCGATGCGCTGGTGCTTTCGACGGGCACGGATCGCCCCATGGTGCACGCCGATCAGTTGCAGGCAATTCAGGCCATCGCCGGGCGGTTCGATCCCTCGGAACTGGCGGAGATAATCGAACAGCTCAGCCGCTACGAACGACTGCTCTGGCGGAACGTCAACGCAAAAATCATCTGGGACAACGTGGTAATTACCTGCGCCTCGGCCGCGCCGCTGCGGGTCTGAATGCACTTTCTGTTCGCAAGAAAGATCATGTGGCGAAACCGCGAGCGGGGAGGATAGCCTTTCGTTATTGATTTATCCGCCGCTTCCCCGTACAAGTGTTCGCTCGCCTGCGAAACATGGAGCGATGATGAAATATTTCTTTCGGTCAATACGATACCTCAAACCCTACCGCACGCGCTTGGTGATTTCGGGGTTGGCGGTGGTGTTTATTGCCGTTCTGTGGGGCGGTGGACTGGGGATGCTCTTACCGGGCATGAAGATTCTCATCAGCCCCGACGGGCTGCACGGGTGGGCGTGGAACTCCATGACGCAGGACCGAATGAACGCCCGACTGACACGTCGAACCGTTCCACCCAAGACACTTATTGACGGCCAGAAAATCTCTATTGTCCTGAACGTGGGATCCGTCGAGAGTGGCGGCCGGGCCGAGGAAGCTAAAATCCACGATGGCGATTGGCTTGTTGGGCTGGTGGACGACACGGGACAAAAGCAGTACCTTCGCGGCGACGTGCTACAGCGTGACCTTGCGGTTTGGGATCGCCAAAGTCGCATCGCCCATCTGATTGTCTACGACCCCGTCGCGCAAAAGTCCCGCACCCTGCTGGTAAAGCTGCACCGGCTGCGGTTCGTTTCGAGACTGCTGGGGCGTATCGCCCGCGCTGTCCCCGAACCGAAATCCCGTGAGGAAAGGTTCGGGATACTCGTTTGGCTGCTGGTGGGGATGCTGGTCCTGACGCTGGTGCGAAACGTGCTCCGCTTCGTGCAGGAGTATCTCGTCCAGACCGCCGTGCTGCAGAGCATGTGGGACCTGCGGGCCGAGTGTTACAACGTCGCGCTGCGACAACCGATCACGTTCTTCGCTAAAAGCGGGACGACCGACACGACGAGCCGCTTCATTCAGGACAGCACGGAACTCGGACGGGCGCAGATCACGCTGTTCGGAAAGACGCTGGTCGAACCGGCCAAGATGATCGCATCGCTTGTTGCGGCCTTTGTCATCAGTTGGGAAATGACGCTGGTGGCGATACTGGGCGGGCCTTTCGCCTACGTGCTTATCCGCCGGTTCGGGAAGACCATGCGAAAAAGCACCAAGAGCGCGCTGGAGAGCTGGTCGGACATGCTGGGGGTGCTTGAAGAGACGCTGGGTGGGATTCGCGTGGTGAAGGCCTACACCATGGAGGCGGAGGAGCGAAAACGGTTCCACCGGGTCAACCGCCAGTTGTACAAACAGCAGCGGCGTATGTCCCGGATCGACGCGGCCACTTCGCCCACGGTGGAGATGCTGGGTATTTTCGCCGCCACCCTGGCCGTGGGCGGGGCGGGATATTGGGTCTTCCGCGGACGGATGGACCCCGAGCTGTTCCTCGTGTGCATGGTCTGCCTGTTCGCCACGTACGACCCCGTGCGGAAGCTCTCGAAGGTGGTCATCCGATTCCAGCGGGGCGACGCAGCGGCTGAACGGATCTTCGAACTGCGAGACCGCCAGCAGGAAAAACTCATTCCCGGCGCCCCATCCTTACCGCGCCACGCCGAGAAAATCGAATTCCTCAACGTCAGCTACCGCTATCCCGACGCGCCGGGGTGGGCAGTGAAAAACGTAACCCTCCACATCCCCGCCAAGCAGATTGTCGCCATCGTCGGGCCTAACGGATCGGGCAAGACCACGCTGGTAAGTCTGCTCCCGCGACTGCTGGAGACAACGGAAGGTCAAATCCTGCTGGACGGGCGAGACATCGCCACCCATTCGATGCGATCGTTGCGGCGACAGATCGGGATCGTCACCCAGGAAACGATCATCTTCAACGCCACCATCGCCGAGAACATCGCCTACGGCCTCCGCCGGGCCGGAAACGAGCAGATCCTGGAAGCAGCGAAAAAGGCCTACGTCGATGAGTTCGTTCGCAATTTGCCCGAGAAGTACGAAACGATGGTTGGGCAGCGTGGAGCGACACTCTCCGGGGGACAGCGGCAGCGAATCGCCATCGCGCGGGCGATCCTGCGCGACCCGGCGATCCTCATCTTCGACGAGGCTCTCAGCCAGATCGACCCTGACAGCGAACTGCGAATCCATCAGGCCATGGAAGAGTTCATGCGGGACAGGACGACGTTGATGATAGCGCACCGCTTCTCCACCGTACTGGCCGCCAATAAGATTATCGTCATGGACGAGGGACAAGTAGTGGACAGCGGGAAGCACGAGGAACTCCGGGAGCGATGCGGATTGTACGAGAACCTCTACAAGACCCAGTTCGGGGGCGCCGGATAGCGCGTTTTCAAAAAAAGTATCGTGGTCCCATTGTCATTCTGAGCGAAACGGTGAGCGATAGCGAACCGCGTAGCCTGTGGTGAGCTTGTCGAACCGTCGAAGAATTTCTATGGCAACGAGACCCTTCGACTCCGCTCTCCGGGCTTCGCTCAGGGTGACAGTATGACACCTTTTTTGAAAAGTGCGCCAGCCCCAAAAGGACGCTTTCTTAGAGCACGTAACATTACATTGCAGCGTTCCGGAGTTCCTGCCCCGGGACGTCAGAGTCGCCCAAAGCGCCAAGAGGTCCCGCAGCAGGAGCTACGGAACCCGAATTAATTACGTGCGGATGTTTTTCTTAGCCCCGAAGGGGCGATCGTTCCTAGCCCGAAGGGACGTCTTTTCTTAGCCACGCGCAGGCGATAGCGCAGCGCGTGCGTGCAAAGCACGCACCCTACATTCCAAGCGATTACGAGCCGCGAGCGCGAGCGAGCGGGAAATGTTCGCTAACCGCGTGCGTTCAGGACACACATCCTACAAACTAACTTCCGAAACGAGGCGGGCGCGGATACAATGAGGCTTCCGTGAATTCCACACAACGCATACGAATTATCCTGCTGGTTTCGGCGTTCGGCCTGTCGGTCTGCGGGTGTGGAAAAATCGAACCGGGCGGGATGGATGAACTGGGCAGACCGGGCGAGATGAGGGTCTGGGCCGTCTCCGATATGGTCGCCCTCACTGACCGCACCGCCCCGTTCCGGGACAAGTCCATCCTCGCCGAGGACGGCCGGACGGTCAGCCTCTTCGCCGCCGCCAATGAAACCGTCAGTCTTCAACTCGTCATCGACGCACCCTCCAAGGACGTCGCAGCCGTGAAAATCAAGCCCGCCCCCCTGCTCGGGCGGGATAAAAAAGACCGGATTCCCGCCGACTGGATCACGGCGTTTCGCATGATACCGATAAAGGTAACGAAGTTTCCCGCGTGGTATCTTCGGCTGGCTTCGGAGGCGCCTGAACCGGGGAACTTCTACGACGCCCTCGTCCCGCTCGATACCCGTCCCGGTGCCCAAGGCTGCAAACTGCGGACTGGGCAGCGGCTGGCCGTGTGGATAGACGTCTCCGTCCCGCGAAACGCCCGCCCGGGCGTCTACGGGGGACACATCACCGTCTCCACCGGACCGTTCACCGAGCGAAAGGTGAAAATTCAACTGAAAGTCTACGGCTTCGTGCTCCCCGATGCCCGTGCATTACCGGCCGTGGGGGGATTTGACCATCGAACCTTGTACCGGCAATTCATCCGTCGCCCGGGCGAGAAGCAACCCTACGAACCCGTCCATCTTGACCCGAAAAATCCCCTCGTCCGGGAGGGGCTGGAACTGATCCGCCAGATGATGGTTCTCGCCCACGAGCACCGGTTGGACCTGTTCGACAAACGGATCCGCCCCGCCATCAAGCGAGACCTGCACGGAAAACTGCAACTGGACTGGAGCGACTACGACGCGGTTGTTCGACCTTACCTGGACGGATCGGCCTTTGCTGATCGGATCGGCTGCCCGGTTTGGCCGATTCCATATACCGACACATGGCCGGTACCTAAATACTACGGCGGTCTGGCGGCGGCCGCAGACACCGCCACCGACCCGCGTGTCGACGGAAGGGGTGGGCAGGGCGTGACTGGCCTACACGCCCGCGGGCAGATGGCCGCAGGGGCTCACCCCGGCGAGGACACCATCGCGCTCTCCGCGGCATAGACGCGCC
>SDBV01005026.1_pt1 | contig 18804 bp, 16 predicted proteins | sample 2277081 | NCBI WGS metagenome assembly SDBV01 (sample SAMN10402039, study PRJNA504765) | marine sediment metagenome | isolation source: marine sediment core GS10_PC15, 223 cmbsf | place: Arctic Ocean: Southern Knipovich Ridge | collected 2010
TAACTCAAGGTATCTCTTTCTATTTTAACGACAAAAATTAACCTATGATAACTAGATATTTAGTCGGAATAAGATTTAAAAGATTTTAAAATAAGGTTAATTTATAGATTTAAAAATACACTCTGTTAAAAGCTAAAATAAAGTGAAAATTAAAATATTAATTATTATATTTATCCTATATCTAAAATAAATTTTTAGGAGTAATTAGTTATGTCGAAAAAAGAAATATTAACTGGTAGTCGTTCTTCTGAAAGAGAAAAGATTTCTCGAGAAAGGTTTTTTGAATTATTTAAAAACAGTCCAATACCACCAAATGAAATCTTACAGAATTTGGGTCTTTACATTAATAGACAGTTATTATCAAAGATTTTATTTATGCATGAATTATACCTAAAAATTATTAATATTCATGGCATCATCATTGAGTTTGGAACAAGATGGGGGCAAAACTTAGCTCTATTCGAATCTTTTCGTGGAATCCTATGAACCTTATAATTATAGTAGAAAAATTGTAGGTTTTGATACATTTGAAGGATTTCCTTCTATTCATGAAAAGGACGGGTATAGAAAATTTAGTAAAGTCGGTGCTTATTCTGTAACTGAAAATTATGAAGAACATTTAGAATCAATTTTAAATTACCATGAAACTGAGAGCCCATTATCTCATATTAAGAAATATGAGATACTAAAAGGTGATGTAATGGTTACTTTTAAAGAATATCTTAATAAAAATCCTGAAACAATTATCTCGTTAGCTTATTTCGATTTAGATATATATGAACCTACTAAAAAATGTCTTGAATTAATAAAATCCTATCTCACAAAAGGAAGTGTAATTGGTTTTGATGAACTTGCGTTTAAAGACTTTCCAGGGGAAACAATTGCTTTTAGGGAAGTTTTAGGTTTAGATAAATATAAAATCCAGAGAACACCATTGAATCCTTTTCCATCCTATATCATTATTGAATAATATTCTTTGGCATCAATTTTATGTGGGATTTATTCTAAATATTACTTCGGGTTTAATGATTTTTGCAAGCTCAAAGATTTTAACATTCTCACCTAATTTCTTAAATTGACTCATAAGCTCATATTATTTAACAACTTATAAAAATATATCAACCTTATTTATATCTAGAAATAAAGACCTTTAAAACCGAATTGAGCAAGAATAATTTGGTAAGAAAAGAGTAGAAAAAAGAGATGGATAATGAAAACATTACTGGTTAGTTTTGTTTATCCCATTATAAAACAATATTTAAAAGATTTTTTCAATTCAGTAGATAATCAGACTACTGAAGATTTTGACATAATAATTTTAAATGATAATTTTAATGAAGATTTAAATAGATATGGTTATAGCGGTAAAATAGTAGATAATACTGATTTATTAAACATTTTTGAAGTTAGAAAATTAATAATTGATTATACTATCCACAATAACTATGATCTATTGATCTTTGCAGATGCTGATGATATTATGGCTAAGGATAGGGTTGAAATTATAACTAAATCTTATGAAGATAATGTATCTTTTTTCTATAATGATTTATACTTATTATCTAATCGGAATACCGATTTTTTCAAAGGAAAATTACCTAGTAGAATAAAAGATTTGGGAAAAATAAAAGAATATAACTTTTTAGGCATGTCACATACAGCTCTTAATATGAAAAAAGAAAAGGCAATCTTAAAAAAAATGCCAATAACTAATAAGATGATAACCTTTGATTGGTACATTCATAGTTATATCTTGTCAAAAGGAGGTTGTGGTAAAAAAGTAAATTCAAAAACTTATTATAGAACATATGATGATAATATTGCAGGTTTCACCAACTATTTAACAGAAAAAAAATTGAATACTGGTTTAAAGGTAAAGAAATATCATTATGATTTTATGAAACAATTTGATGAATCTTACAAGGAACTTTTAGAAAATATTATGAAATTAGAGAAAAAGTTAAAAAATCCTCAATTTAAGGCAAAATACATTAAATATGTAAATTTAAAGTATTCAGATTGTGTTTTTTGGTGGGAAAATATAAAAACTTTAGATAAAATTAAAGGAGGGGATTTCGATGATTAAGTTTGGGGATAAAGAAATTAAGAATTTTAATGAACCTTATATAGTAGCAGAAATAGGAGCCAATCATAATGGTGATATGGATTTGGCAAAAAAGCTAATTAAGAGCGCTGTTGAATGTGGAGCTGATGCGGTTAAATTTCAATCTTGGAATACTAAATCCATCATTTCTAAAGAAGTTTATGAACGTAATCAATCTTACAATGATTCTCCTAAAAAACATTTTGGTTCTTTAAAAGAAATGGTTGAAAAATATTATCTAAGAGAAGAACAACATTTTGAATTGAAAAAATATTGTAAAAAACTTAGTATAGAATTTTGTTCAACGCCTTTTTCTAAAGAGGAAGTAAAATTGTTAATGAAATTAGATGTTCCTTTCCTAAAAGTTGCATCAATGGATATTAACAACCTAGAATTATTAAAATATATAGCTAAACAAGGAAAACCCATAGTTTTATCGTCAGGAATGGCAACATTAGGAGAAATTGAACAAGCCATAAAGACAATTGAAGAACAAAATAATGATCAGATTGTGATATTACATTGTATTTCAATTTACCCTCCTAAATATAAAGATATAAATCTAAATAATATTAAGATGCTACAACAAGCTTTTGATTATCCAATTGGTTTTTCTGATCATAGTATGGGTGTTTTTATTCCTCTTGCTTCAGTCGCATTAGGGTGTTGTCTAATAGAAAAACATTTTACTATTGACAAGGATCTCCCTGGTTGGGATCATGAAATTTCTGCAGATCCAAGTGAATTAAAAATAATATGTGAAGAATCCAAAAATATTACAAAAGCATTAGGTACATTTAAAAGAAATGTTTCTGATGCAGGAAAAGAACAGTTGAAAATTTTTAGGAGAAGTTTAGTTTTTAATAGAGAAATGAAAGCAGGAGAAAGAATAGAATTAGAAGATTTGAATTTTAAACGACCTGGTGAAGGTATTAGACCAGATGAAATCAAATATGTAGTCGGTAGAAATTTAAAGAAAAATAAACATTATGATGAATTATTATACTGGGAAGATTTAATTTAACAACTAATTATGTATGAAAATAAAAAAATTATGGCAATAATACCTGCTCGAGGAGGTTCTAAAGGTCTACCACGGAAAAATATAATGTTATTAGATGGGAAGCCTCTAATAGCTTATACGATAATTGTTGCTAAGAAAAGTCATATTTTTGATCGAATAATTGTATCTACAGATAATAATGAAATTGCAGAAATAGCTAAAAAATATGGAGCAGAAGTACCTTTTATTAGGCCCACTGAATTAGCTACAGATAAAGCAGATAGCATGGATGTTGTTATCCACGCATTGAAATGGTTCAAGGAAAAAGGTAAAAAATTTGATTATATAATGAAGTTACAACCTACTTCTCCTTTAAGAACGGTTCAAGATTTAATTAAGTCAATGGAATTAATTATTGAAAAGGATGGTGATTCTGTTATAAGTGTTTCTGAATGTGAACATCATCCTTTATGGTCTAATAAGTTAGATCCAGATTTAAAGATGAGTAATTTTATAGATGAGGATATAAAAGGAAAAAACAGACAAGAATTACCTAAATACTATCGAGTAAATGGTGTCATTTTTATATCGAAGGTTGATACATTGCTAAACACAACGGATTGGTATGGAGAAAAAAGTTATGCGTATATTATGGATTCCAAAAGGGCATTAGATATAGATTCTGAGATAGATTTTTATTTAGCTGAGTTAATGCAAAAACTAAACAAGTAATAATATACAACTTTTACTATTTATATCATCGGGAAAAATACACCTAAATATAAGTTAACACGAAAAAATATAGAAAATTTTTCCAATTTTTCTTTTCTAAAAAGAAAAGTAATATATTGGATTCATTTTTTTGAGAGTTAAACTTTCTGATATATCCTCTATCATAAAAACTTTTAATCTTTATTATACAATTTTTTTCCCTTTTTTACCGACTATGATGTCTATTATTGTTCTATTGAGGTTTTTTGTTGAAACTGTTAAATTCAGGCAAAGGGATGAAACAAACTATCTTGTTTTCCTTTTTACAGCGGTACTGATGATCAAAAAAATTTTCAAAAATTAAAATTAACAAGATCACATAGAGGAGCAGAAAAAAGAGGAGTAGAATATTTCTCAAATATAAATGAGATGGATTATAATTAAGTAGGATTTAATTATCGAATACACTCTTTGAAAGTAGCGACTGGAATTGCATAATTATAGAAATAAACAACAAATTTAACCAAAAATGATGATATTATAACGATTATACTTATAGAATAAATTTTATATATCTGATATCTTTTTCATACAGAGATATCATTTAGCATAAATAAAAATTTTTGAAAAAATGAAAGAAAAATTTATGGGTGTTTTAGTTCTTCAATTTAGTGCCTATTTTTTCAATTTTTTTTCAATCTATTTATTAGTACTTAATTTAGATATAGCAATAATGGGAAGTTGGGCGTTTGTTGTAAGTACTATAAATATTGGATTTATGTTTTATGACTTAGGATTCACATTAATACATTATAAATATTCTGGTAGAGAAGATTTTGAAGATTATTTCGGGACTTTTTTCACAATAAAGCTCTTTCTTCTTATTTTGAATTTTTTATTCACATTGGCTTTAATTACTATATTGGGATTATGGACATCAAATTATATATCATATATTTTAATATTTTTATTTTCAATGTTTTTAAGCAAACTTGCGTATGTTTTTCTTACCAATTTAAAATCAAAAAAAAAAATTTTTAGAAGTCAAATACCAGTCTTTATTCAATCTTCTCTAAATAGTATAACGATTGTTTATCTCGCATTAAATCTCAATTTATTTAAAGATCCTCTACTTTTTTTAAGCGTGACTCATCTTTTTTATAATTTTCTGCTTTTTGTTTTACTAATTTTGCTTTCTAAAAAAAGTGTAAAAATAATAAAGCCAAGGAAAGATATTGCTAAAAGTTATTATAATGATGCTAAATTTCTTATTATTTACTCTATACTGTTAATAGTAGGGTCAAACATAGGAAATTTAATTGTATTCTCGTCTTTTGGAGAAGAAACTCTCGGTTATTTTAATTTAATTAATACCTATTTTTTTAGTATGCTAGGAGTTATAACTCTTAGTTTAGGAGAGGTGTTTTTGGTGTATTTTGCAGATTTTTTTGAAAAGAGAAATTTTATGGAAATTAAGAGTATGATTTATTCTATAGAGAAATATTCATCAATTCTATTTTTAGGAATTGTAATCATCACTTTTGTAAATGGAGAGTTAATAATGAGACTGTTTTTACCTAATTATTTAAATTCAGTTCCAATTTTATATGCTTTAATTTTAATTCCTTATTGCAATGCAATTACATCCCCCTATGCAAGACAAATGCGAATTGGAGGGAAACAAAAAGAAGCCGCTTTATTTGATTCATTAAATCTTACACTAAAAATTATTTTATTATTTATATTAATTCCACCAAATATATTCTTTTTCCCCAGTTTTGGATTAGGAATATGGGGGTATGCTATTGCAATAATTATATCATGGATATTCGGAGTTATAGGATATAGGGTATTATCAAAAAAATATTTTAATATGCCTTATCAAAAAAGCATATTAAAACATTTAATGATCGCACTGTTAATAATAGTAATTTCTCAATGGATTAAAAATACTATTTTATCAAAAATTGTTACAAATTTATATCTTCTGCTAATAATTTCGACTCTGTTTGCTTTAGGATTATATGTATTATTACTATGTTTTACTAAAGAATTGGGAAAAAAAGATATAAAATTTTTTAAAAGTCTATTAAATATAAAAAATTATTATCAATCCTTTAGAGAAGAATTTGATTAAAAACACTCATTAAATTTCGAATTTAGTGAACATTTTTTATATTATACTATAAATCTATTGGTTAATGACGTATATTAAATTAAGGCTTCCAATTAAATTCAAGTATGAAAATGTCAATTGATTCCAATATTATGATATTTTTCCGAGAGGATAAGATTTTTTTCTTAAAAAAGTTTTAATCAAGAAATAATTTTTACTATACGCAAATTTAATCAATATAGCTTTATTCTAACTTAAATTTTTATTTTGGATTTAATCTTTACACAAATATTATAGAAAAATGCTCTTAGAAATATAAATAACAGCTTAAGATCCCTTATTCTCCTATTTCTCTTTAAAAATCTTATTAAGAAAGTTAGGAATAAATGTGGATACTGTAAAAAAATTTGTACAAAATACATTCCCCCCCAATTCATTTGTTTTTTGATTAAAAAATTTTGTGCAGCAGGATATTGAGACATAATATCTATAATAATGAATATTATTGTCGTATTTTGATTTATTTTAAGAATATAATTTAACTGTTTTAATATAATGAAGAAAATCCATTAGAAGAAATAGGAGCATAGAAATAAAAGTTAGCTTAATCCGATTCGTATTTATTTTTCTAACTTGAATATTGAATTTTTGAAATAAATTTAAATCATTTTTACTTAAAAAAGGTGCTGAGATTTCTTTTACTTTTAAATTATTATCTAATAAGAATCTAATTTAAACATGATTTTTTGTGAAAATTACTATCACTCATATGGAGTAAACTAAATAAGTGTTAAAATTTTTACAATCTGGGAAAGACAGTATTTTAATCTTTCTTTATAATTTTCTAAGAAATTTATGAATATAAAAAAAAGAGAATAGATCTCTAAAAAATGAAGACAATAATTTTAGCAGGTGGATGGGGTTCAAGACTTGGTGACCTAACTGAAAACATCCCAAAACCAATGGTGAAAATTGGCAATAAACCGATATTATGGCATATTATGAAAATCTATTCTCACTATAACTATAATGAATTCGTAATATGTTTAGGTTATAAAGCCGAAAAAATAAAAGATTACTTCTATCATTACAGAATTAAGAATAATGATTTTACAATTGATTTATCGAATCAAACTATTCAATACCATAGCACATTTAATAAATCAAATTGGCAAGTGACTTTAGTAGATACTGGATTACACACTTTCAAAGGTGGAAGGATTAAAAGAGTGGAAAAATATCTTGATCCCGATATGAATATGCTTACATATGGAGACGGTGTTGCTGATATTAACATATCAGATTTAGTTAAATTTCATAAATCTCATAATAAAATGATAACTATCACGGGTGTATATCCTCCTGCTCGTTTCGGTGCAATTATTGAAGAGCGGGGTGTTGTAAAAGTATTTCATGAAAAGGTCCAAGTATCCAGTGGATTAATAAACGGAGGTTTTATGGTTTTTAATAACTCTTTCTTAGATTTCTTAACGCCCGATGAAAATTGCGATCTTGAGAAAGGACCACTTGAAGAGTTATCTGCTAAAGGAGAAGTTATGGTTTATAAACATGAAGATAATTGGGAATGCATGGACCATGAGAGAGATGTATATCATTTGAATAATTTATGGAAAACTAATAAAGCATTTTGGAAAGTATGGTAATAAAAAACATTTTCGGTAATTTTTTTGAAGAAAAGAATATTCTGGTAACTGGACATACAGGTTTTATTGGTTCTTGGCTCTCGATTTGGCTAATTGAATTAGGTGCCAATATAACTGGATTTGCTTTATCTCCTTTAACTGAGAATGATAATTTTGTTGTTACAAATCTCAGTAATAAAATGGATAGTATTAGTGGTGATATTAGAAATTATGACAATTTAAAAAAGGTCTTTAAAAAAACTAAACCAGAAATAGTTTTTCATCTTGCAGCTCAGCCAATCGTACGAAGATCCTACAGATCTCCAAAAGAAACCTATGATATTAATGTTGGAGGAACTGTAAATGTTTTTGAAAATTTTAGAAAATGTGATTCTAGTATGTTTTTAATCAATTTTACCACAGACAAATGCTATGAGAATCAAGAATTTTTAGAGGGTTATAAAGAAGATGATCGATTAGGGGGTTTAGATCCTTATAGTTCAAGTAAAGCTTGTTCGGAATTAATAACTTCTGCTTATAGAAGATCATTTTTTAGTAAAGATTCAATTCAAATTAAGAAGAAAGCTTCTTCTGTTAGAAGTGGAAATGTAATAGGGGGCGGAGATTGGCAGGAGGATCGTCTAATACCCGATTGTATGCGAGCAATAATGAAAAATGAAGATATAATAATTAGAAATCCAAAAGCTGTACGTCCGTGGTTATATATCCTAGAAATTATTCGAGGTCTTTTAGTTTTAACTAAAAAAATGGGGGAATGTGAAGAAGATTATTCAGGAGCATGGAATTTTGGAATTGATAAAAAAAATGTTATTCAAGTAGAAGACATTGTAAAGAAAATTATTAATTATTTAAGTAAAGGTAAATTTAAAATACAATCTTCCCCAGATGCGGATAATTTTCATGAATCAACTTTGCTTTTTCTAGACTGTACGAAAGCTAAGGATTTATTAGGTTGGTATCCAAAATTAGATATTGATAAAACTATAGAATTTACTTGTGATTGGTATATGCAAGAAAATCCAAATTATGATATAAATGTTAAAATGATTAAAGATTATATGGAATTTGTAAAAAATTAAGAATATGGCTCTAATTGAAAAAAATAATATTACAACCAGAAGGAACTGGATTTATAGATTACACAATTGCGAAGATAAAAAAATTTGGATAAAATATGAAAAAGCATAAAATTGTATTAATCAACATATACTATTCTGAATCGGGATATGGAGATAAATTAAATTTTCCCCCTTTAGGGATTGCATATATCTCCGAGTATTTAAATATCTATGAAATTAATCATCAAATTATTGATATGGGTTTAGGTTATACCCCAAAGCAAATTTTCGAGAAAATAAAATCTTTTCAGCCCAAATGGATTGGAATTTCAATAAATTCTTTATTTATTAATAGAACTTGTTCTTTAATTGAAAAGATTAAAGATATAAACCCTACTGTTAATATAGTCGTTGGTGGACCGCATATTACGACTCAAGGAATTAACATTCTTTCTGAAATTCCCTCTGTGGATTATGCCATTGTTGGAGAAGGAGAAATTTCTTTTTATGAATTAATAAGCGATAAATCTAAATCTGAAATAAAAGGATTAGTTTATAGAACTAAGGATGGTTCCTTCAAAATAAATGAGCGAAGAATTATAGAAGAATTAGATAATATCCCATTTCCTAAATTTGAAAAATTTGAATTAAATAAATATTTACAGAGAATAATTCCCATAATTTCATCAAGAGGGTGCCCTTTTAAATGCATTTTTTGTCAGCAAAGTAGTTTATTAAGTAAAAACTGGAGGGGTGTTAGTGCGGAATATTTTATAGATTGCATTAAATATTGGGTAGAAAAAGGATATACTGAAATTCATATATTGGATGATAATTTCACATTTAACCAGAGAAGATTAGAAAAGATTGTTGAATTATATAAGAAAGAAAATATTAGAAACATTAAATTAGTCCTGATCGGAGGTATAAGAATTAACCAAACATCCAAAAAAACCCTTCAGCTTTTAAAAAGACTCAATATTGAAAAGATTGCTTTTGGCGTTGAGAGTTTTTCTAATAAGGTATTAAAATTCATAAAAAAAGGAACTTCAGAAAATAAAATTGAAGAAACTATTAAGAATGCTACTGAAATGGGATTTAAAGTTAAAATATTTTTAATAATAGGGTTTCCTTACCAAACTCCTGAATCACTTAGAAAGACATACAAGCTGGTATTAACTTATCCAATTTATCAAGTAAGGTTCTTTAATCTTGTACCTTACCAAAAAACAGCATTAATGGAGTGGATAGATGAGAATGGTGAATTGATTTATCCTTCTAGTGTTTATATGAATAAATTTAAAAAATATCAGGATATACCTCTTTTTAAAGCAAAAAATATGATGAGTGTTGAAGAAAGAACTAGAGAATTAAAAATTGCTAGAAATGTCTCAAGATTAGTTGAAGAGAGAAGTAAATACTTATTTGATGAAATTGACATTAAGGAATGATTTATTTTCAAAAAAATTAATTTTTCTTATATCTAATAATATTAACTGATAGATATGGATTTGACAGATAAAATAATAATGGTAACTGGGGGTACAGGATTTATAGGTTCAAACTTAGTAAATCAATTAACAAACAAAGGATGTCATGTTAATATCATTACTTTATCTAATGAATTTGATTGGAGAATTGAGGATAAAAAAAAATGTAAATTCTTCTATATTGATCTTCAAAATTATTCTGGTGTTAAAAAATGCATTGATAGGATAAAACCAGAGATTATTTTTCATATGGCTGCTTATGTAAACCCTGAAAGAGAGATAAATCTAATTGATAAATTAATTTCTATAAATTATATCGGAACCAAAAATTTATTGGTATCCTTAAATGATTGCAATTATGATTTATTTATAAACACAGGGACTAGCGATGAATACGGAAGAACATTCGCTCCCTTCAAAGAAACACAACGAGAAAAACCAGTATCACCATATTCTGCCTCAAAAGTTGCCGCCACTTATCTCTGTGAAATGATGGCGAGCACATATGATAAACCTATAATTACTATCAGACCATCTTTAATCTATGGTCCCAAGCAGATATCCAATTCTTTAATTCCATTACTTATATATGCGGGAATATCTAAGAAAACCCTTTCTTTAACACCTTGCGAACAAACCAGAGATTTTCTTTTCATTTATGATCTTGTAGATGCTTGTATATCTTTAGCAGCTAATGCTAATAAGGTAAAAAAACTAGGAATCTTTAATGTAGGAACAGGAAAAGAGATAAAAATTTTGAAAGTTGTAAATTTAATCAAAAATCAATTTCATGATGCAAATTTTATAATCGGAGGTAAACCATATAGAATTGGAGAAGCTATGAGTTTCTACTTATCAGTGGATAAAATAAAAAGTGAAATTGGATGGGTATCAAAATGGGATTTAGAGGATGGAATTAAAGAAACAGTTAAGTGGTGGTTAGAAAACAAAGATCTTTGGATAAGTCATAAAAACATGCTAAATTAAAAAACATTTTTGAGCTTACGATTATTATATCAAATAATTTTCTTGATTTTTAGGTGATCTATTGCTTTTAAAATTATCTTCAAGAATATTAAGTATTATTCAAATATTTCTTGCTAAAGTCCAAGGTAAAATGTTCAAAAACTATGATGTGCGGGATGTAAACTTGTATTATAGGAAATATAGCCGTGATAATAATTATTACACTTTTTCTAAGAGTATTACGGAATATGTTATAAAATATAGTGAAAAAGTTGAGGAATTAAAGGAGAATTTAGATCAGAAAAGTATAGAATTAATAGACAAACTATTGGAAAGATATCATTATATCTATACTCACAATGTCATAGAATTAAAAGAAATTCTTACAATCAAGGAACTAAAAGGAGATGGAGAGATAACTAAATACAATAAGGAATATAAACGAAGAAAAAAGCCTATTTTAAGTTATTTTGATAACGCTGTTTTTTATTATAAACATGGTTTAATCTACGTACCTAAAGAAGTTATAAACAATTTAAAAGAAAAGGATGTAATTGATGGAGGTGCCTATATAGGAGATTCTGCTTTTATGTTTGAAAAAGATTTTAAGATCAATAAAATCCATTCATTTGAGCCAAATTTAAAAAATTATCGTGTTTTAAAAAAATCGATAAAATTAAATAATCTAAAAAAGGTCCTCCCTGCTAATACAGGTTTGGGAATGGAAAAGGGATTAGTTAAAATTGAATTTACTGGATCCGCGACTTCTATATTTAAACAAGGGCCTGAAGAAATTCAAGTAACAACTATAGATGATTATGTACTGGAAAACAATTTAAATATTGGAGTTATAAAATTAGATATTGAAGGATATGGATTAAGAGCGATAAAAGGTGCAAAAAATACAATAAAACAACATACTCCAATATTACTTTTATCAATTTATCATAGTAGTGAAGAGTTTTTTGAATTAAAGAGTTACCTCAGTAGCTTAAATCTAAACTATAAAATCATTATCCGTAAATTAGGCTCAAACAAGCCTTTCTATGATACAAATCTTATTGCATGGGTAGAGTAATGAACTTTTATGAATATTGATATTGATTAAAAAATTAATGATTTATTTTCAAAAAAATTAATATTTTTTATATCTAATAATCTTAATTGATATTTATGGCTTTAAAAAACAAAACGATTTTAATTACAGGAGGAACTGGTTTCATTGGTTCTACCATTGAAAATAAGCTCCTAGATCAAGATATACGTGTAAATATTATTGCACTTCCATATGAATCTATGTGGAGAATTAATAAAAAAAAAAATTGCAATTTTATTGGATTAGATTTATCAAATTTCTCTATAGTTAAAAAATATATAAGCAAAATCCAACCAGACATGATATTTCATTTAGCTGCATGTGTTAATCCTGAAAGGGATATAGATGTTATAAAACACACTTATTCTGTTAATTTTAACGGTACAAAAAATTTAATATTATCATTATTAGAACAGGTGTATATTCTGGTATGACTGATGAAATGATTGATTATATGATCTCTCAAATTATTGAATTATTAAATGAAAAAGAATGACTGTGATAATAATATTATGGAAAGAGTTATACTAAGTATTTGTATACCAACATACTTTCGCGCTGAAGTTTTAAATAAGACTTTAAATCACATAATTTCATTTCCAAGTAAAGAGATTGAGATAATTGTTAGTGATAATGCTTCACCTGATAATACTGAAACATTACTAAAATCAATAAAAGATCCAAGACTTAAATATAATAGAAATAAAGAAAATTTAGGATACGATTTAAATCTTTTAAAATGCGTAGAGATGGCAAATGGTAAATTTTTATTTTTCATTTCTGATGATGATATCATCGAATTTAAAGAAATTCCATGGATTTTAGAAACAATAAAAAAAAATAATTCTATCACTCAAATTTTAGGTTCTGTTGGAGATAAGAGGTATGGACACAATAAGATTTACCAAAAGTGTGAAGATAAAGAATTAAGCTCTGGTGAAGAATCTTTAAGTAAATTGAGTTTTAGAAAGTTTTATTTAGGAGGTACTATCCTAAAAAGAGAATCATTAGATATAAATCAAGCTGAAAAATATATCGGTTTTAATTATATTCATTTAGTTCTTATCATTCATGCTATGATATCAGGAAATACTTTATGTACATCAAGAATTCTATGTTATATACCTGAAAATCCGCCAAGTACGAAGGCAGTCATGTTGAAAGGTTATTCAAAAGGATTACCATATAACCATCCTTTAAGTCGTATTTCTCAATTAGAATACCGGTCACAAATAATAAACGAGTTAATAAGAAAATTCCCTAGCGCCTATAAAAAATTGTTAAATCATGAAAAAAAATATGCGTCTTCTTTATTTATGGATTTTTTGTTTAATGACCCAATTTATTTTTTCAAATTATTATTTTGCAAAAGTAAATTTTCAAATTCACTCAAATTTTGGTTATATTTTATAGTTAGATTTTTATGTAAACTTGGGTTACAAATAGGTAAAAAAATCTCAATAATAAAAAATTATAAAACTAAAAAATAGATTTTGATGACTGAAAAAACCTCCATTAAAGAAGGAAATTCAGTACAGAAGTTTCAATAAATAGTTATGAAAATTTCTGTATCCATCCTCATGAGGATAATAAAAATCAAACGATCAAAAAAAAAGACAATATTTATTAAAATCGGCTGTAGGTAATAATTGGATTTAAATGGTTATTTAATCCCAATTTTCTCTCTTAAAAACTCTTTGTAATTTTCTTTCCAGTTTGGATTAAAAAAATATTCTAGATCATAGTTCATATTTAGTTCTTTAGTGTTTAAAATTAAATCTTTTAACTCGTAGTTTTCTTTAAATCTCACTCCAATACCTTCGGGAAGGTTTTTTTTTGATAAGTCATTGTCTAATATAAATAATTTCTTATTAAATCCTAAAGATTCATAAATGCTTGTTGAATAGCAGGCAATAACATTTTCACATAACGCGATATATTCGTAAATATCTCCAGATTTAGCTATCTCTATATTTGCACATTTATATAATTCTTTATACCTACGTTCAAAAGGCACTTCTCCAGGGTGCAATTTGAATAGAATCCTGTACTTCTGTAAATTTTCTGATAAATATTTTGCAATTTTTACAAATCTATCTGTAATTGTACCTTGAGATATTATTAATATACTGTTTTTCTGTTCTTTGATATCTTTATATTTTTTGATACTCTCATAAAAATGAGGATTTCCTATAGTTATTTTTTTAGACGGTGTTTTTATCTTATCATTCCAGTAATCTCCCCAGGTCAAGATATAATCCGGAAGATATTTTTTGTAGTGTTCGCTTTCAAAAATCGAATCTCCATAATTATAAGCCATATGATTTTCAGATATATTCCCATGCTGAAATTCTCCTATTATAATGCCGTTTTCTTTTGCTGTTTTTAATAATGTACTTTTAAATCCTCCATAAGAGGCTGTACGAACAAAAATAACCTTAGGATTTAATTTTTTAAAAACAATTTTAAGATAGGATCTGTAAAAATCATAACCATAATAGTAAAAGCATAATTTTTCTCTGATTTTTTCTGCAAAATCTTCTTCAATATTAACTTTCAATTTCAGAAATTCAATAAATCTTTCGATGACATAATTTTTTTTTTTAGAAAAAAGTCTTTTTATCTGATACAAAAAAAAGGATTTTAATTCGTCATACTCTTTTGTAGCAAAGTTATCAGTATTGTCAGGAATATAATAATGTCCTCTGTGTGAAGTATCAATAACTAATGTTTTGGGTACTAAAGAAGAATAATAATCTGCGCCTATGTTGAAATTTCTGTTATTTAAACGACCTCTTGCACTAACATAATAAAAAATATTGTACCTTTTATTTAATCTATGAGGGGCATATTTCAGAGAATAATACACATATCTAAAGTTTTTTAAAGACAGCTTAGTATAATCGGCTTGAGCAATAGTAAGATTATTTCTTTTTGTTATTATATAAGATAGAACTCTCCATCGTATTAAAGGCCATATCATAAAGTCTTTTTCTTTTATAATAAACTTTTTTTTTATGATCTCATCATCCAATTCAAAAAACTCATGAGTGAACATATATTTACCTCTTCGAAATCTCCATTATTATTATTAAATTTGAAAGTTAGTCAAAAAATAAAAACATTCTATTAAAAGATATTCTTTAGGATTTATGTTATATTTAATCTACCTTCTTTCCTTTTTTTAAATTAGAATTGAAATCTATTAACAATACAATCTCAATGTGGACAGAAGAAAAACTAATGTTTAAAATGTAATTATTGATAAGATTTGGAAATCTATATCCCCAGATACTAGTAGGTATTTAATATATTCTCCATACCAAAAAATATTGAGTTGAGAAAACTGGTTCAAATTTAGACGGTAAAGATTGAATTAATGGCCATTGACTTTCGCTATCTGAAAGAAAAGTGTTGTTTAGTGTTATAATGTATTGAATATTATAAGATTGCAGAGCGTAAAGGTCATTTTCGTATGTAATATTGAGTAACATTATAGATCCCATCAAAACTTTCATAGGGTTTTTGACTCTATAGTCCGTTAAATAGAAAAAGACTAAATTGCTCGAATATAATTTAAATTCTGTGTTCATATAAACTTCATTTGGTGTAATAAAAGCATAATATAAGGATTTCCCATCTTTTGTTTGATCATTAAAAACAGGTAAAAATCCTACTCCTGCAAGTCTTTCTGCTATTAAGGTACCAGCTGTAGTATAAATTAATCCATAAATGTCTTCCTTTTGAAGATAGTCAATAATTTCGATTTCCTCATATGTCAGATATCTATTTTCCCATGGATATGGGCTGCTATCGATAGATCTAAGTCTACCCTCTACAGTGATTGTCGTAAATATTAACAGCGAACTCATCAATACAAAAATCCTCAAACCTTTTTGTAATTTAGCAGAATCAAAAGGGCTAGTAAATAAAATAATATTCCGGGATTTACGTATTATAAAAATAAAAAGATAAAAAAGTAAAGAAGTAATTAATAATACCCATAAAAACCAGAGATTAATTTTTAGAATAATTTCGACGTACAAAAGTGAATACCCCGCAGACAAAAATAAGAGAATCAAGGGAAAAACTCTCTCTGCTCTCCCAGAAATGTTTGCAAAATATTTTTTTATATAAATTAGACCATTCACCGAGAAAATGATTATTATTGGTAAAAGTATGGTTGTTGCATAAAAACTCGGAGCCATAAATGAAAAGGCTACCACAAAAAGTAGTAAATAAATATTCTTTTTAAGAAATTGCTGATTCTTATTATTGAGTTCCCCATTCTTTTTGTCATCAGATTTTTTTAATAAAACAGTCAGTTTGTACAGGGTTATTATTACTCCAACCGGGAAAAAAAGCATTAATAATCCTGCTTGTAGTGCATAATTTATACTGAGATTTGTACTTGCTCCGATTAGAGTTGAATTATCAAAAAATGGAGACCAAATTTTTAGAGGATCAAGCCCAAATATTTCTAAACCAACAAAAAAAGCTATTATACTTAACGGAAGAATCAAAAATACAGTTAGCTTTTGTAAATTTTTATATTTTCGAATAATAACAGTAAATATCATAAATACTATTGTTATAATTGTAGCTAACCAAAGTCTATGTGCAAAAGCACCAACCAAGAGGAGTAAAAACAGAAAAATCGTTGTTTTAAATTTATTATAATCATCATTACTTAATACTTTTAAATTCAGATTTAAAAGAACTATCATGATAATAGTTATAATAATTCTTGTATCAACATCCATTGTAGTCCTATAAATTATATATGGGGATAATAAAATAGCAGCTACAAATACAAATCGGCTCCATTCTTCTTCAAATAGTCTATTTCCGAGATTTCGAGAGCTTTTATAGATAAGGATGATGAGTATAATATCGTAAGCTAATATTGCTTCAGTCATTCCGAATATACCAAATGAAAAGAAGTTCAGGAAACTTACTAAAAAGGCAAGGAACATAGGAACACCTATCGCACGGTGTGAAAATGGATAAACCCCAAAGTAAGAAAAAGGGGAAATTAACCATGTGTTATCAGAAAATAATGCTCCCTCTCTAAGAGCATTTGCCATCCATATTACTTGAAATCCATCTGTTCCATAAATACGCGGGTAATAAGTTAAAGGAAAGATAATAGCTACTAATACAAGTAGGAAGTAATAAAGGCTGGTTTTTTTTATAGTAATAATCATAAAATTATAGCTCATCTATTCAATACCATTAGATTACAGGATTTTTTTATAAAAGAATGTATGATTATATTGTTTCTTTATTATTATCAGTACTTAATCACTCCGACAAAAAGTGATTGCATGATTTCTTCTTTCATGTCGCTAAATTAATAAAGGAAAAGGAAGATAGTTTTAAGTATGGCTAAATACAAAAACTATTTACGAAAAGATCCGTTTTCTCCTTTTTCCCAATTAAATATAGACCCTATGTTTTATAAAAACATTTTGGTTCCCATTATTAAGTCTTTTGCAAAGCCCAGTCAAGATAAAAGGGTTGAGTACTCCAGCGAAGAGTTCTCAATTACCATGTTTCTAAACGCGTTATTTGGATATAGCCCAAATACGGGGACTCAAATCATGGAACGGCGATTAAATTCACTATTAAAAGGGGAAACAGAGAAATATATTAAACAGACGAGAATTCTCCCGCATCCCTCTCAAATGAACAAATATTCGCATAAATTTTCCATGGAAGATACAGATAACATCTTGCTTGAGATTAACAGAAAGGTTTTGATGATACTATTGGAGTATCAGATGATTCCAAGGAAAATTAAAATTGCTTTTGATTTCAAGAAACAATTATATTACGGAGAAAAGGATAATCCTCACGTTATCGGCATCTTAGCTGAAAAAGGGACGAAGAAAGCGTTTAAATGGCACACTTGTGCCGTCATTTTAAAAGGGCGTGAACTCCAAATTGGTTCGAAAATGATACAGAAAGGAGAGAAAAAGGAGCCCTTTGTTCGGAAAATGATTGAATACTTGGAATCGTTAGGTTTTACGGTTGAATTATCCGTCATGGACAGAGAATATTATGATAAAGCGATATTTAAGCATTTAGACTCGAAAGGGATTACATATATTACGCCCGTGAAAGGGTCTAAGACCCTGAATGCCATAAAAGAAGAAGCCTTGAAAGATCCTAAAAAAAGGGCTCAAGACTACGATATGAAAGATGGATATGAACGTGGAAAAGGTTATAAGTATTTCACCCATAAGATTGGTTTTTATGCTAAAAGAAAGAAGAGTTTTAACAAATTAAGAGCCCAATACAAGAACAAAACATGTAAAAAGGAAGATATCTTAAGCAATATTTTTGTTCTGGCATCAAATCAAGAATTTAATGCCCCTATCATCAAGAAAAAGTATAAATTTTATAAAATAAGAAGCGATTACGGAGATCGTTGGCGGATAGAGACATCTTATCGCGAAGTAATTCCTTTTGTGACCTATTCTACCAGTAAAATCCCCGAAGTGAGGAATTTATACTTTATCATAGCTTTGCTCCTTTATAACCTCTGGGTAATTGTGAATATTTTTCTACACAAAAAGAAACCTTGGCTGTCG
>SDBV01005027.1_pt1 | contig 18801 bp, 11 predicted proteins | sample 2277081 | NCBI WGS metagenome assembly SDBV01 (sample SAMN10402039, study PRJNA504765) | marine sediment metagenome | isolation source: marine sediment core GS10_PC15, 223 cmbsf | place: Arctic Ocean: Southern Knipovich Ridge | collected 2010
TCGGATTCGTCTTCTATAAACTCGCTCGTGGTAACCGCCGTGGTCTCCAGAATGAGGTTGATTCGTTTCTTCACGATCGGCAGCAGGGGTACATGCTGTATGCGGCGAATGATTCTCTTGCCGGTGGCGTCATAGATAACAAGGTCGCCGGCAAGGCAGACAATCAACTCGAAGAAATCCGGGTAGCTCGAACGAATGCGTTTGGCGCCGCGGGCCAGGGAATCGTCCATCCTGCCGAACTGGTAATGCTCAAACTCGTTGTGGGTGATTCGCCACTTGCAGTTGACCCGCGTCCACAGCCACATGATACCGTAAAAAACCAGAAGCGGGATACTCACGATCAGGGCGAGATTTTTCGAATACTGCGGGTCCAGGTCGGCGAAGAAGCGATAGATATCCGCAAAAAGGGTAACGCCCTTTCCGCCTAACCACAAAATCATCATCCACAGTGCAACGACCACCACCAGCCAGAAGGCCGTGTAATTGCGGTTGACATCGAGCCCCATTGTTACAATCACCAGAATGAGGGTCACACCGTACACCCACGCCAGTGCCTCCAACGAAGCCCACTGGTAATGGGCGAACGGCCACAGCAAAAAGCCCATGACAATCAGCGGCCAGACGAAGAGAAATTTCGGATACGTGTAGAACGTGATCTCGTGTCTGGGTTTTGGGGTCTTCTTTTTTTTCTCAGCTTTCTTTTTCTCGGTCATTCCTGAATCTCCATTTCAACTGAATTCAGCTAATTTATCGACCATTTCCATGTATGAAAACAGTTGTATTCGCGACAACTCGTAGTGCTGTCTCAACAGGCAGATGCGCCGCGAGTATCTTTTTTCACCTTTCAAACACTCGTCGATAATCTCCATTGCCCGCCGGGGATCCTCCATTGCCAGCGTGCAGAGCGCGTGTTTGTCGAGATAAAACACCGTCCTTGCCACTCTTGTCTTGAGCGGCTCACCCGCCATATCGGGAAGATATTCAGCCATGAACTCATCAGCCGTCTTCAGAACGCCCCTCGCCCGGTCGACCTTGCTTTTCGCTCGCTTCAAAGGAAATACCGCACAGGGTATCATCTCTTCGAGTTCGCCAATATCTCCTACAGGGTCATTGTCGAGAAGTCCCGCCGAGAATTCAATATCATAATCGAGTCTCAAATCCATCGCATTTGCAAAATCCCTGCCGAACATGCGGTGGATCTGGATGCCGGCGTCTGATTTATTCGCCGAGAATATTGAGCGAATCATCTTCTTTCGCGAATCCCTCAATTCCTGCAGAATCGCTGCGGCGTTTTCACCGAAGTTGCCATGTATGAGATTGTCGCTTTTGGCATCGGCCCACAGAAAATCCTGGGCGTCAAAATAACTCGTACTCCTCTTTGAAACATATTCGGCATTCATTCGGCTCATCAGCGTGCCCACGCTCATACCCGTCTTCTTCATCGTCAGGCTGAACCACAGCGGGTCAGGATGGCCCGAAAGCGCTTCCTTGAACCTGGTCAGCACGGGTATGCCAATCTCGTTTCGTATGCCGCGGATCGTCCTGTTGGCGGCAAACTGCTTTTTTAGCTTGTTGTCGTTGGCGGTAAAAAACGCTCCGTCATACCAGTCCTCGATAAGCGAAAGGTCAAAACCCGTCATGGCTCTTTGCAGTTTCTGCGGCAGCGCGTGCTTGAGCGCAAAACCCGCCGAAACGATAAAACCTTCCCGCGTGCTCTCCATCTTCTCCGACAAAGGCCTGAACTGCTCGATGTATCGCAGAAACTCATCGAAGCACACGTCGTCAATCCCGAAGTACTGCTTCATCTGGCCGGGCCATGTCCTGACAAAGGCGGCCAACTGCTCACGATTCTTCCTGATATCGTCGGCCTCGCGGCAATCGTCGGCGTTATGCAGTCTGGACTCGTATTTGAAAACCCTCTCCCAGAGAATCTCAAGGTGCCTGCCCATGTCGGCCTTCTTGCGGTCCTCCATCAGGTTCATACTGTTGGCGTCGGCGACAAGCAGCTTCTCCGAGGAAAACAGGTTGGAAATACCTATCAGCGTATTGCCCACACCAAAAGTCAGCACGGCGATCACGCCCGGCAGCAGCACCACCTTCAACTTGCTGACATCCACAGCTCCCAGAGCCATATCCGCGGCGATCGCACCGGCGGCGACAACCACAGCCAGCGATGTGTACCGGATGCCCTTTCTCTTGAGCCACTTGCCCGCCAGAAACAGTACCTGCGCCACACCGATAACCCGCTTGTAGTCGGTAAATCTTGCCATGCAACCAGACTAACCCACAAAGGTCCAAAATTCAAGCGATTTCTCTATTATATAGATGACACCGAACCGGGCGATTTGTTGCACGAAAACCGACTGGACAATGCGGGGGAAGTGCACGACAGGGCTGCCGCGTTCTACTTCAAATCGTAAGCGCTGTTGTCTGGCGAGAGGAAGCCTATTTTTCCGCGTTTGTTGGCGTCGTTGTATTCTTCGATCTCGGCGCTGTAACGCGAAGGCTCAACCGTGGTAAACAATCTCTTGACCGACACCGCATGGCCGTCGGCCCAGACGACATTTGTCTTGTCGCTGTGGCGATAGCCCTGTGTACCGGCGAATCGGCCGTTGAACGTGCGGTCTCCGGGCGCCCGCAGGGGCGAACGCATGAACTTGTTGGCGCCGCCTGACCACTGACCGTCGCCGAACAGCACACAGCCGGCGCTGTTTCTAATCCGGCTCTTCTTCGCCGGGGCGGGGATGTTTTCGTGCTGACCGTGGCCGATATAACTCGTGTTATAATTATACCCGGTATACGGATCATGCTCGGAATTGGGATTGCCCTTGAAGGACGGGCACTGCTGGACCTTGTCAACGGTTTCGCCCTGCCATAACGTTCCTGCGGTAACGGCGATATTCGCCCCGTCGTCATGGACAGCGAAATCCCAGTTGTATCGGATCGTGCCGGTATCTGTCTGGGCCTCGTAATAGGCAATTGGAAAACTGTCGTCATTGGTCTCGGTATAGGTCGCGGCGGCAATATACATCTGTCTGAGATTGCTCAGACAGAACACCGCTTTGCTTTGCTCGCGGGCTTTGCCTAAAGCGGGCATAATGATCGCCGTAAGCATCGCAATAATCGCAATCACGACAAGCAACTCAAGCAGTGTAAAAGCTTTTTTCTTCCCAGAACTCATTCGCATTTCCACGTGCATTCAAGCCAGTTTTCGGCCATCACGGCAAAATCAGCCATGTCCACCCTGCAATCATTGTTCACATCACCGGCAGGCGGCTTTCGTTTGTAATCTCCGCAGCAGGCGACATCGGCAAAGGCGTCCACCTCGCCAAGCTCGTCGCTGGTCACCTTGATGTATTGAATCCATCGTCTGCCGGTTTCCGGATCGACCGCAAGCGATTGGAAATCACCCGGCGCAAGCCATCTCAGATCGAAGCCCGTTCCCCCCGCTGACCCGTTATACAACTCAATTGCCTGGGCGACGGTAAGACCTGCAAAATCCGAAAGCCCCAGATTCGGGTCAACGGGGCGCAGCCGGTCAAGCTCGTCGGACCAGTCTGCCGTCTCACCGTCCCACGCAAAGGCATTGGTCGGATAAATGTCATCGCCCCAGGGGCCATCAGCAAACGTATACCAGGGCCCGTTGGGGTCCTGTGCGACACTTACCGCAACGCGCTCATCGAGCACGCCGGCGGGGGAGGCAATCTTACACTCGCTCATATCCGTATCGGGTGCGAGATATTCCTCCGTATCGGCCCTGAACGCCGCATTGCCGAACACAATAAAATCTATTCCAAAGGGATTGTGCGGATCGTCGGACACGTTGTGGTCAAATCCCACTATGATCTCGGCGTCGGTATCGAGGGTGACGATCAACTTTTCGCCGGTGGGCGAAACGTTCCATGCCGAATAGACCATCGAGCAGGCAAAAGTCTTTGTCGCCGAAGCCTTGATAAAGGTCGTCGGCGCTCCCAACACGACCGCCGGATCATCGTACGGATTCGGCCCGAACGATCCCTTGTAACCGATAAGCTCAGAAGCAAAATCCGAAGCAAGCGCAACACCCGCCGTCGTCGTCAGCACAAGCCCAACAAAACAAATTGCCAATAAAATTCTCATTGTACAAGCCTTTCTGCAGACAGACAGGTCCTCCGTCCCGTCTGCCTGCAGTAGTTCGCAAAAACGTCTTATCTTCTTCTGGCTCGAATCAGCAGGACGCCTGTTCCAAGCAACATCAGGCTGACCGGTTCGGGAACGGCCTCGCCGGGGGCACGCATGTGCTCCCAGGACTCGTTAACCGCCCCCCACGACCAGCCGTCCCAGTCGCCGTCAGATACTTGGCGCAAATCAAGCCCCACCGGCGACGAAGTCCAGGTCGCACCGTCAGTGCTGGTGTAGTAGCCCCAACTGGTTCCGCCGTCGTATTTGGCCGCCGCACCGTAAGTAAAATCATTGACCAGGTGCGACTGAAAAGATTCATACCACGTCGCATCCACGTCAAGCGCGCCTGCGCTGTCTATTTCGTCGAGCAAAGTCCATCCGCTGACGGGCTCGGAACCTTCCCATTTATATGAGAAGTCAAAAGCCTCGTAACCGAAGTCGACCGTCAAAAACGCCTCATTGGCGCCAGTGCCCACCGAGTACTCCACCACGGCCTGGGTAGCCGAAACCGCGATTCCAACAACCATCACCAGAAAAACAACCTTTTTCAAATACATCGTTACACCTTCCTTCCACTAAACAAGTTACACATTTACCGACGCATCCGTACCCATCCTGCTCGTGCGGCGGCCGATCGCCGCGCTGTGGCAGATCTGACTCTAACAGCCGCGACGATCGGCGCTTTCGGCCGCTGCCCACGAAGGGCTCAAATGGATATGGAACTATGGACTAACAAATTTTTTACCACTGACATAACAACTCACTGTTAACTTTGGGCTCTCAACGTTAGGTTCACCTTCCTTTCTGCGTACTTTCAAACCCTTGACGCGAGGGTCAACCGCCGCAATATTCCAATAAAAAAAACCGCCGTTCCCACGAAGGAAACGACGGTTTTAATAACCTGATACGGCCCGGGCGGATATGCTGCTGTACACGGTGCTGCACTCATCCCGGCCTGCATCTCTGTTCCAATCGCGAGAACACAAAAACGCACTACAACTGCAGGCAGGTTTTCTGACTCGTACCCTACCTTAAGACCCCTTCCCATCCACATATGGTGAACAGTGGGACAAACGTCTTAAGGATTTGCAACCGGATTTGCCGTTGAAGTATGGCTCATCCCGCCGCATCGGACACTTACAGAGGCGCGACCGTCACGGATTCTCACCGTGTTCCCATTTGACTATCCGCAAAGCATACTGCTTTCGGACCTGAAGTTGTATATGAACTTTTCCAAAAGAGCCAACGCACAACTTATACCGGCCCGCAAACATGACCGCAAGAAAAAAATAAAAAAAATATCATCTTCCCAAAAGCTGCGGCCAAACAGCCGGCAAACACACGTTTATCGCATTCGAGCCGCCACCAAAACCCAAAACCAACAAACAGCCCCATGTGACAAACACCCGAAAACCGGGGGCAGTGCCGGCAATTTTTTCTTGCATTGTTTCCTTGTCCGTGTTAATAGAAGACTTAAATTAGAGTTCAGGAGGTATCATATGAAACTTGCAACCTACACTTACGACAACAGAATAACCTGCGGCCTGGTCACGGAGAGGGGCATTATCGACATTCCCTCATCGTCAACAGGCAGCGTCAGACCGCACAGTGTAAAGGAGATCCTTATCCGCGGCGAGTCCTGTCTCGAACAGGTAAAGGGTCTGGCCGACTCTGCGGGAACTTTCATCGATCCCGCCGATGTCCGATTCCTTCCACCGGTCCCCCGGCCGGGCAAGCTGCTGGCGCTTGCGGGCAACTACGCCAAACATATCATCGAAGGCGGCAGGAAACTGGGCCTCAGCGACTCGCCGCGAACGACCACCGTGCCCCGTCCTTTCCTCATGCCTGCCACCGTCGTAACCGGCACGCAGACCGAAATTCCCTGGCCCAAATGCAGCAACGAGGTCGATTACGAACTGGAATTGGCTGTCATGATCGGCAGGCCCGTAAAGTGTGTCTCCGCCGCCGAAGCACTCGGCTGCGTCGCCGGATACTGTATCGCCAACGACATCTCGGCCAGAAGTGTAACGTTCAAAGAGGACCGCGCCGAGCGTCCCTGGGACGAGTTCTTCGATTGGCTAAACGGCAAATGGTCCGATGGTTTCCTGCCCCTGGGCCCGTACCTGACGACGGCCGACGAAATCGCCGACCCCAACAATCTCGACATGGAACTGACCGTCAACGGGCAAATCCGACAACAGGCCAACACATCGCAGATGATTTTCCCCGTCGCAGAAATCGTCTCGTTTATCAGCCACCTGATGACGCTCGAACCCGGCGACGTCATTGCCACGGGCACGCCGCACGGTGTCGGGATGGCGACGGGTCGGTTCCTTAAGCCCGGCGACATCATGGAATGCAAAATCGAAAAACTTGGAACCCTCGTCAACACAATCGGCCAAAAGCCCGAGCGGCTCTACAAGCCGCTCACCCGCCCGTAACGGCGCCACAACATTCGATCCAAAAGAAGAGGTAGTGGCGCCAACCGAACTACCGGAAACAACCTTAACCTGTCTATGGCAATAATCTCACAAGGTAACTGATAGGAACTGATAGACTGATAGGAATCTTAGTTTACTGAAGCGGTATGTCCCGATACTTGATGCTCTCGGGTTTGAGATGCTCAACGAAGTAGCGGGCTGTGGCACCATTGACGTAACGTCTGAGGCTCATGGCGCCCATAGGCACCGTATTGTTAAGGCCTCGGGCGTGGTCCATCTCCGGGATCACCAGCAAATCCACGGGCTTGCCAGCACGAATCAGGGCGTCCACCATCTTCATAGTGGCCGAGAACGGTACGTTGACATCTGAGGTGCCGTGGATTATCAGCAGATGGCCCGCGAGCTTGCCGGCAGCGAGAAGGTTTGAGCCCGCAGCATAGCCTTCAGGGTTGTCCCATGGCCATCCCATGACGCAGGACAGAAAGGTGCCGGTGTCCATGTGATCGACTACCGGTGCGCCGGAGACCCCAACCTTATAGAAGTCAGGTGCCAACAGCATGCCCCGCAAGGTCATGTAGCCACCGTAGGAATAACCAGTGATGCCCACGCGATCGAGATCCATGTAAGGCCTGTCTGCGGCAATTTCCCGGATCGCAGCGACGTGATCTGGGATCTCCTATTGGCCCATGCGGCCATGGGCCACTTGCTGAAATGCGCGTCCTCGGCCCGGAGTTCCGCGGGATTCGAGAACGATGCAGACGAAGCCGAGCTGGGCCAGGCTCAGGGCATTGTCCGCCAAAAACGATCGGCTGCCAATAAAGCCGCTGGGTAGTGTGATCATCCCTGGCCCATTGTAGATCGAATCGATCACCGGGTACTTCCTGGACGGGTCGAATCCGGGCGGAAAGAAGATCGCTCCGTGAATGGTAGTCTGCCCGTCTGTGGCGGTAGCGGAGAACTCCTCTGGGTGGATCCAGCCGGCCTCCTCCAGACGAGAGATGTTGCTCTCGGCGAGCGTGGTAATTCGTCTACCGTCGGCTCGCAGCAACTCCACGGTCTGCGCTCGGTTGACGGCGGAGTGGGTGTCGATGATGTACTTCTTCGATGGAGACAACACCACCTCGTGCACCCCTGTCGCTGAGGTGAGCTGCTGGAAATTCCTGCCATTGGTGCGGGCGCGGCCCAGGTGGAGGTCGTAGGGGCGATCGCCGCCGGGCCGATATCTCACGTACAACCAGCCCTGCTCGGCATCATACGCAACTATAGTCTCAACGTTGGCACCCGGCGGCGTAATCCGCGCCACCTGTTTGCCTTTGTAGTCGTAGCTGTAGAGGCTGACGGTACCGTCGCGATCGCTGGCATCGAGGAACTGCTCGCCTTCCGCCCACGGTGAGGCGCCGAAGGATGTTGCGGCGATGGCGGCATTCAGCATTAATCGCTCGTCAACCCCCACCCCCACGCCGCCCACATCCTTGAGGATCAGACGAAGCTTCCCCGTTCGTACGTCCGCCGCGTGCACCTTTCGATCAGATCCGTCACCTGCGATGCTGCTCAATATGAGCTCGAAGTTTCCCGGACGAAAGCCGATCGGCTGGAACGGTTGGAGCAATCGTGTTTCGAGACCCGCCAGATCGAGCTCGACCCGCTCGCGGGAGACTGGGTTGATCACCGCGTAGCGAGGCAGCGGCAAATGGGCGCCGTTTTTGGGGTAATGGTACCAATCGATATGTTCCTCCTGCTGGAGCCAGCGGAGCACAGGAATGTAGTGGTCGTTGCGGCGGTCGAGCTGTGCCGCGGCCATCAGCGCGCTGTCGGCGCTCCAGACCACCGTGGTCACGTCCCAGCGGTGCTTCTCAGCGCCGTCGTGCGTGAGGCGGAGCACGTTGCCGTCGTGGGTTGAACGCAGACCGAGATCGTTGCCTATCTCGGTAGCCAGCCAGCGACCGTCCGGCGAGCGCCGTTCGTAGGCATGCATCCCATAGAACCTGTGGCGTAGTCGCCTGGGCTTCCTCCGCTCCTGGGCCTCAATTTTGGCCCGTGACACTTTCTTGACTCGGTAGCTCTCGAGATCGCAGACGTACTCGTTACCACTGTAGGCGAAGTGCACCTTGGTATCATCCGTCAGAGAGAATGCGTCGAATGGCAGTCCCGTCCCGTCGAGTGTGTCTCCGCCCAGTACAGTGGCGAGCCCGGCACGCAGCCGGTCGGTGTCGATAAACTCGGTCATCTTTCCTGTCTCGGGACGGACCAGTCGCGCCCACCGTTCCCCCGCCTGTCCGGTGATGAAGGCAAAGCAGGAACCATCACTCAGCCACACTGGTTTCACAGATGCTGGCTCAAAGAGCGTGTTTAGGTGTCGCCCGAATAGCAACCACCGGTCTACACCAGGCCCAACATCGGCAGCAACGGCTTGAGCCACTGCCAGGCACACAAGAAAAGTCACTGGCAGCATGGCCCGAATATGATTCGAAAAAGTAAGCCTGCCTCTCATTAAGTTCCTTTCGTCGACGGTCCTAAACGCCCACTGATAAAACCGATAGGAATGTTAATTTCTACGGACATGAGTGATTATACCCCAAGATTCGGCAAATTACCAGAGCGGCCTTGCTTATGCACCAACCAAACTCGAAAGCCCTCCTAAAGCGGATTTTAAGGCCGAGTTTGAAAGATAGGCTTACGACTACCATCAAGGCCAGCGGCTGCAAGGGTTCTGACGCCTGTGTTGATACCCACGCGCTATTTAGTCAGCAGTTAACTTGCGGCTCAGGGCGTTCACCCGAAAGAGATTCAAAGGATAATGCGATACAAAGACATTGGCATCACAATGAATCGCTATTGCCACACAACTATTTCACGAGTTACAGCGGCAGTCAACAAAATGCCCGACCTGTCAAAGCCTCCATCACAGCAGCAAAGAGCGACCGGAACCGATGGAAATACTCTTGGGGCGCTTAGTGGGGCGCATGGGTGCGGAAAACACCGTACTTCAGTGGGCACACATGGACAGAGGGTAGTTGATAACGCCCCCCATTAAACGCCGATAAGACGGGGGTCGGTGATTCCAACCGCGCCACCGCCTTGTATCGTTTTTGTTGGCGTATCGAACGACTCTCGTGTCAGGCCGATTTGTGGTCGAGAAAACCTTCCAGTTTTCTCGCACGGACCGGATGCTGCAGTTTCCTGATCGCCTTGGCCTCCACCTGCCTGACGCGTTCGCGCGTAACCTTGAATATCCTGCCCACTTCTTCCAGCGTGTACGTATAGCCGTCGCCGATGCCGTATCGCAGCTTGATGATCTCTCTTTCGCGATACGTCAGCGTCTTCAAGACATGATCGATGCGATCCTTGAGCATCTCCTGCGCCGCCGACTGCACCGGCGAATCAACGCTGTCATCTTCGATAAAGTCGCCGAAATAACTGTCTTCACTCTCGCCGATGGGCCGATCCAGGCTGAACGGATGCTTGGATATCTTGAGCACGCGTCTGGCCTCGGAGACGGTCATCTCGGCTTCCTTGGCGATTTCTTCAACCGTGGGCTCCCGGCCGAACTGCTGCAGCAGACTCTTGCTCACGTTCCGCAGTTTGCTCATCGTCTCGATCATGTGGACCGGAATGCGGATGGTCCGGGCATGGTCGGCGATGGCCCGCGTAATCGCCTGCCTGATCCACCACGTCGCATACGTACTGAACTTGTAGCCCCTGCGATGCTCGTACTTGTCGACCGCCCGCATCAGGCCGGTGTTGCCCTCCTGGATGATATCCAGAAAACTCAAACCCCGATTGCGGTATTTCTTGGCGATAGAAACGACCAGCCTCAGGTTCCCGCCCGAAAGGTCCCGCTTGGCCTGCTCGTACTGACAATATACCGTCTCAATGGCTCGCAATCGCTTGTCAAGCTGCTTGGGCGTTTCCAGCACAAGGTCCTGCAGGCCCCTCACTTCCATCTTCATTGCCGCGATGTCCTCTTCGCCGTACTCCCTGCAGGGTCCTGCCTCAATGATCTGCTCCAACTGATGCATCTTTTGCCGGATGCCCTGAAGCTTCCTCATCATCGGCTGAATTCGACTCGTCCTCAGACTCAACTCCTCGAGCAGTGTGGCGATCTTGCGGCGGTTCCGATGGACCTGCTTGATATCGTTCTTGACCTCGCCGACATTGCCGGCCTCCACACTTCGCTCAAACAGTCGCGTGTTTTGATCCAGCAGCTTTGCCGCGGTTGTGAGGTTCTGCGGCATGCGGTTCTTCACCACGGACCGGATCAGGTTTTCGGCAGTGCTCATTTTCATCGTCCGGTCGAATGGCAGCATGCCGTCGCTTACCTGCTGCAGGATCTCGGCAGCGTTTCTGGCGCAGTAATCGTTCTCAAGGACCTTTCTTCGAAATGCAAGCCGGGTAAGTTCAATCTTCTTGGCCAGACTGATCTCCTCCGGGCGCGCCAGCAGCGGAATCTCGCCCATCTGCGTGAGGTACATCCTGACAGGGTCGTCAATACGACGACCATCGCCTTCGGCAAGCTGCTTTTCGAGGACCTTGTCGGCGGCCAGTTTCTTGTCTTTGCCCGCCTGCTCACGGCCTTTGTCCATCTCTTCAAAATCGTCTTCGCCGCGTTTTGCAACGTCGGCTTCATCTATGAGTTGGATACCCATTTCATCCAACGTCATCAGCAGACTGTCTAGGCGGTTGGGAGTGATCGCCTCGTCGGGCAACTCGTCATTCATCTCCTCATACGTCAGGTATCCCTTTTTCTTGCCCTTGGCAATGATCGCCTTGATCATTCCTTCGGCAAGACGGGCCCGTATCAACGGATCAGATGTATTAATCGGGGCAGGTTCCTTGCTCTCGTCTTTCTGCTCCGATTTGACGTCGGACTTCTTTTTTGCCTTGGTGCTCTTGGCAATCTCGGCCTCGGCAACTGCGACGTCTGAATCGTCCGGGGCATCCGTCGGATCCGTGACTTGGGCCACAGCAGCATTCTTATCAGGCTTTTTTACGGAATCCTTCTTCGCTTTTTTCTTCTTTTTTATCGCCATATGCCTTTCTCAAACAAATCCAGACCAACCACACATGTGGTCTTAATGCCTCATCAGTCCGGGGATTCGCTGACCCCCGGCGCCTTCTTGCAACAGTCGCAGACTATCATCATCGCTTAAGTTTTGTCTAAGCTCTTCCTTTACCACGTCGGCGCGACGGCTTTCAATCACTTCCAATGCATCCGCTAATCGCTTGGCAAAATTGCCTTTCGGCCCCCTGCTTGCCTCGAGTTCGACGACTTTATTACCGCCTTCTTCAGACTCGATACGCGCCAAGACCTCGGCAAGCGAGGCAGCCGGGTTTTCTGCAAGGGCCGAAAAAAGCCCTTGGGCAATCTCTCTGTAAACCGCAACGTCAAAATCCTCCACCTTGATTCTTCTGGTGACATCACCAAACAGTTGCGGCTCATTAAGAAGCACTCTCAGTATCTCTCTTTGCGCCTCGGCTTCTTTGCCGTATCCGGCGTCCATGCTGACGACCTTTTGATTCCTTACAGCAAGAGTCCGATTTCTTGTCATTGACCTCGCATATCTTTCGAGTTGCCGGCGCGTCTCCTGTTCGCTGAGACCTATGATTCTGGAGAGCTTTGTCCCGATCAATCCCTCTGCGACCGCATCCCGTCGGCCTGCGGCGACGGCCGTGGCGACGGTTCGCAAGTACTCTTCTGTAATTCGGCGCCTGTCGGCAAGCGTATCGCTCGCCGAAAGACCGGCCTGGAGCCTCTGCCACTTATATTCCATAACGTCAATACTGTCGGCAACAAGTTGTTTGAAGGCTTCGGCGCCTTCGCTCAGAATAAAGTCGCACGGATCGTTGCCCTGGCTGACAAAGGTCAGTTTGATATCGATTCGCTGCGCCAGGCACACTTCCAAAGCTCTGTTGGCCGCCTCCATGCCCGCCACGTCGTTGTCGAACACTAACACAATGCGTTTGGCGTAGCGCCTCAGCACCTTTGCATGTCCTTCCGTAAAGCTCGTGCCCAGGGCCGCGACAACGTTGGCGCAGCCGGCCTGATGCGCGATAATCACATCGGTGTAACCTTCGACCACAACCGCCGTGCCGTCGGCGACAATACTGTGCCGCGCCTTGTCCAGCCCGTACAACGAACTGCTCTTGTCATAAAGAGCCGTTGCCGGCGAGTTCATATACTTTGCCGGATCGTCTCCCAGGGTCCGGCCCCCAAAGGCGATCACGCGCCCGGTCACATCAAAAATCGGAAACATCAGCCGGTTGCGAAACTTGTCGTACAAACCGCCCTGTTCACGCAAGACCGCCAGGCCGGAATCCACAAGCAGCTTGTCGGCAATCCCCTTCGCCCGCGCCGCCTTCAGCAGGTTGTCCCAGCTTTCAGCGGCAAGACCGATACCCCACTCGCCGGCGGTCTCGGCGCCGATCTGACGCGACGCCACATACTTACGGGCATCGGCGCCGGTCTGTTCATCAAAAAGCTGCTGCTGCCAGAACTTACTCGCCCAGGCATTGACCCTTGCAATTTCAGCGGGATCGCCGCCGCCGGCGTCTGCCTGCCTCGGTCGCGGCCGCTGCTGGAGCTGGATGCCCGCCCGCTCGGCAAGCCTCTCAATCGCCTGGGGAAACGTCAGCCCCTCACGCAATTGAATAAACTTGAACACGTCGCCCCCGGCCCCGCAGGCAAAACATTTGAATATCTGCTTGGCCGGATTGACGTACATACTCGGCTTGTGGTCGGCGTGAAACGGACACAACCCCACAAATTCCTTGCCTTTGCGGTCAAGGCTCAGGTGCTCCGATACCACTTCAACAATATCGGTCGCCTGCTGTATTCGAACTACAATGTTATTATCGAACCTTACTGACACTCCCGCTCCGTCTTTTCTTTCTGTTCAACACGGCTCTGAATATCGCTTTCATCGCCCTCCATGACCTGCGGCGTCAAAAACCTCGATACGCTCCCCCTTTAATGCTGCTCAATGGACATCTTTATGCAAGAATAAGGAAAGCAGGTAGACATTAAAGTATAGGGTAAATCAGTGAAAAGTCAAGTCGACCCAAAAAAACCGCCTGTTATCACTGAAAAAGAGGTTTTCCTGCAACCTGGACACCTGGTGGAATAAGACACATCCTCAGCCGCACAGCCCCTGCAGATCGTGCATTCTGATCTCATCGAGCCTGTTGACCACCATCTCCGCATACGGCCCCAAATGTCCGGCATCATATGTATTCGTCACCGCAATCGTGTGCATACCGGCGCCTTTGGCGGCTACAAGCCCCCAGTGAGAGTCCTCAATAACCACACATTGGGCGGCCAAAATCGGCTCTTTGCCGCGCTCATTGAGCCGCCTCAGTGCAAGTTCAAACCCTTCGGGATGAGGTTTGCCCTTCTTGACATCCTCAGCGCTGACGATCGGATCGAAAACGCCCGCCAACTCCGTTCCCTCGATCATCAGGGCAATGTCACTTTGCGTCCCGCCGGAACACACCGCCATGCGTATCTCATTAGCTCTCAGCATCTCCACAAAATCCACAACACCGTCTATAATAGCCGTGTCCTGCTTGACCAGCCGATTGAAAACCTCTGTCTTGTGCCTGATGAGCCTCTCAATACCCTCACGGTCCAGCCCCATCTTGTAGTCCTCGTTCACGATCTCGATGCATTCATAATCACCATAGCCCAGATACCGCTCATAATACTCATCGGCACCCACTTGGACCCCGTGCAAGCCGAACGCGCTGTTCAGCGCCTGGTAATGCAGAAGCTCCGAATCCGCAACCACCCCGTCAAAATCAAATATCACTGCCTTCAGCATATATCCCTTCTACTCGAACACCCCCCGCCAAAGTATAGAAAAACATCCAATACCGTCAAGGCTCATTCTCAAAACCGGACTCAAGCGGCCGAGCCCAGTGAGGGCACACGACCAGCAGCTTACTTTTGGGCGGTCCGCTTGTTCGGAGCCAGGCAGAGGACTTTTCCGTCTACTGTTGACATATACAACCGTCCGCCTGCTGCGGCCATGCCGTCGAAGACGGGCGGGCTGTCGAGTTGATATTGCGTTGACTCGTCCGGATCAGCGGTTGACACAGCCATAAGCACAGCGCCTTTTCTGCCCTCGATCGCCGCGGCCTGTTCGATGAGGCTTTGTTTGATTTGCGCCTCGTCTATCTGCGCAAACGCATGAGGCTCGTCGACCAGGTCCGGAGGACCGGCGACAAAGATCGTCTTTTCGGCAAGCACCATCGCACGGGCAAAGATCGGCAAGTCTTTTGTCCAGTCGTGTCGGACCATGAATCCGGGTGTAGTTCCTGCCCTACCGGTAAACTTCATCGCACGGCCGAACCTGCCCTTAACGGATTTGGCTCCCACGATTTCGCCGACGTTTTCATTGCCCGATGCGTCGAGCAGTCCTTTTTTGTCGAAGGTATAGCACAGAACCAGGCCCGTCTTGTCGACCGACCGCTTGTTCTGCGCCGAAGCATCGCTCTCAATCTGTTCGGCGTTTAGAGCCCGGTGATAGATTCTTACTTCATCGATTAGGCCGTTGAATCTGAAACTGCTGTTGTAATCGCCGACCGTCGATCCCTCGTCGGTGCCTATCTGCATAACCTCGGAGGGGTCTGCGCCTATGAGGCCGGGCGCCTTTGCCGAGGCTGCGAGTTTGCCGTTGACATAAATGAGCAGTTTCTTATCTTCAGTGAGGACGCCCGCCACGTGCGTCCATTCATCGCCTATCTTCGTCCTGGAGTTTACGAAAGAAAAAACGTTTTCGGCACGCACGCCGAAACGGGGCCGGGCGTTCTGCAGATACAACACATAGCCAAGGGAGGAGCCTCCCTTTGCTACGATAACACCGCTGTTCTTTTTCGGCTTTACCCACGCTTCGACGGTAATTGCCTTGCCGGCAGGATTCAGGCTTTTGGACTTTGCCACCTCAATGAATGATTTGCCCCCCCCTCCGTCGGAAGGATCTTCCGCAGCGTCCGCCGTCTTGTCGGCGGCAAAGAGATGATGCTCAATCGGTACCGTCCATCGATAGTACTGCGGCTTGCGGCCGAAGCCGTAGACCTTGTCTTCATCGAAGCAGAGAATCTTGCCCGCCGGCGCGGCTTTTCCGGAAAGGAAATACCCGCACCAGCCGCCGACAAACCGACTGCCGTACATCCAGTAGGTGCGATGCCACCACGTGTCGTCGACAAAGCCCGTCGGACTGAACAGATGAGCGCGGTCGGCGCGCTGTGTCGCCGGAGGCGCGCCGGCGTCAAGATTGACGCCGGATGGGAACTTCTCCAAAGGCAGAGGCGTACCGTCCATGTTAAGCGGCAGCCCGCGCATGTATACCAGCCGTCCGTCCGTTGACAGGATATCCGGAAGCGCCGGCGGCATGTTGAGCCATGTTACATACTCATGAATATGCTTGCCGGTCTCCACCTCGCGTTCATTGAGAACGGTCTCGGATACCAGTCGGCCTGTTGCAGGATCGATCCGCAGAAAATGCAAACCCCCGTCGAGGAACATCGATCTGCCCGCGACGCAATACAGGACGTCGTCCTGCACGAGCACGCTTCCGTGAACCGGCCAGACCGATTCGACCTGCTCAAACGCCATCAATCGCTGCTCCATCGGCGCTGCACGAAAACGCCAAGCCAATTTGCCGTCCGAAGCCCGCAGACAATACACCCAACCGTCCCGGCAGCCAAACAGCACCCGTCCCTTCCAGATCGTCGGCGCCGAATCCACACGCCCGCCCGTAGTATACCGCCACAGTTGCCTGCCCGACGATGCGTCAATCGCGGCCACTATGTGCGCATCGACGGATGCGACAAACACCATACCGCCTGCAATCACCGGGCTTGTCAGTTTGCCGCCGATATCGGTATGCCAGGCCTTCTTCAATATCGTCGAAACCGCACTCCCCGCCCCGCTGCGTGCTCCGTCATGGCGGTATGTCGGCCAGTCGTCATCGGTTATGTTCATCGGTTCTATGTCATCCCATGCGGGGCCTTTTTCCAGGCGAGGCGACTTTGCGAGTTTGCTGTCGATCCTTGGCCCCGCCGAAGCGGGCGCCAGCGCGTTAAAGCCGTCTATTTTGCTTTCGAGATAGCAGGCGCACGGATTGGGCGGATTGTAGAGCATGCCGTTAGCGGGCAGTATCCCGTACAGGCACGTTCCGCGCACCCAGTGATTGACAAGCCACCGCTCGTTGCGAACATCCACGAACTCCATGCCCGCCCGCGACATGAGCAAATAATTGTCCGTCGCTTTGCCCCGGTAGCACCGATGATGGAACCAGTATATGTCCACGTCCGGCTCGAACTGCCGCTTGATCTCGCCCGTGTGCGGGTCGCGCCCGGTAAAAGCGCCGGTCGCTCTGCCGCTGGTCGTTTCGCCCGTCCACACTAATCCGTCAACCACAAGCAGATCCTCCGGCGAGCGATACCCCGACGGCGGATGATACGCCGTCCACAACTCCTTACCTGTCTTCGTCGACAGCGCCGTCATGGTATCTTCGCCCTTCATGTACCATGACCCGGTCTGGGCGCCTGCGGTTTCGCCACCGGAAAAGAGCACCACGTCCTCGTACACCACCAGGATCGGCAGATAGAAGGAGCGGATAACCTCGCTTCTTGCGATCTCCTTCGACCGCCACCGATCCTTGCCGGTGTTGCGGTCGAGGCAAACGACGCTCTCGCCATTATGGAAGTACACCGACTCGGTATCCGCGGCTAACGTCCCCGGCAGGACGGTATGCTCATTGCTCCACAGCACGCGGCCGCTATCTGCTTGGACTGCCACAAGCTTCCTGGCCGATTCATCCCAGAACTTTGCCCCGTAAGCCTTGGCGATCTTCCCGGAGTCGATCGGTTCAGCGACCTTGCCGTTGACCAGCGCCAGCAGCACACCGTCGCAAAAGATAATCTCCTCGGCGCCCGCCGTCTCGCCGTATGTTCGCACCGTCTTACCCGTCGCCGCATCAAGCGCTGTCACCGGTCCGACATAATCGAGCGTTACATACACGCGATCGCCAACCGCCACCAGTCGCCGCGGTAACTGAGCGGGTCCGCTCTTTAGCGGCCACAGATGCGGATGCCAATTCTCGATCGGACGCTTCCACAGCACCGTACCGTTAAAAGCATCACGCGCAATCAGCGACCACTGCGGCGCGATGAGTATCGATACAGGCGTCGCCTCGTCCATGATATAGAACACGCGCCCGCCCGCCGACACCGCGGCGCTTATACTCGACATGCGGTCGTGATGTCGGGTTTGTCTCGGACTGCCCACCCACTGCATGCGCCGCGGCGGACCGATCACCGTGTCGTGAGCGACGGCGTTGTTGGATGCATCGTGCAGGTAATGGGTCCACTCGTCGATCTCCTTCGGCCGCGGTTTGACCGCGGTTACCCATTTGCCGCCCTGCTTGATATACGCCACTCCGCCGGGGCAAAGCACCCGCATCACCTCCCTCATAGAAACGGCACCCAGATCCTCGCTCACGACCAGGTTGACAAGGTTGTCGATATAGGGCAGGCTCCCGCCACCGAGACGGTCCACAGTAACCGCTCCGTAAACACCCTCCGATTGAAGATATGCACGCGCCTTGTCAACGGCGCCCGCATCGGCGGCAAGACCCTGCACCATGAAACTGTCACTTGCGTGCAAGGCCCTGGTCAGCCTCCCGTCGCCGCAACCGACATGAACAACCAGGCCACCTTTTACACCCGCTGCCTCGAGGATGTCGGCAGCCTGCGATTCGGCGCCGGGCGCCTCAGCCGCAATCGCCGAAAACGCACCGAAAACAAACCAGATAACCACAAGGAATCCAGGAAATGAATACCGAGACTTGCTCATCATCGCATACTCCAATCTGCAGAACACCAAAATACCATTGCCGTAAAATCAGTCCCGCCCGCTCAATGCCCGGCGGGGGGGTCTATCAATAGTATAATGGGATGATTGAGAAAGCACAAGTGCTCGATGACCCTTGATAAGCGGCATGTGGTGCGGATCAGGCCGCACGATGCAGTCTTAAACGGACCTTGAGGCGCATTTCCTGTATGCTGCAGTAGAGAACGGGCACGACTAACATGGTCAGAACTTCGATTGTCATGCCGCCGAACGATGGTATCGCCATGGGGACCATCACATCTGAGCCTCTTCCTGTTGACGTTAGAATGGGCAGCAGGGCCAATA
>SDBV01005028.1_pt1 | contig 18800 bp, 25 predicted proteins | sample 2277081 | NCBI WGS metagenome assembly SDBV01 (sample SAMN10402039, study PRJNA504765) | marine sediment metagenome | isolation source: marine sediment core GS10_PC15, 223 cmbsf | place: Arctic Ocean: Southern Knipovich Ridge | collected 2010
GCTGCTGATTCTTTTTCTGGAATTCCTGCAATTGTTCTTGGAAGTAATGAAGGAATAACCACAAAAAATGCAGTAGAGATTAACGCAATTATATTTCTTGTTATTTTGTTTTGTTTATAGAAAACTTTTCTTGCAAAAAGAAAAAACACGATTGTAGTCAGAGCAAACATTACCACAGGAAAAATTATCGCAGAGTATGTAACTGTAACATTTTTAGAGAAGATTGTTAGAAAATTGTGAAACCAAGCCATCATATAAGGCAGGAATGTCATTGTTTTCAGAGTATTCACAGGATTACATTGTATTCCAGAACAAATATCTGCTAAAGGCACAGACCTCATTGTATCAATTACAAAGAGTTTTCCATGTTCCACAATATACTTCGCCCACCGCAAAAACAAAAAAGGATCTAAATCAGGTCCAAGTGTCCAAGTTCCTGTAGTTATATCCTTTAGTTTTGGAATATTCCTTGTTCTAATATAAACTCCAATAAAAACAATAAATGAAAGAATCAAGAAGTAAATCCAATCTTTTTTCTTTTTTAAGAAATTAATCACTTTTTCTTTTCTTACTTCTAACTCATCTTTTGCAATTGGAATCTTTACCACACTCTTTAAAATTTCTTCTTGTTTGGCGACATTTGATGTCACAACTTTCTCTATCTCAAGAGCAGTGCTCTCGATTTCTTTGCTAATATCCTCAACATTATCTTTTTGGTTTTCTTCCATTTAACAATATAAAAACTCTTGTAAAAGAGAAATATAAATCTTATTTAAATATTTCTTTGTTATCAGAAAAGAAGAGGAGTTAAATAGACTTCCATTGCTGCAGCAACAATTAATATAATAATTGACATGAAAAGAAGCAAAATAACATTTCCCAACACTCTCACAAACCTTTTGTCCTTAAAACCATGTCTTATTACTCCCATTCCAAATATCCCCCCTGCAAGAGCAGTTATAAAATATGCTGCAATTTCAGGAAAACCATGAATCATATATCTTGCTATGCCCAACGGAACTTCTGACAATCTGTATTGCGTAAACACTCCAACTGCTGCAGAGATGACACTTGCATTCCATGCTAGAACAAAAATAGCTCCTGCCCCAAAAATTAATGAGAAAATAAGCGTAAAAATCATGACATAGATATTATTTTCTAAAATAGACAACAACCTAAGTCCTTTGGTAGCAGCCCCTGTTGGAAGAACAACATTGCCAAAGATACTTTGTGAAACGCAATCTTCAATATTCCCTGGGCTGTTTATACTGCAATATGTTTCTAACTGTGCATTAAACAGAGTTGGATTTTGCAACACAATTCCCCAGACTGAGAAGGCAATTACGAATCCTAAAAAAAGCCACATAAATGCATAGATAGCGTCTTTATGAACTCTCCAAACTGCTCTGAACCCTTCGATTTCTTCGTCTTGTTTTTCTTCTGCCTTAATTATAAAATACATAAAAGGAAGAGAGAACATTACACAAAAAGTTACTACAATCATACCAGAGAATTTAGATAACACCACATCTCCTGAAAAAAACCAGTGCACCAACAAAAGCGAAAGTGAGGCATAAAGCAGTCCAATGAAAAACATTTTCCATTCACCTTTTTCCAGCCTTTTTGGATTAATCAAAGACTCTAACATAAGTCCTCAAGGGAAATTTTGTTTTTAAAGTTTCTTACATTTCCACACAAAACAATTTTAAACTATTCTCTCTTACTTCAATCATGAATAAAAGAGGTAAGTTCAATCAAATAGCGCGAGATATCAAGGAGATAAAAATTCAAGGTGCGCGTAATATTGCTAAAGCAGCATTAGAAGCTTATTCACTTTTTCCAACTGCGAGTTCTAAGAAAAAACTTTTGTCTTTGAGACCAACAGAACCAATGATGGAAAATGTTTTGGGCATGGCTGAAGAAGGAAAATCATTATCACAAATAAACAAACATTTTGACGATGCACAAAAAGAAATAAACAAGAGAGTCTTAAAATTAATTAGAAATGGAGACGTGATTTTTACTCATTGTCATTCGACAAATGTTGTTAATGCTTTGGTTTATGCAAAAAAGAAAGGCAAGAAGTTTGAAGTTTATAATACAGAGACGCGCCCATTGTTTCAGGGAAGGAAAACTGCGAGAGAATTAAAAAAAGTAGGAATTAAAGTTACAATGTTTGTGGATTCTGCGCTTGGTGTTGCGCTTTCAAAAGAGCAGGGGACAAAAAGAGCAACTAAGGTTTTTCTCGGCGCAGATGCTTTGCTAAAAGGAGGAGTGATTAATAAGATTGGAAGTGAAGTTATTGCAAGAATCGCAAAGCAAGAAAAGATTCCAGTTTACATAATTGCAGATTCTTGGAAGTTTACAAAAAAGAAAGTTCCCTTAGAAAACAGGAAGTTGAATGAAGTTTGGGATGAAGCACCAAGGGGAATTAAGGTGAAGAACCCGAGTTTTGAATTTGTTAAGGGGAAGTATATTAGGAAAGTGGTGACAGAGAGAGGGTGAAAAGATTATGGTTTATGCTGTTTATGCAACTGAAAATTTTGAAAACGAAACTTCAGATTTGTCTAAAACAGAGATAAAAAGAATTAAGAAAATATTTTTACAACTTAAAGAAAACCCTTATGTTGGAGATTCGATAAGATACCGATTTTTGCGCGAGAAAAGATTAAAGGAAAAGAGAATTTATTATATAATTTATGAAGAGTGGTCTGCTGTTTTAATTGTGGCTCTTGGGGGAAAAAAGGAACAACAGAAAATGATTGATAGAATAATAAAATATCTCCCAGATTTTAAAGATTACATGAAAAAATTATTAGGATGTTAAGCAACTCTTCTTATTCTTCCATGCTTAATATCTTCCAGGCTTCTCTTGAATTGGTTTTCTAAATCATTATCTATTTTTTTTATCACAACAAGGTCTTTCATTTTTTCCACAACCAGTATTGAACCTTCGTTTATCTCTAGTTCATTTCTGATTCTTTTGGGAATTACTATTTGTCCTTTTGAGCTTATCTTTGTTATTTCCATGATGTAAGAAAGTAAGATTTTCTTATTTATAAATGTTTGGAGTTAAAGGAAAGTATATTACAGAAGTTGTGACTGAAAAATGAACGCGAAGATTTATATTCTTTTATATTCTTTAATCTACATGATTGGATATAGTGACCCCACGGCTTAATTTAAATTAGTCGTGGAGGTTAAATGGGACAGCACAATAAAAATTGTAAGTTTCTTAGAAATCGATACAAATGCCAAAAATGTCAAAAAGGTTATATGATGGAATGGGCTTACAAGAATCATATCCAACATTGTATTGATGAAAAAAGAAAATTAAAATAGAAATATTTATAAACTTTTTAGACATATCAAAATAGTAAGTGAACTGATCCCTGTAAAATCTTTGTGTATGCAATGTATCCAGCATGTATGTGCGTAAATGGTTGGGAAAAATCACTACTCACTTTCATATTCTTACTCTGTTAAAGAAAAAATAGTTAATATTTCAGATTTATATCATAAAAAGAGGCAGTAGTTTTGTGAAGAAGAGATACATAACAGAAGTGGTTAGTGAAATGAAAGGAGGTAAAAAATAATAAAATGAAATGTTTGAAATGTGGGCATAAGTGGAAGAGAACAAAATGGAGTGAGCTTGTATCGTTTCTGGCTAAGTGTCCAAAATGTGGTTCAAGATGGTTGATTAAATATTAAAAAAATGAAAGGAGGTGAAAAAAGATGATAAAAATTTGGAAAAAAGCACTTAAAAAATTAGATATTTGGGATATTGGTTTAACCAAGTTTGCTGTGGCAGCATTTACATTGTTCGTGATACAAATCTGGCCTGCTGCAATGACATGGGTTCATACAGTTAATCCTTGGTATTTTTTTATAGCATTTGTAATAATTGTTGCAAGACCCTTTTATAGAGGTTATATTAAGAAATAGGATTTGAGAAGATTATGAGAAAGGAATGATGAAGAAGTATATTACTAGAGTTGTGACTGAGAAAGTTAAGGTGAAGAACCCGAGTTTTGAATTTGTGGAGGGGAAGTATATTAAAGAGGTTGTGACTGAGGAAGGAAATGGAGTTAAAAGAAGTTAAGAAATTTCTTGAAAAATTAAATCAAGATGATATCATTTTTGATCCCCACTTTTATAAAAGAAGTAGGGAAAGACCAATAAATGAAAGCATTGTCAGGAGCTTCTTATCTTCTATTAATAAATTAGAAAAAATCGAAGAAGGAAAAGAAGACAACAGATTCAAATTATGGTTCAAAATGAGTAGTAAATATTTGTTGGTCATAATAATTGAAGTTAATTTCTCAAAAGATTTAAAAGTAATAAGTGCTTGGAATAGCAATAGAAAATGGCAAAACAAATTAAAACAATAGATTATGATTCTGATCATGATATATTCTTTATATCTAATGGTGAAAAAGTAAAAGCGTCTCTGGATATTGGAGATTTTATTTTAGATGTAAGCCATAATAATTTTATTTGTGGGATAGAAATAATGGATGCAAGCGAGAATTTAGGTGTTCCAAAAGAAGTATTAAAAAATATACAGAGTATGAAAATGTGTGTTAATTACCAAACTAATCATGTTTATGTTTTGCTCATGATTATTTTTAAGAAAAAAGATAAAGAAGTTAACATTCAGATACCTTTAACTCTTAACTTAGGGCATAAAGTTCCAACAAAAGAAGTATTGGTTTATAATTGAAGAAGATTTAAAATTCCCCTTTCCCTATAATCTCCATGCGTATAAAGGATATGCCTGATAACAACAGACCAAGAGAGAGGTTTCTTAAATATGGGGCAGAGGTTTTGAGGTGAAGAACCCGAGTTTTGAATTTGTGGAGGGGAAGTATATATTAGTGGGGTTGTGACGGAGAGGGATTAGAAAGAAGCTCCTTGATTTCCATGTAAAACCTGACCTTCATAATTATTCCATAAAATTTCTAACCAACCCATTGCTCCTGGTTCTTTCTTTTTCCCCATTTTGAGGATTTTGTTCATATTTTCAATCATCATCTTTTTAGATTTTTCATTAGAATTTCCTGTGGTGTTTCCTTTGATTAGCAAGTTTATAATTTCATTAGAAGGTTCTAAAAATAATTTAGCTATTTCATCTTTTGCAGGGGTTGCTGATCTTTCCCCACTAATCCAAAAAGAGAAAGGATTATTATATCCAATAAAGCACCCATTATTTTTTTCTACCATCTTTTTTCCAAAAGAAATTCCTGCATGGCAAGCCCTAGCATAAACTATTCTATCTTTTAATAACTCAATACCCTTATTTATTGAGAAAAGAATTTTACCCTTGTCTCCTTCTAAAAAATCTTTATTCCCATGTCCATTGATAAATAATAGTTTAGGATCTTTTTTTGTTACGAATTTTTTTATATTTTTACTAGTAACATTTTTTCCTTCGAAATCTTTGGTTTTTACATTCAATTTTTCAGATTCTTTTAATATCAAAGAAGCATAATAAGAAAGATATTCTGTTCCATCATCATATTTTGGTCTGGTGACTAAAAGGATATTGTTCATTTTATTTGTTAATCGTTTCTATTAACCTTCCACTAGTTAATGCTTTTATGAAATTCATTTGCATGTTAATGATTTGTTTACCTACATCATTACCTTTTCTAACATTATCCATCAATTGTTCTTTTGTGAATGTTCCTTGATTCCCAACAGATAATTTGTAATTGGGTGGCATAACTCTTATTCTTGCTAATACAAGTTCTTTTACTTCTGAATTTGGCTGTTCTTTTTCAGTCATATTATTTCCATATCTTTTAACTTTTTTAAGATTTTTTCTCCTAATTCTGATTTGTTCTTTACTTCTAGATAAGCCACATTCCAAGTATATGGTTTATCATCAATGACAACAATTATATCTTCTTTTCTAACTTTTTCAGGAAGATTACTAAATATCTTTTCAAGCTTGACCCTTTCTTCTTCCATACTCATACTAAAAGATATTGCCCTGAGGATTTAAACTTTTCTATATCCCAAACTCTGAAAGATTTAAAATTCCCCTTTCCCTATAATCTCCATGCGTATAAAGGATATGCCTAATAACAACAGACCAAGAGAGAGGTTTCTTAAATATGGGGCAGAGGTTTTGAGTGATGCAGAGTTGTTTTGAGTTTTGTTGGGGAGAAGTTTAAGGATTTTTTTGAGGAGTTAGATTGGAGGGAGAAGGGTTGGATTCAAAAGGATTAAAAACTTTTGCTAACAACTTATTTTATGGATAAACTTAAGAAAATCGGCGAGGAATGGGTTTCTTGTCTTTCATTTTTAATAAAACCATCTGTTGTAGTAGCAATCTTTTTTTTAATAATCTTTTTTTATCTTTCATTTGGAACTAGATTTGAAAATGAGAAAATTATTCAGTCTCTTAAGGACATAATCTTTCCTTTTTTGTTGTTAATTCTGGGTCTTTGGATTTCAAAAGATTGGGATAAATATAATCATAAAAATATCTTTAGAAATCAAGGAGCATTGGCCATCTCTCATTTAAGCAGAACAAAGCAAAAAATCTCTGACAGATTAAAAATTAACAAACTTAAACAAGACCTAAGATTTTTTCTTAATGATATCTTAAGAGATATTGATGGAGCTATAGAAGCTTGGGAAACGGTTAATCCAGAGAAAAATTTGGAAGATAAAATTGAAGAAATAAGAGCCAAAGAAGATGAAAATTTAAAAGTTTCTAAGGAGAAAATTAGGAAGGAAGAAGATGAAAATTAAAATAACTCCTTTATTAAAAGTACATCAAAATAAGAATGAATTTTATATTGGAAAAATAAAATTGAAAGATTTAGTTAAATCTGCCACCGTTTTTGTAAGGGAAAGAGCATATGATGAAAAAAAATATGATGCATATGAAAAACTTAGCGAGATTATAGAGAATGAGCCTCTTGCTAAAGAAGAGGCCGCATTGGGAACACAAAGAAGAACATATACTAATAAATTGCAAAGCATAGCAGACTATATAGAGAATAAAAATGGAATTCTCCCAAATAGTTTAATTGTAAGCATAGACCCCATTATAAATGGAAAGGATTCTAACCCTGAAGAAGCTGAATTTGAGGACATAGTCTTAGAAGAATTAATAGAAATTGATGAAGAAAAGGGGATATTAGAGTTTGATCCAGAAAAGGTGCAAATCAAAATAATTGATGGACAACACAGGTTTTATGGATTAAATTATATCAAAAATAAACATTTGTTAAATGAAATTATGGATAACTTTGAATGTATCCTTACCATTTTTATTAATCTTCCTTATTCAGAACAAGCAGATTTATTTGCGACAATAAATAGCACACAAAAACCAGTAAATAAATCAATCTTAACTGATCTTAAATCTTTGAATATTAAGAAATACAAAAAGATTCATGTATGTAATGCAATAGCGAAATGGTTTAATGAAAAAGAAGATAAAAAGAGAGGATTGGGGTCTTGGAAAGATAAAATAAAAATGCTTGGTACTGGAAAAGGGTTAATTTCGCAAGGAATGTTTGTCGAAACAATTTCAAGATTAATTAGTAATGATAAAGAAAATAGAGAAGGAGTAATTCATGATTTTTACATCAGAAAAGAATATGAGAACATTTATTTTTTACTTAGAGATTATTTCTCTGCTTATGAATCTGTTTTTAATTCTGAGTGGGGTAATGGGGAACATATTTTATGCAAAACTGTGGGTTTTGTAGCTATGATAAAAATATTTGAGATTTTATATATGGACTTTAAAGGTAAGAAGGAAAAATCTTTTTATGATTTCACATCTCAGAAATTGCAAGAATTTAAAGAGAGTTCTGTGTATACTAATAATTTCTTTAAAAAAGAGTTTGGATCTAGTTTGGGAGAAGCCAATAAAATAAGGGATAGGATTGTAGAGGAATTGTATTCCCAAGAAGAAGTGGCCTCTTTAAAAACTGATTTAAGAAAATCTAAACATAAGATTAGGTTTTCATGATCACTACTTTAGGATCGTAGCATACTCTTTTAAATATCTTTTTCTTAATATCTTCATGAAAAAAAAGGGGATATTGTTGGTTGAACCCAGTTTTCCCATCCCCACAAAGAGTAAAAACCATTCTAATTTTCTTCCAATAGGGTTATTAAAACTTGCCAGTTATTATCGCAAAAAAGGTTTTGAAATTCAGTTAATAAGAGGAAATGAAAAAGCGAAGTTTTATCCAGATAGGATTTTAGTTACCTCTTTATTTACTTATTGGTCTGAATATGTGAAAGAATCTGTTCAGTATTATAAGAAAAAATATCCAAAAGCAAGTGTTGAAGTTGGGGGAATCTATGCAACTTTAATGCCCAAACATTGTAAAAAATATACTGGGTGTGATAAGGTTTTTATTGCTCAACATAAGGGAGCAGATAGATGTATGCCCGCATATGACCTAGTTAATGTAGACTATCAAATTGTTCATGGAATGAGGGGATGTACAAATAAATGTCCTTTTTGTGGAATTTGGAAAATAGAGAAAAAATCTTTTAAAAATGCAGAACAAATTAAAAAAGAAATTTGTTCAAATAAACTCATTTTTTATGACAACAATATTTTAGTTAATCCCCACATAGAAGAGATTTTGAAAATGTTGGCCACTTCAACCCATAAAGGAAAAGTTTTACATTGTGAATGTCAAAGTGGTTTTGATGGGAGAGTTTTAATGCAAAAACCCTATTTAGCAAAATTGTTGAAAAAAGCAAGATTTGAGAATATAAGGGTTGCTTGGGATTTTCCATACTCTGAAAACTCAGTAAAAATTGTGGGCAGTTGGATAAATCTTTTAGAAAGCGTAGGATACAATAGAAAAGATATCTTTGTTTTTATGATTTACAATTGGAATTATGATTATGGACATATGGAACTTAAACGTCAGCAATGTTATAATTGGGGAGTTCAAATTTCTGATTGTAGATATAGGCCATTAAATCAGACTTTTGATAAATATAATGGAAGAATAAAAGATCAAACTTCTGAGAGTTATTTTATTCATCCAGCTTGGACCGATGAAAATGTTAAATTGTTTAGAAGAAATGTTAGGAGGCATAATATCTGTATAAGACATAATATTCCTTGGGATAATTATGATCAGGTTCTTGAGAGAATATCTTCTAAAAAAAGAATGATTGAGAAAGAGATTTGTTAAAATTTTATTGTCTTTTTTCTTTTTGATCTTCTAACCAATTTAATCCCAATTCCATTAAAATTCTTTGTTTTAAAATATCTTGTCCTTCAATGATGCTATTTTTTCCCCCATCAAATCCTACTTCATAACCCCAGCCACTATTTATCAAAAAAACTTTTACATCCATTTTTATTCCCTTGCCCGCAAAAACAATTATTGTGGGGATTGGGGAAGTTTTACAATCCTCTAAAGAATAAATTAATTTTTGGTAAGTAGTTCCAGAAGTCTTTTGATATTTTACCTCAATTCCTAAAGACTTATCGTTATATCTCAAGACTATATCTAAATTACGTTTTGTTCCCAAAAATCTTTGTCCAACATATGGTTCTTTATAAATTTCTAATCCATTTATATTCCATGATTTTATCAAGCTGATTAAAGCATCTCTGAAAATATCTCCTGTGTTTGGCATATATCTTTCAGAATTAATCTACTTTAAAACTTTACTATTTTCCCATCTCATTTCCTTCTCAACCTCACTTCCCCTTTACTCGCTTCTGCTTCAAGTTCATCTCCCACAAAATCTTTTAGGGTTTTAATCTTTTTTTCTTTGAAATTAAGGATTTTTAGTAATTCAAGTTCATCGTTCTTTCTTGTAGCAACAGCATTTATTTTAATTCTTTTATCTAAAATTTTTCTTATTGTTTCCGAATCAATTTTATCTTTAAATTCTACTGGAACAGAAATTTCATTCCCTTCTAAAGAGAATCTATATTTTTCTTTATCCAAATCAACTGCCCTTAATTTTCCAAAAAATTCTTCTTCAGAATATTCTATTTTAATTTCACTTTCTAACTCACTTAGTTTTTCCTTGAAAGTATCTTTATCTGAAAATAATATCTCAATATTTGTTTCTGGATATTTTTTTGAAATAATCTTTATTTTATCTCCATCAATTTCTAAAGGATCTATCAAGTGTTTAATATGATTTACTATCTTGATATTGTTCACTATTTTATCTATCCTTATTGGGGCTTTAGGAATTTCTATTTCTCCTTTTTTCTTACCTCTGTTAGCTAAATAAAATCCAAAAAGGATGCTAACACAACTAACAATAATTCCCTGAATTACTTCTTTATCTAAAATTATTGAAATAATTTCTTGAAATGAACCTTTTTTAAGTTTTAAATATATTTTTACATCTGGATTTTCCTTATAACCTTTTTGATTATAATATTCAGAAACTAGCTCTTTGATTAAAAATTCTGTAGATTTTAATTGAGAAGTCAAACGAGAAATTTCCATTTGTCCATCAAAAGAAGGACCGTCATAAATAATTTCTAATTCATCTTTATTAGAGAGAAAATTTTTATCTAAATCTGTATTTGATTCTTTCATTTCAAACCCTCTTCAATAATTTTAATCTCTTCAGGAGTTAAATCATAAAGTTTGTAAATTTCTTGGTCTATTTCATAATCAACATTTTTAATATCTTGCTCGGATTTTTCTTCCTTATGAAACTGCATAATTCTTTCAACCAATTCTTTTATCCTCTTTGCTTGTTTTTCGTCGGGGATTTTTATCGGGAGATTTTTTATAAATCTATTTTCATAAGAATAATAATGCCCTCTCAAATAAGTAGAAGTATTTTTTATATAAAATTCTACTAATTTTGAGTTTAGTATCCCCAAAACAACCTTTTTATCTATATTTGGTTTTAATAATATCCCATATCCTCCAGCAACACCTGCTGTGAAAAACCATCTATTATTAAAATCAATTGTAAAAGAATTTGAAAATGCATTGAATGGGGTTAATATTTTTTCTTTCTCAAATTCTTCTAAATTCTGAGGCCTACTAAATCCATACCACAAAATTTTATTTTTCTTCACATCATTACGCGATTTTAACAAAGACACATTCTCTTTAAGATACTCATAAGCCTTTGGGAATTTTTCAGATAATTCTTTTTCGGTTAATAAAACATACTTTGAGTCTTGTTTCTTATAAGGAAAAATTAAAAACCTCCCAGAATTTAAAGGGGAATATTTTTTAATTTCCATACCCTTAACCAAGTTTTTAAGAATTCCTTGTTCTATATACACAAATTTGTTCAAAGATTTAGAAAATAAACTATTATTTTTTTTAGTTAAGATATAAACACTATCAGCACTGGTTATTAACCCTTGAAATATCTTATTTGAAATATTTCCTAGTTTGAGATTTAATTCATTTAGTTTAGAGATAATTTTAAATCTTTTCGAATCTCCTAAGATCCAAGGAGAATGTGAAAGACTTTTTTGTTCTATTGTACTTAAACTTGAGAAATTTTCATTAATTGCTTCTTTTAGATTTTCAACTTTTATATAGGAAAAAGTAGAGTTTTTTCTTTCTTTTTTAAAAACATAAATTGCTGGATATGTAGTAGCACTTTCAAAAACAGGTAAATCTCCAAAATCTAAAATTGATACTATCATGCTATTTTTGAGTATAAACTCTCTCAATCCTTTACCATAATTAGCAGTCATAAATTTATTTGGCATAATAAATGAAAAAATGCCTTTTTCTTTAACTAGATTTATCGATTTTTCTGTGAATAGCATATATGTGTCTAAATACCCCTTTGATGTTTGAAAGTTCTTTGAAAAGTATTCAACATCTTTTCTTTTCATTTCTTGCACTCGAATATAAGGAGGATTCCCCACCACAACATCAAACTTAAATGGGAATTGAGCATCCCAATTAAATGCTTTATCATAATGAGAATCAGAGATTAAACTATTCCCACATTTAATATTTTCAAAAAGATTTGGTAATCTTTTATTTGGAATATCTCTTCCTTCTTCTTCAAGAATTTTCAAAAGAAGATTCAATTGTGTAAGTTCAACTGCTTTCTCATCTAAGTCAACGCCATAAATACAATTTGTTAATATTGTTGCTTTTTCTCCCAAACTTAATTTTCCTTTTAATTCTTGAAATGTATGTTGATAGTTCTTTGATTTCTCCCCTTCTTTTAATCTTTTTTCTATAACATTGCAAACTTCTTGAAAAGCCCTTATTAAAAAACTTCCACTACCACAAGCAGGATCAACAATTTTAACATCTAAAATCTCATCAATAGTTTTATCTTTGATATATTCTCCAACAGTATTTTTTACAATATAATCAACAACATAAGAGGGAGTATAATAAATCCCCATCTTTTTTCTTTTGCCAGTTTTTGATTCAAGTCTAACTCTTTTTTCTGTTCCCCTTAAAATTGTTCCTAAATATTGTTCATATATGCCCCCAAGTAAATCGCTAGGAATTTGATCAAACATATATCTAGCTTGTTGACCTTGAGTCCCAAAATAAAGAATCCAAATTATTTTATCTAAAGTATCATCATCAAAGAAAATATCTTTTTCATTTTCAAGTATGCTAGGAGCAAAAAGTTTTGAATTATACATTTTATTAAAAATTTTAAATTGTATTTCTAATGCGTCCCAAAGTCTTTTTCTTAATCTTCCTTCCCTAAAATCTTTTCTAATCCCTAAAAGGAAATTTTTATTTTCTAATCCTCTATCTTCAACAGAACGCATAAATATGAATCTATTAATTAATATTTGAATTGCTTCATCAATCTTTTCATCTCCTAAATAATTTCTTAATTTCTTCAAATCTTTAGAAAGTAATTCTCTTATTTCCAATAAATCTACCAAAATACTTTCATCAATTGGTTTTGCCAATCTCTCATCTTTTGCAGATAATAATTTGTTAATCTCTTCTTTTTCAAAACTTTCTTTAGAAAGAAGCCATAATAAATCAAATTTATCTAGAAACTCTTTTGCTTCTAAAATAAAATATGCTCCATCTTTTTTTAATAAATTCTTATCAATATTTTTTATGTTTGAAAGTGCATGATAAACTCGAATATGTTTAAAATTAGTTAATACAGAAAATTTAATTTTTCTGTGATAAGCATAAGAAACCGCCTGTCTTCCCTGTTCTTCTGATAAATGAACATTTGTTTTCTTAGCTTCAACAACTAATAATTCTTTATTTGTTAATCTAAATATATAATCTGCCCTTCCTTTTAGAACTCTCGGTTCTTTATTTATATCCTTTCTTTCCCACCCCAATATTTCAAATAGAGGTTCAATAAATTTAAATTTTATATCTTCTTCAGGCATAGAATCTAAATTACTCTTTGGAATAGACGAAAATTCTTCGACTAATTTCTTAATCTCCTTCTTAGCTTCTTCCTTAGTTATCATATAATCTCAAGAAATACATACTATTTTAAATTTATCTATTATTTTCCCAACACCACTCACAAGTCTTCTTTCGCACCCTTAGACAAATTACATTTATCACAAAGAACCTGTCCATTTTCAAGAGTAGTTTTTCCACCACGAATATGAGGAACTATGTGGTCTGCATGAAAGTCATCATATTCTACTTTCTCTTTACAATCTTGACAAATCCCATTATTTTTTCTAAAAATAGCTATTCTTTCAAGTTCATTAAAATCTCTATTAACATCTAAGGGCTCTAAATCTTTAGCGAAAAGTAAAAAATATTTCATTAATATTCCATGTCTTGTTTTTATAGAATTTGCTCCATCAGAAGAGTGACTTACTGCATTTAGGAATTTTGATAATTCAGGATTATTTTCTTTTTCTTGAGCTTCTCTTAATTTATCCTGAAAATCAATAACAAAATCTTTAATTAGATCTTCTTTATCCTTTAAAGAATATTCTTTCATAGTTTTAGAAGTAAGTAAATACAATGAAATTATACCTGCTCTTGTATGCAGTTCAGGAGTTTTATCATTAAAAGTACGGGATAGAAAATTAATAACTTTCTTAACTTGCTGCACCTCATTTGAATTAGAATCTAAGTCCCCATAATTAGTATGCATTTCTTCTAATATTTTAAATTTAACATCTTTTATCCCAAACATTTCTAATGCTAATATCTGTGAACACATTTGATAATATGCTCCCCTATAATCCCTTACATTAATAATTTCTTGAAAGAATTTTGATTTAGTTAATCCTAATATAAAATCATGTATTGCTCCTGCCTCTGCTTTTAATTTTTCGCCAGCAGTTAAGGGCATCCCTTTTTGAAGTCTCTTAAACATCTCTCTTATTTCACTATCTGAAGTATTAATTATTTCAAAAACCAGTAACTCGTAATCTTCAAATTTGTCTCTTAGAGTTCTTGAATTGACTTTAATCTTAATTAAATCATTAAAATATAACCCTCCCTTTTCACCAGAATATTTCTTTGAAAGAGGATATTCTCCCTCGAAAAAATCAAATATTGCAGTAAGTCTTTGCTGACCATCCACACATTCATAATATCCATTATCTAAAACTCTAAAATAAATTGGAGGGATATGCATATCTTTTAAAATAGTATCCATAAGAAGTTGTTTTTTGTCCTTAGACCAAACTTTCCCTCTTTGATATTCTGGATTCAAATCTATTTCTGCCCTGTTTTTATGAAGTTTCAAAAGTATCTTGGGTACTGAATGTATTTTCATTTTATCTTAATTTTCTTTGCATTTCTCCATTTTTAACCCTTTCTCTCACACCACTCACACCCATCCTTCGGGCATTCTTCATTCAACAACTTCAAAGCCTTCTTCCAAACCTTTTCCATCACCACAACAATCTTTAAAAAACACTTTATCGTCGATCAAATCAATCCTTTTAATATATTGAAAGGAGGTGAATAAAGATGAAAAATATATATCCTTGGATAATTGCTACCGTAATGTTGATTGTTCTTATAGGAACAGGTGCTGCAGTAACAATAATAGGAGATTTAGGAAAAGTTCTTGGAGGATTAGGAATAATTTTAGGAATTCTTATAATCTTAGGAATTATTTTTGCAGGATTTAATAAAAAATAGATTTTCGGCCATTATTGGCCGATTTTTTTCATTAATTTCCATTTCCTATTCCCCCTCTCCTCCCCTTCTTTTTGACAATCCCAATCTCCAACTCTTCACAACATCAATCATCTTCTTAATATCTTTATCAACTTCATCCTTCAAAACTCCCCCATTCAACTTAGCATAACTCAACATAGCAAAATCTTCCCAAACCCCTTTCTTTTTCAACGCTCCAATTAATTCTTCTCTATCTTCTGGCATAACTATTTTATCAAATTCTTTAACAGAACATTTTTTATTACTTCCATAAACAACATCAATCCCAAACTGCTTTGCATAAGCAATTAATTTATCCTTGAATTCATCTTCTGCTTTTTTAAATTCAGAAAGCTTAGTTTTAACTTCTGAAAATTCATCAACCAACTTAACACCTTCATTCTCTTTGAACTTTTTAACATCTTCAATTTTTTCAAGTTCTGCTTCATGCTTAAAAGAAGGACACTCTGATTTAAATCCACAATAATTACAAAGCGCTGTCTGCTTTCTTGGAAACTCTGTTGCATTTTCTATCTCTTTAATTATATCAATAACTTCTTGTTGTAATTTCTCCAATTGTTCATCTGTTCTTTCTGAAATAGCATCTTTATCAAAAGCCAACATGTGCCAAATTAATTTAACAGATTTTGCATCCTTGAATTTATCTTTAACCCAAATAGAATATAACGCAAGTTGCCTATCTGCATCTGCTTCTTCTTGGTCTTTCATTCTTGCATTTGTTTTATAATCACAAACAAAATAATTTCCTTCATTATCGCAACCGAGTTTATCAATCCGAACATGCCATTGGTTTCCATCTGGCAAAGTCATTCTATCCATTGTCTCTAACCCCAAAATTGTCATCTGTTCAAATGGCTTCATCCTTTCGTAATAATCAGAAATAAATTTCTCCCCCATCTTCCTATAATTGTCTGCTTTCAATCCTTCCTCTGCTTTCACAATTAAAATATCATCAGAATAATTCTTTACCCACAAATCTCTATAAAATTTTATAATACTCGCTTTAGCAATTCTTTTCTTGAACTTCTTTAACTTATACAAATGCTCAAGAGATTCATGAACCATGCTTCCCATAAATGCTTCTATTGTTGTAGGAATATCTGGTTTTTTCTTGTCAATATATCGTAGTTTATACTGATAAGGACAATTTTCATAAGTGCTTACCCGTGAATGTGAATATGTTGCCATACTCTCCCAAAGAAATCAACCTATTTTAAATTTACCTATCCTTCCCCTCTCCTTCAACCATCTCCTTAATCTTATCCTCAACATCCCCCTTCTTAGTTAGTTCTTCTGGAATCCTATACTCAACCCACTCAACTCTTTTTTTCTCAATAGCTTCTTTCAAATTCTTTTCTTGTGCAGACAATTTCGCTTTCCCACTTTTAACTTCCACAAAACTAACCTTATTAATATTTTTTTCATCCATCCCCTGAAATACCAGGAAGTCTATTGGTTTTCCTACAAATCTACATTCAGTAGGCAAGAATGGAAAGTCAGGCAAATACGGAGCAAGATTTTCTGAAAAATGTCCGCCCAAAACTGCACGCGACTTCATTATAGCATCTTTTCTATAACTAGGTAATTCTCCTTCCCAATATTTATCTCTCTTGAATCTTCCATTCCTTTGTCCTACCCAGTAAGCTATTGCTAAGCCAATCAGGAATGCAATAATTAAGATTATTGTTATGACATCCATAGAATTAAGATATTTTTAACCCTTTTTACGCCTTTCCATTCCAAGCAAACTCCCAAAACCCCAACATCCCCTTCGCAGCCACAGGTTCTATCCTCTCAGAATCTTTCAGGATAAATCCAAACTTCCCCCAAGATGAATCTGCTAAATGCTTATCATTATCTTTTTTGTGCTCTACCTCATCCTTATATTCCTTAACACCAATTAACTTTGATTTTCCCACAATAAATCCCAAAGGCAAATCTGTAAAACCAAATTTCTTCATGGCATCCTTATCTGGATTTTTTGAAGCATGGATAAGAAATTCCCCCCTAAATTTTGTATTCCAATTTCTAAGTTCAATAGTTTTCCTTCCAGAAACAATTAGTTCTGCAAATGGTTGTTTTAAAGAGAGAGCTTTCATTTTCTAAAAAGAACTCCCACATTTATACGCTTTTCTGTCTCTTCCCCATCACAACCTGCACAATAAACCCAATCAAGAAGAAAAAAGCAATGCCAAAGTCAATCATAGCTCCAATCTTATCGCCCTTTAAAGAATATAAAACTCCTGCTCCAGAAAAGATAATCATTCCAATCAACAACCAAATTTTTCCTATTTTCATTTTCTTTTACTCATCAAAAACCAAAGAACTACTGCTCCAACACAGAAGATTCCAGCGCGGATATACCAGAAAAAATCGTTAGTGCGTACGCCCACTATAATTAAAAATAATGCTATTATCAAAAAGATTAATGAAACAACAGGGTTAACTTTTTAGATTTCATACCTTCCAAACAACCCCCGCCTTTGTACACTTTCCTATTTCTTCTTATACTTACCCATGAATATCATCTTAGCCAATCCTCCTAAAACCAAAATTCCTCCTACAAACGCACCCCATGTTAACTCAAGCCAGTAAACATTTAGCAGAATAAGAGCACCAAGAACCACCATCATTGCTCCTTTGTGTTTCATATGCATGCCCATGTGTTTTTTGTTCATCTCTTCCATCTTTTATTACCTCCTTTCAGTTCTCGTTTTAGAGAATTGTGAAACTTCCTGTTTTTCTCATCCTCTTATGTTAATATTAATGTTCTTAGAATATTTAACCCTTTCCCTATCCAGCGACTTGCACGCCAGAAGAAACACTACCAAAAGCCAATATTACGAGTAGTATAAAAAGTAATACAACAACTCCAACAATTGCTAAAAAAACTATTAGCCATACTGGAAACTTCCTTTCCTTAACTTCTTCTTTCTTTCCTTTCTTATCCTTAACTTTCTTTACTCCACCTTTTCTAAACCACAAATAAAACATCACCAAATTTATTCCAATAAGAATCACTAAAATAATTGTAATTAAATATTCTAAAACAGGAATAAATAACCAAGGTGTCAACATAATAAAAATTATATTTACAAGAATATCTCTCTTGTCATTAATAAATCCTAAAACAATATTTGCAATTATAAATAAAATAAAAATATATCTTAAACCAGGAACAACAATAAAAATCCCTAACAAGAATAATGCAAAAATCACTGCTCTTGCTATTAACTGTGCTAGCATTGTCTGTTTTGTTTTCACCATTTTTGTTCTACAACCTCTCCACTTATTTGAACAGTTTCTCCCCCATAAGAGCTTGATTGAATCTGGCCACTACCAAGCAATCCAATTACATCTTTTGAATTAAATAATAATTTTAACAAAGCATATCTTGGTTTTATAGTTACTCCTTCTCTCCATGCTTTCTGGACAGCACCAATAACACCAAAGAAATTGCCAAGACCCCCACTATATCCCATTCCCATCCTAACCCAGTTAGGTCCTTTAATTTGACCACCATCTTTCTCATATGAAATATAACTGATAAAATCATACAATGCATCGTACTCAATCTCAATAGAAATATCAGGCTCTTCTTCAATAGAATCAACAATTTTTACAATAACATCTGGATTAACCCGAAAATATTTCAAGACAATCTGGTCTTGCTCATCTTTTAATTCTAAT
>SDBV01005029.1_pt1 | contig 18800 bp, 13 predicted proteins | sample 2277081 | NCBI WGS metagenome assembly SDBV01 (sample SAMN10402039, study PRJNA504765) | marine sediment metagenome | isolation source: marine sediment core GS10_PC15, 223 cmbsf | place: Arctic Ocean: Southern Knipovich Ridge | collected 2010
GGGAAGGCTACCTCGCCTTCACCGCCGAAAAGCGATTGACGCTGGATAAGCTGCTGAAGCTTATCGAAGAATCCCGCAAGGCCGCCCCGGAGGTAGTACTCTGGTCCAACATCACCTACTCAGACCCCGATATCGAAGGCTGGGTAGAGATGGCCCGCAAATGTGAGGAAGCAGGCGTTCAGATCAACGAGCTGAACATGGGCTGCCCGAACATGTCATTCAACGTCGAGATGAGCAGCGACGGCGGCGCCGACGGCCCCAAGACCGGCGCGTCGATGGGCATGCACCCCGAACTGGTCGCCCAGGTAGTCCAGGCCGTCAAGGCTGAGACGTCCATTCCCATATTCGTCAAGCTCTGCCCTGAAGGCGGAATGATGCGACATTCAGCCAAGGCTGCTATAGATGCAGGCGCCGCTGCGGTCGGCTCCAACGCAAACCGCCTTGCGATCGTCCCGCTGAACCTGGACAATCCCGAATCTGCCTATCACCCGCTCCAGCAAGAGATCGGCCTGTCGTGTATGCAGGGCCCGTGGGTTCTGCCGCTGGGTAAGAGAGACTGCTTCGAGATCCGCAGATCACTCGGGACCGATGGAATCATAACTGCCACGGGCGGGGTTAATGAGTGGCGCGATGCTGTCGAGATGGCAATGTGCGGGGCTGACCTGGTCGGCATATGCACAAAGACGCTGACTCATGGCTTCGATTTCATGGGCGAGTTTATACACGGCGTTAAGCAGTACATGGCCGAAAAGGGTTACGAAACATTCCACGATATGCGAGACAAGGTACTCGACGCCGTCAGATCGTCTGCCGAGATGACGATCTTCGAAGGCCATTGCGAAATTGTAAACTCTGCCCTTTTGGCTCCGTGTACTTTCAACTGCCCTGCCCATGTCCCCGCACAGGGCTATGTCCGTGCAGTGGCTGATGAGGATTTTGAAAAAGCTTATAAGCTGATCACCTCAGCTAATCCGCTACAGTCGATTTGCGGGAAGATTTGCGATCATCCATGCGAAGTCGCCTGCACCCGCACACACAAAGACGAGCCGTTGCGGATTCGCGACATTAAGGATTTCGTATTAACTTACGCTCGCCAGCAAGGCTGGGCGCCGCAGATAGAAAAAGCATCCCCCCGCAGCCAGAAGGTAGCCGTCGTCGGCGGGGGTACTGCTGGGCTGTCTGCCGCTTACGACCTCGCCAGGGCCGGCTATAAAGTTATGGTTTTCGAAGCTGCCGACGAACTCGGCGGGCTATTGAGATACCTGATCCCGCAGTTCCGCATGGGCAAGGAAGAACTGGACGCCGATATTGAAATGATAACTTCTCTCGGCGTGGAGATATCCACCGGCGTCAAGCTGGGGACTGACTTCACCATCGATTCACTCAAAGCCGACGGCTTTGAAGCGATTTTCCTTGGTGTCGGTGCCTGGTCGGCTGGGATGCTCGGCATTGAAGGCGAGACCGCCGACGGCTGCATCTGTGCCCTTGACATGCTGAATCAATCGAAACTTACCACAGACTCACTTGCCGGCAAGAAAGTCGGCGTGATCGGTGGCGGCTTTACTGCAATCGACGCCGCCCGGACGGCCGTGCGCATGGGCGCAGAGGAAGTCTACATCCTCTACCGCCGGACTAAGGACGAAATGCCCGCCACGCCTGAAGAGGTCGTCGAGGCTGAGCAGGAAGGCGTAAAAGTAATGTACCTTGTCTCGCCGCAAGAGGTTCTCACCGAAAACGGCAAGGTCGAAGGCCTGCGTCTGGTCAACCATGTCCTTGGCGAGGAAGACACCTCCGGCAGGCGCCGCCCCGAAGCTGTCAAAGGCACTGAGTTTGTCCTCCGGCTCGATAGCGTGATCTTCGCCGTAAGCCAGAACGTCGAATCCAAAACCGCTGCCGGGATTGATACCGATCGGTCCGGCTTTGTAACGGTTGATGAGACGACGGGTCAGACAAATATCCCCGGCGTATGGGCTGGTGGAGACTGCACTGGCGGGCTGATGGATGTTATCGCAGCCGTCGCCGGCGGAAAGCGGGCCGCGGCGGCAATCGATATCGCACTGGCAGGCGAGGATGCTTTCCTCAAAGCAGAGCCCCAATTCGCCCAGGTAGATGTCGATGACGTGCTGGCCCGCGAAAGCAATGACCGACGCACCTGGCGCGTGCCGGTTGAACTTCGAAGCGCTTCCCAGCGGGCTCACGATTGGAACTTCTATCGCACGCCCATGACGGCCCAGCAGGCCGTCCAAGAGGCCCAGCGATGTTACGGCTGCGGCTGTGGCGCCGGCTGTGAGATATGCAAACAGCTTTGTGCCCAATTCTGCTTCGATCTGGACAATGCCGAGCTGCAGATCGACCAGGAAAAGTGCGTCGCCTGCGGCATGTGCATCTGGCAGTGCCCCAACCAGAATCTCATCCTGAAAGAAACCGGCGTCCAGAAGACGGGCTAGAGCCTTTTCAACCTTCGTGTAGTGGATTGATCGCCGCGCCGGCGAGGCTGACAAGGAAGGTGAAGATGGCAATGCCTTAGCATTGTCGATGCAACCTGACGCAGCCAGCCGAAGCCGCCGCCAGCTCAAACGCTACAAAGAAGTTGAAAATGCTCTAACTCACGGCGGGTTCTGTATACTCACCATCGCAGATATTGTTGTGGACCTGAATGTTGTGGGTCGATAACAGGCTCACCTCGATCGCGGTCTTCGCCCGCTTTTCGGTGAAGAAGTTCTCACTGACGACAATGTTATACGAGCCGGTCTCGCCGTCGTCGCCGATTGAGACCGTCGCCCCGTCGTGCTCGGTGGTGAAGTGGTTGTTCGCGATGACCGTATTGTGGGCGGCCTCCAGCTTAACGTTGAGGTTGTTGCCGTTGAGGATATTGTCCTTGAAGATCGCCTCGGCATCATTGACCTCCAGGGCATATTTGCAGCCAATCTCTTTTCCGCAGTGGAATGTATTGCCGGTAACCGTCACGCGGGCCTTGTCGGACGCGCGAATCACGCACTCGCCCTCGGTGGCGGTGACCACGCAGTTGGCGATTGTCACGGGGCTGTTGATGACATTCACCGACGCATGGCCCGGGCCGGCCACGGTGATACGGCTGTCGCGGATGACCACATCGGCCAACATGCCTAGCCGGTGGGCGTCCAGATCCCTGATTCGAATCACATCGTACGGGGATGCCACGGTTGGCTCGGTTCCATGCCAATTTTTCTTAAGTCTACCGAGCTCGAGATCGACTTTCTCCGGTGTCCTCAGCCAGCCGTGGAACATGGACTGCGTGATGAACACCAGTCGGGGCACCCCTTCGGGCGTGCCTATCAGCTCCATGCCGATGTAGTTCGGGTAAATCATATACAGGCCGCGGAAATGTATGTTGTTGCCCCCGCCCGTCATGATCACACTGGCTTCGGCGGCCTCGGCGTCGCCGTTGGCGATCAGGTAGATGTTTGAAAAGTCGCTTTCGAGCACCTGATGCAGGTAAAGCGCATTGCCAGTATTCTGGATCCAAAGATTCTCAAAGGAGGAACTCCAGAACATTCTCATGTAGATGCCCTTGCCCTTCGACCCGCTGGACTCGCCGTCGATCGTCAAATCCCTCATGATCACCGCGTACAGCGGGCCGGGATTGCCGTGGAACGGCCGATAGGTCTCGGTCTTCTCCGTCGTCATCACCTTGAAGGCATAGTCGTCCGCCGGCGGGACGATAACCGTGCCGCGCCCCTCGCCGCAGAGCGTCGAGCTGTTGTATATGACGACCGGCTTGTCGAAACGGTACTCGCCACGCGTAAGCTTGATCTGACCGCCGGGATGAACATGGTCGATCGCCGACTGGACTACGTCGGCGTCGGCCTGGCCGGCCTGGCCTTGGGCGATCACCTTGGCCTGAGCGTCCTCGGCCATAATCGTGTCGCCGTCGATGTGAATAACCACTGAACAATCCCACTTCAGTTTCGCTGCCATCTGATTTCTCCAGTCGATTGGTTGGACCCGATCTCCGTCGGCCGATTTTATACTCACCTGCTGCCAGCGTCCACATCTAGCCCGAACCACCGCATTGACCGTCTCTGTTTATCGTGCTAGAATCCCCGGCTGTCTGTATTAGCCTGCCAACCGGCGGGTGATTACCGCTACTACTTAAAAAAGACTCCAAACACACAGGAGAAATACGGTGGCTGAGATGAATCTTAAATCCGCGGCCAAGTACCGCTACTACTTAAAAAAAACTCCAAACCCACAGGAGAAATACGGTGGCTGAGATGAATCTTAAATCCGCGGCTGATTGTCGCTACGACGAAGTTTCGCTGGGCGAAATAATGATGCGAATCGACCCTGGCGATGTTCCCACTGCCAAGGCCCGGGCCGGACGAATCTGGCACGGCGGCGGGGAAACCAACGTCGCTGAAGGCCTGAGCTACTGCTTTGGTATGCGCACGGCTGTGGTTACGGCATTAGTTGACGACGGCATCGGCAGAAATATCGAAAACCAACTCCGCGAAGCCGGCGTGGATACCTCCTGCATCGTCTGGTTCTCCACCGACGGTAAGGGCGATTTTTCCACAGACGCCAAGGGCACGCTACATAACGGCATTAACTTCACCTGGGCAGGCAAGGGCATTCTGCCATCGGTTACCGAATACTACCGGGCCCACACCCCCATTCGCGAGCTCAAGACCGGCGATATCGACTGGGCCGGCCTGTTCGGCCAAGGAGTTCGCTGGTTCCACACCGGCGGGATATACACACTGATCAGCCCGACATCCGGCGCGGTCGCTATCGAAGCGATGGAAGCAGCCGGCAAGGCAGGAACGTTCCGCTCGTTCGACCTGAACTATCGATCCAAGGTCGAGCCCGACAAGGACCGCGCTCGCACGCAGAATCAAAAGATCGTCGGCCTGACCGACTTCCTCGTCGGCAACCAGAGCGACTTTGGCGATGCACTCGGCGAAGAATGCGAGAAAGTTTCCAAGGATGAGTCCTTCGAAGTCTGGCTGGAGGCCTACTCGGCTATGCTGCGTCGGGTGGCCAAGAAGTACCCGAACCTGAAACTCATCGGCACGCAGCTGCGGGCTGCACTGTCGGCTGACATGATTAACTGGGCGGCTGTGCTGTATGACGTAGCCGAAGATAAACTGCACCTTGCAGTGACGCGCGAGAATATTGAAATCGCCGACCGCACAGGCGGCGGGGACAGTTTCGCCTCCGGTGTTGCAGCTGCGTTGATGCAGGGGCAATCGGTCGCTGACGCAGTCCAATGGGGCGCCGCCCACGGCATTTGCGTCCAATCAACACCGGGCGATACCACGATGGTTACCCAGTCCGACGTACTTAAGGAAGTTAAACGCGCCATCAGCGGCGGCGGCGTAAGCGCCATGCGGTAGGCTGCATTCGAATAGATACAGGAGAAAAAATGGCTGATTATAAACGCGACAGGAAACGGGCCGACAAGGCCATGCGCGACAGCGGCGTTGTGGTGGTAATGAATAAGTCTCACATCACCTGCCCCAGCGACATGGTAACGACGATGAAGGCTGTCTATGAAGCAGGGTACGTCGCTGAGGTAACCTTCCGGATCGATGAAGGCATCGTCCGCGAGGCGATGAGTGAGCTTGTCAAAATCCGCGCCGCATGCCCCGAAGACAAACCCTTCCTGCTCGGTATCGGCAGCGTAATAAACCCCACTGAACTGGACGCCGCTATTGAAATGGGCTTCGATATTATCGTTGCACCGGGCAATGTAATGGGCGGTCACGGCGAAGGCTGCGACTTCATCCGCATCGCGCATGAGGCCGACGTCTTTACCGCACCGGGAGTCTTTACACCGACGGAACTGAACTACTTTCTCGAGCGGCCTGACGATCTGATCCCCGATGCGATCAAGATCTTCCCTGCCCGCATCGTCGGCCCACAGGGCATATCCGATCTGCTGGCCCCCTACGTCCGCGAGAGACACGCCGGCAGAATCGTAATGCCGACCGGCGCCGTCAACTTCGAGACCGCACCGAAATATATCAAGGCGATTAGCTCGCGCGGCTATAAGCCCGTTCTCGGCATGTCCGCACCGCTTCAACTGGTGGTCGACCGCAAGGCACCGGGCGATCTCGATGTGATCAAAGAAGCACTGGAGACCTTCACCGTCGGATTCAAAAAGGCAATCGAAGGCGTTTAGTTTATCGCTAGAACAGATAGAAAGGCTATGTTATGTCAACGAAAGTTAACGATCTTTTCAGCGTAGACGGCCAGGTGGTCGCTATAACCGGCGCCGGTGGGATTATCTTCGCCGCTGTTGCCAAAGCACTGGCAACCAACGGTGCGAAAGTTGCCCTGCTGGATATCATGGGCGATAAAGTCAACGAACTGGCCGGCGAGATTACCGCCTCTGGCGGCGAGGCTATCGGAATTGCGTGCAGCGTTCTCGATGCCGACTCCATGCAGGCAGCACTCGATGAGATAGTAGCCAAGTTCGGCAAGTGCGACGCACTTATTAACGGTGCAGGCGGCAACCGCAAGGGTGCCTGCGTCCCCCCCGACGGCCGGTTTACCGACCTGGACCTTAGCGAGCTGGATAAAGTTTTTGAGCTTAACTACAAGGGCACGTTCCTGCCGACGCAGGTATTCTGCAAATACTTCGCAATCCAGGGCAAGGGCGCTGTCGTTAACACCTCGTCAATGGCGGCAATGGCCCCGCTGACCAACGTGCCGGGCTATTCAAACGCCAAGGCTGCGGTGACCAACTTCACACAATGGCTGGCGGTGCAGGTAAAGGTTGATTTTCACGACGCCGATATTCGGGTCAACGAAATAGCACCCGGCTTTTTGGACACGACACAGAACCATCACCTGCTATTCGAATCCGATGATACGACACTAACCAAACGAGGCAATTCGATCATCGCCAAAACTCCCCTTGGCCGATTCGGCGTTCCCAATGAGCTGGTAGGCCCGATTATGCTACTGCTCAGCCCTGCGGGCAGTTTCCTCCAGGGGATAACCCTGAAAGTTGACGGCGGATTCGACGTCTACAGCGGTGTAGGCCCACTCGATGAAAAGAAATAGCATCTAGTTTGCGGCGATGGCGTGTAAAGTTACTCTAGCACTTCCGGGTTCACGCAAAACAGCGGCTTATTGCCCGAAAGAACCAGGGCAACATTCTTGGCGGCGGATGTCTGAAGGGTCAACTGCGATTCCTCGGAGTACCACCCGGTATGGTCGGTCAAAACGACGTTATCCACGCCAAACCAACGGCTGTTGGCCTCGGGCGGTTCCGGCTCGTGTACATCCAGGCCGGCAGAGTTAATCTGGCCGGTAGTAAGTGCCTCGAAAAGTGCGTCTGGATCGATCAACGGGCCGCGAGAAGTGTTGACAATGATGGCTGTCTTCTTGGCCAGTGCCAACTGGGTGGCGCCGATCATGTGACGAGTCTCATCCGTCAGCGGCGCGTGGATGGAGATGTAATCCGACTTGGCCATAAGCTCATCAAGTTCGACTTTACGCGCCCCAGCCTTGGCAATAACTTCATCAGAAACGAATGGATCGTAAACCAACACCTCCGCGAGGTTGAAACCGGAGACCTTGCGATGCAGCGTACGAGAGATAACGCCAAAACCGACCAGCCCGAGTGTCTTACCGGCAACACGCCAGATCGGGTCTGCCGAGCCAATATCCCACTTACCTGCGCGAACCTGCCGGTCACGGATACTGATCTTGCGAACGCAGGCCATCATAAGCGCCAAAGCCTGATCTGAAACGTCCTCGTCGCAGTAATCACGAACATTGGCAACCACAATACCCTTGGCCGTGGCTGCGGGGATATCTACGTTATCAACCCCCACGCCGTAACGAGCGATGATGCGGCACTTGGCCATGGCGGCGATAGCCTCTGGGCCAACTGGCGCCAGGCGGGTTATTACACCGTCGGCATCCTTGCATGCCTGGGCCACTTCCTGCTCATTAGAACACTCAGCCAGGACAAGCTCAGCTCCTATGGCCTCGATTTCAGCGCGCTCGGGAGCGTAACTTTCATAACCCAGATCAGTAACTACAACTTTCAACTTCGCATCGGTCATCGGTCACTCCTGTAATGTTTCGTGCGGGCAAAACGAACCCGCCGCGTGTGTTAAGTGTTCCTTTTTCGCCTAGAAACCGCTCCGCTGCAAGCATTAGGTGCGAATTTTCGCCAATCAGCCAACAATTAGTTCCCAGCCTGGCCTGCCTGGAGTGAAATGACTGTCTCTACCGGCACGCCGATATCAACAACACGAACATCACCGGTGAAGTCCGCAGCTCCCGGCTGATCGAAGCCTAGCTTTCGGGCAACCATTGTAACGGTCATTTGGGCCCGGACGGTCGGGTCGCCAGGCGAGCCTGTATCGCAATCCAGGCCGGTTGGAATATCGATAGCTACGATTGGCTTACCAGCTGAGTTGATCTGGCGGACGGCCCCGGCGAGGTCTCCGCGAAGTTGGCCTGTTATGCCCGTCCCGCCAATGGCGTCTACAAGCAGATCGAATGAAGATAACGCTTCGCCCAGGCCCTCGATCAAATCACCGGTCGCATCGCAAATATTACCACCCAGGGCGCGAAAAATGGCCAGGTTCGCAGCGGCATCGCCGGTGATCTTTTGAGCTGGGGCTACTAGAAAAACTGTAGCCTTGCCGCCCCTGATAATAATGTGGCGAGCAACTACAAATCCGTCCCCGCCGTTGTTGCCCGGCCCGGCTACGATACCCACACTCTTACCGGCCAGGCCTGATAAGTGTTGGGATATCTCGTCGGTAATGGCCCTGCCGGCATTTTCCATAAGGACCGCACCAGAGATACCAACAGTATCAATGGCAAACTGGTCGAGCTGGCGAACTTCCTGGCGTGAAAGCAGCAACATGATCCAATCCTACGCTTGTCGGGGACAGATAACCTGCCGCCTGAAGCTCAAATGGTAAGCAAGGATTAGAAGCCATCCAAAACCTCGATTTGGGCTGCAAGCGGGTCTTTTTCCGCACGGCTGCGTCGCGGAAACTCGACGAATCGACTGGATTCGACGTCATTTCCACTCCTTGCCGGGTCGAAAAAAACCCGCGCTTTCGCCTGCAAAGCAGGTTTTGGGACGACTTCTAGAGAATTTCGTCAATAATCTCTGCCAGGCCAGCCTTCTGCTGCATCCCAACCAGACGTTTGACGACCTGGCCATCCTTAAAAAGAATAAGCGTAGGGATAGCACTGATACCTTGAGCCAATGAAATTTCGCGGTTGGAATCAGTGTCGACTTTGCCTACTTTGAGCTTGCCGGAATAGTCCTGCGCGAGTTCCTCTACCGTTGGCGCCAGCATCTTACATGGCATGCACCATTCGGCCCAGAAATCGACAAGGACTGGGACATCTGAATTGATCACCTCTTGTTCGAAATTAGCATCGGTGAACTCAAAAATCTGTTCGGAAGCCATTGAAAGAATCCCTTCAATATCGAAAATTAGCGTAGCTTTTACCTTTTAATATCCTATGGCCAAATCACGAAAATGTCAACTGACACAACAACCGTTAATAACAATACATTTACTGGGAAAACAGAGCTTCTAATCGCCACTTACAACTGTTGCCTGCTGGGTAGTGGGAGCCTCTACCTCTGCCTCGACAGACTGCTTAACCTTTACCAATCTGCCGTCATTCATCCGCTTGATTTCCAATCTAAGCTCGGGGTTTGCTTCAATCAGCTTGCCGAACTGTTCAGCAGTTTTGACCGGCTGGTCATTAACGTGAGTGATAATCTCGTACGGCTTGAGACCGGCAACAGAAACCTTCGAGCCGGGTTCAATTTTGGAAATAATAACACCCGGGTCATCTGGGGTTTTCTGGAAGTACCGTCTTACCTCGTACGTCATATCACGAACGGTCAAACCCAACGGCTTTGATTTGAATTTTGGTGCGGAGCCATAGTGTGACGGGCCTTGAGTGATGGAAAATTCTTTTATAAGAATTTCGCCGTCCCTGGAAAATTCCGCGCTTAGATTTTTACCGAAACCAAGATCGGTCAGCATCCGGGAAAACTTATTTTCAGCATCGGGCCAGGGCTTGGGAATCCTATCGAGAAACTCCTCGGGAACTTCATCGAGCCGATCCCAAGGAAAAGCTCCGCCTTGGAACGCGTTCCCGTTATCGACCTCAATTGCGATGGGTTTGGGCACACCGGCTACATGAAGCCGAAGGAAAATGTCCCCCACTTCAATCCCTGCCTCTGCTGCTGGTGATCCCAAATAGATAAAGGAGACCATAGCCCCCGTGCTGCCGCCATTGGTCTGGTCGGAAACATTATTTGCCCGGGCTAATTCCTCATTTAGAGGTTGAAGCTCAACTCCCAGCCAGGCCAGGCGGTTTTCATCTTCCTCAGAAAGGGGAACGTTACTGGCGTCGGCGTGGCTGGCGATATCGTCCATCAATTCCCAAAGATACGCAGATGGAGTTAATCTCCCCCTTTCACTTTCCCATCGAGACCTCGAAGACCTGCCAGAGTATCCAGAATATGAAGACCGCCCAGAATATCCCGGCAGTCTCCGGGTTGCCGGCAAGGCTGCCAGTAGTCCATCTTCAGTAAACAACAGGCAATTGCCATCGAGGACGGTTGCTGTGGGATACAAGCGGGATTTCCACCCCTGGCTTACAGAAGTCACGCGGCTATGAAGATATCGTTTTGTGTACTCCTGACCTACTACCGTTAGTTGTGCAGATATCAAAACCTTATCCAGGTGCTCGGAAATCGGAACCTGTGATGCCTGCAGGGCCCCCTCGACAGGCGTATCGAGCGTGGCTAGAAATGCTCCAAAGTCCTTAAGTGTATGGGCAAATTCAGCTTCTACAGGATCGGTCCCGGGACGAAATACTTCAATTCTGGCCAGCCTGGCGGTCTGTTTAGGATTCATCCTCACCATAACCAACAAAGTCTTATCATCCACAAGCAGAGCGAGGGCATCTTTCTCCGTCTCGGTCTCTTCTTCTGGCCTGTAGCGGGCGCTTGTTTTTTTGGGGCTACGGAAACTCAGCCTTACGCGAAGAACGCCTTTACTCACGATTTGGGCGATCTTTTCGGTCAAGTTGGCCATCTGTGAAGCTGAAATAGCGGGCCAATCCAGCGGAGAGTCTTTCCATGAACCATCTGTTGCCAACACATTTCCGGCGGAGTAACCAACTGGCTTGCCTTGGTAATCGACCACCAGGCCTTTATCGGCGTGGAGGTATTTCTTTCCGCTGGTTGTAAGAACCGGCCTTTGAGAGAACTCCTTGATCCGATACATCCACTCACCATTTTTCCAAAAAGTGGCTATTACCAAATACGGCCCCTCAAGAGAGGAATCGAATTGAACCGGCTTTACACTGGTAAGTGGTTCGGAAAGTTTCAGGATGATCTGCTTGGCCCCGATGACATAAGAGGATATTTCGGCAGGTATCGTTTTATCGCCGTCACGGACATGGATCGACTCGACGGACTTGGGATAAATCATGGGGTCGCCGACGATGACCTCGGTTTCCGACAAGGCGTATCCATGAAGGATAAGCGGACGCTCCTGGCGCACATAACCTGCCAACATGTGTTGCGAGTTACCTGCAGAACGCGGCGGATCGCCCTCATCGTATTTGAGAGTGAACTCTACTTGTGCTGTTGATTCGGCGGCCAGGGCAGCCAGGGCAAGCTGCTGGTCGATAGTGATGTCATCTTCATCCGTATCGGCCCAAACTAAAGCAACGGTACAAAAGACAACCAATACTGCGGGTAAATTTCGCAAAATCATTTAGATCTTCCTATCCGTTTATTCCTTCTCGTAATCTCTGGAGAACTCTAGCACAACCTGCCTCATCAGGCCATTGCGCAAGACGGTTACGAGAATTCGGTTTTCCTGGTCGATTTTATCCATCGCCTGTTCGTATGTTTTTTTCAGGTCATCGAGCGTCTTGATCTTCTGGGAACCTATTTTAAGCAGGATATCGCTTTCATGCAGGCCAGACGCCGAAGCATTGCCGGGATACTTAATTCCGAAGACAAAGACGCCTTCTTTGCGATAATAGAACAGGCCCGGATTGTCGAACTGATTGATGGTCTTAACCGTCATGTCCCATCTGGGGCAATCGAATTCTTTGCCTTCGACATCCCCCTTCTGCCTCGGGGTAACGTCCAGGAACATCTGCTTGCCGTTGCGCAGCAGTTCGAATCTGGCTGGGACGTTTTTGGGTAATGAGCCAAACAGATGCCTTATGGCCGGCAGATCCTCAGCTCTCATCCCCGTAACCGGTTGCGAGTTGACGCTTACGATCCGGTCACGCGAATGAAACCCGGCCTGTCGGGCAGGGCTTGCCGGATCAGTCTGAGCGACAATCACGCCTTGATCGCCTTCGAAATAAATGTCTCGCTTGAAATCTTTCAATGGCTGAAGTTGCAGGCCCGTCCAGGACCAGTCAACCTTTCCATGGGTACGAAGCTGGTCGACGACGAAGGCTACGGTATTCGACGGAACGGCGAAACCCATATCGCCTCCGATGAAGATGCCCAGCGTATTAATACCAACAACTCGTCCTTCGGTATCCACCAACGGACCGCCGGAGTTGCCAGGAGAAATTGCTGCATCGGTTTGAAGCCAGAGGCTGTATTCGCTGTTTTCGGGCAGGAAACGGCTGGCACAGGAGATAATCCCAATCGAAACAGAACGATTCAGGCCCCAGGGAGCACCCATGGCCATTACAAAGTCACCCTCGGCCAGTAGCGACGAGTCGGCCAACTCAGCGCAGACCAATTTGCTTTCGTCGACGTTTTTCAGTCGAATCAGCGCAAGATCGGTATCCTTATCCGTGCCTATTACTTCAGCCTCGGCTGCAGTGCCATCGTAAAGCAGACAGCGGAGTTCTACAGTTTTATCAACAACGTGCCAGTTGGTGACTATCTCGCCCTGCTTGGAGATTACTACACCGCTGCCTGCTATTTCGACCGTGTGCTTTTTCCCCGTTTTATGCGTCTCCTGCAAACCCTTGATAAAGACCACTGCAGGGAAGACTTTTTCCTTAGCCTTGGCGACCACTTCGCGGAAATCAGGCCCGGAGGTAACCGGAGCAGGTGAAGACTTGGAAGAATTAATCTTATCACCTGTGCCCCCGATGGCAACAATGCAGCCAGTGTGAACCATTGCCATTGAGGCTGCGGCAATTACCAGTAAGAGATAACCATTGACTCTTGTCATTGACTGATATCCTCTGAATTAGATTTAACCAACTGGAAAGATTCACAAGAAGATAGCGTCGAGACAGATAAATTTCGAGAGTTTTGTCTTAAACGCTCCACTTGCCTCCGGCAAACAAGTGTCTGGGTTCTTGAAAATTTCAATCCATAATTGGCCCGGGCGGGACTCGAACCCGCACGCCCTTTCGGACAGGGGATTTTAAGTCCCCTGCGTCTGCCAATTCCGCCACCGGGCCTGATGTTGGATTGCGTGTTGGATTGCGAGCCTAAGCTTCGCTAAATGCAGACTTCCTTGCAAGTGCCAATTCGCAACTGACCGGCCTCTGCCGAAAAAAAACTTATCGCCAACTCATCACTAACCAGCAATAAAAAAAAGAGCCCGGACTGTCATGTCCGAGCTCTGAATCATTTCAAGTTTTCCCGTTGAGGGAATTTTATTCTTTTATTAGCGTTTGCGCCTCAGCAGTGCGACCCCGCCGATGGCCAACAGGCCCAGCGATACCGGCTCGGGTATGGGGGCGCCGGGGGCGCTGTCGCCAAATTTGGTCGCCAGAATGGTCAGGTCAGCCAACGTTATATCGCCAGAGTTATTGAAGTCGCCCGAACTCCCAGAGCCTAAGCCACCGAAATTTGTTGCCAGGATTGTCAGATCAGCCAACGTCACATGCCCGTCACCATTGGCGTCACCGGCTATGGTAACGATAATTTGACCGGAAATGAGAGTGGCTGGAACGAGGTCGGTGAAGGTCGTATCGCCTTCGCCGTTAGTCAGAGTAAAAGCATATGTCCCCCATGTGGTAAAACCAGTGGCGTCAAAAGTAACGGTAGCAATCAAGCCACTGGCAGAGACGGTCCCGCTGGCAGTGACCACGCCCTTGTAAGCATCGTAAGAGTTAACGTAACCTGCAAAACCGCCACCGTTGTTTGAGTTAAAAATCGTGCCTGTAAGGACGTCAACAGCTGTGATAATCGGACCTGTCGATCCACCGCCGGTGGTAATATTGAACTCCATGCCCTGAACTGCATCACCGCCGGTGACATATACACCCTCTTGCTCACCAGCCGAGTTCATGACAACGATAATTTTACCCGCGTCAATTGTCGGAGTTGCAATAGCTGCAGATGCGAAAACAAGCACAACAATAATGCCACATAATTGCCTAGCCATATTAAACCCTCTCCTCTAACTTGTGTCTAACGGCGATGTGTACGACTTAACTTCTTAACTTCAGGCTTCTACTTTTAAACTTCCATCCAGAACAAAGCTCAAGACTTGCCGGATGACTACACAGGAATCCTCTGGTTGTTCCTGCGAGTATTATAACCCGAACCTGCCTATAATGTGAACCCTAAAATTCAACAACTTCACATTATAATTGATCGGTCCGAGAATCCCGGCCACCTTTATCAACAAAAAAACGTATCCATGCGAATCAATCTCCCACTTGGCCTTTGGAGGCGCCTTATACATATAAGCTTCTTTTGGAGTGGTTTGCCTGGTTGGCTGGGTTTGGGGTGAGTTTAATTGCTCGAATGCAAAAAATACCCCTTGCGTAATTTGGACTCTCTGGTATGATAAAACCCGTGAGGAACGCTCATTTCTCATAACCGTAAGCTGTAAGTTGTAAGTATTAGCTCAAACATTCGCTCAGACATTAGCAATACGTGAAGGAGGAAGCACGTGCTCAAAATCTCGCTCATTTCTATTGTTGTTTGCATTTCTGTCGCTAGCGTTGCCCTGGCAATTCCACCGACCATCGATGCCGGCTCGCATTTTCTTCTGCCTAACCAGGCTGATCAGGAGATACGGATTTTCGTCGCTGGAAATACGCTGGTTCAGGGTTTGGAGTTTAACCTACAGATCGGCGAAGGTACATCGGGGCCTGTCATCCAGGATATTGACATCCTCTCAGATACCATCTTCGCTGCCAGTAACACCGGAATCTTTCCCGGGTTCATATTTGAACCCCACTGGGCTTACGTTGGTACAACCACCGATCCAAGCAAGGACTTAGGCGCAGGCCCCGGCTTTGTAGTCACCAGCGGGTTGCTGGCAACCATTACGTTGGATACCACTGGCATAACCTCAGGTGAGTTTGAATTGAGGTTGACCAGTAACCATGAAGGGGCAACCAATTTTGCCGGTGTTTTTGCTGAATTGACTAACGGCACGTTGATAATCCCCGAACCCGCATCGATGGCCTTACTAGGTATGGGCGGCCTGGGAATGCTGATCCGCCGCAAACGCTCTTGAGACGACCAAGCCAATTGGCGAAGACGCTAAGTCGACTTCAACAATCAGTAACGATAATTAAATGTAATTAGAAGTCATCCCAAAATCTGCTTTGCAAGCGAAAGCGAGAGATTTTTTCGAGCTGGCAAGGAGCGGAAACGTTGTCGAATCAATGCGATTCGTCGAGTTTTCGCGACGCAGGCAGGCGAAAAAAGATCCGCTCGCAGCTCAAATTGAGGTTTTGGGATGGCTTCTAGCTCCCAGAGGCCGGGCGATTCTTCGCTCAGCCTCTTTTTATTACCCGCCAATAAAGCCCAATCGACCCCCAAACAACCTTATATATAAACCCCCAGACTACCAACCCGGCCAAAATCAAAAAAATTCTCCGTTTTTTCCTCTTGACGAGTAGGCCATGTTGGCGTATTGTCATGGACGGTAGAAAGCGCTGCCTTTGCGACACAATTGTGCAGTTACGTTTTCTATTAACAAGTCAAGATCCTTTTCGACGGCTGAGCCGCTTGTCGGAGAGGGGAGCAAACACTTCTTTAGGAGGTAGTGTAATGAAGCATGTAGTAACACTTTTAGTCGTTCTAGGTCTTGCAACTTTCGCAAATGCCGCACTTTTGACCGAAGATTTCTCTAACGTCAGCGAATGGACCATGGCATCAGACGGTACTGGCGTAATTGATTTCTCTGGCGGAACCGCCAAGTTCAACACCGCAGGCGACTGGGAAACAATGACCCAGACAGTAGCCCTGGGTGCCCAGAGCGACCTTGTCATCAGCTTTGATACGAAACAGTTCGGTGGCAGCTGGGCCCCCGGTACCATTGAGCTGTTCGACGCCCAAGGCGACTCGATTGAGCTCGGATTGGCCGTTCAACTTGACACTTACTGGGATGGTGGCGTTCACGTCAAAGATGGTGTCACGTCAGGCGCTTGGCATGACCTTAACGTAACCAGTACGACATCGTGGTTCACCAGAACCTATGTCATCTCTGGCATCGGCACTGCAGCCGGTTCAGCCACTGTTAACGGCGAGACCGTCAACGGGACCTATGATCTCACCAACATTGGCGATATTACGTCAGTCGTGATTAGGGCCAAGAAGAATTTCGAAGTTGACAACTTCGTCATCGACGTTCCCGAGCCCGCATCCCTGGCCCTTCTGGGCATGGGCGGCCTGGGAATGCTGATCCGTCGCAAACGCTAAACCGCGTTTCGATAATCAGTTAGATAATTGAATATAGTTAGTTCCCGAGGCTGGGCGATTCGTCGCTCAGCCTCGTTTTTTTATGCGCCAAAGCCCAGCTACTTAGACCCGGCCGGGTCCTAAACAACCTTATGTGAAATCAACCGGATTTCCGGCCCAACGCCCAACCATGATAAATATAACATTCCTGTCTTTTCTTCTTGACATACTGGCCATGCTGACTTATTGTCAACGACAGTAGAGAACATGCCTTAATGATGCAATTATGAAGTCACGTTTTCTATTAACAAGTAAGGGCCTTGTCGATGGCTGAGCCGCTGTCGCCGAGGGCAAGCAAGCACTTCTGCAGGAGGTAGTGGTAATGAAGCATCTGGTAACACTTTTGATCGTTCTCGGTTTCGCAGTCAGCGCAAACGCCGCACTGCTAACCGATGACTTCGAAGACAACGACATCTCCGACTGGACCGCCCAATCCGGCACAGGTTGGGCTGCCGGAACCGGCGTTGCCGAAAAATTCCTCAATGATACGAGCTTAGACACGATCTCGAAGTCCTTCGCTGCCGTGTCTTCGGGCCTAGTCACGTTGGAATTCGAGATCCAAGCCGATGGCGACTGGCGTCCGTTCAATGCCGCACTGGTCGACAGCACTGGTAAAGGCGTTTTTCTGGCCGGTTACGTTGGCACCAACTTCCATCAGATCGGTGGTGGCGAGACTTTAGACTATGGTAATACCGGGACAGGCGTGGACTATACTGAAGGCGACTCCATTTTTGGCAACGGCCGCACGACCGATTTCTCGACAATCCGTTACGAGCTGAACGTCGACACCGGCGAGCTTAAAGGCTACCTCAACGCCACTCTGCAGAACACCGTCACGGTCGACCTGACCGGCGTTGGCGACATCAGCGTCGTTGCGTTCACGGCCATGAAGAAGATCGTCAGCCTTGACAACGTCGTTGTTGACATCCCCGAGCCCGCATCCCTGGCCCTTTTGGGCATGGGCGGCATGGGAATGCTGATCCGTCGCAAACGCTAAGCCGCGTTTCGATAATCAGTTAGATAATTGAATATAGTTAGTTCCCGAGGCTGGGCGATTCGTCGCTCAGCCTCGTTTTTTATGCGCCAAAGGCTTGCGAGGCCAAAAGGGCCTTAAATCCCGCCGAATCTGCCCAAACCGGCCTGATTGCCCCACCATAGTGGGGATCCATCCCCTTCTAGGGGCCTTCGTCTGATCTGAACCTGATTTTAACTTCTGGGTGCCATGCTTCTGGTACAGAAGCATGTCTTTTTCGCGTCACAGCCTGATAAGCAAGAATGCTTCCGCCATTCGACGAAGCTCACGGAAATCAAGCGGACCCATGGCACCCGGTACGCGGAATCTTAGTTCTTCCCGCGTCCGGTTTACTCCCGCGCCCTACGGTGGTTTGAATCTAAAAGCTCTAGTCCAAAAACGTCCTGGCTGGCTGAGAGGAATTTTTTGTATAAAAGGACCGCTCAAGCAGCAGTTTCAGCCTACAATGGGGGGCGAAAAGATGATATTTACGTTCTGTAAAATTTATTCGTTTCAATAGCTGATTTCGTCGGTTTTGACCTTGACAGTTCCGCCAATTGCCCTTAGTATATCCCTTGTCGCAGAGCAGCAGTTTTCGTACCCTTGTGCTTGGGGTGAAAGCATATCCGAGCCAAGCGGAAGGTTGTACATTTCCAAGGAGAGGAGGTCTCTATGATTAAGACCGCAACATTCGCAACAATCGCCCTGTGCGTACTGGGTGTCGTCTCAGCAGCTACCGCAACTGAGTACGTTTATGAAGACTTTGAATCCGGCGTAACTGGTTGGGTTGCCGATGGCATCTCCACCATTACTACGACTGGATGGGAAGGCGGAGGCTACGGCCAGACCGCACGTGTTGAAAATGGCGGCACGGGCCTGATCTGGGATGGTCCCAGCTTGTCCGTAACTGGCGGTCCTGCCGGCAACTTCACTGGTTCTGGTTCCGACCAGGTACAGTGGTTCAGTGCCGACTTCCGTCACCAGGGTGGTTATGATCCTGGGCCTTTCAGTGGCGCTAGCTGGAAACTCAGTGGTGCTTTCTGGGCCGATTCGGCCACAGGCAAAGGCATTGCAATCTTTGCTGACGCCGCCCGATAT
>SDBV01005031.1_pt1 | contig 18790 bp, 16 predicted proteins | sample 2277081 | NCBI WGS metagenome assembly SDBV01 (sample SAMN10402039, study PRJNA504765) | marine sediment metagenome | isolation source: marine sediment core GS10_PC15, 223 cmbsf | place: Arctic Ocean: Southern Knipovich Ridge | collected 2010
TGGACGGCCGTCGGATAGGTGATCGTCGCGTGCAGAGTGAGTCCCAATATGACGGTCGCGGTATACATGGCCAGACTGGTCAGCATGGTAAAGCCGAACCGCGCGACGACGCCGGCGAGGAGCGCGAATACCGCATAAGGCGCGAGCTTCATGATCCAGTCGACGAGGATCATCGCTATGTCGTTGACGCCGTGAAAGAAGTTGAGCACGGTGTCGCGCCGGTCCTGCTGCACGAGTGAGAGGGCTGCGCCGAAGAGAATGGCAAACAAGATGATCTGAAGCATCTCGCCATTGGCGGCCGCAGCCACGGGATTGCGCGGGATCAGATTGAGCAGTACGTCCACCAGACCCGGCGCGTCCTGAGCCAGGTCGATTCGCGCGGCTGCTTCACCCTGAAAGGTCTCGAGTAACTGGTTCTTGCTCGCCTCCGGTATTCTGCTCCCCGGCCGGATGATATTGCTCAACAGCAAGCCGATCGAGATCGCGATCGAAGTGGTCACGAGATAGTAGGCGATCGTCTTCCCGCCGATTCGGCCGAGGCGCGTGATGTCACCCAGACTCGCTGTGCCGACGACAAGGCTGGCTACGACCAGCGGAATGACGACCATGGTGATGAGACGAATCCACGCCGTTCCCAGCGGAACGATCGCCAGCACGAAGTTGATCAGCGGCTTGATATCCGCCAGGTTGGCCAGAAGACCCACCGCAACGCCTGCAATCAGTCCGATCCCGATCTTGGTGTGGAGCGCCATCGTACCTCTGCTGGTGTGAGTGTGCGGGAGACCCGCCAAGTTAAGGAAGCACTCGCAACCTGCAACACCCTTGACTAGCAACTGCCATTCGCCGCCCATACCTTGGTGTCCATGAAGACCGCCCATCTCGGGATCGCGGTATGTTGCATCTTCGCCGCTTGCAGCTCCGATTCACGAACCGCCCCTCCACGCGGCGATCGCTCCGGGGACACCCCCGCGGCCGGGTCTTCATCCATTACGCCCACCGAGTTCGTCACCAGCCTGACCTTCTTGATCGGTGATGCGGATCCAGCCTCGGGTCTGGTGTTGCGGGTCGCCAATTTCGCCACGCGCAGCGGCATCGAGCGTACTTACCGCGCCTGGTATCTCGATCGTGCCGGCTGGCGGGCCTTGATGACTACCGAGTTACGAGACGGCCCGATGCGAGCACCCTGGCGAGTGTTTCCGACAGATTCCCTCCGGATCGTCGTCGACGCCGAAGGCGACACCGAGCGGCTCATCATCAAGGCTCGCCCCGCCAACTATTCGATTCAACTGGAAGAGCGACTCGACGCCTGGGAGGACGCTGTCGGTACCCGCAACGAGGTGCGCCTGGCAATCCTCGAGCGGCGGGGTAGACGGATCATGGGCGTGGTGCTGCAGCAGCGATTCACCGTCCCTCGCCCCGACCACCCGACTGCCTTCGGTCCCTACGAGCGTGTGGTGCTGAGCTCCGAGGACGGAGCCGTGATCGTTCTGTTCAACACGCGCGACCCCGCAACCTACGGCGAACCGTTCGCATGGATGTACGCGGACGGCCTCACCCACCGCTGGAACGACCTGGAGGCGAGGACAGTGGAAGTGGAGAACTCAGTCCAATTGAGACGCAACATTCCCGTGCGTTCGTGGTTCCGCATCGCCGAACCGGACATCCGCTGCGAGCTGACGCTGACCACACAAGCGATTGAGGAGCTCGCAGCCGAGAGCGGCCCGAAGCCTTATAACGCTCTGTACCGTGTGAGCGGTTGGATAGAGTTCGCGGGCGAGCGCCGAGCCGTCCGCGGCATCATGGAACGCGGCGAAAACTGATTTATGAGTGATGAATGATGAAGATCGAAGCACCGGTAGATTCATGATTGATGAGTGGTGAAGATCGAGGTAACGGTCGATTCATGATTCATGAGTGATGAGTGATGAACGGCAAAGATCGATCAGTTGTACTGACTACGACTTGATTTGATAGTTCCCCATCGTAGGCGATGGCTCAGGCAAGCATTTTCAATTCACACCTATAGTCCAGCTGACCTCACTCCTCATTCCTGAGTTCTGATTCTTCATTCACCCATTACTTCGGTCATCACCAATCATGAATCATGAATCTACCGGTCCTTCGATCTTCATCACTCATCACTCGTGAATCCGCGATTCTAGGCCTCAAAGGCGGCGATTCGCCGTCGCGTGATTCGTAGAGAAATGAAGGTGGTGAGGGCACAAATCGTAAGGGCGGCCAGGGCGCCCGCAACCGCGATCGCGATCGCTTCCGAGCTGAGCGGGATACCTCGTACTCTGCCGCGAAAGATCGCCAGAACCGGCCACGACTCCAACACAAGCACCGCGCCGATCAGCGCGATCGCCGACATCATGAAAAAGAGCCCGCCAATGCTGGTGGGAATCTGCGCAGCGTTCTCCGTATTGAACTGAGGATAGACGGCGCCGTAAGCCAGAGCGAGGGCCGAGAGCGCAAAGGCGATGGCTGCGATTGTGACGACGGATAGCGTCATCATCATCGGGCCCACCTTCAGCAGCAAGTTGGTAGCGATCGTCAGCAACACCGCGAGAACCAGCAATGGAACCGTGCCCATCCAGTACTTGGTCCAGAGAAGGTCACGTGCCTGCAACGGGCTCGACTTCAGGAGCCACAGCGCTGGCCCCTCGAGACTCAGCGCCGGAAACACGAAGCGCGCCGCGATAGCCGAGAGCACGAACCCGGCGAGACCGAGGTTGAGGAACGCGATGATATGGGCGAAATAAAAGCTCACACCTTCGGAGTAAAGCGGCAGCGCCTTGATGTTGTAGATATAGACAACCACGAGTACGCCGAGCAGAATAAGCTGCGACCACTGCGTCGCATCACGAAAGAATACACGAATATCCTTCAGTACCAGCTGGGACCTCTGTGTGCCCAACGGGCTGAACACATAGCGGATGGATTCGGTGAGCCGCACCCCGGCCCGCTGCCGCTGCGTCCCCGACTGGGAGCGTGTGAAGGCCGACGAATAGAAACGCGCATGGAAGATCGCACCCACCACGACCATCCCCAGCGCGCTGATCCACAGCAGGAGCAGATAGAACGGATCGAGCCCGTCTTGAAGCACGCCGATCGTCGCCGCCGCGCTCCATTCGCTGGGAAGCCAGGGTGAACTCGGGCCCCTGAGCAAGGCGAGGAACTCACCCAGGTTTCTGAACCCCTCGGGCCTGGCGAGGCTTTCCGGCTTCAGCAACCGAATCAGCAGCACGAGGCCTCCGGCTGCTCCAATCGTGATGATGCCCAGGATATCTTTCGCACGCCTGGCCGGGAAGATGCTCACGAGTACAAGCGTGACCAGCGACCCGCTCGCGGTGAGCACGATGAAAAAAGGAAGGATGGCCAGTCCGGCGACGAGATAGAACAAGATGCCGCCGTGATAGACTGTACTGTAGGCGACGAGGATCGGTACACAGATCAGCGCCACCATCCAGCTCGAGTGGAGTAACGTTTCGAACAGTTTCGTCAGGTAGAGGTGCAGCCAATCTGAAGGCGCAGAGAGGAACAGCTCCAGGTCTCGCGACAAGAAGAACGTCGACAACGCCGTGATGATGTTGGATAGGAAGAGTACACCGAAGAACGTCAGCAGGATCAAACCGAAGAGCTTGGCGGCGAGCAAGTCGCCGATATCCTCGACCGCTTGGAAGTATCTCAGCACGCGATAGAGGATTCCAAACGCCACCAGCCAGAAGACCGCAGCGAGTAGAAGGATCGGGACGGCTCGACCACCGCCCGACCCCTGCTCTCGAAGCCCTCTCAGCATCGTTATCCGCTTAGGAGTCAGCATCGTCCATACGCCAGAACGCGTGCCCATCACTCCAAGACCTCCAACAGCTCGCGTACCTCCGAGCCCCCGGTAAGCTTCAGGAAGATCTCTTCCAGGCCGACGTCGCCCGTTTGTGCCTCGGTTCTCAGATCATCCATGGAACCCTCGGCGCGGATCAGCCCATGCTGGATGATCGCTATGCTGTTACAGAGAACCTCTGCCACTTCGAGCGTATGAGTTGACATCAGGATGGATCCGCCGCGCTCCACGAACTGACGGAACAGGTCCTTGAGGATGCGCGCGGCTTTCGGATCCAACCCCACCATGGGCTCATCGACGATGATCACATCGGGTCTGTGTATCAGCGCCGACGATATGATCAGCTTCTGCCTCATGCCGTGACTGTAGGTTTCCAGCAGCTCGTCCCGCCAAGGCGTCAGCTCCCACAGGCTCAGCAACTCGTCGATTCGCCGCTCCACCTCCGCTCCCGTCTGGCCCCACAACCCGGAAACGAACCTTAAGAACTCGGCGCCGGTGAGCTTGTCGTAGATGAAGGGACGGTCTGGAATGAAGCCGAGCCGGCTCTTGGCCTCCACTGCCTCCTTCAAGATATCGTGGCCCGCAACCGTGACCGTGCCCGAGGTAGGTTCGAGGATACCGGCGATGATGCGAAGCGCGGTTGTTTTTCCCGCTCCGTTAGGGCCAAGTAGACCAAAGATCACCCCTCGAGGCACGGAGAGATTGATTCCCCTCAGGGCGGCGAAGCTCCCGTAGTTCTTCTTGAGATTCCTCAGCTGAATCACTTTTCCTCCATCGTTACAACCTCCAACTGGAGCAGGCCTATCAGCCGCACCAGCTCCACTTGCCGCGCCAGACCGCCAATCACGAACCGCAAATGAGAAGCGTCGGCAGGAAATTGTCCCAACGTCGGGTCCAGAGGTACCCAACGGTCCAACCATACCTCGGGCCAAGCGTGGTAGTAGAAGCGACCCCGCACGTAGACGAGGCCGGCTGCCGTGCGTGTGGGCAAGCCGATAGACCGGGCCATGGCCACATACAACACCGTGTGCTCATTGCAATCACCCCGTCGCGCATCCAGCACCTGCACGGCGCTCGGCACGCTCAGCGTCACCTGTTTGTCGAGGTTGTCGTACACCCAGCGACCGAGTCGCTCAGCCGCGACTCGCGGGTCGCTGGTGCCCGCGACAACACGCCGGGCGGTGCGCCGGATCTCGGGATCGTCAACCTGGATAAGTGGCGTGGCCGCGAGCTCGGCGGCCCATTCGGAGCGTCGTGCAGGCAGCCCGTACGAGACGGCGCTCGTGCCCGGCTCCGTGGTGATGATGAGGGTGTCACCGCGGAGCGCTTGTCGGGCGCCGTCGAGATCGAATCCCGCCAGATCGACGTTTCGCAGGCGAACGGCGAGACCGGTGAGCTGGTCACCCTCGGGCAGGTCGACCCCCACGGAGATCGCGGTGCTCTCGATGATGTCGCCCGCCAGCAGAGCTGAGCCACCCTCCAGGGCCCGATAGGCGTTCCAGGCGATCTCGAACGCTGTGCGCTCGATCGTGTAGCCCAGCGGACTGGTGGAGCGTACGGCCAACCCGTCCAGGTCGATCCAGGTCTCGATCTCCACGCCGCCGAACTTCTGCTTCACGTGCCAGGTATCGACGGTATCCTCGGTCAGGATCATCCACTCACCGGCATCATCATCGTACACGACGGAGTCCGGATAGATGAGCGTCTCCTGTTCGATCACTTCGATGACCACTTTTTGGTGATCCATTATGCTCGGATCGAATACTTCGAACCCGTACACTTCACCCGGCTTCAGATTCTCCCCCAGCACGAGGTGAAGCGGCATCACCTGCGGCAAGAGGACCGATCCTTCGGTCTCGATCGAGAATTCTTGCACGCTACCGCCGGCATCGAGCTTGATGTCCATCACGCTGTCGCGCGTCATCGCCGCCTCGACGTCATAGTCTCCGAAGTCAGATTTCAACGAGAACTTGAACGTCTCCATATCCAGCCGCTCGCCGAGCATGATCACCGTACGTACCGACAGGGGCACGTCCCTACCGAGGACGCTCACTCTCAACCGCATGTCATCCTCGAGCAGGAAACCGCTGGGAAGCGTGTCGATGCGAGAGGATGCGTACCCGATCGTGACGTCGCCCAGCTTGACGGAATAGAAAGAAGAGGCCGGAACGAGGTTGGCGGACGCTTCGGCCAGCCGGACGCTAGTCGGCTTCAGGTATTCACGTTTGGCGTGCCAGGCGAGGACAACGGCCCAGGCAGCCAGGATAAGGACCGCCAGTAGTTTTCTCACCAGCCCCCTAATTCCTCCGCTTTGCGGTACATGGCGTGTGCCAGGTCGGGCTGGTGTCTACGGTCATAGAGAATACCCAGGGTGTAGTACGCTCGTGGGCTCGCCTTGATCTCCAGTGATCTTTCCAGCGCTTCCAGCGCGGCATCCACTTCGTCCATCCGGTTCAGGGCGTCACCCAAGTACAGGTAGGCTGTGGCCCGCGTTGGATCGAGCTCAGTAGCACGCCTCAATTCCTCGGCAGCTTCAGAGTAGAGACCTTTCTTGAAGTAGACCAGGCCCAGATTCTCTCGCGCATCGGCGTTCTTGGGATCGGCGTGGAGCGCCTGCCGCAGTCGCCCGTCCGCCTCGGCGTAGCGTCCGAGTGATGCTAGAACGGCGGCTATGTTACAGTGAAGTCGGATATCGTCAGGGTCCAGCCGTTCGGCCGCCTCATACTCGCCGAGCGCTTCTTCATATTCTCCCAAGCGATCGTAGAGTACACCCAGGTTGTTGTGGGCTCTCAGGTGCTTCGGGTCGAGTTTCACCAGCTCTCGATACTTCACAACAGCATCCTCGACTTTACCCTCGCCCGTCAACTCCTTGGCGCGCCGATAGAGTTCCTCGACCTCCCTCTCCACCGAAGCCCGGTTCTCGTCTGTCTGCGTCTCAACCGGCGTCATCGGTCCGATCTGTCTCCGCATTCACCCAATCGAGGTAGTCTTCGAGCCCCTTGATCACAGGTGTAACGATCACTTCGGGCACGCTATACGGGTGGAGATCCTTCACACGACCGATCACGGCCTCCGCATCGTCCGCACGCGCCTTCAGGAGCATGAGTGCTTCTGCAGAATCCTCGATGGTGCCCTCCCACCGGTAGATCGAACGCAGACCCGGCACGATGTTGGCGCAGGCGATCAGGAGGACCAGCCCCACCGCGCCGAGGAACAGCAACAGCGCGGGCCGCACATCGCCGACCACTTGCTCCTTGTACGAAAGTAGGCGAACTCCGAAGTCGTGCTCGCCCGGGTTGGCTTCGGCGATCCGCTCGGTGACCGCCTCCATCTCTTGCTGGGCGCGAGGGAGGGTGACTCCAGGTTCAAGTCGAGCGATCGCTTGCAGAAACTGGGTGTCCCGCCCCAGCTGCTTGTCGCCGTCCTCGATCGTCGCCCAGAGCTGTTTCCCGCGGTCGGGAAAGTAGAACGCCCCAGGCATCACGCCGACGACCGTGTAGAGCCTGTCGTTGAGCTCCACCGTCTGCCCCACGATGGCGGAATCCGAGCCGAAGCGGCGCTGCCATAGCCCATAGCTGAGAATCACCAGCGTCTCGGCGCCGATCCGATCGTCCTCCGTGAGAAAGAGCCGACCCAGCAGCGGCCGTGCGCCGAGAGCGGCGAAGACGCCGGAGGTGACCCGCGCGGCGGAGATCCTCTCCGGTTGATCGCCCATCAGCGTGAAGGTCGCGTCGGAATAGACCCCGAGCTCCTCGAACACCGGGCTCAGCTCGAGCCAGTCCTCATATACCGTGTACGAAAGCGGGAAGTTGTCCCATAAGGCGCGTAACGTGGGGTTGGCGTTATCGATCCAGGCCGGGTTCGTCTGATAGGCGGTGACCAGGCGATCGGGGGCCGCGTACGGGAGCGGCCTGAAAAGCACGCCATCGGCGATGCTGAAGATCAGCGTGTTGGCTCCGATGCCGAGCGCCAGAGTGGCGACGGCTGTCGCGGTGAAGCCCGGTCTTCTCAGCAACGCGCGAGACGCCGTGCGGAGATCTTGGAGCATTTTGCCCTCCTCTGCCACATGAGACGCCTGGTTTCAGGATAGCGTTGCCTTCGAAATGGCTTCCGCCATCACACCTTCCTGCGCTCCCTGCCTGAGCTCGCCGATCAGCAGCCGGCTGAGGAAAAGCTGGTTGTCCTGCGTCGCACGAGCTAGGAGTTCGCGGAGTGCGCGAATCCTTTCTGAGGAAGAGCCTAACCCCGTGATCGCTGCGATGCGGTCGAAACGGGCGTGGACTTCGAGCATGGTGATGACGATGGAGATGGAGATGATGAATGAGATGGCGAAGAACAAGGGGGGTGGCGCGGTGGTCGAAAATGCTTTAGTATGAGCTTTCCAAACAAAGGTATCATACATCCTTAGAGATCCTGAGGCTTCCCCCCTCCCCCAATCGGGATCCCGGGGCCGACGTGTCCATTCTTGGGGGAGATCCGTGATCCAGCCCGAAGTCACAGCCGTCAGCTACGTGTTCCGGGATGAGCTCCGCTGGATGTTCGACCCCTACCCGGCCCTGATCCCCGAGCTCGGTTGGCCCGGCGTCGGCATCCTCGATGCCCTCTGCCGCGGTATGCGCGGCCGCGATGACTTCAGCGAGTCGGAGAAGCTCTTCATCTCGGGTGCGGCGGCGAACATGTCCGAGTTGGTCCATGCTTGCTGGACTCTCTTTGCCGCCGATGTGCGCGTGGGGCAAGAGGATGGTGGCGTCGTCTGCGCGGCCCGGGGCTGGGATGGCTCCACCTACCGCCTGCCGCTGGAACGGGCGCTGACAGAGATCCTTCAAGATCCGGACACGCTGTTGAAACGCGGCCTGTCGCCTCGTTCGCCACTCGAGCTGCCGCTGCTGCCGCAGAACGGTGGGCATCTCCTCGAGCTGTTCGGACTCAGCGCTTGCCTGGGCATCAGCCCGCTGGGGGAGGGACCGTGGGGCGAGCTCAGGATTGACGAGCTGGGCGATCACGTTCAGGCCGTGGCACCGTTCCTGGCAAAGACCTGCGCCGAGCACTACGCCCGGCTTCATCCCGATGAGCCACTCGGCCAGAAGCCAGAGCTCTACCGGCGACTGATCTGGCCACTGACGCTGTGCGAAGGATACGCGGCGTACAAAGAGGCAGCCGCCAACACCCTCGCTTTCCTCGACAGCAACTTGGCCGTCATCCGTGGATCACTGCCGTTGCTAAACAACCTGGCTCGCTCGCCGTCGGCGATCGTAAGAGGCGCAGCGCTCACCTGCCTCATATTGGACGAGCGCGTTCCCCTCTCCGGTGAGCTGGTTGAAGTTGCGGCGGACCATTTTGCCGAGCGGGCGCACGAGTTCCGCTCCGCAGCGATCGACCTGGCGGCGGAGCGAGGACGGAACATCGATTGGCTGAATGGGGGACTCAATCCGGCGGCTCGATTCCGCTATGAGCAACAGTTATCGCTCATTCCGCTCCTGCAACTTCCTTTCTCGCTCGCCGTCGCTCCCGAGAACCGCGAGCTGGTCAGAGCGCTGATCGAGCTCGAGGAGCAGGCGGCGTCCGAGCTACTCCAACAGAGGCTCAAGAACGGCGAGCGGCGGCCGGAGTTTCTGTTCCAGCAAGCGATGTTGCGCCGCCGACTGGGAGACCCCGAGGAAACGGAGGCGCTGCTGGCGGAGATCGTCCGAATTCATCCCGAGAAGCTGGATGGGGAGTTCTATCTCGAAGCAGGTGTTGGGGCGCTCGCCCTCGACCGGCTGGACGATGCGATCGCTCGCTTGGAGCGTGCCAGGGCGCTAGCCAGTCGGCGCGACCGCGCTGCCACTGCGCTGGGCCGCGCTTACGCCCGGGCGGGCAGGCGCGAGGAAGCCGCGGCCATGTTCGGAGAAGCGGTCGCCCAGGGGCACTTACCTGCTGACGTGCTCGTGAACCGGGCGGACTTCCACAAGGAGATGGGCGAGGCAGAAGGTTACTCCCGCGACCTGGCGGCGGCTGCGGCCCTCCACCCGTTCAATCGCAGGGTTGTGGAGCGCGTCATGGCGACCTACGTCGACGCTTGAGAAAAAGTCATGGCCGCCAGCGCCCGCTAGAAGTGCCTGCGTCCAGCGCGCGCTTGACGACGGCCTCGAAGCCGGCGCCCAGGTCGCGGGCGGCGTCGCTCAGCGACGCATAGACCCTCTCCCAACGCTGGTAAGCGCCGTCTGCTTTGTAGGTGGCGACGATCCGCACTCTCCCATCCTCGAAGACCTGCCACGACGCCCAGATGATGCGGTCTGGCTTGGAACTCTCGTCCATCGGCAACCCGATCTCGTCCACTACAGCCTCATGAACGGCGCGAAGCTCGCAGACGTGCCGGCGCTCAATCTACTCGACCGCGATCAACAGTGGCACCCGTCTCCAGCATCGTTCTGTCCGCTGGCACCAACGTTCCCATCACGATCTGCGACCACTCGATGAACTTCAACGTGTAGTGACACGATTTCTTTCACACGAAACCTTTGCGATGCCAGCAGCGCCGGGGACATCCCGATGCTCACGGTCGGGCTCTGCCGTTTTGTCGAGTCCCCTTTCTGTGTTATTCTCGATCTCAGATTCCGCGCCGACGGCCTGAAAAGGGAACCGGATCCCTTCATCGGGCTATTGGAATATAGCATCGGGGGAACACGGCGACTCGGGCAGTAGTGGCGACATTTCAGCATCGCGCACAGCGACTTTACAGTTTTTCGGGCCTGCTGCTGCTGGGCCTCCTCGGGACTCAGCAGCCTGACCAAGCCGAAGCGATCCGCGCCTTCTTCCTCGGGCGCGCCGAGCTCGAAGATATCGATCTTGCCGCCGTCGATAGCGGCGGCATTCAGACGAAATTCCTCGCAACCGACGCTCGGGAGATCGCCGTTTTCAGCGTCGTGCACCTGGATGTCCCCGCCGGCTTCGCCGCGGAACGGTTGCGGAGCGTCGAACTCTGGGGGCTCAGCGAGGCGGATCCTGCGTTAGGGGTCTTCAGCTTCCCGCCGCGCCTCGAGGACCTGGCAGGGCTCCAGCTGCCCCGCCAGGATCTGGACGCCCTCTCGAGTTGCGAAAGCGGGGCCTGCGAGCTCAAGCTTTCGGCCGCGATGATCGAGCGGCTGCGGCGCGAGATCGACTGGTCTGTCCCGGGAAGCCGGGAAGCGGCCGAGGAGAGTATACGCCGGATGATGGTCGAGTATCTGGAAGCTTATCTCGGGGGCGGTCATGCGGCGCTGGGCTCCTACGCCGACAAGGAACAACCGCTCGATATCGGAGAGGGATTTGACACCCTCCTCGCTTGGCCCACACATTTCGCCGAGTCGGAACCAAAGCTTCAACGTTATCTGGCTAGCTACCCGAGCGCGAGCCTGGAGGGCACCACCGATCTCTTCTACTGGACAGTGGAAGATTTCGGGATTAAGCCAGTTGCCGCCCTTTACCACTCGACTATCTACGATCCAGCCGCTGGGGGCGCGGCTCTGACTATCATCGTTTCGAAGCAGTTCTACTCCAGCCATTACTTCCAAGCGGCACTCCGCGTCATGGCGGTGATCGATGACGGTGTGGCGGAGCGGCCGGGTTGCTACGTCGTTTACTCGCGCCGCAATCGTTTCGACGATCGGCTCACCGGCGTTCGCCGCTTCATCCTCCGCTCCGCCATGCGCGCCAAAGTCACCGCCGGCATGTTACGCTTGCGCCAGCAGGTCGAGTCGGAGTTCCGAGGGAGGCCTGGACCATGACCGAAGTCGCGGGAAACAAGAAGCAGTTGATCCACCGCGTCGCCGGTGTCGAGGGACACGTCGGCTCGCTGAAGAAGATGATTGAAGATGGTCGCGGGGCGCCCGAGATACTCATGCAGCTCTCCGCCATCCGCGCTGCCCTGGAGCGCCTCTCCTCCATCGTCTTCGAGGAGTTCGTCGAGGAGCGGCTCGCCGCTATCGACAGCGAGGCGGACCGCCAGGCGGCCATCTCGGAGATCCGGGGAGCGATGCAGACCCTGCTCTGATCGTTCGCTGGCAGTCGTCCAGCGGCTATCAGCTGTTGGCGGTTGTGGGTTAGCGCGGTGTATACCCCTCCCCCCCCGGGGGAGGGGTAATCTCTTTCCCCTTCGCCTCACCTCTATTACCTTGGCCCCCGTCCCCGCCCCCTGGCCTCCGTGGCTTTGCCGTTCCCGGCCCTGGGTTCCCGACGATCCACGGCCCCACAGGCGATTGCTCTATGTTGGAAATCGATGGTTGCAGTCTGACCCTCGAGGAGGTGAAGCGGGTTGCCTCCGGCTCCGAGAGGGATGTGCGGTTGAGCGCGGCCGCCAGGACCGCCATGAACGCCTCGCGGGATGTGGTGGAACGCTCACTGGTCGACGGCGAGCGTATCTATGGCGTCACCACCGGGTTCGGCCGCCTCTCGGAGGTGCTCATCCCGCCGGCGCGGCGGCTGGAGATGCAGGAGAACCTGATCCGCAGCCACGCCAGCGGCTTCGGCCGCCCACTGGGCCCCGAGTTGAGCCGAACGATCATCCTCCTGAGGGCGAACTCTCTGGCTCGCGGTAACTCCGGGATCCGAGTGGAGGTGGTCGAGCTGCTCCTCGCTCTGTTGACCGAGGGGCTGGATCCGGTGGTCCCGGAGTTCGGCTCGGTGGGCGCGAGCGGCGATCTGGCTCCCCTGGCCCACGTCGCCCTCTGCCTGATGGGTGAAGGCTGGTTTCATACGGAAGCAGGACGCGAGGCGGCGAAGGAGGGGCTGGCCCGGGCCGGCCTCGAGGCGCTGCGGTTGAAGGAGAAAGAAGGGCTGGCGCTGATCAACGGCACGCAGGCCACTGCGGGGTTGGGCGTCCTCGCCCTGCTGAAAGCCGAAGCCGCGCTGGAGACGGCGGAACTGGCCGGCGCCATGTCGCTGGAAGGATTGCGGGGCACACCGACTCCGTTTGATGCCGTAGTGCACATCAACCGACCGCATCCCGGTCAGATCACCACCGCCACGCGCCTGCGAGTTCTGCTGGCCGACAGCGAGATACGCGAGTCGCATCGCTACGGCGATCCGCGTGTGCACGACGCCTACTCGCTGCGCTGCATGCCCCAGGTCCACGGGGCGGCGCGCCAAGTTCTCGGTTATGTGAGGGGCATCCTCGAAACGGAAATCAATTCCTCCACCGACAACCCGCTCGTTTTCGCCGAGTCCGGCGAGATCATCAGCGCAGGAAATTTTCACGCACAGATCGTATCGCAGGCGCTGGATTTCCTGGCGATCGCGGTAACGGATCTGGCGTCGATCAGCGAGCGGCGTGTCGAGCGATTACTCAACCCGGATCTATCGGGCTTACCACCATTCCTGGCGCGCGACCCAGGAGTCGAGTCGGGGTTCATGATCTCGCAGGTGGCGGCTGTCGATGCGCTATCGGAGATGCGGGTACTCTCTTCGCCGGCGAGCGTGGATTCGGTGACGACGTCGGCGAACAAAGAGGATCATGTGAGTATGGGGCTCGCCGCCGCGCGCAAGGCGCTGCGCTCTGTCGGGTGCCTTCAGTACGTGCTGGCCGTGGAGCTCATGTGCGCGGCGCAGGCGCTCGAGTTCTTGAAGCCGCTAACCCCGGGTGTCGGTGTCGGGAAGGGTTATGCGAAGGTGCGTGAGCATGTAGCTCCGTTAGACGGTGACCGGGCGATGGGTGACGACATCGAAGCGCTACACGATCTGATCGATAGTGGCACTTTCAGAGATATCGTCATCACTCACTGCGCATGAGATTGATTCATAACACTGACGTGGTCTTTCGTTTGAGTGTTGGAATATCTGTTGGAACTGGACCCGAAAGTCCCATCCGTTCTAGCGCCTGAGTGACGTGCTCTCCCTGACCCCTGTCAATAACACGCCAAGCGACCTCATTGTTAGGCGAGGCACTGGATGCGCCGCTCGTCGCAAATCCACCGAGACGGGCCCGGTTGTTGCCGATGATGTTGAGGCAGGTAACCTTCCCATTGCTCTTGGTCTGCGAAGCGTTTCCAATATGGTTTACACGCTCCCACTCTCCAGAAACACTGCCGTCGGCATGGAGTCTGGCTGTAAAGGAGAAAGTCCGGTTGTTGCCCTGAAAAATGAAGCTGCCGCTACCCGTAACGGACACGACGGGCCAAGGGGGGAGTGTTGGCGGTGGGGCGTGGGCGAGTTCAAACGAATATCGAGTACCACGATGAACTTGATGTTTATGCCCAAGAACTCTTAAATGGTGGTCCTGGATCACCCACGGTAGCGCGAGCGCGCCGCACGCGATATAAGATAACGAGCCAGAGACTGGCCGCCCAACGCTCCGGTTGCTCGGGTGCCGAAGTGCGTCCAGCGTATGCTGGACTTCCGCCGATTCTCGGGGAGTGACATGAGTCCGAAGCCACTCTGCTTCGTCTTGATGCCCTTCGGGCAGAAGCCGGATCCGGCCGGCGGTGCGGCGATCGATTTCGACCGGATCTACCACGACGCGCTCAAGCCGGCCATCGAAGCGGCGGACATGCAGCCCATCCGGGCTGACGAGGAACGGACCGGCGGCATCATCCACAAGCCGATGTTCGAGCGGCTGCTGTTGTGCGACTACGCCGTGGCAGACCTCACCACGGCGAACGCGAACGTCTTCTACGAGCTCGGCGTGCGCCACACGGCACGACCGGCGACGACACTCACCATCTTCGCCACCCACCAGAAGATTCCGTTTGACGTGAACTTCCTGCGCTCGATGCCTTACGACCTCGGCGAGAACAACGCGTTCGGCGACGTCGAGGCCAAGGCATTGCGCGATGCCGTCACTGCGAGGCTCAAGGATTTGCGTGAGCTGGCCGTTCAACATGCGCCCGTAGACAGCCCACTGTTCGATCTGCTGAAGGAATGGAAACCCGGCAGCATCGCGCGGCTCAAGACGGACGTCTTCCGGGACCAGGTGCAACTGAACGAGGACCTGAAGCGGCGGCTGGCCGCCATCCGGGAAAAAGGGAAGAACAAGGAGACGCGCGCCGAGGCAGAGCAGGAACTGACGGCGTTCCGGACCGAGTTGGGCGCGTTGGACGCGGTCGAGGCCGGAACGGCAGTCGATCTGATGCTCACGTTTCGCGCGCTTGCGGACTGGGATGGGATGATCGCGTTGTATCAGGATATGCCGGAGACCTTCAAGCGGCAGATCCTCGTCCGGGAACAACTCGGCTTCGCGTACAACCGCCGCGCCGGAAGAACAAGAAACGCCGCGGATCGGGCGGAGGCACTGCGCATCTTGACCGACGTGGAGGCACAACAAGGAGCCAGCTCGGAGACCTGCGGTCTGATCGGCCGAATTCACAAGGACAACTGGACGGACGCGATGGCCGCCGACGATGCACTGGCGGCCACCGGCCATCTCAAGCAGGCTATCGAAGCCTACACCCGTGGGTTCCTGTCCGACCAGCGGGACGCCTACCCCGGCATCAACGCGGTCACCTTGCTCGATATCAAAGGTGACGAGGAGTCGTTGAAGCTGAAGAGGAGACTCCTTCCTGTCGTGCGCTTTGCAGTGGAACAACGCCTGGCAGCGACGGTCCCCGATTACTGGGATCACGCCACAATGCTCGAGCTGGCGGTGCTGAACGACGAGCGCGAGCAGGCGATGGATCATCTCGCGGACGCTGTCTCCGTTATGAGGGAGACGTGGGAAGCAGGCACCACCGCCAACAACCTCAGGATGATCGAGCGTGCGCGGAGGGCACGGGGCGAGGATACATCGTGGCTGGCGGGCGTCATCAAGGCGCTCGAGGCAAGGGCCGGATAGTCCGCGGTTCCTCCTGCTCACTGAATCGGAGGTGCACAGGTGGCGGGGGCGGCGCGTGCGCCGAGGCGAAGCGAACAACGCCTACACGACGGCCTCCTGGGGGGGTGTCAGCGGTGGGGAGGTGCGGGCGCCGAGGCGGCGACCTGCTGGTCAGCCATCAGTGAGCAGGGGTGTTCTTGGCTTGAATCCGACAGGCACACGCCCTTACATTGAAGTATGTAAGCGAGCGCTACGTTCACGGGAGCAGGTGTGGAAGACGGGCAGGAACCGGGCGCGTCAGGAAACGACATACCCGAAGCGGACAAGTCCAAGGGGATCGAGGAAGCCTACCGGCTAGCCCAGGCTAACTTCGAGTCTGAGGAGAAGAGGTACGCCGAGGCGGAAGCCAAGGCCTGGCGGTACATCTACATAGTCTTCGCGATTCTTGGCCTTGGACTCCTCCAATTCACAGGCGAATTCCGACGCATCGCGCCAGACCACGCAGAATCAACACGTTTTCTGTTCTTCTGGTCGTTCGTCCTGTTCGGTGCCTGTGGCTTCTTCTCCCTCGTCCCATCGTTGCTGGTTCTGAGCGTTCACAGGGTCCCGGTGCCGCCCATAACGCTATACGCGAAGGGCAAAGGGGGGAGTCGACCTTCTTAGGCAGTCTCCGATTGCGGTGTTGCTGAGGACGCCGGCCTGCGCGAAGATTCGTTGTACTTCTATCGGTTCGATGAAGACAGCCCCAATCGGAGGAACCCCAGCGAGGAGTCCGTCGCCAGGGCGCTGGCGAAGCATGAGAAGCGGCTGAGGAAGGCGATGGAGCGGCTGCGGAAAACTATTCGCCCAAAGCTGCCAGCTTCGACTGTTGGAAGAACTGTTGGAACGCCCCGGTCATTCCCGTCATTTTGCGGTCGGTTCTGATCGCATGTCGATTCAATCTAACTTACATTCCCACAGGCGTTTATCGGTTCTGTGCGGTTGTGGTCGCATCCGCAGGACCCCACTGCGCATGAGGCGGCAGGTGCGCTGAAACTGGGGCCGCGTCCACGGCGTAGGGTAGGGAGGTACTACTTCCATACAGAGCGTTGAAAAAAGCGAGCGGTTCGGAGGATCGGTTATGGGCTGGGTTTCGTGGATTGTCTTCGGTTTCATCGCGGGCGCCATCGCCAAGGCGCTCCATCCAGGTAGAGATCCGGGGGGCTGCGTCGTCACCATTCTTCTCGGGGTCGGTGGCGCTCTGGTCGGCGGCTACATCGGAACCCGGATGGGATGGGGAAAGGTCACCGGTTTCTCGATCCCATCCTTCGCGCTGGCCGTCGCCGGCGCGCTCGTGATTTTGATCGCCTCCAGAATTCTCTTCGGCAGAAGGCGCTAGGCGCGCGTTTGCTCAGCTTGTGGCGGTCGGATAGATTTCAAATCCGACCCCGCTTGAGCGTCTGGCTTACCCCTCTGACGCGGAGCTCACCTTTCGTATGGCGGACGACGAACGCAGGCGCCTGCTAGTCCGTATCCAAGCACTCGAACAAGCGACGACCACCATCCTGGGTGAGCTGGCCAAGCTCAAGCAGACGGTCGAGTCGCTCGCTGGCGGCTTCGCCTCCGAGGATGAGCATGGGCGCACTACGTACGTGGAGCCCGAGGCGGCGGCTGTCGACGCTGCCGACGGCGTAGAAACAAGCGTCGACGAGGAGCGCCCGAAGGCACGCGCCAGGGATGAGGTGCGGCGCGCTATCGACGTCGAGTTCTGGCTGGGCGGCCGCGGTCTTCTATTGCTCGGCGTCGTCGCCTTCGTATTCGCCGTCGGCTTCCTGCTGAAATACGCTTTCGATCACGGTTGGATAGGACCGCTGACTCGCGTCCTGATGGCGACGGGCGCGGGCCTGGCCGCCGTGGTCATCGGGCATCGTCTCAACCGCCAGGGCTACCGGGTTTACGGTCTCTGGCTCGCCGCCGGTGGATTTGGCGCCATCTACATGAGCATTTGGGCCGCGGTCAATCTTTATTCGCTTCTACCCCCGGCCGCCGGTTTCGTCTTGATGGTGCTCCTCGTCGGCGCCGCCGGGGTCATGGGCATCTTCAACCATTCGGAGCAGTTTGCCGCGCTGGCCGCCTTCGGCGGTTACCTGGCTCCGCTACTCCTGCAGTTCGAAACGCCGGGCAACCTGTTCGGCCTCGCGTATCTGGCGAGTCTCAGCGCGGCTGGCCTCTGGATCGCGGCGCGCGAAGAATGGCCTTACCTGGCTGCAATATCGGTCGCCGGCGGGATGCTGATGACTCTGCCGGGTCGCGGCGGTGCCGATCTCCACGGCATCTACCTGGCGGCTCTGTCCGCCACTGCCTATCTGACGGCGCGGCGCGAAGGCTGGCACGCCATCACGTTGCTCACCGTCGTCCTGGGCTGGTGGGTGTATCTGAGCGGCGCCGGCCGTTGGGATATCGAGGGCGTTCGATTCGCCATCTACGCCGGCGGCCTCTGGTTGGTTAGCCTGCTGGCCTGGCTTGGCATCAAAGATTGGGCGACGGCGAAGGAACGCGCCGAGATCGACGCCGACAGCACGCGTGGGTCCGCATCGACGTTGGGGGAGATGGTCGGAGCGCTGGTGATCGCCGTTCCGCCGCTGTTGTTTTTCTTCAGCACCCTGTTCGGCGTGCTCGACAACTATGCACCGGCGCTCGAGAAGAGCCTCGGTTTAACCCTCGCTCTCACGCTCGGCGCCATCTATGTGGTGCTGGCGACGCTGTTCCCCGATGGTCGAGGCCCGGCCAGCCGGACCTGGCGCTATACGGTCGGCTTCGCGTTTTGGTTGATGGCTCCGCCGATCGCCTGGAGCGGCATCGCCCTCGCCCGCGTCTGGCTGTTGGAAGGAGCTATACTGACGGTCGCTGGAATCTTCCGCGGGCTCCGCGAGGCGCGTTGGGCAGGGCTGTTTGCCCTCGTCCTGGCGGTGCTCGCATACCTTGTCGGTGCTAGTCGGCCGCCTGGCGATCCGGCGTTCATCAGCCTCTTCTCGCTGACCGGGCTCGCGCTGTCTCTCTGCTGGGGAGCCTGGGCGCTGTCGGTACGTCGTGCGCGAAACCCGCACGAGCTCGAGGAAAACGCCTGGATCTTGTTGCTCGGCTCCGGTCTCCTCTTTCTCGCATGGGGCAGCGGCGAGATTCTACTCTTCTACACCCTCATGATCGGA
>SDBV01005032.1_pt1 | contig 18788 bp, 15 predicted proteins | sample 2277081 | NCBI WGS metagenome assembly SDBV01 (sample SAMN10402039, study PRJNA504765) | marine sediment metagenome | isolation source: marine sediment core GS10_PC15, 223 cmbsf | place: Arctic Ocean: Southern Knipovich Ridge | collected 2010
AGGTCTGTAAATATTATTATTTTTTTATCCATAATACTTGATTATTCACCCCTGCCGTTTTGCTTCGCCCCTAGAAATCGCAAAGCATTTCACGGGGCAAACCGCAGTAGCAGAGGCAAGCTGATTTTAAATACAATTCTACGCATAAATCTATCTGTGTAATCTGTGCCATTTAATCTGTGAAATCAGGCATCATGTGATGCCTTCAGCAAGGTAAGTTTCGGCTTTTTTAATATTCTCTTTATTGCCCGTAATAAAGACAGTGTCTCCGACTGCAAAGGTGAAGTCAGGGTCAACACCTGCGAGTATCTGGTAGTCCCGTTCTACGGCTATTATTGTGGTGCCTGTTTTAGTGCGGAAACTCAGGTCTTTTATAGACTTGCCCACGGCCGGTGAATCAGCGTTAATAATAAAAGGTTCAATATCAAGGTGTGACAGAAATGAACATTTTTCAAACAATTGTTTCCTTGTTGTAGCCATTCCCTGCCTGAAAACCTGGTAACCGTCTTTTCTAATCATATCGACATAACTGAATATCACATTTCTTGGTATCTGATACTGCGTAAGTACCCTTGAAAAAATTTCAATGGATGTTTCGAATTCCTCTGGAATGACATCATCTGCCCCGAGTTTTAATAAATCATCCACCTCAGCCGTGTAGCGGGTACGTGCAATTATGGATAGTTCAGGATTCTGTTTTTTAGCCAATTTAACAATTTTTCTGCATGATGCCGGGTCAGAGATTGCAACCACAAGAGTCCTGGCTGTTCTTATGCCGAGCTTCTGAAGCACCTCGACCTTGGTTCCGTCACCATAGTAAATCGGCTCTCCCTGTTTCTTCATATTCCTTACTGTATCAATGTCTAATTCCAGTACTGCATAGGGGATATCAGCTTCTCTCAAAACTCTGGCAAGATTTTTTCCGTTAAGTCCGAAGCCGACAATAATTACATGGTCAGTTCTTTTCTTTGGAAAATCTTTAGTATCTGATTTTTCTTTGAGGCTCTCAAGTCTTTTAAGTAGTCGCTGGGAACTGAGCCTGCTCGATATAAAAGGCGAGGTCTGCATTATTAACGGTGTCAGAAGCATTGTCAATACAGATGCCGAGAGAAAACCCTGGTATAAATCATCCGTAATCACTCCTGCGTTAAGTCCGGCTACGGCAAGCACAAAAGAAAATTCACCGACCTGTGATAAGTTCAGGCTTGACTGCATTGATGTGCGAAGAGGCCGTCTCATGAGGTACATGGAAAAAAATCCGCTGAATGATTTCAGTAAAATTATTCCACCTGCCAGGGAAAGGACAGGGAAGAGATTGCCTGTAAAAAATGACAAATTCATGAGCATGCCTACTGAAACAAAGAACAGACCGTTAAAGCTGTCCCTGAAAGGCAGTATTGCAGAAGTTGCCTCATGGGAATATTCAGATTCAGAAATCACAAGTCCGGCGAGAAATGCGCCGAGCGCAAGGGAAAGTCCGAATTCAAATGTCAGAAAGGCAATTCCAAAACACAGAATCAAAATTGTTATGACAAACAGTTCACGGCTTCTTGTATGGACAATTTGATGCAGTAGATTGGGAACAATCCACTTTGCTGATAAAAGGACGATTGTGATAATTGCAATTGCTTTTCCAAATGTAAATATTAAATCAGATGCTTCTCCCCCGCCTGACATAACAGGAACAAGAAGCATGAACAGCACGACGCAGAGGTCCTGGAATATCAGTATGCCGACGCTGATTCTTCCGTGAAAAGAGTCCAGTTCTCCCTTATCGGAGAGCAGTTTCATTACAATCGCTGTGCTGCTTAATGCAACCAGAAAACCCATGAAGATAGCTGTATTAAGATTTTGAAGCCAGTGATAGGAGAGCAAAGCAGTCAGTAAGACAGTTATGAGGACATATAGTCCGCCGATGCCGAAAACCTCCATGCGCATTTTCAGGAATCTTGAAAGGGAAAATTCAAGTCCTATGGTGAAAAGCAGGAGGATAACGCCTATCTCTGCAAATGTCTGAATAGTGTTTATGTCCTGTATAAAGCCCAATGCGTGAGGCCCGAGCAGAATCCCGGCCAGCAGAAAGCCGACAATAGAAGGGACCCTTATCCTGTGCAGAAGAAAAACAACTACGGCAGATGCCCCGAGAAGGATAATTAGAGATTTTAAAAAGACTAATTCGTGCATAATCCTGTATGTCTTGCCGGTTTTTTCAATATATCTGGAATACTAATCATACCATGCACGCAATGATTTTTTTTAAGAACAAACCGCTCTGGATCTTTCCGCTAATATCACTTGCGGTTTTACCACGAAAAAAATTATGGAAGTTCGACTTCCATAATTTTCGCTGCTTATTCAATTAGCATAATCTGTATATCCATGACATTGGTTCCGGTAGGGCCGGTTATGAGCAGCGAGTCAATTTGTTTGAAGAAATTGTAAGAATCATTATTATTAAGATATTTTTCAGGATTCAGGCCGAGCCTCTCTGCTTTTGCAATAGTTTCTCCGTCAACAATTGCGCCAGCGGCGTCTGTTGGTCCGTCAGTGCCGTCAGTTCCGGCAGAAAGCAACGTTATTCCTTTAATTCCTTTTATCTCGTTGGCAAAACTCAGGGCAAGTTCTGTATTTCTTCCGCCTTTGCCAGTTCCCTTTACAGTAACCGTTGTCTCACCACCGGAAATCAAACAGATCTTTTCCATGTCACGCGTTACGCGTAACTTGTTACAGGATGTAATTGCCTTTTCTGCCAGCCATTTACCTGCATCTCCAGCTTCACCTGTGATTTCTGAAGACAATATCTCAGCCTTTAACCCCAGTGATTGTGCCTTATCTTTTGCCGCTGTAAGTGCCTTCAGATTATTTCCTACAATAATGTTATGAACGTTTTTAAATACAGGGTTATGCTTTTTGGGCGTTTCCGGGATGAGACCTTCCCTTCCTTTACTGAGTATATCCATAACACTCCGGGGCATTTTTTCAGCAAGGTTAAATTTACTGATAACATTTAGGGCACCTTTGAATGTTGAGGTATCCGGTGCCGTGGGACCTGAAGCAATGACATCGAGCTTATCGCCGATTACATCAGACAGGGCAAGGGTGACAGTTTTTGCAGGATGAGCAATCTCGGCAAGCCTCCCGCCTTTTACTTTTGATATATGCTTTCTGACGGTATTTAGTTCAGTGATGTCTGCCCCGGCCTTTAAGAGTAAATCGGTAATCTTCTGTTTTTCATCCAGAGTTATGCCGCTGTAGGGGGAAACGAACAAGGCTGAGCCCCCCCCTGAGATAAGGCATATGATTAGTGTACTTTCATCTGCAATTTTGAGAAGATTTATTGCTTCTTCCGTCGCCTTAAGTCCATTCTCATCTGGTATGGGGTGTCCTGCCTCATATATTTTTATTGACGTTATGTCTTTCGTCTTTCGTCCGTCGTCTGTTGTCTGTATTCCAGAATGGCCGTATTTGGTGATAATAATGCCTCTGGTTATAGGCAGCTTACAGCCGATTGACTCCTCTACTGCCTTTGCCATCCGGCATGAAGCCTTGCCAAAGCCAATTAGGAAAATCTGTCTGGATTTATTCTTAATAAATTCAGAATATATCTTATCCGAATGTTTTTTAACTGCAATAAAGGGGTTTACCTCCTTTATTGCCGCGGAGAATAGTTCATTGACAGTATTTTCTGATTCCATTTCCCTGTTCTTTGTCTTGACCAATTAATTTTTAACATTTATACTTAACATAGTCAATTTCTAAATTCTTATTAAAATTTAAAATGGTATTAAATCTGACAGGTGAAAAATGGCTGATTTTCATCAAACGGGAGTTGTAGCAACTTTTCACAAGCTGGGCGGGCATAGTCTGGAGAAGATTGAGTCAGAATTATCATGGTATGCGCAGGAACGTCCAATTGCCCTTGTCCTGCCGTCTCTTTATTCTGAACTGGAGGGAGAGGCGTTAAAGGGTATAATACGCGAACTTAAAGGGGTAGAGTATCTTAAAGAGGTTGTTGTTACGCTCGGCCAATGCACAAAGGAAGAGTTTAAACATGCGCGTAAATTTTTCTCTGTATTACCGCAGTCTACAAGGGTTATATGGAACAATGGCAAAAGAGTCAGTGAGGTATATAAAACCATTGAATCTGCAGGTCTTCATCTGGGCGAAGAGGGAAAAGGCAAGTCAGCCTGGATGGCGTATGGCTATATCATAGCACAAAAGAATATTGATGTCATAGTACTTCACGACTGTGATATCCTCACCTATAACCGTGAACTCCTTGCAAGACTCTGTTATCCTGTTACGAACCCTAACCTTGAATATGAGTTCTGTAAGGGTTTTTACAGCCGTATTACAGACAGAATGCACGGGCGTGTGACAAGGCTCCTTGTGACCCCTCTTCTGAGATCATTAAAGAAAATTCTCGGACACCTTCCTCTCCTTGAATTCCTTGATAGTTTCAGATATCCCCTTGCAGGTGAGTTTTCAATGGATATTGATATTGCACGTGTAAACAGGATACCGGGCGACTGGGGTCTTGAGGTGGGAGTTTTGGCAGAGATTTACAGAAACTGCGCAGTGAGAAGGGTGTGTCAGATTGATATTGCTGATAATTATGAACATAAACATCAGGCCCTGTCACCGGATGATGCATCAAAAGGACTGCTCAAAATGTGCATAGATATAAATAAATCAATTTTCAGGACCCTTGCATCCGATGGTGTGGTGTTTTCAGACGGGTTGTTTAAGACATTGATTGCAACCTATGTGAGGACATCAGAGGATATGCTTAAGCGTTATGAGGATGATGCAACAGTTAACGGTCTTACCTTTGACAGACACGCGGAGAGCCTTGCAGTTGAGATATTCACAGAGGGCATAAAAACCGCTTCAGAGACAATAATGAAAGACCCGCTGGGTGTGCCTTTAATTCCCAGTTGGGACAGGGTGACATCAGCATTGCCTGATGTTCTGTCCATGCTCAAGAAGGCTGTAGAAGAAGATAATAAATAAAAAAGTTTCACACAGGAATTTCTTGAAAGGGATTCAGGGAAATATCAGATAAAACAGGATGCAAACCTCAAAATCCTGATAGTTTGAGGATTTTAATTGAATGCATCCTGTGTGCAATAGTCACAATTCCAGCTGAAATAATTTTCTTATAAAGATAAGGAAAATGGAACAATCTAAACGAGCTGTTCAAATAGCGCTTATTCCCCGATAATGAAAGCCCTTTTAGTATTTATTCTCTATGTGTTTCTGGCAAAGATTTCGGACATCTTCATAGATAAAGCAGTCAGACGCCTGGCAGGATTAACAAGGTTTGACCTGGATGACAAGATAATAGATATAACGCATCGTCCAATATACTTTACGATAATAATATTCGGAGGCATTCATGCTGTCAGAATTTTCCAGCCTTCTGAAAATTTTATATTTTATTTTAATGGATTTCTGTACTCGGTTATTGTTCTTATCTGGGGGGCATGTATTATGAAAATCAGCAACATGGCAATAAAGGACAATTTGCATAAAGTTGCTGATATAACAGGACTTAGAAAGGAGATAACCCCTCTTATAGAAAATGTCTGGAAGGTTGTTGTTGTAATAACGGGTCTCATGATAATTCTCTCTGTATGGAAGATTAGTCTCACCCCGCTTCTGGCTTCTGCCGGCATTGCAGGTGTTGCTGTTGCATTTGCCGCAAAGGATACAATAGCAAACTTTTTCGGCGGGATAAGTATATTTATGGACAAACCTTACAAAATAGGAGATTTCATTGTGCTTGATCAGGGAGAAAGAGGCGAAGTTGTAGAGATAGGGATAAGAAGCACCAGGATAAAAACAAGAGATGATATACTTATCAGCATTCCTAACTCTATTATTGCCAACACAAAGATAATCAATGAGAGTGCGCCAGTTCCAAATTTCCGTGTTCGGATACCCGTTTCGGTTGCTTATGGAAGTGATATTCAAGAGGTTGAGGAAATATTAACCGGGATTGCACTTCAAAACAAAAATATACTGAAGACACCCGAGCCGCGCGTAAGATTCAGGGAGTTCGGGGAATCCTCTCTGAATTTTGAACTTCTCTGCTGGGCAAAGGAACCGGTTTTAAGGGGTGTAACAGTTCATGAAATCAACAAGGCAGTTTATAATAAATTCAACGAAGCCGGGATCAAGATACCGTTCCCGCACAGAACAGTTTATTTAAGGGAGGAGAAAGATTGGAAGATGCAATAGAGCCCTTTGAATTTAAACAGGCCGTCAGCATACTGAAGTCAACGGGGGAAAAAGCAAATTGTATTGATAGTCTCAGGGACTTAATATCCAAAGTAAGCGATGAGTCTATATTCCATCATATGAGCCAGTATTTCCTGAAAGAACATATACTGGGATATACGAACGATTTTGCTCAGTGGGCCGGTGAAAGTCTTGAGGAAAGGGCTCTGGCAGAGCGTCTTTCAAATGTAGATCCTTATTCGTTCAAGTCAATTGCCCAGACAAGAAAAGAATTAATGAGGGTAATAGACGACTATTTAAGTGAATTCCCCGAGCCTCGGTGTGTGCTTTCAGGTGATGAATTTTATTTTAACGAGACTATTACCCTGATATTCCCTGTTGACATAAATGTTAAAAATCTTGCTGATTTTCTCATGGCTTTAAGGCAGATTGATCCAGGCAGTATATATTTTCATTTTTATGAAGCGAGGATTCGTCTCGGCAAGGGGATAGATGATTTTTCAAGATGGTTTAAAAATTCACTTAACAGGGAAAGGCTTGTAAAAAAAATTAAGACTATAGATCCTTTTATGCACAATATAGACGGGATTAGAGAACACATTATAGAGATGATTGAAGAAGATATGATGAGGGACATGGGGAGACTCAGGACATGATTGACCTTTATTCAGGTATAGCTCCTGCGAGGGATCTGCAGCTTATTCATAAGTTGTGTGAAAAATTAAGAGGCAGGTCTTTTTTACACGTCAACTCAACACGGGAAGGAGGGGGCGTCTCCGAGATATTGCAGCGGATGATTCCCTTGTTAAAGGATTTAGATATTGATGCCAGATGGGAAGTAATAAAAGGAGATGCGAAATTTTTTGATATAACCAAGAAGATGCATAACGGCCTTCAGGGCAACAGGGAAGAGATTACAGAAGCAATGTGGAAATATCATTATGAGGTGAACAGGGCAAATATAAAACATATTGATTTTAATGCAGATGCAGTTCTGATTCACGATCCACAGCCCGTGCCTCTTATCGAATTCCGTAAAAATAAAAAAAACAGCGTGTGGATGTGGAGATGTCATATAGATGTATCTAATCCGGTACCGGAAATATGGGACCGCATTAAAGGATATGTTCTAAACTACAGAACCGCAATATTTTCAGTAGCAAAATTCTCCAGGACCCTGCCCATAGATGAAATTTTTATAACTCCGTCCATTGATCCCCTGAGTGAGAAGAACAGGGATTTAACGGAGATGGAAATACAAGCTGTTATGGAAAAATTCAAACTGCCGATGAATAAGCCGATACTTTTGCAGGTATCAAGGTTTGATAAGTTTAAGGACCCGATAGGAGTTATTAAGGTTTACAGGATAGTTAAGAAGTATACTGACTGCAGGCTTATACTTGCGGGAAGCTCTGCATCTGATGACCCTGAAGGAGAGGCAATGTTAAACGAAGTAAGGGAGTTTGCAGGGAATGATCCTGATATACATATTCTGCTCCTTCCCCCCTTTAGTGACAGAGAGATAAACGCGTTGCAGAGAGCGGCAGATGTGGTTTTACAGAAATCCATAAAGGAAGGATTCGGCCTTACGGTATCAGAAGCCATGTGGAAGGAGAAGCCAGTAATTGGAGGCGCTGTAGGAGGAATCCCTTTGCAGATAATTCATGGCGTTAACGGGTTCCTTGTATATTCAGTTGAGGGCGCGGCCTTCAGAACAAGGCAGTTCCTCAATAACTCTGATATGGCCATGCGAATGGGGCAGAAGGGAAAGGAATTTGTAAAAAATAATTTTCTTATAACAAGACAGATCAGGGATTACCTGTCTATCTGGTATGCTATGGAGTGTAAAGGCAAGAGCGTGTTGGAATTATGAGCTATGAAAAGCTGAAGGTATTTATTGAGGAAAATTTTTCAGATAAAAACCTTATTATTGCCTCCAACAGGGAACCCTACGTCCACAAAAGAATAGGTGTTAATATAAAAACCGAGAACCCGGCAGGCGGCCTGTCAATAGCAATGGACGAGGTTTTAAAGGCTGTAGGCGGAACATGGGTTGCATGGGGAAGCGGAAGTTCTGACAGAGAAAGTGTTGACAGGAAAGACTGTGTTCGTGTTCCTCCCAATGATCCGCGTTATACCCTCAAAAGGGTTTGGCTGAATTCCAATGAGATTGATAATTATTATCACGGATATTCAAATCAGGTGCTCTGGCCTTTGTGCCATATAGCTCTTGACAAGGTATACTTCAAAAAAAAATACTGGCATCATTATAAGAAAGTAAATTATGTATTTGCAAAGGCTGTACTTGAAACAGCAGATGAAAAATCAATAGTATGGATACATGACTATCACCTCTGTCTTGTCCCGCAGATGCTGAGAAACAGTATGCCTGGTCTTGTTATCGCACATTTCTGGCACATACCCTGGCCGGATTACAGTGTTTTCAGAATATGTCCGCAGTCAAAAGAGATTATTGAGGCACTACTTAACAATGATCTCCTGGGTTTTCAATTACCTCTGTTTATAGAGAATTTCATTCACTGTGTAAAGGAAAGTTTTGATGATGCGCATATAGATTATCAGACTTCAACGATAACATATAATGGGCATAAGACAAAGCTTAAGGCATTTCCGATAAGCGTGGATTATGAGAAATTCAATTCCCTTGCAATTTCACAAAAAACTATTAATACCATGCAGATGTTGAGGGAGCGGTATGAGCTTTCGCAGAAACTTGTGGGTGTGGGCGTGGACAGACTTGAGTACACAAAGGGCCTGATAAAACGATTCCAGGCTATTGACCTTTTTTTTGACAGGTATCCAAAATTCAGGGGCAGGTTTACTTTTATTCAGATTGCTGTACCGACAAGGATGAAAGAACCGTACATAAGCTATATGGCAAAGGTACAGGGACTTGTAAAGAAGATAAACAGGAAATATTCTTCCGAAAACTGGAACCCGATTATATACAGGGATATAAAGGCCGAGCACAAAGACCTGGCAGCATATTACAGAATTGCTAATGTTGCAATTATAAGCTCTGTATATGACGGCATGAATCTTGTGGCCAAAGAATTTGTGGCCTCACAGGTTGACGGTAAAGGTACGCTTCTGCTTAGCGAATTTGCCGGCGCTGCTGAAGAGCTTGAAGGTGCCATACTTGTTAATCCTTATGATATAGAGGACTTTTCCGACTCCATAAAAAAGGCGCTGGAGTTGCCTGTGAAAGAAAAAACAAGCAGGATGAAAACCCTTCGAAAACAGGTAAAAGAGAGGGACATTTATAGATGGATGGCAGAAGTGCTGAACGAGATAATTGTAATTTTCTCTAAAAAGCTTCAGGAATGCTGCTATGCTTTTGACCATATTGATCAAATTCCAAGGGATAATATATTTTTGTTTCTGGACTTTGACGGAACAATGACACCTATAGTTGATACCCCTGATAAAGCCGTCCTGTCCGGGGATATGCGCTCGCTGATTTCAAGGTTAAACAAAATTATGCCGGTTGCAATTGTAAGCGGCAGATCCATTAATGATTTAAAGCAGAGGGTCAATATCGAAAAAATATTATACGCAGGAAATCATGGAGCTGAATTGTGGGACGGGAATAAGCTTATAGTTGGAAAACAGTTAACATATAACAAACAGGCATTGAAAAAGATTCTCAAAGAATTAAATGATGAACTATCTTCTATCAGGGGCGTTATGGTCGAAGATAAAGGCATTACAGTAACCGTACACTACAGGGGAGTAGATGCTAATGACATTGGCAGGCTGTTTGATATATTCTGGTCAATTGCAGATAATTATAAGGATTTATTCAGAATTACATCAGGCAAGAAGGTTTTTGAAATAAGGCCCCGCGGTATATGGAATAAAGGCGATGCTGTTAAATGGATATGGAAAAACCTGGGGAAAAAGAGGATTCCCATATATATCGGGGATGACACGACTGATGAAGATGCATTTAGAGTAATCAAAAAAAAGGGCATAGGGATTTGCATCGGCAGGAACCCGGAGGCAGATTATTATCTGGAAAGCCAGAAAGAGGTTAAAATACTTCTGCAATGGATGGGGAATTTTCAGGTTTGAACACCACAGTAGTAAAGGATAATCTTCGGGAAAGTCTGTCTGAAATAAAAAAAGCAGAGATACTTGTCGGCATTCCAAGCTACAATAATGCAAAGACAATCGGTCATGTTGTACGGGCGGTTCAGGCCGGACTTGCAAGATATTTCCCTGACAGAAAAGCAGTATTAATTAATTCGGATGGCGGTTCTACTGACGGGACTATTGATGTTGTTCAAAAGAGCGCTATAAAGGATTTTCACTCAATTTTTATTTCTCACCGGAAGGAATTCCTGAAGATAACAACTCCTTATATCGGTATACCCGGGAAAGGCAGTGCATTCAGAACGATTTTTGAGGCTGCAAATACCCTTAACGTTAAGGCATGTGCTGTTGTGGATTCAGACTTAAGGAGCATAACTCCTGAGTGGATTGAGCTGTTATTAAGACCCGTTATAGATATGGATTATGACTATGTAGCACCTTATTATTTAAGACATAAATATGACGGGACTATAACAAACAGTATCATTTACCCTCTTACAAGGGCGCTGTATGGTAAAAGAATCAGGCAGCCTATTGGCGGAGACTTTGCATTTTCCGGCAAACTGGCAGAGTTTTTTCTGACAAAGGATGTCTGGAATACAGACGTTGCAAAATATGGCATAGATGTCTGGATGACGACGACTGCAATTGCCAACAATTTCAAGGTATGCCAGTCTTTTTTAGGAGCAAAAATTCATGACTTAAAGGACCCGGGTACGGATTTAAGCGCCATGCTTTACCAGGTTGTCAGCGCGACCTTTGACCTTATGGAAACATACTATGATGTATGGAGAAATATAAAGTCATCTGAATCAATACCGACATTTGGTTTTATATATTCGGTCGGCTTGGAGCCTGTTGCAGTAAATATCAATAAAATGATTGAGAAGTTCAAACTGGGAATAAAGGAACTTTCACCTGTATGGGAGTCATTTATGCCTGAAGATCTGCGGAATCTCCTGTCTGATAAATTGGGCGGTGTACCAGTGGAGGATTTTAATATATCAGATGATGTTTGGGTGAAAATCATCTATTCTTTTGCCGGCGCATGGCATAACAAAAAAATCAACAGGGAGCATCTTTTGAAATCTCTGACCCCGCTTTATATTGGACGTGTTGCATCATTTGTCAATGAAACAAAGACATGCAATGCCATGGATGTTGAAGAAAAGATAGAGCATTTATGCCGTATATTTGAAGATAAAAAGGACAGCTTAATTAACAGTTGGATTAAGGCATCTTAGCATTGTCCCTGCTGCTCTGGTTTGCCTGGTGAAATGCTTTGCATTTCAGGGACGAAGCAAGACGGTATGGGTGAATAATCAGATTTATTGAAACACTAAAAAGGGGGTTATGATGGAAACTACCTTACAAGAAACAATAATAGGGTCAATTGAAGAATTTTATAGAAATGTGCTTGATTTTTTGCCGAATCTCCTTGCTTCTATTCTTATACTGGGTCTTGGAATCCTTATTGCCATTGCATTAAAAAAGATATTTACAAGGATATTCCGAGCGATAAACCTTGACAGGCTTGCTGGAAAAGTCGGTATTACTGATATACTTAAGAAATGGGGGGTAAAAGAATCGATTTCAAGCCTTTTTTTAAGAGTAATTGGCTGGCTTATAATATTTACTTTTCTGATAATTTCGCTGCGTATACTTAATATTCCCACTATACATAGATTTCTCGAAAAGCTTTTCCTCTACCTGCCAAATGTTTTTATAGCCATGCTTATACTTTTTGCCGGATATAGTCTGAGTATTTTTTTAGGCAGGACGGCACTTATAGCATCTGTCAATTCTGGTCTAAGGATATCAGGGGTTATCGGAAAGTTTGTAAAATTCACTGTTTTTTTCCTTGCAATAACAATGGCCCTTGAACAGCTTGGCATTGGTAAGGCAACAGTATTAGTTGCGTTTGCGATTACATTCGGCGGTATTGTCCTTGCTTTTGCCATTGCATTTGGTGTTGGCGGGCGGCTGGCTGCAAAAGAATATATAGATAAGATGTTTAAGGGCGATGAAGATAAAGACGATATTCAACATTTGTAGCTGATTGCAGAAAGAATTACAGAAGACTTGGGAAGCAATCTTTTTAACATTGGAATCATTGCAATAGATGATGTATTTTTCAGGGAAGGCCACCCTTCACTCTTTTGTTGAACTTTTCCACATAGTCTCTGCCGGGCTGACCTACATGGCAAGCAAAAAACCTTTGTTTCAGGCGTGGGATGCTCTGGGTATCATGTCTGTTTATATTCTGAATCTGATTATACTTTATACATTAAGATAGCTCTTTGCATCTTGCATCCTGTATCTTCTATAAGGGAGACTAAATGCCGGAGACTAAATTAAAAGTAATTCTTTTACGCCATACTCCAAATTCTGAGGAGACTGTTGCTATGGCCGCGAAGCTGTGCTACAGCCCGTCGGATATAGAATCTCTGAAAGAAAAAATAGAGAAAAAGGACCAAAAGGTATTTGTAGAAAGACTGGTAAAGATGGGGCATATGACTCCGATTGAGCATGTGTCTTTTACTTTTGCAGTTGAGGGTATCTCAAGGGCCTGCTCACACCAGCTTGTTAGACACAGGCTTGCATCATACAGTCAGCAGTCACAGCGTTATGTGAGTGAGGAATCCGGTTTTGATTATATTATCCCCCCGAGCATTAAAAAACAAAAAGAGCTGAGAAATATCTTTCTATCTTTTATGAAAGAAGCACAAAAGTCATATAATTTTATTGTGAGGGAACTGAACGAAAGGGGTGTAAAGGGCGAATCAGCAAATCAGGATGCCCGATTTGTCCTTCCGAATGCAGCCGAGACCAAAATCATTATAACGATGAACGCACGTGAGCTTCTTCATTTTTTCAGGCAGAGATGCTGTAACCGCGCCCAGTGGGAAATAAGGCAAATGGCAGAAGCAATGCTGGGAATCGTTAAGAAGATTGCTCCAACGATATTTCACAAGGCAGGGCCCGGTTGTCTCTACTCCCCCTGCCCTGAAGGCGATTATTCCTGCAGAAAGATAAAAGAAGTGAGAAAGAAATACGGAATTAAACCCCGAAAACAGGAAAACAGGTAGAAAGATGGTTAGGGTTAGGGTCAACCTGCCTGCCGGCAGGCAGGGATGCCAGCCCCGTACCGATACTGGTACGGGGCCAGTTTAGTTAATGGGTTAAGTAGTTGGTGTTAACCTAACCCTGAACCAGCTACCATACCGGCTTCCTTACCCTTACCTTCACCTTTTTTTTACCTGTATCCTGCATTGCTTTCTTGCTTAAAATATTCCTAAAAAGGTATTTTAAAAACTATGGCGTATGTAATAGCTCTGGCAGGAAAAGGCGGAACTGGCAAGACAACAATTGCCGCACTTACAATCAGGTACTTAATTGAGAAGAGGCACAAGTCTGTTCTCGCTGTTGATGCTGATAGCAATTCATGCCTTAATGAGGCCCTCGGAGTTCCTGCTTGTTCAACAATAGGACAGTTGCGCGAAGAATCCCTTCAAACGATTCGAAGCGGCGCTGAACGTCCGGGCGGCATGAGTATGGAACAGATGTTTGATTATCAGGTTCAGCAGGCAATTATAGAGTCAAAGGGATTTGATCTTCTTGTTATGGGAAGGCCGGAAGGGCCGGGATGCTACTGCGCCGCAAATAATATCATTAGAAAATACTCTGATAAACTATCAGAAAAATACCCGTATGTTGTGATTGATAACGAAGCGGGAATGGAGCACTTGAGCAGGAGAACTACCCATAAGGTGAATCTTATGCTTATTGTGAGTGACCCGACTCAAAAAGGCGTTCTTACCGCACGAAGAATAACAAATCTCATTGATGAATTATCGCTTGAAATTAATAGAAGGGTCCTTGTTATTAATAGGACATCAAAAGCGGAATTTACCATTTTGCAGAAAGCAGCCAGAGGGCTTAACTTTGAGATTGTTGCCTCTATCCCTGAAGATAATGAGATTTTTCAATATGATCTTGAAGGAAAACCGATTTTTGAACTTCCTTCTGATTCAAAGGCGGTCTCTTCAATTAGTAATTTGCTGGATTCCCTTTCAATTCCTTAACTCTTCATATTCTGAATTCTGAATACCGGATAAAGAATATCCCACCAGGAAAAGCATTGAACCATAAAAAATCAACCAGTTAATTCCGGAACTTTTAATAATAAATTGTATGGCAGGAATATGGAAAAGGCTGACTAATCCGGACTTTTGCTCAGAACCCCGCAGTATTTAAAATTTTTATTTCGAAATTAAACCCCTGATATTCCTTTACCATAGGACATTATTTGTGTTAAAATTCAAATCCTACCTTTAAAACCGGAGTTTTTTTATCAGGGGCTTATTGTAGTCTTGAAAGGAGAACAAAGAGGATGTTAATCATTGGTGAAAAAATAAGCATTATAGCCAGGAAAGTGAGAGAGGCTATGATGAAACAGGATCCCAAACCTATTCAGGAACTTGCAGATGAGCAGTGGAAGGCCGGTGCACACTATATAGATGTCAACACGGGTCCTGCTGAAGATAAAGGTGAGGAACTCATGACATGGATGGTTGAGAGCATTCAGGAAAAAGTCTCCCTTCCCCTCTGTCTTGACACAACAAACCCGGGCGCTCTTGAAGCGGGTCTGAAAGTGCACAATAATCAGTGGGGAAAACCAATAATTAATTCAACTTCAAATGAACCCGAAAGATTTGTGATGCTTGAGCTGGCCGCCAAATACAAAGCTCAGGTTATAGGACTTACTTTGGGGAAAGGGGGATTGCCGGCTGATGCAGAAGAACGGTGTGCCATAGCCGCGGAGATCATGGCAAGGGCTGAAGAATACGGACTGCCCCTTGAAGATATATACCTTGACCCGTTAATACTGCAGGTCTGTACCATGCAGAACCAGGCCGTGCACTCTCTAAAGGCTATTAAAATGTTTCAGGAACTGAACGATCCGCCAATGAAGACAGTGGTCGGACTCAGTAATGTTTCAAACGGAGTCACAAAACAGATGAGAAGCCTGATAGACAGGGTTTACCTGACTCTATTAATGTATGAAGGGCTTACTGCTGCAATCATGAATCCTCTTGACAAAGAACTTATGCACACACTGAAGACAGCAGATGTATTTCTCGGTAAAACACTGTATGCGCATTCGTATCTTGAAATGTAGAAAATCAGGTTAAGGCTGAGGCTGAGAAAGAACTTAACCTCAACCTAAACCTTGACCTCGGAGCGGAGGTTGATATGTCTTACGTAATTCCAAAGGAATCATATAATGGAAAAGTTTTAAGTGTAGATTTTGGTAAAGAAGACAAAATCTTAAACATAGGAGGGGAGAATACCCTTCCCTTTCTTTCCTTTGAAGGAGAGATTCCAAACAGGCCGGTTATTGCTTATGAAATACAGGATATTCAGGCGGATGACTGGCCTGATACACTAAAGAGTCAGTATGCGGACGTAAGTGGTGACACGGTGAAGTGGGCAAAATACTGCCAGGATGAATTAAAGGCAAATGCGATTGCCCTGCGGTTGATAAGCACACATCCTGACAGGGGAAACCGTTCTCCTGAAGATGCTGCAAAGACTGTTAAGGAAGTTCTGTCTGCAGTTAATGTTCCGCTCATAATACTCGGCTCTAATCATGTGGAAAAAGATGCCCCTGTTCTTGTGGCTGCAGCTGAAGTTGCCAGCGGTTATAACTGCATAATCGGAAAGGCGCAGGAAGGCAATTACAAGACAATAGTGGCGGCGGCTCTTGCAAATAACCACAAACTTATAGCCATGTCTGAGCTCGATATTAATCTTGCAAAGCAGTTAAATATATTGATAACACAGATGGGTTTTAGTAAAGAAAAAATAATTACAGACCCGATGTGTTCTGCATTAGGATATGGACTTGAATATACCTATTCGGTTATGGAGAGAATACGGCTTGCGGCTCTCCTTCAAAATGATGCTACCATGCAGCCTCCCATCCTGGGAGATGTTGGTATGTATGTCTGGAAAATCAAAGAGGTTTCTGCCTTGCAATCAGATGTTCCGGAATGGGGTTCGCTGGAGGAAAGGGGAATTGCCTGGGAGGCTACAACTGCTGTAGCAATGCTTGCAGCCGGTACCAATATAGTAATTATGAGACACCCTAAAGCTATAGAAATGGTGCAGAAAGTTATAGAAGAATTAACTTAGAGGTTAAGGTTAAGGCTAAGGCTAAGATTTTCTGAACCTGAACCTAAACCTGATACTCTTGGAGGTTAACAGTGGCATTGTCAGGTGTTGCAATATTTAAACTTCTTCCCAAAACTAATTGTAAAAAATGCGGATTTCCTACATGTCTTGCTTTTGCCATGAAATTGGCACAGGGGCAGGTAGAGCTTAGTGCCTGTCCGGATGTTTCAGAGGAGTCCAAGAAAGTGTTAGGGGAGGCGTCAGCTCCTGCGATAAGGTCTTTTGCTTTAGGTTCAGGGGATAAAGCAGTCAAAATGGGCGGAGAAACTGTTCTTTTCAGACATGACAAGAAGTTTTTTAATCCCTCTGCCGTAGCTTTAAATATAAAAGACAATTTAAGTGATGATGAGCTGGGCAAAAAAGCCCTTGAGGTGGCAGAGTCGGAAATAGACAAAATAGGTCAGAAATTAAGAATTGATGCCATTTCAATAGAATATGCTTCTAACGATATCGCACACTATGAAACAGCGGTTAAACTGATTTCCGGCAAGGCCCCGGATACTGCTCTTATACTGAACTGTAAGGACCCTTCAGCAGCGGGGGCTGCAGTTAAGGCAATTGCTGAAAGAAAACCACTGTTGTATTGTGCTACTGATGATAGTGCTGATGCCATGGCTGTGATTGCCAGGGAACATAAGATTCCTCTTGCTGTTTGTGCTGATGGGCTTGAGGCATTGAGTGCGCTTACTGAGAAGATAAAGGAACTTGGGGTTGAAGACCTTGTTATTGATTCAGGTGCAAAAACAGCGAAAGAAATTATTGAGCGTAATACGCAGATCAGGCGTTCTGTATTGAAAAAGAACTTTAAGCCTCTTGGTTATCCAATAATAAATTTTGTATTAAGGGATGAACCAATCCTTGAGACAGCTATAGCGTCTTTAGCAATTGCCAAATATGCTTCAATTGTCGTTATAAGCAGTATTGAAAAGTGGAAAAACCTTGCGCTTTTTACGCTAAGGCAGAACATCTATACTGATCCCCAGGTGCCGATGCAGGTTGAACAAAAGGTGTATAAAATCGGTGAACCAACAGCAGAAGCTCCCTTGCTGACTACAACTAATTTCTCGCTTACATATTTCATAGTCTCCGGTGAGATAGAAAACAGCAAGGTTCCGAGCTGGCTTGCTGTGATGGACTGTGAGGGACTTTCTGTACTTACTGCGTGGGCAGCCGGAAAGTTTACAGCTTCAAAGATTGCTCAGTTCATAAAGGAAAGCGGTGTTGAAGGACAGGTTAAGCATAAAGAACTTATCATACCGGGACAGGTCGCTATACTTAGTGGTGCGCTTGAGGAAAAGCTTGAAGGATGGAAGATAACTGTTGGTCCCAGGGAAGCAAACGCCATACCCTCATTTCTTAAGGGCAGGACAGCTTAAACTAAAGATAGTACAGAACACAGAGAACCCCGAAAAGCTTCGCAACGGGGCAAGCAGTGCACAGATATTTTAATTTAAATCTGGGTCCTGTGTTCTAAGTTCTGAGTTATGATTTATAGGAGGATAGAATGTCAAAGATAATAGCCTCTGCGGCAATAAGGGCTTCACACAAGCTTTTTAAAACAGCAGAGGAAATGCTTGAGAAGGCAATAGCTGAAAAAGGTAAAGACTTTGTATTTGAGTTTCCAGACACTGCATTTTATCTGCCTCAGATATATGCGATGACTGCATTCCCGGTTAAAACACTTGTTGACATGAAGGTTGCCCTTGAAATGGTCAGAGAAATGCTCCAGGATGAACCCGAAGAAAAATTATGGAAACCCTACCTTGGAGAAGCACTTGATTCAGGCATGGCTACCCTTTTCTGTGAAGAGATTATCCTGGCTTTAAGATATGTTAACGGACTGGAGCCGGCAACCGATTCTGAAACAGGATATGTTTATAATGGATTTATAACAGATACTATCCAGAGGAACCTTGGTATTCAGCTTGTTGACGGCAGGATGCCGGGCTTTGCAGCCATTATCGGTGCTGCCCCGGATGATGATACAGCAGAGAAAATTGTCAGAGAACTGCAGGAAAAAAACATACTTACCTTTCTTTCAGGTCAGGCAAAAGACAAAAATGGCGAAGTAACAAACGTTACAAGACAGCTTTTAAGAAAAAAGGTAGAACTCGGCTGGGATGCATATATTGTGCCTCTCGGGCCTGATACAGAGCATACTCTTTACGCACTTAACTGGTCTTTAAGGGCAT
>SDBV01005033.1_pt1 | contig 18786 bp, 12 predicted proteins | sample 2277081 | NCBI WGS metagenome assembly SDBV01 (sample SAMN10402039, study PRJNA504765) | marine sediment metagenome | isolation source: marine sediment core GS10_PC15, 223 cmbsf | place: Arctic Ocean: Southern Knipovich Ridge | collected 2010
GAGGGGCAGGGGGTGAGGGTACAGAAAAGGCACGCAAGCAAGGAAAGGCGTTTCTCGGTGAATCGCCCTCACCCTAACCCTCTCCCAGAGGGAGAGGGGACCAATTTGCAAAAGTCCAGTTATGAAGTCACGCGCTTTGTGGGCCGTTCATCATTCATACTTCATCATTCTTTCTGCCTTTCCTTATGGAAGGATTACCGTGACACATTCGCGCATCATAGGAACCGGGCACTACGTGCCGCCTCGCGTGGTGACCAACTTCGACGTGATGAAGATGATGGATACCACCGACGAGTTCATCGTCGAGCGGACCGGCGTGCGGCGCCGCCGGCACGTCGAGCCGGAAGTGGCCGCCTCCGATTTGGGGGCCTCCGCCTGCCGGGCAGCCGTCGAAAACGCCGGCCTGCTGATGGAAGATATCGATTTTCTGATCATGAACACCATCACCCCCGACCACGCCGACCCCGGCTGTGCGTTCTTCTTGCAGCACAAGCTCGCCCTGAAGGGTATCGGCGTGCTGGACATCCGTCAGCAGTGCGCCGGGCTGATCTACGGTTTGTCGGTGGCCGACCACTTCATCCGGGCGGGCACCTACCGCCACGTGCTGATCGCCTGTGCCGAGACCCTTTCCAAGAGAATCGACGGCTCCTACGACGGCCGGAACATCTCGATCCTCTTAGGCGACGGCGCGGGGGCCGTAGTCCTGGGACCCTCCCACGACGGAGAAGGCGGGATTCTCTCCACCATCCTTCACGCCGACGGGGCCCTCGCCAAGGCGCTCTACTCGGCCGCCCCCGGCAGCGCCCTGGGCAGAAACAACCACCTCAGCAAGGAAGATATCGACGCCGGCCGAGTACACTTCCGCATGGACGGCAAGGTGGTCTTCGACAGCGGCGTAGAGAAGATGTCCGACGCGGTCTTCGAGTCGCTCGAAGTCAACGGCCTGACCCTGGACGAGATCGACGTGCTGGTCCCCCACCAGGCCAATCTGCGGATGCTCGAAGCGATCGTCCAGCGCGTAGGAATCCCCCAGGAAAAGGTCTTCGTGAACGTCGAAGAGTACGGCAACATGGCCTCGGCCTGCCTGCCGGTGGCCATCGACCAGGCACGCCAGTCGGGCATGATCAAAGACGGCAGCCTGGTAATGTTGGTGGCCTTCGGCTCCGGTTTCGTCTGGGCCTCGGCGCTGCTGCGGATGTAGACGCGGGGCCGGCTATGCCGGCCATCTGAGAACCTGCGCCCAGTGATTGAGTTGGGAATTCACGGTGTGACAATCTCAAAAAGCTCGGCCAATTCCTCGTCGGTCACGCCATCGGAATAAATCTCGCCGCTGAAGCGCAAGCTGTGGCAGGCTGCCCGTATCCAAGAGAGATCGATATTGCCCGATTTTTGCACAAAGGTTATCAATCCCCAGGCACTACCGTCGGTGGAGTACCATTGGTAATCGGCAAACCTCCCCGTAACCTCGAGCAAGCCCTCGATGTCATCACGGAAAAGCGTTTCTACTTTGTCTCTGCTCCCGATCAAGTTGGCGAACGAAACGAGAAACATATGCGAGGCAAGCTCCTGGCGGCTCATGCTCCAGTGAAAATCATCCCAGCTTGCCTCGTACATCGTCAATCGCAATTTCGCAGGGGAGAGTTGCCGTAGTCCGGGAAAAGCAGCCGCGGGCTCCTTGAAGAGCCGGGCCGCTTCCTCGCCGTTTTCGGGTAGACGAAGGAACATTGCCTTCGTGTCATCTTCGAACACGGCAGACCCCCAATCGTTGCGGGTCGTTTCGAAGCCTTTTGCCAGGTCCGGCGGCAGGTCGACTTCGAGCGAGCCGAACCGGCACCGCACCCAACCCTCCGGCGTCTCGGCAGCGGGCATCGGGCTGACCGGCACACGTTGCACCTTGCTGCACACCGTACGTGGGCGCCCAAACCTCCACCAGACGTGAGGCCCGAAGCGGACCAGCAGACCCAACAGCAGCGCAAAGACTGCTACCGCCAGCAGCATCGTCCGCAGACTGAACTGGTACCACCGCCGTTTTCGTCTTCCGTTGGAAGCCTTGTCGGAACCCATCTAATTTGGACCTTCAGCCGCGAATAGTCGCTTCTGCTTGGTTGCGTTCACCAAGCGCTAGGCGCTACTGCGACCGTTACGGTGGGTTGTCCGCCGCCATCTGCCGGAGCTTGTACCGCTGGACCTTGCCCGTGGCCGTCTTGGGCAGCGTGTCGGCGAAAATCACCGTGCGGGGATACTTGTGCTTGGCAGCGTTGTTCTTGACGAAATCCTGCAGCTCGCGGGCCAACTCCTCCGAAGGTTTGTAGCCGTCCTTGAGCACCACGTACGCCCGCGGCTTGATCAGCCCATTCTGGTCGCCAACCCCCACCACGCCGCTCTCCAGCACGGCCGGATGCCCCTGCAAGACGCCCTCCACGTCGGTGGGCCAGACCGCCTGGCCGCCCACCTTCATCATGTCGTCGGTCCGGCCCGCGTACCAGTAGTAGCCGTCGGCGTCCACCATGAACTTGTCGTGGGTGTTGATCCATTGGCCGCAGAAGGTCTCTTTGGTGGCCTCGTGCTTGTTCCAGTATCCGGCGGCAATGCTGTCGCCCTTGATCATCAGGGTGCCCACTTCGCCGGCCGGTAGTTCCTTGCCGTTTTCGTCGACGATCTTGGCCTGGTAGCCGGGCACCACCTGGCCGGTGCTGCCGGCCTTGGCCTTGCCCGGCCGATTGGAGATGAAAATGTGAAGGATCTCCGTGGAACCGATGCCGTCGAGAATCTCCACTCCGAATCGCTCCAGCCATCGATCGTAAATGGCCTTGGGCAGCGGCTCGCCGGCCGACACGCACATCCGGACCCGTCCCAGGCTCGTGCGCCCGGTCTGCTCGGCAGTTTGCAGCAGTGCGGCGTAGCTGGTGGGAACGCTGTAGAAAACCGTGGGTTGGTGCTTGTCGATCAGGGCAAACACGGCCTCCGGAAGCGGTCTGCCGGGCAGCAACGCGGTGGTGCCGCCGAGGCGAAGCGGAAAGTAGAGGCCGTTGCCCAGCCCGTAGGCGAAGAACAGCTTGGCCACGGAGAAAGAAACGTCGGACTCCCGCAGGCCGATCGTCTGGCGGGCGTAGAGGTCGGCCTCCACGACCATGTCGTGGTGAAGATGGACGGCGCCCTTCGGAAAGCCCGTCGTACCCGAACTGTACAGCCAGAAGGCCGCATCGTCTTTGCTGGTGTCGGCTGCCTCCAGCGACGGGGAAGAACTCTGCATGACCGTCCGCAGACAGAGCTGACCTTCGACCTCGTCCCCTGCGACAAGCACGTGCTGAAGGTACTTGAGCTTGTCGCGAACCTCCGCGACCCGGCCCAGCAACGAGGGATCGACGATCAGCACCCGCGCGCGGCAGTCGTTCAGCAGGTATTCATAGTCCTTGGACATCAACATCGTGTTCAAGGGCACGGCCACCGCACCGATCTTCATGCTGCCGAAGAACGCCAATGCCCACTCGGGGGTATCGGGCAAGAGGATGGCGACTCTTTCCTCCATCCGGACGCCCAACTCTCTCAGCGCGTTTCCCATGCGGTTAACGCCCTGGTAGAGACCGTCATAGGTAACCGTGTTCTCACCGCAAAGGATGGCCGGCTTGGCGCCGCGTCCCTCGGCAACGTGAACGTCGACAAAGACACCCGCCGCATTGAGTCTTTCTGGAAGCTCATCCATCGACATCTCAACGTGCTCCTGTGCAAGAGGCGGAGCCTATCTTACACCCCCCGGTTTCCCCGGTCAAGAAAGTCGGATGGCCCACGGCTCAGCCGCCGTGGGCACCCTCTCCGACGTATCTGCACTTCTTCGGCGGACTGCTAAAACGACCGCAGCGTACGACGCAAAGCCACTTCCCGGAACCACGCGGACGTGCAAGATCGGCCCGCTCACCGGCGAACCCTCCGGCCGAGCGCGTGCTGACGCCTTGGCGGCGACCCGGAACACCAAGCGGCTATCCTTGCGAGCCCGCTTGGCAACTCGGCGGGTACCGACGAGACGTTGCTTGCCCGTCAGCAGCCGGCAGCCGGAGCCGGCCGATCGTCAGATGGCGGCCGGCGACGGGTCGATACCCTCCGGCCAAAAAGGGGACAGGTCAGATTTGGCGAAGCCCGCTGCGGTCCGTTGGGGAAAATTAGACCTGTCCCGTTTTTAGCGGGGCTTGTCTGGTGGTGGCTGTTCTTGTACACTACCAAGTTCGGCGCCCCCTGCCGGCGTCGGCGCGTCGGGGGTTGATGGTTGCTGTACAATGGGTAAGAGCAAAGGTGTCAACGGCAGGAATATGGGCCCGGGGACGAGAGTCGACGGGCGGCCATGTCCGGAGATTTGCCAGCGTAGCTTCAATTGGCAGAGCACCGCATTCGTAATGCGGGGGTTGTGGGTTCGACTCCCACCGCTGGCTCTCGCCCCAAAATCCAAGACCGCAACGACTTGCGGCATTTCCTTGTGGCAAGGCGGATCTCCGAGAACGCCCGATGCAGGTGCCCACCGGCAGGTGGAACTCAGCCGAAGAGATTGATTGATATGATGCAGTGGGCAAGAGGCCCTCTTTTGCCCGAATTACTGCACTTTCCCTCGTAACCGTGTTGGCTCGGACGAAGCGATCGTTTCGCTGCGTCCGCCACCGGCCCAACAGGAGAACTCGGTAATGGCGCAAGGCCAGCAGCTCGACGTGAGGCAAGTTGTCCTGTTCAACGGATCGTTTGGTCCGCGGGAAGTCCAGCAACTGGAAGAGGCAATTGCCGCCGATTCCTCCCATTTTGACGTGCTCCGCGACGCGGTTGGGGAGTTGTTGACCAAGGAAGACAAGAGTCCCGCCACCATGGTGCGGCTGGGCGTTTGCCTATTCTTGTTGGGGCGGTACCACGCCGCGCTAGAAGCCCTCCGAAAGGGGGACGGTGGGGCGATGGCCCATTTCTGCTTGGCAAAATGCCATTTCGCCCGGCAAGAACACGATCAAGCCTTGAAGAGTTACCGGGCTGCCGATCGGGCCGGTTACGACGCCAACGACTGTGCTCTGGGGCGTGCCGAGTCCCAACGGTACGCCGGCAATCGGGCCGCGCTGGCTACCCTGGACGATCTCTCCGGGGCGGTCGAGCAGACGGCCGAGTACCTGGCCCAGCGGGCAGCGACGGTGAGTGCACAGGGCGGCAATCCTGCTGAAGTGGTCGCCCTGTACGAGCGGGCCGTGGAGGCCAACCGTGACCATTCCGGCGCCCTGTTCGGCCTGGCCCTGGAGAACGACCGCCGCGGAAACGACGAAACCGCCCTGCAGTTGTACCAGTCTGCGGTTTCTCGATTTCCCGCCCATGCCGGCTCGCTGCTGAATCTGGGGCTGCTTTACGAGGACAGCGAGCAGTACGGACGTGCCGCCCAATGCTACCGAAGGATCCTTGACGTCTATCCCGACCACCCTCGGGCGAGGTTGTTTCTCAAGGACGCGGAGGCATCCGACGACCAGTACTACGACGAGGACGCGCAGAAGAAACGCGATCGGATGAGCCAGGTGCTGGGCATCCCGGTTACCGACTTCGAGCTTTCCGTACGTAGCCGAAACTGCCTACAGCAGATGGGAATCATGACGCTCGGAGATCTCTGCCGGTGTACCGAACAGGAGTTATTGGCTAGCAAGAACTTCGGCGAAACCAGCCTGATCGAAATCAAGGAAATGCTGGCCTCCAAGGGCCTTCGGCTGGGGCTGCTGGCCACAGAACGCCACGCCACCGAGGCCTTCGTGCCGGAGTCGCTTTCCGCCGACGAGCAGGCGATGCTCGCCCGGCCGATTGCCGAGCTGAACCTCTCGGTCCGGGCCCGAAAATGCATGATCCGCCTGGGAATCACCACTATCGGCGAGCTGCTCCGGCGAACCGGCGACGATCTGCTGGAGTGCAAGAACTTTGGAGTAACCAGCCTCAACGAAGTCCGCGAGAAGCTGGCCCTGGTGAGCCTGAATCTCCGGGGCGAGTGAGGCCGGGAAAGTTTTTCAGAAGTGATTGGCGGTTGGCGACGCGAGGCCCGCTCGCGCCGCACTGCGGACTTTCGCAGTAAGTCGGGGCGCCGGAGTCGACCCGTGCGGCAATCGGGTGGGGCCGGAAGCCCCCCTTTGGGAGTCGTGTGGCCGAGTTGGGCCAGCGGCCCTTGTGGGCCTTCAGGGCCGATGATAAGCTGAAGTTTGGTCTTTCGTGAAGCGGATTCGCCAGTTAAGGAAGTTTCTGATGAAAGAGGGCATCCATCCCAAATACGTCGAAACCAAGGTTACCTGCGGCTGTGGAAACTCCTTTTCCACCCGCAGCACCCGGCCCGAGTTGAAGGTCGACATCTGTAACGCCTGCCATCCCTTCTATACGGGCAAGCTGAAATACGTCGATACGGCGGGCCGGATCGAGAAGTTCAAGAAGAAGTTCGCCGGCAGCGGTTATGCCAGTCTGGCTCGCGGCAAGAAGAAGGTCGCAGCGGAAACGGAAGACGAATAGCGGCCCGAGAGGGTGGCCGCCGTCCCTCCGGCGGACGGGCGACACGGCGGCCAGTATCTGAATCACCCGTCGCGGTTCGTTCCATACTCACGTAACGTTCCACCCGTAGGCGTCCGCAGACGCAACACACTGCCGACGGCCGCAAGGCCGCAGTCGCAGTTCCGGCGCGCCCTCCCGTTTCAAATCAACTACCCCACCCAGCGGCCATGCGCACGCTACTAGAAGAAAAGCTCGCTCGTTTTGAAGAGCTTCAGAAGCAGCTCCTCGATCAGGAAGTGCTGGGCAACCCGGCACGGCTGTCGGCGGTTGCGCGCGAGCACGGGTCGCTGGCGAAGCTGGCAACCAAGTATCGCCGTTTCAAGGATCTCAACTCGCAGGTTGGCGACGCCATGAAGTTGATCGAGGGGCCCGATCCGGAGATGCGCGAGCTGGCCGAGACCGAACTGTCCGAACTCAAGGTCCAGCGCGAAGTCCTCTGGATCGAGCTGCTGGAAATGACCGTCGGCGGCGAGGACGCCAACCGCACACGGTGCATCGTGGAGATCCGCGCAGGGACCGGCGGCGACGAGGCGGCCCTGTTCGCCCGCGATCTCTACGAGATGTACAAGCGCTACACCGAGGGCATGGGCTGGAAGATCGAGATTCTCAACGCAAATCCGACCGAGTTGGGCGGGTTCAAGGAGATCGCGCTGGGGCTGGAGGGCGACGGCGTGTTTCGCCGCTTGCAGTTCGAAAGCGGCGGCCATCGAGTGCAACGCGTACCGGAAACCGAGGCCAAGGGCCGGATCCACACCTCCGCGGCCACGGTGGCCGTGATGGCAGAGCCGGAAGACGTGGAGATCGAGATCAAGCCGGAAGACTACCGGAGAGACATTTTCCTTGCCAGCGGTCCCGGCGGTCAACACGTCAACAAGACCGCCTCGGCCGTCCGGCTCACACACTTCGACAGCGGTATCGTGGTCTCCTGCCAGGACGAAAAAAGCCAGCACAAGAACCTGGCCAAGGCGCTGAGGGTGTTGAAGAGCCGGCTCTACGACGCCAAGCAAGCAGAGGAACACCGCAAGCGGTCCGACGAACGCAAAAGCAAGATCGGATCGGGGGATCGCAGCCAGAAGATTCGCACCTACAACTTCCCCGAGAACCGGCTGACCGACCACCGCATCAAGAAGTCGTGGCACCAACTCGACAGCATCCTGGCCGGTAACCTGAACCCGGTGATCGAGGCCCTCACCGAGCACCAGCGGCAGGAGCAGCGTGCGGCCTTCGGGACGGTGGAGTGACGTAGGATCTCAGATCTCAGATTTCAGATTGACGCAGGGGCCCCGGCAGCCGATAACTAGTATCTGAAATCGCAAATCTGAAATCCGAATTCCCATGCCTCAGACCGAAGTCTGGACCGTCGGACGCTTGTTGCAGTGGACGACCCAGTATCTCAAGGACAACCGGTCCGCCACTCCCCGGCTGGACACCGAGATCTTGTTGGCCCAGGCCCTCGGTTGCCAGCGGATTGAGTTGTACACGCGATTCGACGAGGTGCCGCAGCAGTCGCCAAAGGCCGCTTTTCGGGAACTGGTCCGGCGCCGTGCGGAGGGCACCCCGGTGGCCTACCTGGTCGGGCGCCGCGAGTTCTATTCGCTCAGCTTCCGGGTAACACCCGACGTGTTGATTCCCCGGCCCGAAACCGAGCTGCTGGTGGTCAGCCTTCTGGATCTGGCCAGGGGCCGGCAGTCGGCCCAGCCGGTCACGATTGCCGACGTGGGCACGGGCAGCGGGATAATCGCCGTCTGCGCCGCCAAGCACCTGGCGACCTGCAAGGTGACGGCCATCGACATCAGCCCGGCGGCACTCGAGTTGGCCAGGGCCAACGCCGCCGAGCACGGCGTGCAAGGGCAAATCGAGTTCGTCGAAAGCGACCTGTTCGCTGCGGTGGCCCCCCAGCGGAGGTTCGACTTCGTCGTGGGCAACCCACCTTACGTGTCCACGGCCGAGTTGGAAACCCTGGCCGCCGAGGTCCGCGACTTCGAGCCGCACCAGGCCCTGGAGGCCGGACCGCGAGGAACCGAGGTGATCGAAGCTCTGATACCCCAGGCCGCCGAACGCCTCACCGCCGGCGGGCACCTGCTGATCGAAATCAGCCCCATGATCCACGACGCCGTCCGCTCGCTGCTGGAAGCGGACGACCGCTTACAGCCCGGTCCCACTGTCAAGGACCTGGCCCGGCTGCCAAGGGTCGTGCAGGCGATCAGGAGGCCCGAGGCGGCAAACGAGTAGAGAGGGCGTGGCAGTTCACTGCCGCGTTACGCCAGGCAATGGCCGCCCAGTAACAGGCTCCCATGGCATTCTTCAGAATCATCGGCGGCGCGGCTCTGCGGGGAACGGTTCGGGTGAGCGGCTCGAAAAACGCCACGCTGCCGATGATGGCCGCCTCGATCCTCGCCGACGGACCCGTGCGGCTGGAGGGTGTCCCGCGGCTGGCCGACGTCGACACGCTCTCGCTCGTGCTGGGAGAGCTGGGAATGGCGGTCACCGAAACGTCTCCGCACGCCTTGCTGCTTCAGACGGTAGATCGCAGTCCGGTCCGGGCCAGGTACGAGCTGGTTCGGCAGATGCGGGCCAGCTTCTGCGTCTTGGGTCCCTTGCTGGCCCGTCGCCGAAAGGCCGTCGTCTCGCTGCCCGGGGGATGCAACATCGGCGACCGGCCGGTCGACTTGCACCTGAAGGGTCTGGCCGCGCTGGGCGCCCGGCTGAGGCTCGAGAAGGGTTACGTCCTCGCCGAGGCCGATCGGCTCCGCGGCACCACGGTCGCCCTGAGCGGTCCCCGGGGCAGCAGCGTTACCGGCACGGCCAACGTGCTCAGCGCCGCCGTGCTGGCCGCCGGGACCACCACCATTACCGGCGCGGCCCGGGAGCCGGAGATCGTCGACCTGGGCAACTTCCTCATCTCCATGGGTGCCCGGATCGAGGGCCTGGGGACGTCCACCATCCGCATAATCGGCGTCGAGCAACTCGCGGCCACCACCTACCCGGTAATTCCCGACCGCATCGAGGCGGCCACCCTGCTGCTGGCCGCGGCGATCACCGGCGGCTCGGCCACCGTGACCGGGGTCGTGCCCGAGCACCTGGAGGAAGTCCTCAATAGGCTGCGGGCGGCCGGTTCCCAGGTCGAGTCTGGCAGGTCGCACGTGACCATCACCGCCAACCGACGGCCACGTCCGATGGACCTCACGGCGCAACCTTACCCGGGAGTCCCCACCGACCTCCAGGCCCAGTTCACGGCCCTGCTCTGCCTGGCGGACGGCCGCAGCACGGTCCTCGACCGGGTGTTCAACCGGCGTTTCCTGCACGTTGCCGAGTTGAATCGAATGGGGGCCCGGATCGAACACCGCGACTCCAGGGCAATCGTCACCGGCGCGGGGCGGCTCAGCGGCACTAGCGTCACGGCCTCCGACCTGCGGGCCAGCGCCGCGCTGGTCCTGGCCGGCCTGGCCGCCAAGGGCCGAACCGTAGTCCACCAGATCCACCATCTCGACCGCGGCTATGAGCGGCTGGACCAGAAGCTGGGGCAACTTGGCGCACAGATCGAGCGCAGCAACGCAGGTAGCTGTTGAGGCCCCGGAATCCGCCGGGCCCGCGGAAGAATAACTTCCAGAGAGTATTCATCACGCTGGAGCGTGATGAGCCCAAAGGCAGCGGCTTTCTCCGCGTCGCGAGGCCCCATCACGCGGAGCGTGATGACTACAATTGCTTTGCCTCCCCGGCCAAAGACCTGCTTGACCGGAGAGAGGGGATGGTGGATAATCGGGGCAAAATGTACGAGCATGGCCGGAGGATTGGGATTCGGACAAGGGGCGACGAGCTGCCCGTTGGGAAAGGGTGGCACTGCTGGCTTGTCCAGCAGTGTTTTTCTCGGAGGACGCGTTCCGCACTGCTGGACAAGCCAGCAGTGCCACCCAGATCCTGGGACCCCAACTTTTTCAACGGACTGTTAACATTTTCCTACTGAGGAGGTCTTTCTGATGAACTACAGGAATCTGCTCCCGCGGCGCGGTCCGACCAGTGCGCATGCGCTGCCTCGGTCTCTGGCGCCGGCAAGTTGGTTGTTCGGCTGCATGGCGGCGGTCCTCATGTTGCCGGGACTTGCTGCGTCGGCCGAGAGCCGGACCAGGGTCGTCTCCGAAGGTCCGGTGCCGTCTCTTCGGGCCTCGGATCTCTTCACCCTGAAGGAGCGTTGCGGTTCGGCCGACCCGGTGAGCGAGTCGTTGCAGCTTGTGGTCCGGCACGCCTTCGGCGGCCCGGAGTTCAAAACGAAGAAAATCGTGGCCTTCGAGGAGAACCGGTTCTTCATCTACGCCGTGGGCGTCGCGCCGGATCCAGACGCTGAAGGCGCGCGGGCAGTCCGAGCGCGGAAGCCGCCCCGGCTTGTCCGCCGCTTCCTGCTGCTGAAACCCTCGACGATGGTGGTGGACGACCTGGTCCGCGGGCTGCCCCGTGCCGGCGGTACGCCGCAGACCGAGGGCGGCCGGGTCCGCATACCGGGCGAGAAAGGGGAGCTTCTGGTGGAGACCCTGTTGTCCGGGAAGGTGGTGCAGATGCCTGCTCCCCGAAAAGAGGGCGGAAAGCGGCCGGAAGCCGATCGCACGCAGCGGGATCCGCAGGGCAAGTCGCCGCAGCGCCGATTCCTCCGCGTGGTTCATGCCCGGAAGTTGGGCGACGAGAGTTCCGTGGCCCGTTCGGAGTTGGCCGACACCGACGGCCGGTTGCGGTTGACCGTGACTGCGGAGGGTCGCGTCTTTCGGCTCTTCCTGCGGCCGAGATCCGGCGCCGACGAGATCGAAGTGGCCGGGACCGACGGGAAAGAGTTGCTCCCCCGCCGGCCGTTGCCCGCCGGCGTGCTGCCGCATGGTCCGGAAGGAACCGGGCTGTTGGAGCGATGGGATTCGAGATATCGCGGCGACAGTCGGCCGGGCTGGGACGTGGGACGTCCGTCGAGCCACTTGAAGAAGGCCGTCGAGGAAGGCACGTTGAAGCCGTGTCGGGCCGTGGTGCTGGGCTGCGGCACGGGAACCAACGCGATCTACCTGGCCGGCAAGGGATTCGACGTGACCGGGATCGACATCGCGCCGACGGCGCTGATCCGCGCGCGGCAGAAGGCCCGCAAGGCCGAGGTCAAGGTCCGTTTCCTCCTGGCCGACGTGCTGGCCCCGCCGCAGTTGAGGCCCTTCGACTTGATCTTCGACCGCGGCTGCTATCACGGGGTCCGCCGCCAGAACGCGGCAGGCTACGTCGCCACGGCCCGCCGGCTTACGCGCCCGGGGAGCCGGATCCTGCTGCTGGCCGGCAACGCCAACGAGGAGCGCCACTACGGCCCACCCCGGGTGAAAGAAGAGGAGCTCCGCGGTGATTTCACCGAGTCGTTCCAGTTCGAGTGGCTCCGCGAGATCCGCTTCGACACCACCGACCCGGAAGGAAAGGGGGCCATGGCGTGGTCGGTTTTGTTGCGGAGGAAGAAGGGGCCCTAGTGCTACAGCGCTATGTTTGCGTGACGATTCCACGTAACTCGAACGATAGCAACGTGTTGCGAAGTCACCGGGGTTTCCGTCAGCGTTTAGCGGGCGGGCTTGCCCGCCGTTGAGTTGGAGGCACCGTTCTGTTCGGGCGTGGCAACGGCGGGCAAGCCCGTCTGGAAGCCAATTGCCCCGAGTGGCCCAGCTTCAAAGCTGGGTCGCGAAGCGACAAGAAACGCAGGGAAGGGGCCGCGTTGCGGAAACGTTCTCCCTTCTCGTTCCGGGCCGACCCCGGATTTCTTGTACCTGCGGCACCCGGCTTGTGCCAAGCCGGGCCACCCGCGCGCCTGCCCCATACACGCCTTTGGCTGCAACTCGTGTGGTTGCGGGTGCTTTGCAGAAACGATTGTGGAGGGTCCTCGACAGGTTGGCACCGTCGGAGTACACTCTTGGGAGTGCAGGTACATCATTCCGATATGGCTTCAGGAGGCAGGCCATGGCAAAGCGCAATAGCGATTCGGCAGAGTCTCAACAGACGAAAGAAACACTGGAACTTGAGAGGCTGGAGCTTGAGGTTCAGTCGCTACGACATCCCATCAGAACATCCCTTAAGAGCTTCAACTGGAAAGATTGTGTTGCCATTACCGTTGCCCTGGCTGGAATATCACTGGCCGTGGTGACTGGGTTGTTTAACGTACGGCATGAGCGTCTAGCGGTCACTACGGAAAGGCTGCGTATCGAGAGGATGCATCTGGAGGAAGGCAACAAGGAACTTGAAGAAACAAGAAGCTTGCTTACGCTCGAACAAGACCAGTTGGTGACAGAACTGCAGAAGACAAAGGAGCAACTCGTATCCTACGAGAAAGAGCGGGAAGCTATCGAGACCCTTGCAAGCGGATTTGGCCTTGCGTTGGCAACAAAACTCACTTTGCAGGACGGGGCCAGGAGTTTCGGGTTTGAGATCGAGCGTGGTAGTGGTTTCGGGACGAGAGAGTACCTTGGTGGCGATGCAGAGCCAAAGGAGAACCCTCGCATTCCCGGTGTATTGGAGACCTTGGGTACGGGGTCAGACTCTAAATATACAGTTTAGCCTCTGGCACAATAACTTTCCAGCGAGCCAGCATACTCCAACAGCGGGGCCTTGCCATACAGAAAACGTCTCTCTTAACATCGCAACCGCTCAATGTGACGACTCACCGCCTGCAGCCTCGGCCTCCGGCCACTGACACAACTAACGGCAAGCCCGTACCATCGCAGAAGACCCCCCGGTTCGACGCGAATTAACCCGGCGCTAATTAGCCAGGCACACCGCGCTAATCAGCGCGGCGCTAATTCCGCTTACGCCCACCCGGCAGAAACGCAACCACCCTTAACCTGCGACCGCGTCGTAAGTTCCATCCACTCCCTGCCGTCGCGCCTCGACGTAACTCCGTCGCGCAAAACGCCCGCCAAAACCCTCCACGCGCCGCTCGACTTATCACCTTTGGGCAACAACACTTACAAAGAAAAATACCCACAATTCCTGGCCGCGACACGCCAAACGATCCGCTCGGCTTGCGATCATTCTAATCGGCGCAACTTCAAATCACAAGGCAACTTATTGGCCACCCAACACGCCCCAAGTCAAATCTCCGACGCCAAAGGGGGCCTCGAAATTCTCGATTTCCGCCCAAAACGTCCCCCAGCCCGTTGAAAAAGGCTGACACTGCTGGCTTGTCCAGCAGCACGCAGCGCGTTCTCCGGGGAAACACTGCTGGACAAGCCAGCAGTGCCACCCGCTGCGGCTTTCTTTTTGGGTGAAATCCAGAACTTTTCTCCGAGCCGAGGCGTCAAAAGAACTGGGAACCCGTCGGTATTAGTGAAAATGGAGGCAGGAATCATGAATGGGCGTCACGGAAGTGAGAGATTTTCGGGGGTCGGCCACAAAGAGGCAATCTCAATGCCACTCACCCCCGGCCCCTCTCCCCGCAAGCGGGGTGAGGGGAGAACGTTTTCGGGTCGGCAGAAGGTGGTGGCCCGGGCTGCGGCCGTGTGTCTGGCCGCGGCGGTGCTGGGCGGCGGTACAAGGGCTTTGGGCCAGGTGGCGGCGGGCGAGCGGGCGCCGGTGCGGGGGCACGTGGCCGAGCTGGCCCGGCATCTGGAGAACGTGCAGATTGCCGAGCCGGTGGTCTTTCGCGGCCTGGCGGTCTATCCCCTGCTGCTACGCGATGGACAGAGGCTCCGCGGCGGCTGGCTGACGCTGGATGCGGCCCTTTCGCGCGGCGTGCTGGTGATCAGCGAAAAGGGCAGCAGCGGCAGTGTGCCGGTGGTGGTGGTCGAGAACCGCAGCCGTAACGAGCACGTCTTCATTATGATCGGCGAGGTGATCTCCGGCGGCAAGCAGACCCGAACGGTCCGCAGCGACGTGGTCCTGGCCCCGGGACAGCGGATCGAGCTGAGCGTGTTCTGCGTGGAGGCCCATCGCTGGCAGGGCGGAAAGCAATTCTCCGGCGGCAAGTCTCTGTTGCCGCAGTCGACCCAGAAAGAGCTTCGCCGGGGGGCCGACCAGGCGCGGATGTGGTCGGAGGTCGCCCGGAACAACGCGGCCCTGGGTGCGGAGAACGCCACGGGCAGCCTGGAGTTGGCCCTGAAGGCCAAGCCCGTGCAGGAGATGCTCGCCGAGGTGCGGCGGCACATCGTGCCCAAATTGCCCGACGGCACCTTGGGTTTCATATTCGTCGATCGCGGCAGGGCCCTGGGGGCCGAGTTCTTCGGCCGGGCAGAGCTGGCCCGGGAGTTGTTGCCGAAGCTGTTGGACTCCTACGCGGTCGACTGCGTGCTGATCCGCAAGGCCGCGCCCGAGGTGGACTCGAGACCCCACGGCCACGGCGTGGCCATCGAGTACTTCAAACGGGTGTGTCGCGCCGGGAGTCGGCGCGTCGATCCGCCGGGGTCGGGGGCGGGCATTCGCACCCGCGGCGGCGGTCTGCTGGGCGACGGGGTGAGCTTGGGCGGGGCGGTGGTTCACTACGGCGTGCAGATCCAGGATCGGATCGTGCCGCTGCCGAAAAAGCTCCCCCAGCAGATGCTCCCACAGCAATCGTTTCGGTAGTGAGCCGGGGCGGTTCGATGGCGGGACGTTGAAGAGCCGCGGGTTGACAAGCAGCACACGCCGGAACTTCAGGCGTTCTTTCTCACCGGGCTGATAGCCCCGCCCGGGAGGGCGGGGTTGGCGGCGCGGTGATCCATCGAACCCCACCCTTCCGGGCAGGGCTATGGTGCTGAAGTGCCCGGCGCGGCGCCGTTGTTGAGCCCGGGTCTGCCGAAAAAACGGAACTGACACCCCGAGTCGAGTCGCCCACGCGGCGCAGCCCGCCGGTTGCAGACTTCGGCAGCGTGATTGATAACCCAAGCGGGGTTGTTTTGCCGCATTTTCCAGGGTATGATGACCTAAATACGAAGACTGTCGTGACGAGCCGGATGACGGCCGGATAAGTAGTTGAGATGCTCGGGCAGGGCGATTTCCCCGGTCTCGCTTTTCTCTTGTCATTCAGGCCCGGGCATGAACCGTCCGCTCCAGTGCCCCGGCCTTTCCCTCGCGGATTTCCGGATTCTGAACTGCCGCATTGCAGTCTGAGCTTGCTTAGTCCAGGGAGATATCTCGATGCCGAACGAGTCCGACCGTTACCCCAACTTGAAAGAGGTCGACACGGCCGTGTACGGTTTGATACGGGCCCAGGCAGAGGCCGAATCGACCACTCTGAAGATGATTCCCTCGGAGAACTTCGTGCAGTTCGCGGTTCTGGAGGCCAGCGGATCGATACTCACGAACAAGTACTGCGAGGGATACCCCGGGGCAAGGTACTACGAAGGCAACGAGGTGATGGATGAGATCGAGACCCTGGCAATTGAGCGGGCGAAGGCGCTTTTCGGCGCCGAACATGCGAACGTGCAGTCGTATTCCGGCTCGCCGGCCAACCAGGCGATCTTCCGTGCGTTGTGCAAGTTTGGCGACAAGATCATGGGGATGCCCGTGCCCGAAGGGGGGCATCTGACCCACGGGTGGCACGTGAGCTTCTCGGGGCACGACTACGTGCAGGTTCCCTACGGTCCCGACCCGAAAACCGGGTTGCTGGATTACGACCTGATCCGCGATACGGCCCGGCGCGAGCGGCCCAAGCTGATTCTGGTTGGAGCGACCGCCTATCCGCGGATCTTCCACTACGACCGGTTTGCCGAAATTGCCCGGGAGGTCGAGGCGTATCTGGTGGCCGACATCGCCCATATCAACGGGCTGATCGTGGCCGGAGTGCACCCCAACCCGGTCCCGCATTGCGACGCGGTCGGCAGCACGGGCCACAAGATGCTGCGGGGTCCACGGGCGGCGTTCATCCTCTCGAAGATCGAAGACCGGTACCACGAGCAGTACCACCGCAGCAGCAAGTTCAACCTGGCCAAGCGGATCGACCGGGCGGTCTTTCCGGGCCTCCAGGGCGGCCCGCACATGAACACGGTGGCCGCCATGGCGGTGGCGTTTAAGGAAGCGGGCACCGAGCAATTTCGCCAATACGGCCGGCAGGTGATCAACAATTGCAAGAGGCTGGCCGAGGGGCTGATCGACCGCGGCTACAAGCTGGTCACCGGGGGAACCGACAACCACCTGCTGCTGATCGACCTCAGGGAAAGCGAGTACACCGGCAAGCACGTGGCCAAAGCCCTGGCCGCCGCGGGCATCATCTGCAACTTCAACATGGTGCCCGGCGACCACCGCAAACCGGCGGTCACCAGCGGTGTGCGGATGGGCACCCCCGCGCTTACGACCATGGGGATGAAGGAGCCGGAGATGGACCTGATCGCCGGCTGGATCGACACCGTCTGCCGGAACCTGGCCGACCCGGACGAGACGGCGGCGCGAATCCGTGGGGAAGTGGCCCAGTTGTGCTCCCAATTCGAGGTGCCGGGTATCGCCCCCGCGGCCGAGGCCGGCCAGGCAGCCGAGAGCACGTTGTAGATCGGCGTGTCGTTCTGACGCGAAGAATCGCCTCGGTAATTCAGGGCAAATTGTCCGCTGCGCTGAGGATGACCACCTCTGAAAAAAAGGGGGGGGCTGTTTTTCGAGCGGCATGGGGGTGGTTTGCCGTATCCTCGGGCCGCTCGATCGCGGTTTCGCCCGATTCTCTTGGATTGAGTCTTCGCAGCCCATTGAACAATGGTCTGCCTTCCACTAACCTATTGTCAGCCAAAGACGAATCTGCTGGCCGTAGTACCGTGCCGTATCGCACCCCCCCAAAGCACATGGGCTGGCGCGGCAGTCTCCTTCTTCGGCCGGAGACCTACGATCTGCTGAAGCCAGCGCAGTTTGCGGCAATTCGATAGGCAGCTTCTTTGCACCCATGGCAAAGACGATCTCCGGTGTTTGGGCACCGGGTTCGACCGTTACACACACGACGTACAAGGATTCTTAGTTGAGGAGGCCTTTCGATGGCTCTGGACCCCACGAAGCATGCGGATTGGGAAATTGCGGAAGAAGCGGAATCGCGGATGAAGACCTGCTACCAGCTCGCCGACGAGTTAGGGCTGACCAAAGAGGAACTGCTGCCGCACGGCAACTATATCGCCAAGGTGGACTACATGAAGGTGCTCAACCGGCTGAAGGACAAACCGGACGGAAAGTTCATAGAAGTTACCGCAGTTACGCCCACGCCCTTCGGGGAAGGAAAATCCACCACGACCATGGGCCTTCTGCAAGGGATGGGCAAACGCCAGAAGAAGGTGGTGGCCTGCATCCGGCAGCCCTCCGGCGGGCCGACGATGAACATCAAGGGCTCGGCGGCCGGCGGCGGACTCTCTCAGTGCATCCCCCTCACCGAGTTCTCCCTGGGCCTGACCGGCGATATCAACGCCATCATGAACGCCCACAACCTGGCCATGGTCGCCCTGACCTCGCGGATGCAGCACGAGCGGAACTACGACGACGCCCGGCTGGCCAAGATCGGGCTGAAACGGTTGGACATCGACCCGACCAACGTGGAGATGGGCTGGATCATCGATTACTGTGCCCAGGCCTTGCGAAACATCGTGATCGGGCTGGGCGGCAAGATGGACGGCTTCACGATGCAGAGCAAGTTCGCCATCGCCGTCTCTTCCGAGGTGATGGCAATCCTCTCGATCTTCTCCGACCTGAAGGACCTCCGCCAGCGGATCGGCGACATCGTGGTGGCCTACGACAAGAAGCGCAATCCGATTACCTGCGAAGACCTGGAAGTGGCCGGGGCCATGACCGCCTGGCTGCGAGAGGCCGTCAACCCGAACCTGTTGCAGTCGCTGGAAGGGCAGCCTTGCTTCGTCCACGCCGGGCCGTTCGCCAACATCGCGGTGGGCCAGTCGTCGGTGGTGGCCGACAAAATCTGTCTGAAGCTGGCCGACTATCACCTCACCGAGTCGGGCTTCGGGGCCGACATCGGCTTCGAGAAGTTTTGGAACGTGAAGTGCCGCTACAGCGGCAACGTACCCAACGTCTCGGTAATCACCGCCACGATCCGCGCGATGAAGAGTCACGGCGTGGGGGCCGGTGCGTTGCCGTGTCCTCCGGGCAAGCCGTTGCCGAAGGAGTACCTCGAGGAGAACCTGGCCTGGCTGGAAGACGGGATGTGCAACCTGGTGCAACACATCAACACCGTTAAGAAGGCCGGCATCAACCCGGTGGTGGCGATCAACGCCTTCCACACCGACACCCAGGCGGAAATCGACTTGCTGCAGAAGCTGGCCGATCAGGCCGGTGCCCGAGTGGCGGTATCGAAGCACTGGC
>SDBV01005034.1_pt1 | contig 18785 bp, 23 predicted proteins | sample 2277081 | NCBI WGS metagenome assembly SDBV01 (sample SAMN10402039, study PRJNA504765) | marine sediment metagenome | isolation source: marine sediment core GS10_PC15, 223 cmbsf | place: Arctic Ocean: Southern Knipovich Ridge | collected 2010
TGGACCAGTCAAGCGCGCCTGCGGCCACACGACCTATCGCGCCGGCGATGTTGTCACGGTCACGCCTGAACTTCTGCACTGGTTCAAGGTTCAAGACTGCGAAAGCTGCCGGATGAAGCCCGGTTGGGAACCCAGCGCAAGTCAGGCGGCAGCATCCAAGGCCGTGCGCGAATCTAGAAAGGGCTGAACAATGCCAAGGTCAACAGCATCACCAGCAGACGATTGTGCCAGTGACGCGGCCACTGCGGTTAAGGATCTGATTGAATCAAAGTTTGATTGCGTCCTTGGCCGACACTGGCACCAGGAACTGACTGACGCTATCGGCCTGGTATTGGACACGCCGATTGAAGACGCCCTGGACGAATCCTATGACGAGGGCTTCAGCGATGGTGAAGATTCGGTGACGGAAGGAGGCGAATGAATCGCCCCTATGAATTCCAGATGTCTGAACCGGTCAGCCAGTGGCTGCGGTCACGTGGCTGCAGAGTCTATGCAGAAGTGATTTACAGTGGCTGCACGATTGACCTGGTGGGAATTCACGGTGAAATGCCCGGTCACATTGTTCACGCGGTGGAACTGAAACGGAGTTTTTCAGATGATGCGTTTGGCCAGGTCAGCTATCACCAATACAAGGTTCACTTCAGTTGGATTGCGGCTTTTTCCAAGCCGCGCCCGTCCACGATTGAATACGCCCAGAAGCAGCGCATTGGTCTATTGACCGTGAAGGATGACCAGGTGGCCGTGGTGCTGGAAGCGCAACGCAATCATGTGCGGCGTCATCCCTTGATGGTCCGCCGCGCGCATGAAGGCGGATTGGCCGGGAAAGCCACCAGCATTGGACCTGGCCCGGCGCAACAGGTCTATGAAGCCGTGGCGAAATATCGCACCGAACACCCGCAGGCCAAATGGAATGAAATCTATCTGGCCGTTCCCAACCACTATGCAACTGCAAACAGCCTGGCCGGCGGCATGCGTTCAGTCGATGAACGCGCTAGGTGGAAAAAGATGAAAGGCGACGAATGAACCAGGACCAACGCATCGCAACCGTTCAGCAGGAAATGCGCACAGATGGTTCGTGGCGACAGCTTGAGCGCTATGCTACGGAACTGGCGCGCGGCGGACAGGATGACCTGGCCAAGTTGCTGCTGAAAGAAAAGGTGACCACTCGCCCGCGTGTAGATCCACAGCGCCGATCCATTCCAGGCCATCGTCACTTCCAGGGCAACTGGCGCGATGAAGATTATCGGATGCGGCCAGGTAAAATTATCCACGGTCACCCTGTGTTCCTTGGTTACGGCGAGGATGCGGGCGCCACCACTGATGACGACTTCGTACACAGCAACGGAAATGATGGCGTGTTCGTTGGATTCGCCATTCACAACGCGGTCTGCCTGGAAGGGTGGGACAAGACTATCTGCGTGAGACGGCCAGCCGGACCGGACGCCCAAGTGCAAACATACTTCTGGCCGCTATTGAATCCTGACGATGAAGGTAAAGACGTGACGATCAATTCACCGATGACTATGCGGGTGCTGGTTTACAAGATGATCTTTGAACCCATCGGCACCGTTGCCACCGTACTGAATGAACGCCTGGCGTGGGTGCGCATATCGGAACCTGAAGATGGACGTTAACCAGTTGGCCCAAAAGATTCTGGCCGACAGGAAGCGCCGGCCCGGCACCGGTGCCTTCCCGTGCCCGCGCTGTGATAATCGTATGGTCACGTATCGAATCACGGCGCGCGCCGTCCACGCTGCCTGCGGCCGTCCAGGCTGTCTGCAGCTGGTCTACAGTCTGAAGCCGCCGAAGTTGACCTATTGCCAACTGAAATTACTGAACCTGATGCGCAGGGGCGCGAATATTACAGCTGAACGCAGATGGTGGCTATCTGGCGCGATGAATGGGCAGATCATATTCAACTGTGACCAGCATGACGAATGGGGCGGTTGGCCGAAGCGCAATACTCTGGAAATCCTGCACAAGCGCCATGGTCTGCTTAACAAGCTACCTGAACGTGATGGAGAAATTGCCTACACATTGAACAGGACACGGTGCCAGGAACTGAATGTGTGGAAGCTGAAGCCAACTGGAGGAATCCGACCATGACGATTGACCTGCAGCCATTCTGCCTGGCAGTTGACAACTTCAGGCGCTGGGATGTCCACAAGCCGTGGATCAAGGGCAACTGGAAATATGCCACGGATCTTGCCATCATAGTCCGCGTGCCATCTGTCATTCCTGGAATTGTGACCAGTCCGAATGTGCCCAGCGCGCCAATCATGTTCAAGGACTTTGACCCAGCTGAATGCACGGAACTGCTGCCGGAATGGGATGGCAGCATGTATGAATATCAAGAGGAATGCCACAGGTCACGATGTCAAGGCGGAAAGATTGACGGCGACGGGAAGGACTGCCCGACTTGCCACGGCGAGGGCAGCACCCCTGAAAGCATAGAAACCACGATCACGTTCCAACGCTTCCATTTCCATGGTGGATACCTGCGGGACATCCACGCGCTGGGTGGCGCAAGGGGCTGTGTGAAGGACGTGACGCGGGGGCGCGATACGCCCACCGGCCAACTGAATTTCATCTTTTATGGTGGCGGCCAAGGTCTGCTGATGAACACCAGCGGCGTGGTCACAACGAAAGGAATGGACTGATGTGGAAAGTTAAGTGTGACTGCTGCGGACAGATTGAAGATGGATGCCTGGGCAATCCTGTATTGCCAAATGGTTGGTACAGCATCAAGTGGAAATGCGAGGGACGGACCCGCATGGGAATGGACAATCCAGACCATGACGAATTCATTCTGTGCATCACCTGCATGGCTAACTGGCCAGGCTGCATTCCCAAGATCCGCCTGCCCATCAGGTACGCGATCAACAATCTGGAAACGGCACATGTCCTGGCCAACGGATTTGGAAACAACGGGAACGCAGCCGCCGCGCACATTGAACGCGCGCTGGAATATCTTGGCGAAAGGATGAAGACCTGATGGCTAGACGCAGACAGCGCGGCCGTGATCGAAGCGGCCGGCCTAGGCGAGACAGGCACGCCACCAGTATGGCCAAGCAGCAGGCCGCTGATGACCAGTTGGTGCGCGACCTGACCGATAAAATGATGACGACCAGGGCGAAAGACCCAGGCATCACGCTGACGGATCTAGATAAAGCGTTTGACATCTGCAAGGCCGCGCTGCCCAAGCCGGCAACCATCAAAGTGGGTGACCACGTTGTGGTGATTGAACACCACGTGCTGCTGATCGCAGAGAAGTGGCGCGGCACGGACATGGAAGAATTGACCAGGCTTCCCTGGGCCAAGGTTCATTGGCTGACCGATGAAACGCCCGGCATCTACGTGATGGCGAAACCACCGGAACTGTCAGACGTTTCAGACATCTTGCTGAAGGGGCTGCCTGAATCAGTCAAGCACAATCCGATAAAGGAAAACCCTGATGGGTTGGAAAGTTAAAACGCGCGGCGAGTATCCAGAAGTCAAACCGCCAACACCAAGGGGCACCGGTCCAAAGCGGACCTGTGAATGTGGCGTCTGCACCAAATGCCGATTGCGGGAGAATGCGCGCCGGCGCGCGCACGGAATCATCTATGACAAGCTGGCGGCCGGCCGCTTTCAGCCCAAGACAATCACTATGCCTAATGATCCAGGAATCCTTGGATACTTGGCCGGGCTTCTGGATGGTGAAGGGTGCATCACGATACAGAATAAATCCTGGCGCATCCAAATCGCCATGACTCACGAACCTGTCATCAGATGGCTGGGGGTGATTGGTGGCAGCGTATCTACGCGCAAAGTCTATGGAAACCGGAAACCGTCATGGCGCTGGTTGCTGATGAGGCAGGCAGACGTGCTGGATTTTCTTGAAACTGTGGCACCACATCTGATGGTCAAGGCCCAGGAAGCCAATGACGCAATCGCAGACATTCGGGCCAGGATCAAAGGAAGATTCAAGCCAAAGGAATCAGCGTGACTGCACGCCATGACCTGTGTAATGAGGTTTTCCATTGCAAACTATCCGCGCGTCCGGTATACCTGCGCTTGAATTGACAGACCCTCTGCCACAAGGAACCCGCCATGACCGAAGCTGAGAAAACCACCCGCACTTACAACGGCCGTGAAGATGTCAGCATTGAAGCGGAACCGTTCAGTGCGAAGCAGCCGCAGATCCGCAACACGGTGACAAACGCGCGGCACCATTACCTGGTGCTGAAGGGTGGCAAGCGCGTGGAACTTCAGGTGGGTGACTTTATCATCCGTGGCGCCGATGGCCAGATTGACAGCATGCCGGCCGCATTGTTTCACCAGCTGTTTGAAATTGATGCCCAGGCTGCGGAAGACATTGCCGACGAAAAGGCTGCGGCGGAAGCCGAAGCGCAGGAATCCACCAGGGAGGAACGCCAGGCGGCAGTGGACGCCAAGGCGGAAGCCGCAGCCGATGCGGCAGACGCGGCGGAAGAAACCACCACCGATGAACCGCCGGCCGATAAAGCTGACGACGATGAAGCCGCACCCGAAACGCCGGTCAATGCAGCGGACGCGGTGGACTATAGCGGCGCGCCGACCCATGGCGATGACGACCAGGCCGGCGCCGACGATGAAACATCTGATGACATCTTCGGTGGCGATGACCAGCCCGAAGATCCGCCGGCCGCACCGGCCAAGAAAGCCAAGAAAACCAGCAAGCGCAAAAAGAAAGCCTGACCGACAGCAGGCCATCACCTTCCGAAAGGGAATTCACCATGGCGGACGATCAAAAAACCCTGCTTCTGACGCAGGATATGGATGGCGAGTGGACCGTCAGCGTTGTAGCCAATTATGACCAAGGCAAGCGGCGCGCGTCCAACTTTGCAGGCGAACCGATGATCCAGCAATGCGTGGCCGTGCCTATCGTCCTGGCCGCCTTGGCGCCGATGATGAAGGACGCCCTGGCCGGCCACATGGACATTGATGCCCTGATGGTCAAGGTGGAAGCCGCAGAGGAAACGGTGAGCCCACCAGGCGCCTGCCATTTCTGTGGCGTGCCACATCAGCCGGAAGGGCTAATCAAGTGCAGCAGCTGCCTGCAGTATATGTGCCCTGGCTGCAACAGTGACCAAGGTGAAGCAGGCGCAGAAGTGTGCAAGGATTGCTACGCCCTGCTGGCGGATGCCAGCGCGGAACTTTCAGCGGATCTGGAAGCCAACACCCCGGAAGCGCCAAGTGCAAACGAAAGCGGACCAGGCCCGGCAACAGACGCGGCGCCTGAATAACATCATCGAAGACCTGGCGGACGCCTGGAACGGACCCAAGAAATTGGCCCAGGCGGAAGCTGGCAAGGGCCGACACGATGAAAAAACCAACCTTGGGCAAAGCAGACAGCGGCGCCCAAATCACAATCCACTTGGACAAGCTGATTGAATCGCGCGCGTTGATCCAGGCCAACAGTGGCGCTGGAAAATCGTGGGCGATCCGCCGGCTGTGCGAACAGACGCACGGCCAAGTCCAGCAAATTATCCTGGATGTGGAAGGTGAATTCCACACCCTGCGTGAAAAGTTTGATTATGTGTTGGCTGGCGGTGAAGACGGTGACTGCCCAGCTGAACCACGCAGCGCCCACCTGCTGGCCCGGCGGCTGCTTGAACACCGGGTCAATGCCATCATAGACATCAACGCCCTGAAGGTGCCGCAGCGCCAGGATTTCATGCGCCGATTCCTTGGCGCGCTGGATACGGCGCCGCGCCGCATGTGGCACCCGTGCATGATAATCGTGGACGAAGCCCACAAGTTTGCGCCGCAGAGCGGCAAGGCCGAAAGCACCAACGCCGTGATGGACCTGATGGCCAACGGGCGGAAGCGCGGGCACTGCGGCATCCTGGCTGTTCAGCGGATCAGCAAGCTGCACAAGGACGTGGCTGCGGAAGCGAATAACAAACTGATCGGCCGCGCCGCGCTGGACGTGGACATGAAGCGCAGCGCAGACGAACTTGGATTCTACGGCCGGGAACAACAGCACCAGCTGCGGCACCTGAAGCCTGGCCACTTCTACGCATTCGGCCCGGCCCTGTGCGATCAGGTCACGCAGATGATCGTTGGCCCTGTCTCTACCACGCACCCCAAACCAGGCCAGGATATTCCCGCGCCCAAGGCGCCAGGCAAAAAGGTAATGGCCATGCTGGCCAAGCTGAAGGATCTGCCGGAAGCTGCCCAGCGGGAAGCGCAGGACGTTGCCGCATTGCAGAAAGAATTGCGTGAAGCCAATCGGCAGCTGAAGGCGCGCCCCGTCCAGGCCGATGAAGCGGCACTGGCCAAGGCTGTTGACCAGGCTGTGCGCCAGGCTGACCGTGAACACCAGCGTCAGGCTTCAGAGCAGGCCAAGGCCGTGAAGGATCTGCAGGCGCGCATCCAGAAGATCGGCAGCATCTGCCAGGTGGAAGTCAAGCGCGCGGCACCAGTGGCGCCCAAGCCCTGGCCCAGCCCGGCGGCGCCCCTGTCCCGCGTGGCGCGCGCGGCGCCGGCGCCCGATCAGTTTGAACCGCTGGTGGACGATGGCTTCAAGCTGGGCACGCCACACCGGAAGATCCTGCGCGCCTTGGCCCTGAATCCTGACGGCCTGGAACCCAGGGTCTGCGCAATGCGGTGCTGTTACGTTGTAACTGGTGGCGCCTTCCGCAATCCGGTCAGCGCGCTGCGAACAGCCGGGCTGATCTATCCAGGGCACGGCCTGCTGCGGATCACTGAAGCCGGCCTGGAACTACTGGGGCCTGTGGACCCGCTGCCCACTGGCGATGACCTGCGGGCCTGGTGGAAGTCCAGCGGCATCATTGGCGGCCCACACGGCCGCATGCTGGACACCCTGGCTGAATATGGACCGATGGCCAAGAATGACCTGGCCGAACATCTGGAATATGAAGTGACCGGCGGCGCCTTTCGCAATCCCCTTTCCAAGCTGCGGACCTTGGGCCTGGTGTCAGGTCAGGCCGTGCTTGAAATCAACGCTGACCTGGTGGGCTGACCACCACTACACAAGGAATCAGAAACATGCCGGACACCAAGGAAGACGAAAAAAAGAAATCCACCAAGAAACCTGACGAAAAAGAGAAGGCGGCAAAGGACGCCAAGCGCGAGGCAGCAGAGAAAAAGAAATCTCTGACCGATTACGAAAAGCGCCTGGTCAACGCAAAGCAGCTGAAAAAGATGACCGACACAGACGCCTGGCGCCAGCTTTACAAGAGCATCAAAAGCCAGATTGCCGCGCACGCGGAAGGCGTCTTGGATCACACGTTGAGCGGCAAGGAAATCATGTATCATCAGCAAAGCGTGCGTGTGCTGCGTGATATTCTAAACACGGTTCGCGCGCCGATGGATGCGGTGACCAGCTACGAAAAGGAAATGCCCCTGTTCGCGGCCAGCGAAATCAAGGAACGCGCGGAATGGGATGACAAAACCGGCACCGTTACTATAAAATGAAGTCTCATGGACGCCGGGGCTAACAGGTGAAGGCATGAGCCTGCCCGGTATTCCCGCCCGCGACGGGGCGGGAACCTTTCCAGTGGCCGCTGCCTGGTGCGGTCATCCTACGGGGAACACATCGTGCTAACCAGGCGCCTTTCAAAGGCGCAGCTATGACCTTGGACCAAATCGTTAGTGGACAGGTGGAACCGCCGGAACATCTGGTGAAGGCTCTGGGCAAGTTGGCGCTGTGGGCCATGGGGCCAGGGCGCACATTCACCGTCACCGAAGTCTACGGCCGATGTGAAACCAGTCGGGCCGTTAGGATCACGCTACTTGAACATGGCCGCCGACCGCGCAGCTGGCAGATAGACATGAACGTGACGCTGGCCGAACACATTGATTCATTCCTGCTGGATCTGATTGACGCATGAGCACTGGCCCAAAGAAACCAACGCCGGAAGAAATCGAGGAAGCGAAACTGTGCAGCGTGAAAGGCTGCAACAATCCCGGCACGTGGCTGCCACTGTTCACCGTGGCTTGCAAAGGTCCAAAGGGACGCGGCAAGAATGCCAAGCGCATGACCAGCACGCTGCCCACGCCGATGTGTGACAATCACATCCGCCTTCCAAAGGCGCGCGACTATTTCAAATTCATTGACTGGCGCCGGCTTCATGTTAGATTCAACGCGGAAGGTCTGCCGGCGCCGAAGCGCAGCACGTCCCAGTTGGAATGGGTGAAAGCGGAAGGCTGATTCTTGGTCTACATGCCCCAATGGCTGGTTGATTTTCTCGCCTGGCTGCTGCCGTTCAAAACTAAACCACAATTGAGGCCGCTATTACCCTATCGAGTCTGCGAGGTGTCATCCGCCCCTGGCGGCAGCTGACCACCATCGCGCCTAGGTCTAATGGGCACAGCGCAAGCCGGGCTGTCTGGTTAATCACACACCAGACAGCCCGCGCTTTATGATGTGCGCCCACCGTCCCGGCCTATTTCCCGAAAAGATTCCTGCAGCCAGCCCAACAGGCCCGTTTGCCACTATGCCCACAGCGCCCATAATTCGTGCAGATTCAATCATATAAAAAGATTGCAGGCAATTAGGAAATGTTATTGCATGCAAAGATGGGTGCGGTTATATTGTGTGCATGAACACCACGCCCACCACGGCAAAGGAAACGGCCATGAATCAGATCAACAAACGCAGGGAACTGTTCAAGTGCCTTCGCGATTTCAGGACGCCCTTCCACGTGACGCATGCGGATGTCATCGTCAAAATCTGGTCCAACGGGGCCGCCACTGGCGTGCACAAGCATCAGCGCATGTGGGCATTCACAGTCAGCGTCAATGGCGATGCGCAGACGGATCACCATTTCACTGGCAAGCAGGATGATCGCGAATGGAAGCAGGACGAAAACAACAAGGCAGCGCGCCGGGAATTCCGGGATGCGGTGGCCAGCATCCTGTTCACCAAACCCATCAGCCAGGGCGGCACCTATGTGGAATGGGTCAATCAGAAATACCGCACAGTTGAAGTGTTGAAGATCAACCGCACCCGCTTCCGCGTGGTTTACGATCTTCCCAGCGGGAAACAGAGAGCCTGGCGCAAGCCGACATTCACGCGCAACGGCGACAAGTATTGTCTGCCCCAAAGCAGCACCAGCCCCATACGCTTCTAACCTACGCCGGCAATGACGCCGGCCTTTTGAAAGGACAGACCCATGAAGACGACAGACCTAGTTTTACATTGTGGCGCTGGAAAGGTTGAGGAAGCGGACGTGCGCGGCGTGGAAACGCCGGCGCCCACAGAAACCTGGTATCCGATTCCGCACCACGAACTGCTGGACAGCGTGCGGCGCAGCGTGGAAGCGTCTGGCTTCAACATCATTCAGGAAGCGCACGCCCTGGCGCGCGAAGCCGCGCACTACTTTGGCCTGATGCAGGTGGCCAACGGCAAGACTTCCGAAGACTACACCACGATCATTGGCCTGCGCAACGCGCATGACAAACGCTTTCCGGCCGGCCTGGTGGTCGGCAGCCAGGTGTTCGTCTGTGACAACCTGGCATTCAGCGGCGAGGTCAACATTGCGCGGAAGCACACCCGCTTCATCATGCGGGATCTGGCGCAGCTGATCGAACGCGGCATGGGCCAGTTGGTGGACATGCGCCACACGCAGGACCAGAGACTGGAAGCCTACAAGGGCAGCCGGATGAATGACACCCAGGCCAATGACCTGCTGGTGCGCGCGATGGATGCGCGCGTCCTGCCGGTCACGAAGCTGCCAAAGGTGCTGGAAGAATGGCGCCGGCCCAGCCATAAGGAATTCGCGGAAGACCGGAACGCCTGGCGTTTGTTCAACGCCTTCACCGAAGTCCTGAAGGGCACCAACGTGTTTCACATGCCGAAGCAGACGCAGGCGCTGCACGGACTCATGGACGCGCACTGCGGCCTTGCGGTGGCCAACTGATTTACTTGGGTGCCGGCGCCAGTGTTGCGCTTGGCTTAGTGGCAGCGGGAAGCCACAGCCGGCACCCACAACTTTGAAGGAAGCAGCCATGAAACTCCAACTATTGAAAACTGGAACCTGGGCGATGATGGCAGCTACGGCCGAACCGTTGCCGGATGCCGTTGCTGTCATTGATATTGATAAGACGGAACTGCGCAAGTTGGTGACTAAGGCGGAAGGCAACAAAGGCGGGAAGGCCAAATTTGGACCGGCGCGCGCGCGGACGCTTTTGCCCAAGCTCACATTCAAGTTTGAGATTCCCGCACACTACGAACGCTCATATGCTGCCTGGAATAGCGCCATAGGTGACTACAACTACGAATGGGCCGAACGGGAAGCAGCCATCATTGAAGTGTCAGCGCGAACCGAAACGTGGGCGCGGAAAATGACCAGGCCAAAGATTGGCCATGCCGTGTTTTCGCGAAAGGAATCCACACCCGAAGCGATCATCACCGAATATGCCCTGAAGCTGATTTCCTGAAACTGACCGGCACCGCTGGCAATCGGGCCAGCGGTTTGAAAAGGAACACGCCATGAAAGTTGCCATCGGATACATCAGAGTCAGCACCCCAGGCCAAGCGGATGAAGGGATCAGCCTGGACGCCCAGCGCGCCAAGCTGTACGCCTGGGCACTGCTGAATGACTATGAACTGCTGGCGGTCCTGGAAGACGCCGGCATCAGCGGCAAGCGCGCTGACAATCGTCCCGGTTTGCAGGAAGCCTTGGACTTGGCCTGCCAGCACCAGGCACCGCTGGTTGTCTATAGCCTGTCCAGGATGGCCAGGTCCACCAGGGATGCCCTTGAAATCCTGGACCGGCTGCGGGAGTGCGGCGCGGATCTGGTCAGCATCACCGAACAGCTTGACACCACCACTGCGGCCGGCAAGATGGTCTTCCGCCTGCTGGCCGTGCTGGCTGAGTTTGAACGGGATCTGGTGAGCGAACGCACCAAGGCCGCCATGGCCCACCTGAAGGCGCAGGGCAAATGCTGCGGCCAGGTTCCCTATGGTTGGCTGAAAATGCCCAACGGTGATTTGGTGGAAAACAAGGGCGAACAGGTCTGGCTACAGTTGATGTGCGCGCGCGCAGATGAAGGCAAGAGCCTGCATACAATCGCAGCTGAATTGAATGGTATGAGGATACCGACCAAAACCGGCAAGGGAATCTGGCACCCTAAGACCATCAGCACGATCCTGAAGGCCCAGCGTATTACCAGTTAATTCTGGCGCAGCCCATGGCCGGGCGCTATACTTCCGGCCATGGGTGAAGTGGTCATACTGAATTGCATCGGCAATCCGATTGAATGGCAGCAGCGCATTCATTGGACCTTCCCATCTCCACGGGGTGACAAAGGTGGAAGCAAGAATCGGCGCCTGAATCAATATCATCGGCGCCGGCAGCAGCGCGTCAATCCGCAGGCAGAGAAATCGCGCGCCCCGCCTTGGGTTGATTTTCCTATTATCCCAATCAACACGAACAGCTACGCCCCCAGTGTTCCCGCCTGGAAGTTTCATACCAGCGCCGCGCGCTTCCGCGCCTTGGTCGCCGGAGTAAAATCAGGCAAGTGCCTGACGGTTGACCAGGGCGTGATGATGGCCGATGGAAGCATCAAGCCGGCCGGGGATCTGCGGCCAGGCGATGAAATACTTGGATTGGAAAATAGAATTTCAAGACCCATCCAAGTCATTGCGGTTGAACCAGCCCAAAAAGACTGCGTTGAAATGACCTTCGTAGACGGGTCAGTGATCCGCTGTTCCAAGGACCACCGCTTTCCGTTTTGGTACTATCGCGGGAACTGTGTGGTGGTGCGGCCGGTAGGCGAAATTCTGAAGCCTGGCAAAGGACTGGACACAAAATATAAATTCATCAAGCCGCGCGCCATCCATTTCACGGGACGCAAGCGGCTTGCCCTTGATGCCTATTTCTTGGGTCTGCTTTTGGGTGATGCGTGTTTGACCCGGCGAGGCGTCACCTTTTCAACTGCGTCAGACGAACTGCTACAAGATGTCACTACACACTCTGAAGCATTTGGCCTGTCTGTGGTTCACCAGGCCGGCACATACGACTATCGCTTAACTGCGGGTAGAAAAAGCAGGGATGCTAGGGGTTACGGATACAACCCACTGATCGCAGCGTTGGACGGCTTGGGCCTGATGGGCTGCAATTCCCACACAAAATTCATTCCGCAAGAATATCTGCTGGCATCTCTGACAGATCGCCTGAAATTGCTGGCCGGTCTGATTGACACAGATGGCTACGTCTACAACCAGAATCGGATGATTGAATACTGCACGATGTCTGACCGAATGGCCGCACAGCTTCAATTCCTTGTGCGCAGTGTCGGTGGATACTGTTCCAACTTGAAGGGCCATGTTGGCCAAAATCGTTTGGGCATCACTCTGAATCGAGAATTGCCAACCAAGGTGCCATACAAAAAACTCGCACCGATCAAGCGCGATAAGACCCGGATCGGTCTAAGTAGCTGGCGGGACATCGGCCAGCAGGACTGCGTGCACATCTCAGTAGACGCGGACAATGAACTGTTCCTGCTGGACAACGCAGTGGCTACACACAACACCGTTGTGGGTGCAGTTGAGACTGTGCGCGCGGCGCTGGGCCTGGCTGGTGAATTGCATTGGGTAGTGGCGCCGGTCAGCCGAAACCTGCGCGAACCTGAAACAGAAATCCTGCGCATCCTGAATGAACTGCAGCCTTACGGCATTCGCTTTGAACGGAAGCTGGCCAAGAAACAGATCCGCTTGAACAACGGCAGCGTGATTGAGTTTGTGGCGGGTGATATTCCAAACAACCTGCGCGGCCCGACCATCAACGGCAGCATGTGGATTGATGAAGTGGCGTTCCTGCGCGAAGAATCATTCTATGTGTTGCGCACACGGATCATCACCGGCCAGGCTGAAATGTGGTTCACGACCAGCCCGAACTGGCGCAACTGGTTTTGGGCGCTATGCCGGCAGATGGGATTGCCGGCCACTCAGCCTTACGGTGAATTTGAAACCCAAAGTGAAGGCCAGCCGGTGTCATTCTTGTCCCACCACCCGACCTGGAATTTCCCCTGGGTGCCCAAGTCTGAAATTGCCGGCATGCGGAAGACCTGGCCGCGCAAAAAGTTTGATGCTGAAATCGGCGGCATGTTTGGCTCGCCCGATGCCCAGGTGTTCCCTGGCGTGCGTGACTGCTTGAGCCTGGAACCGCCGCCCAAAGAATTGTCTGGCGTGAACGTCCTGGGCTTGGACCTGGCGCAGGCGCAAGACTTCACAGCCGTTACCGTCATGGACCCGATGGGCCGCGTTCATCACGTAGACCGATGGACCGGCAAGCCGTGGAAAGAAACAATCAGCAGAGCGTTGAAACTGGCAAAGGATTGGGCCTGCATCATCGCCTATGATAAATCTCACGTGGGCAGCGTCATCGGTGAACTGATTGATGACAGTGGCGCCAAGACCATGGCGCTGGACTGCCACAACGCACAGCTGAAGGCCAGCATGATCCAGGGCCTGGCTATTGCTTTTGAACAGCAGCAGGTGAGCATCCCAGATCCTACGGCAGACTGGGCGGACGATGAAGCCCAGAGCTTGCTGGACGAACTGGAACAGTACGAACAAGGATTGACCCGTGGCGGCAGTCTGACTTATAGTGCGCCCAAGGGTCTGCACGATGACATGGTGATGTCTCTGGCCATGGCCAACTGGTGCCGAGTGCGCGGCGGCATGGGCGGCGCAGCTGCAGCCATCGCCACGGTGCCCAGACGGAAGTGGGACAGGGTTGCCGGGAAAAAAGACATCGAACGAATGGCGGCCGACCACAAAGCTGGCAAACAGGTAAAGCGGCGGAAGTCGCGCGCGGGTGCCCCGCTGGATCGTCACTACAGCGGCAAGATGGGTTGGAACAGGGGCAGTGGACTTTGGAGGTAATGCGCCATGTGGCCATTTAACAGACGTAAGCGCCTGCATGAATCCAGCGGCGGAACCAAAGACCCCAAAGAGCGTATGACGCAAAAGGCGGTTGGCACCAGCGCGCCATTCGGCCCGCTGAAAAGTCGCCTGACTGAGCAGTTTATCGGCTTTCCCAACGTGGATGAAGGCACTGAATTTGATGATAAGTTTTTCCGGCGCCTGGGCGAACTGGGCGGCGCCACTGAACTGCCTATTGCCATCCTGGAAAAGTCACAGCGATTGTCCGTTCTGTTGTACCGGAAAAACAGCAGGGCCTGGCAGGCCATTGAAATAGTCAAGGACTTTGCGCTTTCGCCTGGCATTCGAGTGCGTGCGAACGATTCGCGCGTGGCCCAAGTGATTTTGGACCACTGGGCTGTGAACCGGTGGCAAAAGAAACTGCCGGAACGAGTGCGCACGCTTGCCTTGATGGGTGAACTATTGATGCCCACCCTGGTCAATAAAGACACGGGCATGGTGAAGATCACGACGGTGGACCCGTTTCGCATTCGCAAGGTGGTCCGGTCCAGCGTGGACGCGGAAAACCTAGTGGCGGTCAAGGTCAACCTGACGGAAAAGGGAAACGCCAACGTACCAGGTGAAGATGAAAATAGCCTGACCCGTTTTGAACTGGTAGATATGCGGGATGACTTCACGTTCCCCTTTGACGCACCGGCCGACAGTAAGGGCTTGGCCTTTTTCTTCGCAGTCAACCGCATCAGCGGCGGCGCGCGCGGCGTGCCGGATTTGACAGCGGCCATTGACTGGATGGATGGGCTTGACGTGTTCACCTATGGGCTGCTGGAACGCGCAGCGGCAGCGCACCAGCTGGTCTGGGATTTGGAAATCGAAGGCGCGGATGAATCCGAATGCAATGACATGACGGAACAGTTCGTCACTGATACTAAATTCGGAGGCGCATTCGGTCACAATGAAAAGGTCAAGGTCAGCGTGAAGGCGCCGCAGCTGGGCAGCTTTGAAGCCGAGGTCATCAGCAAGATGATGCTGCGAAACATTCATGCCGGCGTGCGCATGGGCGGTATGTTCTTTGGCGACAGTGAAGACCTGACGCGCGCAGCCGCAAGCGAAATGGCCATACCCACGGGCAAAGCGTTTGAAGGCAGGCAGAATTTCATCCGGGATATGCTGGTGGAAATCTTCGCCTACCAGATCAAGGCGGCCAAGGAATTCGGTGATCTGCCAAAAGACGCTGACGAAACCTTTGAAATCTTCATGCCCCGGATCTATCTGCGTGATGCCACGATGGCCAGTAAGGCCCTGGTGGACGTGACCAATTCTCTGCAGGTGGGTGAAGATCGGGGCTGGGTCACGGGCGAACAGGCCAAGGAAGTCTACCAGTCCAGCCTGGAACAGATGGGCGCCCTGTCCAGGGACGGCGGTGAAGGTGACTTCCTGCCTGTGGAAGTCCGCAACGTGACCGATTTGATGCGCCGCGCCAAGACCAACGGAAGCCCCAATGTCAACGCGATTGAACAAGCAGCGGCTGCGGCTGCGGGAACAGGGTAGCGAGGGCGCCGCGCGTTTCGCGTCATCCTTTGCAGCCGCCCGCACCAATCTGGACAAGCTGAGTGCGCAGACCAGCAGCGCGCTGTCCAAGCTGTTGCGTGATTTCAACACGACCATGCGCAACCGGTTGCTGTTTGTTGGTGCCGGTGCCGACACGCTGACCGCCCAGCTGCTGCCGGGCATGATCGAGGAAGTGAACAGGGCCATCAGCAACCTGCGCCCATTGATGTCTGAAGTAGGCCAAGAATCCTTTGCCGAAGCGTTCAACCTGGGCAGCCGCGTGACTGCCACGGCGTTCAATCGGGTTGGCGTCAGCTTGGCTATGCCTGCAGTGACGCCGGAAATCTTGCTTAGTCTGACAGGCAACGTGCAAGATATTCTGAGCGAATTGGTCACCGATATAGGCACGCGAATCCAGACAGTGATCAATCAGACCATGCTGGCCCAGGAAACCGTAGCCCAGGCCACCAACAGAATCAGCGACCTGTTGAAGACCAGCACAGAAGTCAGGCGCGGTCTGCGCCGGCGCATTGGCTTTTCGTTCCAGGGTGAAACGATCATGCGCACGGAAATCCGCACCATCTACAGCAACGCGCAGCAGGCGGCCAGCGAACAGATCGCACAGATAATCCCGGATCTGCGCAAGCGTTGGGTCAACGTGCTGGCCAATCGGGTGGGCCACGTAGAAGCTGAATCACGCTACGCGCCTGGCGGTGAAGTCGGCCCCATCAGGATTAAGGAAACCTTTCTTGTGCAGGATTTCACGCGCACCGGAACCAGTAATTTCTTGACGCTTGGCGGACGCATCCGGCCCAGGGGATTCACCGGCGGCCAGCGCGTGGTTCGCACTGAACAATTCACCCGGCGTGGCAGGATCATCACGGATCGGATGCTGTTCCCGCGTGATCCATCTGCAGATGCTGCCAACCGAGTGAACTGTACTTGCATCGTTATGGAAGTGGTGCCCGAAATCGAAAAGGCCCAGGCGGAAGCCCAGGGCATTATCGGGGCACTTTGATCTTGTTCCGCCTCAGTAGATTTTCCAATTTACGGACGTGGCGTAGTAGTTTTGTAATCTGGGCATGATTGACATTGGTAACCAATTCTAGATTGCCAGGGTCATTGTCTGCCTTCTGCCCATTGATATGATGAACGTGTTCCCAGCTTTCCAGATCCCGGCCAAGAACCTCTGACATAACCAGGCGATGTTCCGCCACAAATCCACGTATGTCAGCCATCGGATGGCCGGGCCTGTGTAGATACTTGTAGCCCCGAACCGAAAGAAACCACCCCTTTGATTTCTTGCCTCTGATTTGTTCGGCGCCAGGCTTATCAATGCAATTCAGGCAGACTCCGGTGAACCCCCTGCCCTGCTTGGTCCTACAAGACATATTATTCAATCCCACCCAGCGCCGCTTTTTGCAACGTCCACACGTAACCCTGACATGCAATCGCTTGCGCCTATCACCTTCAGTTAGCAGGCTCTTTATTGTTTTCCAATGGACAATAGACCCTGTTTTTAGTATTTCATCTTGTGTAGGATATTCCAGGCGGTTCATATTGTCTCCATGCCATTATGGGGGTGCTGGAATACTACTGGCATCTGCGGAGGAAATCAATTGCCATTTGCGAATTTGCATTCTGCACGCCTGCTTCCGCCTGGTCAGTTTGACGACTTTCGCACCAGCCCCGATGAATTCGGCGCCGGCATTGACGCCATCTTCGGAATCAAGGATGACGCGAGCAAGCTGCAGGCGCTGCGCTTTGACAAGGACCGTTTCACCGAAGCGCAGGCCAAATCCTGGCTGAAGGATCACGAGTTTAGCCCCATTGAATTTGAGCCGGCCACGAAGCCGATGCAGGAAGCGCATCTGACCGAAGCCGGCATGGCTGTTCTTGAAGATGGCAGCTGCCCGGCCGGCTATCCGGTGAAGCGCCGCGATGGCCCAGGCGGTCCAATCAAATGCTTCAGGCGCACCGCTGAAAGCGGCGACGTGGCGGAATTCCTGCGCAGTGTAGTGGAACGGAAGAAACTGACGGCATCAGAAGTAGCGCAGCGCGGCAACATGAGTGAGAGCGCTACGTCAGCTGTACTGAACGGCGAAGTCAACAAACCAGGTGACGCTTGCTTGCGCGGATTTGCTAAGGCGCTGGACCTGAGTGGTGACCGTTTGATTTCACTACGCGACAGAAACACGGAAGCCGTGGTGGAAAGTGGCGTGCATGTTCATCCACACGGCTTCGATGGAAATCACGATCACATGGGACTGCCGCCGGCAACGGGCGGCCACGGTCACATGCGCGATCCTTCCAGTGGCGGTCACTCTCACCGGGAAGGTGATCCGATTGAAGGTTTTCACCTGGGCGATCCAACAGACATGGGCCAACACGTTCACATCCTGGCGCAAAAGGATCGGGTGCCGGATCTATTCAAGTGGTGGGAAGATGTGGTCAACGCGCATTGGCCCATCTATCCGTGGCTGGAATTCCACGTGGCCACCTGGGTGTCTGTGCTGATCGAGGAAGGCGTTTGGAGTGAACCAAGACAGACTACCAGGGAAGACTGGATGGGGCATTGTCTGTGGGCGATGCACAGCGCCGGCGCCAACTTGCAGCAGCATTTAGCCGTCCACATTGATCCATCTACACGCTTCCTGCGGCTATGGTACGAGTTTGCAGACGGCACCATGGAGGAAGCCACGGACGATGATTTCCGCGAGGAAGTATCTTGGCTTGACGAACACCTGCCCTTCCCGGAAGACCTGGTGAAAGCCGCGCTGACCAACCAGGACGCCTGACCAGCTGAAAAAAAGTTCCCGGCTGATTGCCTGGCAAAACGCCTGCAGCCAGACTACGCGTGATGCCCACCTATCTGTCCAGATTTGGACGAATTAGGCCGGCGCCTGGTATGTCATAAAGTACCCAGCGCCCCATGCCTGATACACTATTTTGAAAATAGCCCCTTGCGTCTTGTGCATTGTGACAGTAAAAGCACTACATGCTGCGTTTCAAGGAACAAGTAGCCACAGCACTGGCCGCCCAGGCCGAAGCCTTCACGGGCAAGGAATGGGACGTGGTGCTGATCGAAGCTGGCTGGTCCTTGAACAGGGGAGAAAGCGGCCGGCCACGCTATTACCCCGCAAAAGTCCTGCAGGAATCCGTTCAGTTGTTTGAAGGTCTGGAAGCCAATATTTTCTTGTTTGGTGACCGGCTGGACCACCTGCCAGATGAAGCCATGAAGCGGATGCCGGAAGGCTTCGCAGCCAACAAGGTGGGTTTCTACCAGCAAGTAAGATTCGGCGAGTTTACCAGGCCGGATGGCACCAAGGGCCAGGGCATCATCGGCAAGCTGCAC
>SDBV01005035.1_pt1 | contig 18782 bp, 19 predicted proteins | sample 2277081 | NCBI WGS metagenome assembly SDBV01 (sample SAMN10402039, study PRJNA504765) | marine sediment metagenome | isolation source: marine sediment core GS10_PC15, 223 cmbsf | place: Arctic Ocean: Southern Knipovich Ridge | collected 2010
CGAAGTACGGGCTTGACCCGGAGCCAACGGTGCAGCAAAGCATTGCCAGCGGTGCCGGGCTGGTCTTCTTTTCGGCCGATAAGCTTATGGGAGGCCCTCAAGCCGGGATTATTCTGGGCAGGAAAGAGTTTATAGACAGGTTAAAGAAACACCCGCTGACACGGGCGTTGCGAATTGACAAGATAACATTAGCCGGTTTAATAGCGACTTCAATTCACTACCTGAAAGGTGAAGCGGTGAGTAAGATACCGGTATGGCGCATGATTTCGGCCCCGCTGGGGGAGATGGACCGGCGAGCCAGGCGGTGGGCTCAATCCCTGCCGGGCTCGGCCAGAGTGATAGAGGGGGAGACCATGATAGGGGGTGGTAGTCTGCCCGGGGGCACCTTGCCAACCAGACTCGTCGCCATCGGTGGAGATAAGAGAAAAAGTCAAAATATAGCCCAAACACTGAGCCGCCGGCTACGCCGCCAGGAAACACCAGTCGTGGGGCGGATTAGCGACAATGTGCTGCTCCTTGACCCCCGCTCAGTGCTGCCTGAAGAAGACGAGGTTATGCTCGAAGCCCTTAGAGCGGCGACGGCTGGCATGGGGCCTGATGAGGCTTAAGAGAGAGGCGTAAAATGTTTGTGCTGGGCACTGCCGGCCATATAGACCATGGTAAATCGGTTTTGGTGCATGCCCTGACTGGGATTGACCCTGACCGGTTGCGTGAGGAAAAAGAGCGGGGCATGACCATCGACCTGGGCTTCGCCTGGCTAAAGTTGCCAGGGGGCCAGGAGGTGGGTATGGTTGACGTCCCCGGGCACGAGCGCTTCATCAAGAATATGCTGGCTGGAGTAGGCGGCATTGATTTAGCTTTACTTATTGTCGCCGCCAATGAGGGAGTCATGCCCCAGACCAGAGAGCACCTGGCTATCCTGGACCTGCTCAGCATAAAAAGGGGGATAGCGGTCATAACCAAAAAGGACATGGTGGATGACGAATGGCTGAGCCTGGTCAAGGCAGAAGTGGCTGAATTACTGGCTCCAACCAGCTTATCCCAGGCTCCGATGGTGGCTGTTTCGGCAGTGACCGGGGAAGGCTTAGACGACTTGGTTTCGACTATCGATAAGCTGCTGAGTTCTATCGAGCCGAAGCCGGACAGGGGACGGCCCAGGCTGCCCATAGACAGGGTTTTCACCATTGCCGGCGCTGGTACCATAGTCACCGGAACATTGATAGACGGCTCACTGACAGTGGGGCAGGATATAGAGATTGTCCCTCCCGGTTTGAGGTCCCGTCTGCGGGGACTACAGACGCATAAAGAGCGCCTGGATAAAGCCACTCCCGGCAGCAGAGTTGCCGCCAACCTGGTAGGTATTGCCCCCTCTCAACTACAGCGGGGGGATGTACTAACCAGGCCGGGCTGGCTGATACCTACCGCCCTGTTGACTATACAGCTTCACCTGCTACCCCACCTCCACCGCCCCCTTCCACATAATGCCACGGTCAGCTTTCATACCGGGGCTGCTGAGACGATGGCCAAAGTCCGCCTGCTGGAAAAAGAGCTACTTAAGCCCGGGGAGACCACCTGGGCTCAGTTGTCACTGAGCGAGCCGGTGGCACTGGTCAAGGGCGACCACTTCATTATTCGTTCTCCAATGGAGACCCTGGGAGGTGGTAAAGTAGTTGAACCCCATACCAAAAGATATCGCCGCTTTCGCCCGGCCACTATTCAGAGCCTGGAAGTCAAGGAGCAGGGCACCAGTGAAGAGATTGTTATGGCAATATTGGGGGAAAAACCACTGGAATTACCGGCTATCCTGGCAAAGTGCGGCCTGCCCGCCGATGAAGCCCAGCCGGTAATTGAATCTCTTGTCCAGCAGGGAGAGGTGGTAAAAATAGGCCAGGGGGAACATCGGCGGCTCATGACAACACATGGCTGGAAGCGTCTGGCTGAGAAAGCAGCCGCCATCGTCCAGGACTATCACCAGAGGTTTCCAGCCCGCTCCGGTATGCCCAGAGCAGAACTTAGCAGCCGGTTACAGCTGGGGACATATTCCTCGGCCATTTTGCAGAGGCTCCTGGACGAAGGTATGATAGCCGAAGCCGGCGCCACCGTTCGCCGGCCGGCGCATCAAGCCCGGCTAACCCAGGCCCAGCAGGCAAAGGTAAATTCCTTTCTGCAGTCTCTGGCTAAAAACCCCTTTGCCCCGCCCGGCGACCTTGCCCTTGAACCCGACTTGCTAAATTTGCTCATCGAGCAGCGCCAGGTAGTCAAGGCGAGTGATGACGTGGTCTTTTCCGCCTCGGCCTACAGTAAAATGGTTAAGAGAGTTACCTCCCATCTGAAGACCAATGGGCGGGTGACCCTGGCCGAAGTGCGGGACATGTTTCAGACCAGCCGCAAGTACGCGCTTGCTCTTCTGGAACACCTGGACCGGGCAAAGATAACCCGCCGTGTAGGCGACGAGCGAGTGCTTTACCAGCAAGTTTAGCGGCTAGTCCTGGCCGGGGCGCATTGGAGTCGAATCCACCTTTGACTGAATAATGGATGGACTGACCATTGAGAATAAGTCCGGCCAGTATAAAAGGAAGAGCATCTACTTACTATTATAAGCTGGCACTGAGTGTTGGATTCAACGAATGCCAGGTATTGACAAACTGTCCACCGAGAGTTAGATTTAGTCCTGATAAAGGAGGTATATATGCAAGCCCCTGAGAAGATTCAACCTTATAATCTTGCTGATTACCTTGAGGTGATGAGCAAAGCTGTTTTCCAAACGGGAATATCTTGGCGGGTCGTACATGCCAAGTGGCCAGGAATCAAAGATGCACTTCGAGGATTCGATCCCGAGGCTATTGCCAGTTTCACCCAATCAGACTTGGAGCAGCTTGTACAGGACAAACGTGTGATTAGGAATCGCCGTAAACTAGAGGCTATAGTACTGAACGCCCACCGCTTGCTTGAACTGAATAAGAGCCACGGTAGTTTTAAAGGTTATTTACGCTCACACGGCAGCTTTGAGGAAACAGTCAAAGACTTGCACAAGCAGTTCAAATTTCTCGGCGATACGGGAGCCTATTATTTCCTTTGGGTTGTGGGTGAGGAGGTGCCTTCCCATGAAGAATGGCTTGCCTCCAGGGAATGAAATCCGATTCTATTACCCAGTAGAAAAGGAGGAAATGACATGCCGCGAGTAGTTCATTTTGAAATACCTGCTGACGCTCCAGACCGGGCTGTAAAATTCTATACCGATGTCTTCAACTGGAAGATAGAAAAATGGGCGGGGCCGGTAGACTACTGGCTTGTCACCACGGGTGGAGAGGGAGAACCGGGTATTGACGGCGCCATAATGAGGCGCAGTGAGCAAAATAAGGTCACCAATACAATTGATGTACCCTCGGTGGATGATTTCGTTAACAAGATAGTAGCCAGTGGTGGTAAAGTAGTTATGCCGAAAACACCCGTCCCCGGAGTGGGCTATATGGCCTACTTCCAGGATACGGAAGGGAACACCTTCGGCCTTATGCAGCAAGATGAATCGGCTAAGTGATACTGATAATGGTAAAGAGGGACTTCAGAAGGTAGTAAATATATAATCAGTCTCGTTCTCTGAGGCCCTGACGGAGCTATTGGGCCGTATATTTTAAAGTTAGGGGCGCTTCTTTTTCGCCGTCGCATGACCGACAGCTATGGAGGCATGTGCCCAATCGTGCAATGCGGTTTCATCCTCGAGTACCTCAGCCGGCACCTCATAGTAGGGCATAGGTTTAAACTGCTTGCTTCCAGCGGCCTCATAGACAGCGCGGTTTGAATCGTTCACCTTAAAGTAGAGAGTGGAGCCCGAGATGAGGGCGAACATGTCACCTTCGTGAAAAATGCCATAGCCACCGAACATTGCCCGGCTGCTGACCTCCCCGAGCGGGGCGAGCAGCTCCGTCACATGGTCCAGGTAGCTCTTCTCTACCCCCATTATGCCTACCTTAGTATAGAATACTATGTCTTATTATAGGCAAAACGGCTGGCAAAGGTAAAGTCTGTAAACATTCAGGGCGTCCTCATGTTGTTTGTGTTCAACCATTTGCTTAGCTTTATATCTCAGCAATAATAATTATTAGGCAATTAAATGTCTTGACAGGTGGAGCTAGACCAATTACAATAGCAACGATGTCTACCTAGAATCCAGTCCGCTAGCTGAGGTGCTAGTGCAGCAGAATATCGAAGGAGGATTTTGAAAATATGAGTGAGCGATGTTTGGAAGAATAGCCATATTCTAGTTAAGTCAGAATCCTTACGCCACTGCATCTCCTCTATACTCCACACAACCTCTGGTCAGTCTACTTTTATCCTCTATCCACCTCTTGAAATCCTCAGGTATATTCGGCCGAGTACATCCAGAGAGGAGTTATTTTGCAAAGAGAAATTTTTTGTCAAAATCTGTGGAAGGTTTTCGGGCCTAATCCTGAAAGTGCATTAAATCTTGTCAACGATGGTATGACCAAGCAAGAAGTCCTGGAGCAAACCGGTCATGTCATAGCGGTAAAAGATGTCTCGTTTGAGGTTCATGAAAACGAGATTTTTGTTGTCATGGGGCTATCGGGAAGCGGGAAATCAACCCTTATCCGCTGCATTAACCGGCTGATTGAACCAACTAAAGGTACGATACTTATTGGTGGGACAGACCTGGCTCAGATGGATGATGCCGGGCTCAGGAAACTCCGCCGTAACAAGTTGAGTATGGTTTTTCAACACTTTGGGCTACTCCCTCACCGTTCTGTATTGGACAACGTTGCCTTAGGTCTGGAAATCCGCGGGGAGCGAGGCAGGGAAAGGGAGGAAAAGGTCAGGCAGGCTCTGGAGCAGGTAGGGCTAAAGGGCTGGGAAAAAAGCCGCATACACGAACTCAGTGGTGGGATGCAGCAGCGAGTGGGACTGGCCCGGGCTCTGGCAGGGGGGGCTGAGATTCTTCTTATGGACGAACCCTTCAGCGCCCTGGACCCGCTGATTCGTCGCCAGATGCAGGATGAGTTTATCAACCTGCGTGCTACAGTAAAGAGGACAGTAGTCTTTATTACTCATGACCTTCTTGAGGCGCTAAAGCTGGGTGACCGCGTCGCTATTATGAAAGACGGGGTAATTGTACAAATCGGCACCCCCCAGGAGATAGTATCCCAACCCGCCGATGATTATGTAAGCGAGTTTGTCAAAGATGTACCTCGTGGTCAGGTTATTCCGGCAGAACGCATCATGGAGCAACCCCCGGTACTGGTAGGCAGTGAGCAGAACCTTGAGGAAGCCATGAAAGAGATGAGGACGAAGCGGATTGCGGTGGCTTTTGTCGTGGATGGTGACGGCAGGCTCAAGGGAATTACGACAATGGAGCAGGCGGAAGTATCACTAAAGAACGGAGTGGAGAAGGCTGGACAGGCAGCGCAACGCAAATTTCCCTCCACCTTCCCTGAGGCCACACTGGAACAATGTCTTCCGCTGGTAGCCGATGATGATACACCGTTAGCTATATTGGATGAAAAGAAACGCCTGCTGGGAATAATCACCCGGCCGGCGCTAATTGAAGCCATGCAAATAGATACTGCCAACAACAATGAAAACTGATGGCTATGTGGTGGCATCCCACCACATATGGGGCAAACATCCATGTTGACAAATACATTGTGAGGTATTAACGCACCAGTGCAAGAAAAAGATATAACCAAAGGAACTCTTAATGACGTGTCGGCCAAGCCCCGAACGGTCTGGCAGCGACTCATTGGCAATGGGGGACTCCCCGGCCCGCCAACAGCGGTGAAAATCGCCGTCGGCGTGGTAGTGGTGGCTGTCCTGATGGCAGGGGTTGTCGCTCTCTACGCAAATGTGCCAGCTGAGGAGTCTCCTGGAGCAGCTATTGATTTCCCCAAGGAATGGGACTTTGGGTGGGACGCCATCAAGTGGATAGACGGCATAGTGGACTGGGTGATAATCAACTGGGACCCTGTCTTCAAAGTCATCAGGGCTGTAGTGCTGGGTATTTTGCTCCCTTTTCGTGATTTCCTCCTATGGCTCCCCTGGTGGTTGGTCATTGTTGGAACCGGATTGCTTAGTTGGCGAATAGTTGGTGCACGGTTTGGGGTAGTAGCCGTGCTGTTTCTTGTCTTCATGAGCTTCATGGGGCTGATTGAGCTGCTCATGCTGACCCTGGCTATCACCCTTACGGCAGCCCTGCTGTGCGTAGTCTTGGGAATACCCATTGGGATTGTCGCCGCCAAGAGCGACCGCTTTGACGGGATATTGCGGCCAATTCTGGACGGCATGCAGACCATGCCCAGCTTCGTCTATCTTATTCCGGCACTGATGCTGTTCGGATTGGGGATGACGCCGGCGGTGATGGCTACTCTCATCTACGCCATTCCGCCCATCATCCGCCTCACCAATCTGGGGATACGGCAGGTGGACCCCTCGGTAGTAGAGGCAGCCAAATCATTTGGTACTACGCCCTGGCAGTTATTACTCAAGGTCCAGGTTCCCCTGGCTATGCCCACCATCCTGGCCGGGCTGAATCAGACTATCATGATGGCCCTGGCCATGGTGGTCATCGCCTCCATGATAGGCGCCAAGGGCCTGGGAATAGAGGTCCTCCTCGGGATAAACCGGCTGGAAGTAGGTAGAGGGTTCATCGCCGGTATCAGCATCGTCTTCGTAGCCATTATCCTGGACCGCATCAGCCAGGGGTTCGCCAAGAGACCACCGACACGGGCCGTCTCATAGGGACAACTCCAAATGGGGCTGTTTTTCACCCTGAGAGTAAAGCTGAAAGGAGGTAAGTCAATAAGTCAATGTAGCAGAACTCCAGACAGAACGCTTTTAACCGGCGGAGACTTTACCGCCTGGTGAACATAACCCAAACATGGAGAAACAGGAGGTAATATCGATGATTAGAAGGCAGAAACTACTTATCAAGATGCTTATGATAGCTCTTGGTGCTTTACTTATCCTGATACCAGTTACGGGCTGTGCCGAACCAGCTCCAGCACCCGCACCAACGCCGGCACCAGCTCCAGCACCCGCACCTGCTCCGGCACCGGCTCCGGCACCCGCACCAGCGCCAACTCCAGAGCCAGAGGAGAAGCCCACCATCAAATTAGCTGATACTTGGTACGAGACTCCCTGGCTTATGAACAGCCTTGCCAAGTTTATCTTGGAGAACGGCTACGGCTACCCGGTGGAGACCATTGGGGTGTCTGTATCCGTTGCCCAGGTCTCTTTGTCCAATGGCGACATTGATGGCTGGTTGGACTGTTGGTGGTGGTACTACCTTGACTGGTGGGGGGAGGCAGTAGCCGAGCAAAAGGTCGAGAGCCTTGGGCCTAGCATGGAACCGGCCCCCTCGTTTTGGGTCATACCCCAGTGGGTTCATGAGGAACATAATATCAATACCGTACAGGATATGAAGGACAACTGGGAGCTGTTCCAGGACCCCGAGGACTCCGACAAGGGGTTGTTCATCAACTGCCCCATCGGCTGGCAGTGCCAGGCAGTAAACCAGGTAAAACTGGAGGGTTACGGGCTGACCGAATACTATAACATCATCGAACCTTCCGCCGGAGCTATGGAGGCAGCCCTGGCCGGGGCGCAGAAGAAGCATGAGCCGGTCTTCGGCTACTACTGGGCACCCACGGCGCTGATGGGGATGTACGATTGGTACATCCTGGAAGAGCCAGAGTTCGACCCGGATGTCTGGGACAAGATCATGGATGCCATTGCGGACGAGAGCCTGCGGCCACTTGATGAGGCCGTGGCCTACGAGGCTGTGTCCCCGGTTAACGCTGCCTGGTCAGGCCTTCGTGACAAAGCACCTGACGTGGTTGATGTGTTCGCAAAGATGAACGTAGGTTTGGAACTTACCAACAAGGCAGCCGCCTGGGTCAAGGAAAACGAGGTAGAGAATTGGGAAAAGGCAGCTATCTGGTACATGAGGACCTACGAAGATAGGTGGAAGGGTTGGGTCACCAATGATGCCTATGAGAAGATTAAAGCTGCCCTTGATGAATATGGCCCGGTACCATAAAAAAATTGAGAAGCGCTGCTAAAGGCAGCCTTTTAGTCAGAGTTCAGCTCTGGGGGGGCACTGTCTCCAGCAGTGCCCCCGTTTAGCTTCTGTTCAAGATACAGTCGCCCCTTGCTCGACATAGCATCATGGCCAGGGTGAACCAGACCACGATGATGGCACTGGCCATGGTAGTCATCGCCTTAATGATAGGTGCCAGAGGCCTGGGGCTGGAGGTGTTGCTAGCCGTCAACCGTATTGAGATAGGGCGTTGCTTCGAGGTCGGGTTCACTATAGTACTGCTGACCATTATCATTGACCGGATAACTCATGCCATGGCAGCTCGGCAGCAGTACAAGGTATCAACCTAGACTGAAGCCTTATTTATTATCGCCACGGCGCGTCTGCATTAAAGAGCACATGAAAGACAACTCGTTGACCGGAGTCATGGAGGCTTGTTATAATTACCCGGTATCAATCTCTTTATGAAGTTGTATCGGGGATGAAAAGATGGTTTTTAGCAAAATAGACGAAGCGCTTCTCCCTTACGAGGAGAAGTTAAAGGCTCAGGAGAGGCGGCGGCGGCTTCTGGGTGTCAGGGAGGTGGAGCGGCCGACCTATGAAAAGGACATCATTGGCCCCATCGAGCGGTTCGACCGCCGGAAGACTGCCTTCGCTACCCTCATGCCTGACAATCCCTTCGGCGAGGAATTCCGCAAGCAGTTCAAGGCGCGCACCGGTCACTACTCCCGGGGGCCTCTGCCCTACACTGAACTGGAGTCTGAGGACCGGATAGGACAGAGCCTGACCTTAGCTGCCAGGCGGCTGTGCTGGGAATACCACCCGGAGACTCTGCCGCTGACGCCGGCTGAGGGACGGGTGGAGGTAACCGATAAAGCCTGGATGACGAGGCTAATTAAAAAAGCGGCTCTCTTCTTCGGAGCTGAGATGGTGCGCATCACCAAAGTCGACCAGCGCTGGGTCTATCAGGATGTGGACATCCCCCATAAATATGCCATAATTGCCGTGGTCTCCCATGACCGCGACCTCATTGATACCGCCCCATCTCACCTTTCCGGGCTGGCGGTGGCTGATACCTACTCAAGACTCAAGTTTATTACCACCCAGCTAGCCGATTTTATCCGTGGCCTGGGATACGATGCCGCTTATCGCGAGACCCTGGGTGATAAGCCGGAGATGTTGTTAGTGCCCATGGCCATTGATGCCGGCATCGGAGAGCTTGCCCGCACCGGCCGGGTGCTCTCCCCCGAATTTGGTATCAACATGCGCCTTAAGGCTGTCACCACCGACTTGCCGCTCGAGGCGGATAAACCTATCTCATTCGGCGTCCACGAGTTCTGCATGGCCTGTGAGAACTGCGCTGCCTACTGTCCGGCCAACGCTGTTCCCTTCGGTCCACCTACGGAGGCGCCGCTTGGCATATACAATAACCCGGGTGTACGGAAATGGCACATCAACGCCGAGCGATGCCTGACCTTCTGGGCAATCAACAGGAGGAAGTGGACCAGCTGCGGCGGCCGCTGCATCTCGGTCTGCCCGTGGAACAAGCCGCTCGTCCCTTCTCACGATATAGTTCGCTGGGCAGCCATTCATTCCCCCGCTGTGGTCAAGAAAATGCTGGTCTGGGGGGATAAGGTATTCTACCGGCGGAAGAAAAGCCTGAAATAAGCCACCAGAATCGGCAGCCCCGTCAGTACTCGATACCTCTCCGTGCCGTAATACCCTTGCCATAGGGATGTTTAACGGCTACCATTTCGGTAACTAGGTCGGCTCGCTGAATAATCTCCCGGGGTGCCCCGCGCCCGGTCAAAATCAGCTCCACTTTAGCAGGCTTCTTACCTATCAAGTCTAATACCTGTGAGGTGGTAACCAGTTTTTTGCTCAGGGCAACTAAAATCTCGTCCAGAATTACCACATCATAGGCGCCCTTGGTCAGCGCCTCTTCGGCAAGGGACAGCGTTTGCCCGGTTATGGGGCGAAGTTCATCCAGGGTCTGGGTAAAGCTGTTGCCCGCATTTGGCTGCACTATTTCAAAGGGGTGGTATCTTTCAGCGAAAAGATGCTCGCCACAGGTGCGGTCTCCCTTGATAAACTGGATAATAATCACCTTCAAATTCTCCCCGGCTGCCCTGAGCGCCAGCCCCAGGGCGGCCGTGGTCTTACCCTTACCATCGCCGGTATATACCTGAACCAGCCCTCTGTTACCCATCGCTGCCTTTACTCCAAAAAGTCCCCTGCAGTTCCAGAAGTAAGTCTAAATTATCTGGTGAGTCCCGTCAACTGCTTCGCCTTGTCCCATTTCAAGTTACGGGTAAACTACCTTATCCACACCGATTTTGTCAAGTGCCCGGATGGCTAATCCACCGGTTTCTGCCACTCCCGGTTAGTCGCCGCCACGTTAGTTAGCACGTGGCCGAATAATGTTATAATATTACCGGAACATGCTCATGATATGCAGTTAACGGCCTGAGCGTCCGTGCCGGGCATAGTCATTCAATGCCAAAATTTGAATAATTAAAAGAGGGAAGTGCTGAAATGAAGCCAATCGGTCCTTTGATGAAGGAACACCGGCTAATGGAGCGTATGGATAACTTGATGGCAGAAGAACAGCGCAAAATAGATGAGAACAACAGAGCAGACCCGGCTTTTATCGAGGTTGCCGTCGACTTTTTCTGGGCGTATACTGACCGGACTCACCAGGTTAAAGAGGAGGACATTCTCTTTAAAGCTCTCGCCGAGAAACCCCTTACTCCGGAGCACAAACGGATGATAGACGAGCTGAGAGGTGAGCATGCTTTGGGGAGAAAGATTGCCGGTAATATCGCCGATGCCAGAAAGCGTTATGTGCAGGGCGGCCTCAGCGCCCTGAAAGAGCTCGGAGAGTCCCTAAGTGAGATGGTTAAACTTTATGAGGCGCATATTTATAAAGAAGATAACCACTTTTTTTACCCCTGCATGAAATACTTCAGCCAGGAAGAGCAGGACGATATGCTGGAGGAATTCTGGGAATTCGACCGAAAGCTGATACACGAAAAGTATCAGAGAGTACTAGCGGAGCTTGAGAAACGGGGAAATCGAGGTACACCACTGACATGGATGGCAGGCTAAACAATACCAGTAACCGGAGAATTGTGGTGCACGGTGTAGTTACCAGCGGGACAGGTGAGGCTGGGACTATAACTGAAATCCCATGGGTAAAGGAACAGTTTATAAATAAACTGGGCATCAATCCTCACCCGGGAACCTTCAACATTACGGTACTGTCTGAGGATAGAGAAAAGCTCAATACTATTCGGCAGTCGAGAGGCATCGAAATAATTCCAACAGACAGGGACTACTGCACCGGCATCGGCTTCCCGGCTATTGTCGCGGGCAAAATTAAGGGAGCGGTTGTTATACCACTCATTCCCAATTACCCGCCGGCTCAACTGGAAATCATCGCCCCGGAAAATATAAAGAGCTCCCTTGCGGTAAAAGATGGAGATCGGGTAGAAGTGGAGGTCTTCCTTTAGACAGTGCTGCTATCCAACCTTGTCCACACCGGCCGAACATTCCTGTAGCATCCGCTCCAGCTTTCCCCTTTGCTCAGTGTTAAATACCCTTTTACCATATTCCAGTATTCGTTCCAGGACAGGAACAATATCGGGAGCAAGCTCCTTCTTCGACGCCGGCGACAAATCCTGGTACATACAGCTGACATTGCCTATCCAGTTGTCAAGCGGCTCCACCTTCCTCCGCTCAAACAGGTAACCCTCCAGAGCCCCCAGCTTGGCGGCGAAAAAGAATACTGCTTTATACTCTTTCATTTTACCTTCCATTTAATAATTTAGTACCCATTAAGGATGAAATCGAGCTCATCTATGAAGCCGTGTAGATTATCGAAGACAAAGTCGGGTGATTCTGCCTCCAGTTCCCTCTTGGCGCTCACGCCGGTGGCTACCGCTGCCGTCCGCACTCCTGCCGACTTTCCGGCCCTGATATCCGCCTGAGAATCACCGACAAAGATACAGTCCTCCGGCAAAAGTTCAAGCCTCTTTAAACACACTATCACCGCGTCTGGCGCCGGCTTACGGTTCGCCTCAGCAGCGGTTACCACAGCATCGATTAAGTGAGATATCTGGCGACTCTCCAGCTCATGCCACAGTCTCTCCGGGGAAGAGCTGCGGCTGGTTACAATGCCCGTTCTTAATCCCCGGGCTTTAAGCAGGTCAAGCAGCTTCTTTGCTCCGCCGCTAAAGGCGACTTTATCCATGCGCTGAGCCAGATAATCCTTCTTTATTTCGGCCATTATGCCACTTATCGTGCCGGATGCTGATTCAGTTCTCAGTTCAGGATAAATCTCGCGCAGTATTTCCGCCAGACTATGGCCCTGATTCATCGAGCCCATCAATTGCTCTTTAGCCGCCGGTTCCAGCCCGAAAGCGGTCACCCCGGCCTTAAACGACCGCCACAGGGCATCAATGGAATCCAGTATGGTACCATCAAGGTCAAAAATTACGCCCTTAACCATTCCTATTCCCCCTGTTTAATTTTAACGAAGGTGTCGCATCCGCCACTGCCTCAGGTATCCGATTACCTCATCATCTTTTAGGTCATGCCAGTAGCGGTAGTAATCAGATATATAGAATTTGGGCATAAACCCCGTAGCACAGGTTACTATTCTGTCGGCAACATTTTCTACCTGCTTTAAGGCTACTGCCGAGGCTACCGGTATGGCCACAACTATTTCCTTCGGCCGGCGGCGGCGCACTGACTGCACTGCTGCCATGGTGGTAAAGCCTGAAGCGAGTCCGTCATCTATAATTATCACTGTCTTGCCACCTACCCTGACCAGCGGCTGGTCCCCTTTATAGAGCAGGCTCCGCTGTTTAATCTCAGCTCTTACCCTGTTGACCTCGTACTCTATCTGCTGCCGGCTTAAGCCCAGTCTTCTCACGGCCTCATCATTGAGGATAATAGTGCCATCATCGGCAATAGCGCCAATGCCGGCCTCAGGGCTGAGGGGCGAGGGAATTTTGCGCGAAATAACCAGGTCAAGTTGAGCCTCAAGGGCACGAGCCACCTCCAGCGCTACCGGCACACCGCCGTTAGGGACGGCAAGCACGATCACCGGCTGGTCATTATATTCACGTAGCTCCGCAGCTAGCCTCCTGCCGGCGTCATGCCGGTTCTCAAACATTGCTTGCGGCGGGGTAATATGAGGAATCATCTTGCCTCCTCAAATTATTTTAGCCTGCTTCATCCACGGGCGCAAAACCCTTGACTGGAAATTGCTTACCAGTCCCTTACCCTTTAAATTTTATTTATTAACCCTATCCCCTTTATCCCCTTCCCCAAAATAGGGAGATGTATTCTTTGCATGAAGGGGAACTATAGTTTTTGAAGGGGCTATGCCCCTTCAAACTTCCCCAACAAGAGGAAGTTCTTATAGAGAGAGGCTTCGCCTCTCTTTGACTCTCCTTACCCCCCTATTACTTGAAGCGGGGCAGGAAGGAAAGGGTTTTAATTGGGTCGCCTCTCTTTGACTTTCTCCTCCCATATTAAAGGAATGGAACTAGGGTAGCAGGTTGCCAGACAATCCCTCGACCAGCTTAAATGCATCGACGTCCACCAGCCCCAGGTCAGTTAGTCTGAGTTCGGGGATGACTGGCAGGGCCAGAAAGGAAAGAGTGGCGAAGGGCGACGCCAGCCCTGTACCCAGCTCTCCGGCTAGCTGCTCCAGCTTCTCCAGTTCATCCGCAACCGACTCCAACGGTTTATCAGATAGCAGTCCGGCAACAGGTAGCGCCAGGCTGGCCAGTACCCGGCCACCGGCCACCACCACCAGGCCGCCATGCCGTCTCTCAACTTCTATGACTGCCACCAGAATGTCCTCATCGCTTACGCCGACCGCGATAATATTGTGAGAATCATGGGCAATAGATGAGGCCAGCGCCCCCCTTCCCAGGCCAAATCCCTTGACCATGCCCAAACCAATATTACCCGTTGCCCTGTGCCTCTCCACCACCGTCAGCTTTAGAATATCCCGGCCAGTATCAGGCACTATATCGCCATCGATAACCCTGAGCCTCTCCACCTTTTTTCGGGTAACTATCTGACCGGGGACAACCTCGATAACCAGTCCGGTCTCTCCTGAAGCGGCGAGCTTCAATGCATCCACACCGAAGGGCTTAATTTTCACGGTATCGGTCAGCCCTTTGCCACCGGGTTGATATGACGGGAACAGCGGTTTCCCCTCCCTGGCCACCAAGCGCCCCCGGCGAAAGACCATGTCCATTGACAACCGGGATAAATCACTGGTTACAATCAAATCGGCCATATAGCCGGGAGCAATTGCCCCGAGCCCGTCAAGGCGGAAACGCTCGGCGGCGTTAATAGTCGCCAACTGAATAGCCCGCACCGGGTCAAGGCCTCTCCCTATAGCCTTCCGCACCACAGCATCAATGTCACCGTCCCGGAGCAGGTCTACGCAGCTGCGGTCATCAACCACAAACAGGCACCGTTTATAGGTTTTATCGGTAACCAGGGGCAGCAGGGCATCCAGGTTCTTCTCCGATGACCCTTCTCTAATCATGATATACATGCCCCGCTTTAGCTTCTCCTCAGATTCATCCAGGGAGACCGACTCATGGTCGGAATAAACGCCGGCCGCAATATAAGCGTTGAGGTCCTGGCCACGAACACCGGGGGCATGGCCATCAACGGCTTTACCTTCAGCCAGATTGATTTTACTCAGCACCACTTCATCCCCGCTGATAACACCGGGATAGTTCATCACCTCTCCCAGCCCAATGCATTCCTTCCACCTCATAATCCGGCGAATGTCATCAATGTCCAGCCTGGCGCCGGATGTTTCAAGGTGTGCGGCTGCCGGCACGCAGGAAGGAGCCATCAGAAAAAGCTCCAAAGGCACACGGCGGGCATGGTTCAGCACACACTTTATGGCCTCCAACCCGCCAACATTGGCTATCTCATGAAGGTCAGTTACCACCGTCAGGGTGCCCCGCGGTACCACTGCCCTGGCATATTGCCCGATATCAAGCATGGAGCTTTCAATATGAGTATGGCCATTGATAAAGCCGGGAGCCAGATACCTGCCTTTCAAATCTATTACCTGTTCAGCCAGTTTATAATCCCCTATTCCAGCAACCCGGCCCCCATAAACAGCCACATTGCCGGGCTCAATCTCTCCGCTAAAGACGTTTACTATCCTGGCATTAGCCAGAATCAGGTCAGCGGGAAGCTCACCTCTGGCCACCGAGATTAAGCGCTTGTTTATCAACCTCACCTCCCCAATTTTAGTAACCCTATCCCCTTTATCCCCTTCCCCTTGTCAAGGGGAAGGGGAATTAGTTGTAAAAGAGAGGCTTCGCCTCTCTTTTGACTCTCCTTTCTTATTTTTCCCCGTCAGCTTTTACCATTTTACTGCTCATTCTAAGACACATATATCGGGGAGGTTGCGGAACTTCTCATTCCAATCTATACCATAGCCGACTATGAACTTATCGGGAACGGTGAAACCCAGATAGTCAATAGCGACCGGGGTCTGCCGCCGGGAGGGCTTATTCGTCAAAGCACAGAGCTTTACAGAGGCAGGCTTTTTTCTCCGCAGATAATCCAGGAGGAAGCGAGTTGTGAGACCGGTATCCACTATGTCCTCAACAACCAGAACATCTCTGCCTTTGATGGGAGAGGCAAGCCCCTGCAACTCCCTGACCTTGCCCGAACTCTCCGTGCCGCCGCCATAGCTGGATAACCGGACAAACTCCACTTCCAGAGGCAGGTCGAGAAGCCGAACCAGGTCCGCCATAAACATAAACGAGCCCTTAAGAATTCCCACCAAAACAGGGGACTTGCCGAGGTAATCCTGCCTGATTTCGGCCGCCAGTCTTTTGAGCGTGGCCTCTATCTCCTCACGGCCGAAGAGAATGCGGGGTTCAGGTTGGGAGTTCATCGCTAGTTGAGATTATAGCCTTAACTTGAGTTATGTGCAATGGGGGCAGCTGAATAATGGTCCCAAATATGGTAAAACTACATCAGCTGGGTAGACCTGAGTCCTGATAAGGCTGAGGTCTCTGGTTTGAGCTCAGAATAGCCCACCACTTGCTAACTTTTATGAAAGATTTGCAAGTAGCGAACAGGTGCCAAGACGCTGGCCAGAGCGTTGTGGGAAGGTTGCCCTGTTCTCATGATTGGGGCGGCAAACGGTGTGAACATTGGCCGTGACCCTTCACTACGGGTTGACGAACTCTCGGTCAGGGTTCTGGGGATCAAAGTGAGGGGAGTAGATGGAGAGTGCGGCAAAATAGCCCTCTAATATGGGGGTATGCAACGTGCCCGCCGGGATGAACACCAGGTCCCCCGGCTTGACGGGATAGATTTTGTCCCCCATTCGAAACTCCCCCTCCCCCTTCAGGGCGTACACCGTCTCGTCATGCTCGTGATGAATGTGGGGGATATTGGCGGAAGGACCTTGGACGACGTTGATGGTCGTATGGGCTCCTTCCACCAGATAGGTCCACTTGATCGGCTCGTCGCCCAATGGGTTATCCTGGATGACCTGCTCTAGGTTCCAAATCCCTCGTTCTGGCATGGCTCCTCCTTACTTTTCAGGCTTGGCGTCTGGAGATTTACTTAGGATACACTCGCCGCCATGTTGTGTCAAGCTGGTGGGCCTCGTAACCGTGGATACGATTCTCGGGAGCTGATACCTAATGTGTCAGAAAGCCAATAGCAGTTGATAGGCTTGGTTCCCGCTCCGGGCCTGATACGCTCTAAGTCTCCCAGCCACCGCGATCAAAAAGCGGTCCCGGTGCCCTTACCGTCAGGCAGATGGCCATATTGCTCTGGTTTATAAAAATCGAGTGAGAATACTCCGCAGCTTGCTAGGGGGTTATTCACTCGGATTTAGCTGTATATTTGCTGGCAGATTTTGACTCCGGCTGGCGCATCAAGGGCGTAGTAGTCAGCCCCGGCATAATCTCGAACCTGTTCGTCGGTCGGGGCGCCACCAATAATGATTTTCACCTTGTTTCTTATACCGGCGGCAGTTACGGCGTCTACCACATGCTTCATCTCGGGGAAAGTCATATTCAGCAACGCACTCAGTCCCAGTACTCTGGCGCCGGACTCTTTCAGTTTGTCAACAAAGGCATCAGCCGGAACATCTACCCCCAGGTCAACCACTTCAAAGCCGACGCCACGCAGCAGAGCTATCACAACATTCTTGCCGATATCGTGAATATCTCCCTTTACCGTGCCGATTACCACTGTCCCGACCGATTCACTCTGACCTGTGTCTCCCAGCAGCGGCTCCAGCCTTGACATAACGCTCTTCATAATGTGGCTGGAATATATAAGCTCGCTCAGGAAATACTCACCGGCAGTGTAGCGCTCACCGACCAATCCCATCCCGGCGTTCAGTGCGCCGACTATCTTCAGGGGCGCTGCGCCGTCTTTTAATTCGGTCTCCACCAGATTATTAACCCGCTCCTTTTCAAGGCCGGCCAGCGCCTGAGCCAGCTCAGATAGTTCTGCCATAAGTCGACCTCCTAAGGTATCCTCCACGTGTCTCGCCGTTCACCAGGCCCAGAATAAGAGCCAGCGGTAAGCCTGCTCCTCCAGCACCTCCCAGGATGTCCGCAGCAACTCCTCATCGCCCATAACTTCGCCCAGTTCCTTGAGCCTGACCTCCCACGGTGTTATTACGCCCGGCGAGTACTCGAGGTGACGCGTAGAGGGTGTTGGGAAAGGTTTTAGCTCTGGTTTAATGGTATCACTGTACCTGCCATACTCCAGTATGGCCTCAACATAAGCCCGAAAGTTTTCTGGCCTGGTGCCGTAGGGGATGGCACAGCCACCATTAATGATAAGGCCTCCATCTTTGCCCACCGTATCGCATAGCTGCCTGACCCTGGAGCGAATTTGCTCTGGCGTGCCCAGGATGAACATCGAATCCGGTATCCCGCCAGCCAGGCATACGGTGTCGCCAATCTCCTCCTTGGCCCGGAAAATATCAGCTTTATTGTCGATATCGCATATTATCTTGCCTCTGGGGAACTCATTATAGTGGTGCCAGTTGGGCGTCCAGTCCCCCTCGAGATAAATACGCAGGGAGTAGCCAGCCTCAATTAGGCTCATGCTCATCTTCTTCAGTGAGGGCCAGTAGAAAGCGTCAAACTGCTTGGGGGAGAGAAAGGGATGACAGCCCCGATGCAATGGTATAAAAACGGGCAGGCTCCTGAGCGGGTCAGCCGAAGCCAGGGCGGTATTTACCAGGTCCGGAATCAGGGCATCACATGCCGCCAGAACCTTCTCCGGACGCTCATAGATATCTATCATAATGCCGCTTAGGCCACGCAATTTGTCCGCCAGGACGTCGAAGGGTGCATATACAGTACCCTGAAGCGGCAATGGCAACCCATACTCCGCTTCCATGAACTGGCTCCACTGCGCCATCAGTTGCTTCATCATTGTATAAGCTATCCCGCTTTTCAAAAAAGCCATGTAGGCGCGTGTAGACCCGCGCTCCTTGAATTCACCCAGAACCCTGGGGAGAAAGCGCTCCATCATGAACTGCACCCGGTCGTTGATTAGCAGGTCATAATCATCGGCCTTCATCCACTCCTCCTCGACAAACTGGAACTCTATGTTCGGGGGCAAATCCAGGCCCGGGAGCTTGTAGAGTTTGTAACCAACGGCACCGAATATAGGCGGCCAAACCTTTTTTACCGTA